>Ga0206951_1012_pt1 | contig 59015 bp, 51 predicted proteins | sample Alteio_BWOrgHeat_38_FD_152974 | JGI IMG/M metagenome (GOLD analysis project Ga0206951, IMG submission 152974) | Enriched cells from forest soil in Barre Woods Harvard Forest LTER site, Petersham, Massachusetts, United States -... | ecosystem: Environmental > Terrestrial > Soil > Temperate forest >... | reverse complement strand
GGGATTGATCTGATGCAGCCGCCGGGTGGAGATTCGCGATTCTTTTCGCGTTACATTGACGTGCCGAATCGAGCGCTCTTTCCTTTCGGGTTCGGGCTGACTTATACGCAGTTTTCTTACGGGAAGCTAAGTCTTTCGAGGACTGCCGTGCCACTTCGCGAGGCGAATGTGCCGGGGGCGCGAGATCTGATGACTGCAACCGCGACGGTTACGAATACAGGCAGCCGTACTGCAACAGAGGTGGTGCAGTGTTATGTAGGAAACCTGGGAGCGAGTGTGGAGCAGCCGGTTCGCAGCCTGGAGGGTTTTGCGAGGGTCACGCTGAAGCCGGGAGAGTCGCGGCAGGTGTCATTTCCTCTGGGATTCGATGAGTTGTCGTTCTACAACAGTGAGAACCGGGCCGTGGTTGAACCGACTCAATATACGGTGTGGATTGGCGATAGTTCATTGGCAACGGATTCCGCAGAATTCAAGGTAAATCCTTAATAACCAGCGATTTGAGTCGAAAAAAGCGACGGGTGTCGATTTTCCGAAACTAGATTGACACCTGCCGGGTTTAATAAAAGGCAAATAGAATAGAGAGAGGCCGCCTGGATCGTGACCATGGGGGCTTTTTGTCCGAAATTTGGCTTTTGGACCCACTTTCACGCGCGCATCTTAAGGATTACGGCGAAAGAAATCTCTTCGCTTGCCAGAAAACATATGTGGAAACGATCTCGCCTTATAGCTGCTGTCCTGTTCTCGGTTACTCTGCTTGCCTTAGCAGATCCGGCCCCGTTTGATCTTGCTGGACCGACGATTGAAGTCCGCGTCTCGCGGAACGGCAAGACGCTGCCGATCGCGAAGGTGCCGAATCTTGTGGTTGGAGACAGGCTGTGGATTCACCCGGTCATGCCTCCGGGCCAGTCCATCAAATACTTGCTGATCGTGGCCTTCCTGCGCGGATCGACGAATCCTCCGCCGGAAAGCTGGTTCACGAAGGCCGAAGCCTGGGACAAGAAAGTTCAACAGGAAGGCATTTTTGTAAATGTGCCGAAGGACGCGCAGCAGGCGATCGTGTTTCTTGCTCCGTCTACCGGTGGCGATTACGGAGCGGTCCGGGACGCGGTGCATTCCCGTCCGGGCTCGTTTGTGCGCTCTTCGCAGGATCTGAATCAATTAAGTCTCGATAAAGCTCGCCTGGACGCCTATCTGGAAGCGGTTCGCGTAGTGAATGAAACGAATCCAGACAAGCTGAAAGAGGTTTCTCCGCTGCTGGCACGCAGCCTGAGCATCAAGCTGGACCAGGACTGTCTGCAGAAAGTGGTGGAAGAGCAGGCTTCGTGCCTGGTGCAGAAGCAGAACGAGCTGGTGATGGATGATGGACACACACTTTCTGTGACAGATGCACTGACGACGGGCGCGACCAGCGATCTCGCCATGCAGCTGAGCTATACCGCGCGAGCGGGCGCAGGGTACTACAGCCCATACATCGCTTCGGTGATGGACATTGCGCACATCCTGGAGACGGTACATACGGCGCAGTACCAGTACATCCCCGCGCTGAACACGCTTCATAATGACGAAATCAATCTAAAGCTGAATACGCCACCCTCGTTTCGCAATCCGAAATCAGTGGTCGTCATGGCGCTGCCAGCGATTGATAACGGACATCAGCCTCCGTTGCGGCCGGTGGATGAAAAGCAGGAATTCTGTATTGCCAAGGACAAGCTTGTGCTGCCCGTAGAGGGAGCGCCGCTGGCTTTTGCCACCAGCTATGCGCACGATATGGTGCTGCGCGTGAAAGATAAAAACGGCAAGGATGTCGATATTCCGGTGAAGGCCGATCCTTCGCAGGGCGGTTTTGTTGCAGATACAGAGCCCTCGGTCATTGCCAATTTGAACAGCAGCATGACTGGCAGCCTGCACGGCATGTGGGGATTTGAAGCCTACAAGGGACCGACATTCCACCTGCAAAATGTGCAATCGACAAAATGGGAACTGGCTGCCACAGATACACATGGCCTGGTGGTGGGGCGCGAAGATACGCTTCACCTGACATCGGGAAATGCCACCTGCGTCGATTCGATTACGGTGAAGAATGACGCGGGCAAAGAGATCAAGACGGAGTGGAAGGCCAACCAGCCTGACCAGCTGGAAGTGAAGGTTCCGTTGAAGGACGAAAGCCCTGGCGCCCTGACTCTGCAGATTAAACAGGCCGGCGCGAAAGAGCCGCAGACGATTGCGCTGCACAGCTTATCGGAGGCGGGTAAGTACGTCAGTTTCAATGTCAATGCAGGCGATTCGCAGGGCGTACTCGAAGGCAATCGTCTTGATGAGGTTGCAAGCCTGGAGCTGAAAGGCATTCAGTTCAAGCCCGGCAAGTTGAGCAATACGTCGAGCGGAGATGCGCTTACGCTGACGGCTGACGATACGAAAGCGGCTGCTCAACTCCATGCAGGAGACAAGGCGACAGCGCATGTGCAGCTCAAAGACGGCAGGACACTCGACGTGGCGGCAAGTGTCGTCCAGTCGCGGCCCAAGGTGCAGTTGTTGAGCAAGAGCGTGCAGCTTTCAGAAGAGGCTCAGAATACGCACATCGCGTTGAGCGATACCAATGAAGTGCCGTTGAACAGCAAGCTGGTTTTCTCGGTAAAAGCAGTTGTTCCCGAGACTTTTTCTCACGACCAGAAGATAGAAGTCGCGACGGAAGACGGGTCGTTTCACACCACGCTGAGTGTTGCGGACGGAAGCCTGACACTGCAGGACGCGAAGATTGCGCTGGGCACGATTGATCTGGCGAGAAGCTTTGGTACGTCGGCTTTTGGTCCGCTGCGTTTTCGGCCAGTCGAATCGGAGGGTGCGGCAGGAGACTGGCAGCCGCTGGCGAATCTGGTGCGCCTGCCGATGCTCGAGAGCCTGCAGTGTGGCCGAAACAATGCGCAGCCCTGCACGCTGACGGGAACCAATCTCTTTCTGCTGGATGCGGTGGCTTCGGATGCAGGCTTTGGCCAGAGCATGCAGGTGCCGGATGGATTCGCAGGCAATACCTTGCAGGTTCCGCATCCTGTCGGTGGCTCGCTATTTGTGAAGCTGCGGGATGATCCTTCTGCTGTGAATACGGTGGTGCTGCCGGCGAAGGTGTTGCCGCAGCAGGCATCCGCGCATGCTCCGACGACGCCGGCCAAAGCTGCGGCGGGTGACGATACGCCGACTGCTGCAACGCAGCCAGCAGCAGCACAGCCAGCACCGGATCAGCCGCATAACTAACTCACAGATTCGGTTTCAGAGAATCTTTTTTCCGAATGCTGACGAGATCAACTCGACGGCGAGATCTGCGGTGCGGTTGTGTTCGTCGATGACGGGATTCACTTCGACGACTTCGAGGCTAAGCATGCGTCCGTGGTCAGCGATGATTTCCATGGCCAGGTGTGCTTCACGATATGTTGAGCCTCCACGTACGGGCGTGCCAACGCCGGGCGCATCTTCGGGATCGATCCAATCCATATCGAGAGATACGTGGTAGCCAGCCGTGCCGCGTCCGGCGGCGCGTAAAGCTTCTTCCATAACTGTGCGCATGCCGCGCTCGTCAATGTCACGCATGGTGTAGACCTCGGTGAGACCGGCGCGCTTGATGTTTTCTTTTTCTGTGGCGTCGATGTCGCGCACGCCAATGATGACGGTGTTCTCGGGCAGAACTTTTGGAGAGAAGTCGCAGATATTTTTCAGGGCATCCGGACCGAGACCGAGCAGGGCGGCGAGCGGCATGCCGTGGACATTGCCGCTGGGCGAGGTCTCAGGTGTATTGAAGTCGGAATGGGCGTCGATCCAGATGAGACCAATCTTCTGATTCTGGCGGCGGTAATACTCGGCAACTCCGGAGGCGCTGCCTGCTGCGACAGAGTGATCGCCGCCAAGGATGACGGGGGTCATGCCTTCTTCGAGGGCGGCGATGACTTCGTCAGCTGCACGTGAGCAAGTCTCGGTGATTTCCTTTAAATAGCGGGCGTTTTCTTCGCCGAGGTGCTTGGTTTCGGCAATGGCCACGTTGATGTTGCCACCGTCGGTTACATTATGGCCGAGAGCTTCGAGACGCGCTTCGAGTCCGGCAACGCGGACTGCGGATGGCCCCATGTCCACACCGCGACGGGCAGCACCGAGGTCGAGAGGCACGCCGATGATGCGGATTTTGCGCGGTGGGAGGGATTGCACTCCGCTCTTGATGGGGCCGACATTGGAGCCGGTGATGGCGGACTTTTCGTTGGCTAGAGTTTCGCTGATCTTCGACATAAAAGCTTCCGAATAACCTATTTCTATTCATGAAAATGCGCGGGCTCGAGCCCGCGCTGTCTGATCCTGAATAGGCATGAGGCTCTTTGTGAAGCCTCATGCGCTTAAGTTCAGATCACGGGTAGATGCGGTTCAGCGTGCGGGCGAACGGGATAGTTTCGCGCACATGCTCGAGTCCGCAGATCCATGCGACGGCGCGTTCAATGCCCATGCCGAAGCCCGAGTGCGGAACAGAACCGTACTGCCGTAGATCGAGATACCACTTGAAGGCATCGAGTGGCAAATTATGTTCTTCAATGCGCTTCTTGAGCAGATCGTAGGAGGCGATACGCTGCGAGCCGCCAATGATCTCGCCGTATCCCTCTGGCGCGAGCACATCGACGCAGAGCGCGTACTTCGGATTGTCCGGGTCTGGCTCCATGTAGAAGGCTTTTACGGCAGCGGGATAGCGATGCACCATGACGGGGCGGTCGAACTGCGATGAGATGTAAGTCTCATCGGGCGAGCCGAAGTCGTTCCCGTATTCGAAGGGCTGTTCGAGCAGGCCCTTGGCATACGCGTCGTTCAGCATCTGCACGGCTTCGTCGTAGCTGATGCGCGGGAAGGGGGCTTTGATCGCTTCGAGTTTGGCTGCATCGCGACTGATGACTTTCAAGTCGGCGGAGCGCCTGGTGAGCACACGATCGACAATGAAGCTGATGAACTGTTCGGCAAGCCCCATCAGATCGTCGAGACCGGCATAGGCCCATTCGGGCTCGACCATCCAGAACTCGGTGAGATGACGGCGCGTCTTCGATTTCTCCGCGCGGAAAGTCGGGCCGAAGCTGTAGACCTTGCCGAGAGCGAGCGCGGTGCTCTCGATGTAGAGCTGGCCGCTCTGCGTGAGATAGGCTTCATCTCCAAAATATTCGACGGGAAATAATGTGCTGGTGCCTTCGCAGGCGGCGGGCGTCAGGATTGGCGGATCGGTGAGGATAAAGCCGTTGTCGTCCAGAAAATCGCGTGCAGCTTTGATGATTTCCGCGCGAATGCGCAGAATGGCCGATTGGCGCGGCGTCCGGATCCAGAGATGGCGATGCTCCATCAGAAAATCGGTGCCATGCTCCTTGAGGGAGATGGGGAACGGATCGTCTTCTGGGACACGCTGGATGACTTCGACGTTTTCTACATCAAGCTCATAGCCGCCGGGAGCACGCTTGTCGGCGCGAACTTTGCCGGTGACGATGACGCTCGATTCCTGCGTCAGGCCTTTGATGGTCTCGAAGACTTCAGGCGGTACGGCGGCCTTGGGCACGATGCCCTGGATGGTTCCGGAACCATCGCGAAAGATGGGGAAGAGCAGCTTGCCACTCTCGCGCAGATTGTAGAGCCAGCCCTTAAGGGTGACGGATTTACCTTCGTGCTCGCCGATACGGGCGATGGTGGTGACGGGCGTTTCAGTTGCTGTAGTTACGGTTTCTTCTGACATAGGAATTTATTCCAACGGATCATGCGCCATGATCGTGGCGGCGACCATTTAGTGTACTGCTTTGTCTATAATCCGAACTTTTCAAAGGCGGTTTGTGCTTTACTCACTATGCTTTCCGGCGTTTCTTCAAGCGCATAGTGAATCTCAAGCACCCCGGCCGGGGTTTGCGGCGCGGCTTTCAGCTCGGTGATGGTCTCGTCCCACGCGATGGTGCCTTCGCCGGGCCAGAGATGCGAGTCGCGGTCGCCCTTGTTGTCGTGGATATGGCTGGATCGGATGTGCGGGCGCAGCTCGGAGAATACGGTCGCTACTCCATCACCCAGGTGAGCGTGGCCGGTATCGAAGCAGACGCTAATGTCTTTGAAGTGGCCGACGTTGAGAATCTCAAGGATGTTTTGCGGCCGGGTTACATCGTTTTGAATGTTTTCGACCAGAAGCTTTACGCCCAGCGGATTGGCGAAGGCGCGCAGGTGTTCGAGCGCGGTCAGCGAATTTTCGAGAGAGCGTGGGCTCCATGTGTCTTCACGCTCGCCCAGATGCATGATGAGATAACGGAACGGAAGCTGCTCGGCGACTTCAAGGGCGCGCTTGATCTCGTCCATGGCATCAATGCGGCGCGATTTTTCAGGGTGGATAACGTTGACCGCAGGTGCTCCGGCACGGCCCATTTCAAGGTCGGGAAACATCGGTGCGTGCATGGAAAACGCTTCGATGGAATTTGAGGTGAACCACTCGGCAATTTCGCGGATGTGGGGACGGCTGGTGTAGTCGAAGTGCTGGCGCGCAGCAAAAAGTTCAACACCTTGTGCACCGGTTTTGGCGAAGATATCGAGAAGACCGGGATGCAGACGGCTGCGCAGAAATACGTGAGTCGAAATGACTTTGAGCATAGATGGTTGGAACGAGTCCTGCTCTATCTTCTCATCCGGACTGGCCATCCGCGGAACCGGGTTTCGTGGCCGGGATTCTTCTCGCTCTTTCCTTTGCCCCAAAGATGCTGTTCCTCATCTTTTGTGACATTACGAACAAGCTGAAAACGCAACGATCTTCTGACATTGCGATGACAACAGCCATGGATGGCCGGGCCTAGTATCACCTCGCACGACCGATTTACCCCCATTTGAGGTGCATATGAAAAATCAGGAAAGCGTAATGAATTGTTCAGTGAATCGCCGCTCTTTTTTGAGGAACAGCGCACTGGCAGGAGGCGCAGCAGCGATTGGCAGCGGATTGTTGAGCAGCAGACCAGTCCAGGCGCAGGATGACGACGATCGGGACCGTAACAGGGGAGAACTTACTCGCGGCGACACCGCAATTTTACGGTTTCTCGCCGCCGCTGAACTGATCGAGAGCGATCTATGGCAACAGTACACCGAGCTGGGCGGCGTCAGCAGCGATGGATCCACCAATCCTTATCAGGCCGCGTTCGAGGTTCTTGATGGAGACGGCCCACAGTACATCACCAGCAATACCACCGACGAAATCAGCCATGCCACATTTCTGAATGCCTATCTTGAGTGGAAGGGCGAAGAGCCCGTCAATCTTGACGAGTTCCGTACCTTGCAAGGCAGCCAGGCAAATGGCGCCCAGAATATCGGGCGGCTGACCAATCTCATGAACCTTACAGTCGATACGAGCTGGTACATCCGGTATCGCAGCACCACGAATCCCGACTTCGGCGCGAATTACCCTCAGGCAGTAACGCTTGCGCACGTCACAGCGATTCCGCGAAACGACAATGATTTCAACAACCAGCAGCACATCCAGGCCATTGCAAACACGGCGGCTTTTCACTTTGGCATGATCGAGCAGGGCGGTTCTAGCCTGTATTCCACTCTTGGGCAAAAGGCGACCAGCGCTGAAGTACTGGAGATCATCTTCGCCATCGGCGGAGATGAAGTGGCCCATTTCCTGGAATGGGTCGATTTTGCCGGGAATGGCGTTCAGCAACCAGTTGCGCCGTTTACCGATCCCACCAACCACCTGACCTTTCCCGACTTTAACGCGAAGGGCGATCCACTCTTTCAGACCAATTTGATCTTTCCCGTCCCCTGCGAATTCATCAGCCCAAAGCTGCCGAAATGCGCTGTCATCCGCCCTGTCACTGACAGGTTTGGAGGTGCCATGGCGGCTGCCAACAGCCTGATCGGGTCGAACCTGTTCATGGGGCAATCGAAGAGATTTATCAATACTCTGAAGCGGATGGCGGAGGAAGCCGACGCAGCGCGGCGAGGACACTTTTAAATAAATTGATCGTTCCCGATGAAATGCGTATTGCTTGCGGGCCTGCCGTTGGCATCGGCAGGCCCGTAGAAGTCTTATGCTGCTTAATAGCCCGCGGCTTTTCCAAAGCTGTGCCGATGATCCTGTCCGCCTTCCAGATCACCGGTCTGGGGATCGACGGCAATGCACTCGCCATCGCTCCAGTGACCCTTGCTGACTTTGACTTGATAGCCGAAAGCGCGTAGGCCCTCGACGGTTGCATCAGGAAAGCCGAGTTCGAGCAGGAGAACATCAGGCAGGTACTGATGATGAAACCGAGGCGCATCGACTGCGGCTTGAATATTCAGTCCCTGATCGGCAGCACTTATGAAGATATTGGCTACCGTACTGATGATCATTCCGCCGCCAGGTGAGCCGAGGACCATGTTGACCTTGCCATCTTTAAGCACGATGGTCGGCGTCATGCTCGAAAGCGGACGCTTGCCGGGTGCGATGGAGTTGGCCGGACCCTGAATCAGGCCGAACATATTCGGCGCTCCCTGTTTTGAGGAGAAATCGTCCATTTCGTCGTTGAGCAGAAAGCCCAGCTTTTCAGCGGTCACGTCTGAGCCGAAGCCGTTGTTCAGTGTGGTGGTGACGGCAACGGCGTTGCCATCCGCATCGAGAACCGAATAATGCGTGGTCTGCGCCGATTCGTGACGCACATCGGCCATGGTTGGAGGGGGTGGCAGAAAGCCTTCCGGGCGCTTTAGATCAGTCGATGGCGTTGCCTGATCCTGCTTGATGCTGGAGCGCCAGGCGGCGGCATATTTTTTGTCGGCAAGCTGATTGATCGGAATCTTCACATAGTCCGGGTCGCCCAGGTAGTCGGAGCGATCCATGTAGGCGCGGCGATAGGCTTCGGTGATGAGGTGCATCTCAGCGGGGGTGCGATCGCCGAGACGGCCGAGGTTATAGCCATCCAGAATATTGAGCGCCTCGATCAAGGCGACTCCGCCGGAGGACGGCGGGGGAGCGGCGATGATGCTGTAGTCCTTGTATGTGCTGGAGAGCGGCTCGCGCTCCTTCACGACGTAGGAAGCGAGGTCTTTATCGGTGATAAGCCCGCCGCCCTTCTGCACGTCTTCGGCGAGCTGTTTCGCAATCTGCCCGTGGTAGAAATCGTCGGGATTTTTTGCGATGCGGCGCAGGGTCTGTGCCAGTTCAGGCTGCTTGAAGAGATCTCCGGTCTGGTAGTAATTTCCGTCGCGCTGAAAGATGCGCTTCGATTCGGGGAAACGCGCCAGGTCGGAATCATGCAGCTCTTTGGCTTCTTCTTCCGTCAGAAGGAAGCCTTCGGATGCGAGGCGGATGGCTGGCTCCATGACCTTAGCCAGCGTCAGTTTGCCATATTTTTTCTCGGCATAGGCCATGCCGGCGACCGACCCGGGAACGCCGACAGCTTTGAAGCCCACGATGCTCTGGTTGGGAATGATATTGCCCTTTTCGTCGAGATACATGTTGGCGGTGGCGGCCAGCGGGGCTTTTTCACGGTAGTCGATGAATGTGGATTTGCCGCTGTGCAGATGGATGAGCATGAATCCGCCGCCGCCGATGTTGCCTGCGACCGGATGCACGACGGCTAATGCGAAGCCTGTGGCTACTGCCGCGTCTACGGCGTTGCCGCCTTCTTTCAGAGTTTCGACCCCGGCATCGGTCGCCAGATGATGGATGCTGACCACCATGGCATGCTTGGTGCGGACGGGTATTTCATTCTGTATCGCCAGCGAAGGATTGACTGTCTGCTGGGCTGGCAGCGTGAGACAGGCAGATAGGCAGAGAGTTGCTGAAAGGGAAATTGACCGGAGAGTCATGGTTGGCGGTAGTTTAACCCGGTTCCGTAATTGGCGGTTAACCTTTACCTTTGAAGGTGCCGATGCCGTGTTGGTCGAATATCAGGATTACCACTGAAGAGGTTGCATCATGTATTCGCAAATGCACAATCCGGCGCATCCCGGCGTGCTGGTGCGAGAGTATATCGGTGAGCGCTCCATCGGAGCGATTGCGAAACATATTGGAGTAGCGCGAGCGACGCTGTCGCGCATCGTGAATGGAAGCTCCTCCATCACTGCCGATATGTCAATCCGTCTCTCGGAAGCATTTGGCATTTCACCCGATCTGCTGCTTTGTATGCAGGCTCAGTACGACCTCTGGCAGGATTCGCAAAGGACGCGCAGAAAGATCAAGCCGCTCGATCACGCGGCTTAGCTACAATCCATTCTGCATGTCTACGCGTGTACGTTCGTTTTCGAAGATCAACTTAGGGTTGGCGATCGGTCCTTCGCGGCCGGATGGTTTCCATGGGCTGACGACTCTGTATCAGACGCTTGCTGCGCATGACCTGGTGACGGTTGAGGCGAGGCGAGTTTCGGGCGGCAAAAGCAGCATCGCTCTTTCAACCAATGACGAGCGTGTGCCTACCGATCATCGCAACACGGTCTGGAAGATGCTTGAGCGGGCGATTGCGCTGAGTAAATGGTCGGTTGAGGTACACGCGCACATTGAAAAGCGCTTACCGGTGCAGGGCGGAATGGGCGCCGGTTCGGCGAACGCCGCTGCGGCGCTGATTGGTCTCCAAGATGAGCTAGGAGAAGAGCTTGCGGCTCCGGATGGCCTGAAGATCTCGGGCGAGGTGGGCTCGGATGTGCCGCTTTTTCTGGTTGGCGGAGCGGTTCTGGGACTGGGACGTGGCGAGGCCGTATATCCGATGCCTGATTTGCCAGAAACTCATTGCGTGGTGGCTCTGCCGGAGGTTGGTGTATCGACGCCGCAGGCCTTCCGCGATTGGGACGCTCTTTACGCGAAAAAATTGACCCACGGTCCATCCTCCGATAGACTTGAAGAGTTGAGTCGAGCTCTCTCTGCGTGTCTTTGCGAGCCGCACTCCTCCGGTGTCTTCTCCTTGAGAGAAGACCGGCCCGGGAATCCACTTCTCGCGCTTGTCCGAACCGGGATTGAAAACGACTTTGAAGAGGTCGTCTTTCGGCAGCATCCCTCTCTCGGTGACATCAAGCGTATTTTAGTGGGTCCTAGCGATCCGGAGCAGGCGGCTATTTATGCTGCGCTCTCTGGGTCCGGATCGGCTGTTTTCGGCCTGTACGGATCAGAAAAGGCGGCAAAGGCAGCCGAAGAGCGTTTATCGGCCAAGGGTATTTCTTCTTTGCGGACAAAAACCTTGCCGCGTGAGGCATACTGGCGGACGATGATCGAGGGCTCCACGAAGCAGCAGTAGTTATTGGGCGATCGACTAATGGTAGGTCAAGTGCCTTTGGAGCACTTTGTCTAGGTTCGAATCCTAGTCGCCCAGCCAGATTTAAGCTGTGCCATCTATAGGTAACGTCTTGTGATGGCATGGATGATGATCGAAGTTGCTGGCTATGCAGTCAGGCCAGCATAAGTGACAACCAACGCAAACCAGCTTGGGGGTTTCTTGTGAAGACAGAGACGACGACGGAAGTATTGACGCCAGAAACAGCAACCGACGGGCGCGTGAAGACAGCACCCGAACGCAAGCGGCAGCAGCGGCTGAATGAAGATAAGCGCTTCAAGATTTTCTCCGGAACGGCAAATCGCGCATTAGCGCAGGAGATTTGCAGGCACATTGGAGTGCCGTTGGGAGAAACGAAAACGCAGCGCTTCGCCGATGGCGAGATTTACTTCCAGCTGCTTGAGAATGTTCGCGGCGTGGATGTTTTTATTGTGCAGCCGACCTGTAACCCGGTCGACCAGCACCTGGTGGAACTGCTGATTATGATTGATGCGCTGAAGCGCGCATCGGCCGGCAGGATCACCGTGGTTGTACCCTATTACGGCTACGCGCGGCAGGACAGAAAAGACCGCCCGCGTGTGGCGATTTCGTCGAAGCTGGTTGCAGATTTGCTGACGACGGCCGGCGCGAATCGCGCGTTGTTTATGGATTTGCACGCGGCGCAGATTCAGGGGTTCTTCAACATTCCGGTAGATCATTTGTTCGCAAGTCCGGTGATGGTGAGCTACTTCAGGGAGTTGAACCTTCCGAATCTGACCGTGGTTTCACCGGATGCGGGAGGCGTGGAACGTGCGCGCTTCTTTGCAACGAAAATGGGAGCGCCGCTGGCGATTGTCGACAAGCGCCGGACGGACATAAACGTGACGGAAGTGATGCACGTGATCGGCGATGTGCAGGGGCAGACCTGCCTCATCATCGACGACATCATCGACACCGCCGGCACGTTGGTGAAGACAGTCGACGCGCTGCTTGAAAAGGGCGCCAAAAAAATTTATGCGGGAGCGTCGCATGCGGTGCTCTCGGGTCCGGCAGTCGAGCGTATTCGCAATTCGCGGTTGGAGGAGTTGATTGTGACCGACTCCATTCCGTTGAGCGAAGAGGCGCAAAAGCTGTCGAAGATTAAGGTGCGGTCGATTGCTGGCCTGTTAGGTGCGGCCATCGAAAGCATTCACATGGAGACGAGCGTCAGCACGCTGTTCAGCTGAAGCGAGTCTGTTTCATAAGTTCGCGATTAAGCCAGCTTGGTCGCCAAGCAAAGGGAGCGGAACGATCCGTGCCCGAAGGAAAAGGACAGAATGATTACTCAGGAAGTAGTAGCAGCAACACCCCGCGAAGGTAAGTTCAACAAGAACGCAGCGCGCCGCGTGCGCGTTGGCGGCAAGATTCCCGCCGTGGTTTACGGAGCGAATGAGCCTTCCGTGGCGGTCGAAGTCGATCCAAAGCAGATTCTCCGCATTCTGCACTCGGATGCAGGCCACAACTCGATCTTCGATCTTGAAGTAGGAGATGCCAAGGCAAAGGCCATGATCGTGGACTGGCAGTATGAGCCGATCAAGGGTTCGTTGTTGCACATCGACCTGAAGCGCATCGCGCTGGACAAGGCGATCAAGGTTGAGGTTCCGATTCAACTGCTGGGCACCCCGGTGGGCGTCAAGACGCAGGGCGGCATCCTCGATCAGGTGTTGCGCGAAGTCGAAATCGAGTGCCTGCCGGGCGATATCCCGAGCCACATTGACGTCGATGTTTCGAATCTCGAATTCGGTCAGGTGCTGCGCGTCTCTGATCTGCCGCATGCCGGCAAGCTGAAGTTCCTGACGGACGAGAACAGCACTGTCGCGCACGTCGTCGCCATCAAGGAAGAAGCAGCACCGACGGTCGATGCCACTGCCGCAGCAGCGACAGCGACTCCGTCTGAGCCCGAGGTCGTCAAGAAGGGCAAGCAGGATGCAGCTGAGGCCGCTCCGGCGAAGAAATAACGCTTGGCGGACGAAGCAAACAATCGCGGCGTGTTTCTGGTCGTCGGACTCGGCAACCCGGGAATCGAATATCAGTTCACGCCGCACAATGCTGGCTTTCTTGCGATTGACCGCATCGCCGATGACTACGGCGTGCAGGTGGTGAATCGCAGATGCCGGTCAGCAACGGCAACGATTCGGATGGCAGGCCGTGAAGTGGTTTTGGCCAAGCCGGAAACGTACATGAACCTCAGCGGCATTTCAGTTGAGGCTCTGGTGAACGAGTTCGATGCTGATCCGGAACGGGACCTTGTAATTCTGTACGACGAGCTGGCCCTGCCGCTGGGCTCGCTTCGGGTAAGAACGGGCGGCAGCTCCGGAGGACATAACGGAGCGAAGTCGATCAATGGCGCGCTGCGGACGGAAGAATGGGCGCGCATCCGGATCGGCGTAGGACCGCAGCCGGGCGAGATGAGCGGACGGCGCGGAAAAGATTATCTGTTGGCGCCGATGCGCAAGGCAGACCTGGCCGAGCTGGATCCGGTGCTCGATAAAACGGCCAAGGCAGTAGAGATGATTGTGTCGCAGGGCATCAAGGCTGCGATGAACGAGTTTAACCGTCGTGAGCAAAACGGCCTGGCGGACTAAAGAATCTGTAACGGTCACGGGTGCAAACGGCAGCCGCGATGCGAGAGAAGAGAGAAACGAATGCAACGTTTTTACGAAGTAATGTTTATCGTTCGTCCTGACACGCAGGACGAAGATGTGGACAAGCTGATCGCCGGCTTCGAGGCCACCGTGACCAACGGCGGCGGCAATATCCGTTCAACCGAGAAGCTGGGTCGCCGCAAGCTCGCCTACCTGGTGCGGAAGTTCAGCGAAGGCAACTACATTCTGATGACCATCGATGCCGACGGCAAGCTGGTTGCGGAACTCGAGCGCCGTCTGCGCGTCTCTGAGCCTGTGATCAAGTTCATCACGGTGCGCATGGATGAAGAGCAGAAACGCATCGACAAGATCAAGGCGATCCGTGTCACGCGCAAGAAGCTCAGCGCTCAGCCCGTCGCCGCGCCCGTGGAAGCTGCTGTCGAAGCACCTGCTGAAGCGACCCCGGCAAGCGCATAACAGATTCGAATCAAGAATGATGCCGCCGGCATGGTCTGGCGGAGAAGGAAAAAGAAATGGCTGACGAAACAACAACACCCCGCGCGCCCGAAGGCGCAGCTCCCTCAGGCGGTCCCGGCGGCCCGCGTGGACCCCGCAGTGGCGGACCCGGTGGCCCTGGCGGTCCCGGCGGACGCAAGTTCTTCCGCCGCAAGAAGGTCTGCAAGTTCTGTACGGAAAAGATCGACGCGATTCCGTACCGCGACGTGCGTTTGCTGCAGGGCTTTGTGGCCGAGCGTGGCAAGATCGTTCCCCGCCGCCTGACCGGCGTGTGCACGACTCACCAGCGCCGTCTGACGCGCGCGATCAAGCAGGCCCGCAATATCGCCCTGCTGCCGTTCGCTGCCCGCTACTAACCGACCGCTGTCATCCTGAGCGGAGCGCGTAGCGCGAAGTCGAAGGATCTGCTGTATCTATGTTTGGAAGATGGCGCGAAGCGCCCTTATTTGGAGATTGGCAATGGAAGTCATTCTGAAAGAAGACGTAAACAACCTGGGCCACCGCGGCGACGTGGTGAAGGTGGCGGACGGCTACGGCCGCAACTACCTGCTGCCCAAAAAGCTCGCCATGGAAGCGACTGCAGCCAACAAGGCCGTCATCGAGCAGATGAAGGCGTCGGCTGTGCGCCGCTCGGCGAAGGAGAAGGGCGAAGCAGAACAGCTGGTCGCACAGCTCAACGACGTGGCTCTCGTATTCGAGCGCAAGGTCGGCGAGAACGATCACCTCTTCGGCTCTGTCACCTCGGCAGACATCGCTCACGGACTGGAGTCCAAGGGCTTCAACATCGACCGCCGCAAGGTGAGCCTCGACGAGCCTCTGAAGTCGCTCGGCGAGTTCCTCATCCCGGTCAAGCTGCACCGCGAAGTCACCGCCCACATCAAGGTTACGGTGAAGGGCGAAGAAGCAGCCGCCTAGTAGCAATCTGAGCCAACAGTAACGTCGAAGCCCACTCTCTGTTTCGCAGAGGGTGGGCTTCCGCTGTTGGACCACAGTTATATCTCCTACTCTTCCTCGTCCAGAAAATTCTCGAGCCGGTCGAGTCTTCGTTCCCATAAGGAGCGATGATCGTTGATCCATTGCTGCAGCGCGGCGAAGCCTGCTGTGCCGATGCGGCAGGTGCGGACACGGCCCACTTTTTCAGTGTGTACCAGTCCGCACTCTTCCAATATCTGCAGGTGTTGCGCTACGGCGGTCACGGTGATGTTGAGCGGCGCCGCCAGGCGCGACACCGAGGTTGGACCTTCGCTCAGCCTGTCGATTATGGCCCGGCGCGTAGCATCACCGAGGGCGTGAAAGACGCGCTCGATGCTGACTTCTTTTCCCGCGCCCTCGCTCACTTTTCGTCCAGCGCCTTTGCCAGGCTGTCAAACAGCGTGCGCCAGCCCTGTTCGCGTATCTGCGGACCGTCGGCACCTTCAAAAAAGGCGCCCTGGTGGGTGCAGATCAGGTCGGTTCCCGTCTCTGTTGGCAGCAGCTCAATCGTAACCAGCGCGACCGAGATGTGCTTGCCGCCGAATGTCATGGTCGAAGCGGTCACAATGCGCTGGTTCGGCACGATGTCCTGAAAGCTTCCTTCAGTGGAAAGCTCGACGCCAGCGAATTGCGTATTTTCCTTAAAGCGATACCGGGTTCGCTCCATTCCTCCAACCCGGAAATCCATCTCGAAGGCTTCGATTTCATGATGTTCGCCCTCAGCAAACCAACGGCGCTTCTTGCCGGAATCAGCAAAAGCGGCGAAGACGCGCTCGACCGGCTTGGAAAAGCTGCGCTCAATCATGAAGGTGTTGTGAATAACAGACGGCTCGTTCATCGGGGTATCCTCTCTCTCGCTTAGTGAAGCGATAACTTCAGTATTAAGTTGACGGGTTTAATTGTCAAGTGAACACTTCAGTATTGAGTTGAAATCTGGAAAATTCCGCAATCCGAGCGAGATAAGTCTTCATACAGCGGAAGGCGATAGCTCTTTTCCGTCCGAAATTCTCACCTTCCGCGCTATGATTTGTTCGCTTCATATTCACTTTTGCCGCAACGATTGAGCGCTCTCCGATCCCTATTTCGGCAAAAAACCTGCGCGGAGCCTCACTTATGTACCGGCAATTCGGTAATTCTGCCCTCGTGTTGTTGCTCGTAACCTCCGCTTTATCTCATGTTGCGGGGCCGGGACGGTGGGGAGCGGTGAAAGATGCGGCCCCTGAAGTTGCGAGCTCGGCCCCTCCGCCATCTGTGATTGAGACCGAGGAGCGAGCGTGCTATGTATTCGAGGCGTTGCGACATTTTCTCGGAGGCGCGCCGGCATCCGCTCAGGCTGGCGGAGGATCTGACTGCTCAGAAGCAAATTTCAATGCAGTCTTTCCCTCAGGGATTGATGAGATCGATGCCGCAAACAGCCAAGTATTGATGGCTACTGTGCCGGATCCGCTCCAGTCGTCGGAGACTCTCCAATTCGATCGGGACATAGCAGCGCTGCAGGAGGCGGCCTCAACCGCCGGATACGATTTCCAATGGATGAATGCGCCCTGGTACGCTTCCGATCTTGCCGCCGCGAAGGATTTCAAAGATGCGCGCGAGGTCGATCAGTATCGCGAGATTTTCGGTGACAAGCCTGGCGCCCTGCTCTTTCGTAGACGGACCCCTGCGGCCCAGGTGCAGGAGGCAGGTCGGCCAAGTGTGTTGCTGATTGTCCTGGTGCCGGAGTCTCCGGTATACGGCTTGAATCTTGCCGCGGCGCGGGAAGGTTTGAATGCCGTTCGCACGCTGCTGAAGTATCACTTTCGCAGCATGCCGGTGGGCGATGTTGACGATGCCGGGCGCGTGCGATGGATTGGACCGAGCTATTCTGCCTCTGCTCCCGGGCTGCGACAGCTGAAGGCAGAGAGCCAGCCGCATCTCGCCTTTGACGCTCTCAGCGGAAGCGTCAGTACTCTGGCAGCCAACAATTTTCTTGTAGAACGCCACGCATTGGACAGGGGAAACGACGGCAAAGCCACGCTTAACGAAATGGATACGGATGCTTTGTGCTCATTTCTAGGGCAGGAAACGCGGTCGAGCGTTCGATCGGACGTGCCGGTCGCTGTGGTGCAGGAAGATGAAACTGCATACGGCGGGAATATCGGGGATCCGGCAGGTTTCACCAGTCCGTGCAGTTCGCTGGGAGCTTCAGTGAGGCGCTTCAGTTTTCCGCGCGGCATCTCGCATGTACGACGGGTATATGGCGAGACTCTTAAGAACGCTACGTCAGGCCAGCAGCAACCGCAGGCGCACACCGGCGACAGCACGAATATTCCGTTCAGCTTTCAGGATGAGCTGGACGACCCGGAGGACAGGGCGCCGGAATTTGCTCCACAATCTCCGGTCTCAAATGAGAGCGTCCTTGCAGCCATTGCTTCCGATATCAAACGGATACACGCGCGATCGATTATCATCCGGGCCAGCGATCCGCTGGACGAACTTTTTCTCGCCCGCTATTTTCGCAAGGAGTGTCCGGATAGCCGCCTCGTCCTCTTCCACGCTGAACGATTGCTCACGCGTCTGCGGGGCGATTTCAATCTGGATGGCGTGCTGGTCGTTACGCGCTTTCCTCTTTTTCAGGCCGCTTACCTGCAGACACCATTCCGTGGGGAATCACGCCACCAGCTCACGTTCACGAACAGTCGGGAAGAAGCGATTTTCCTCGCGACACTTCTCCAGATCAAGCCGGGGCATCTATCGATACTGCAATCGCCGTTTGGAGCAGAGCGATTCGAGATGGCTCCGTGGATTGGAGTGACAGCAGGAGGGGAATTCTGGCCGGTCGCATATCTAGGGAAAAATCAGATCGGAGCCGGTGCGGCCAAGCAGAATAACGTATTGCTTTTGACGGATCTGCCGGCGCAGCCATTGTCCGAGCTATGGACGCTGATTGCACTCGCAGTGCTTGTGGTTTCCGTGCTGCACTTTCTTTTCTTTCTGGCGGGCACGCCGGCCGGAGACGCCTGGCTGCGCGATAACCGAAGAGACTGGGCTCGCAGGATTGCGCGTCATCGCATGCTCAGTTTCTACATCATGCCGATGTCTCCGACACTGGAGCAGCTGCGCTTATACACCGGGCAATGCTGGTGGCTGTTAAATGCGAGCACACAATTAGTTTTGCTGCTCTCCTATCTGCTCTTCCCCGTCATCGCCTATCAAATCAAGGTGCAACAGATGCCCATGCGGACGGCAATGTTCGCTGGATCAACCTTCGTGGTGCTCATGCTTCAGTGCTGCATGGCGGGAATTCTTTTTTCCCGGCTTATCAGACATTGTGTGCGGCTGCGGCAAGGTTTTTTCGGGCGATTTGAGAATGGATTGTTACCCATCCTCTCGCTGTTGTGGGTTTTTCTCTCGCTTGGACTTTTATTGCGCCAGCTCACCGATGCGCAGACGGGATTTGCTTTCGCGTCACGCTGCCTGCGGATTTCTTCCGGCGTTTGTCCTGTTCTGCCCCTGATGCTGGGATCGCTCAGCTTTTTGATTGCTGCGGCGGTGAACCTGAACGCGCTGAGCATGGCTATCACGCGCAATCCCGGCCTGCCGATGCTTCGCTGGCCCTATCTCGATCTGGCCGCCTGGGAGGAAAAGCTCGGGGGCTACACCGAACTCTGGTATGGATTGCCCGGCGCGGACGGGAAGCTGCTTGCGATCGCAATCTTTCTAGGTTGTTTTCTGCTGCATCCACGGCGGCTCTTTGCGACATTCGACATGTCGATCATGAGCTGGCTCTACACGCTGAATTTTATTTTCGCTCTCTGGACCGTGCTCTGGCTTTGGGTTCGATTTATTCGTATCTGGGGAGCACTGCGAAGTGGGCTTGATAGCTTGGAAGGATCACCGCTGCGCTTTGCATTCTCGCGGCTTCCTGCTGTTTTCTCGATCGATCCAATATGGTCGTACGCAGGGCTGCGCCGCGTGGTTGTGTTGCCGATGCGATGGTTTGAATATTTCAAGATTTCTCCCAAGGCGCCGTCGGTGGAACCGAGTGCGGTAGGCGATGCGATGCAGGCATTGCGCATCATCCTGCAGGAGACGCGCGATGCGCAATGGCTCGATAATGAGACCTACATAAGATTCAGCGAGATACAGAACGATGCGGCGGTCAAGCTATCGGAGACGATAGAAATTCAAGCCGCGTGGATGCGAGGCGGCCCGGACTGCAATCCATCCTGCACTTCCTCCTCGCAAGAGTCTGCTCCGGCAGAAGAGCAGGATGGCGCCAAAGCCAAGGCTGCGTGCTCTCAATCTCGTGGGGACTTGCCCTCTCCATGCGGCACGATGTTTGGAAAAGATAACTGCATGGTGGAACTCGGCGACGAATTTATAGCGATGCGGATAGCCGCATACATCCGCTACATCACATTGCAGATGAAAAATCTGATGACGTTCATGTCTTTAGGTTTTCTCTTTATGCTGCTGGCAGCGATCAGCTATCCCTTCGACGAGCCGCAGATCATTGCGTGGTCCGCCACCCTTCTTCTGTCAGCGCTGCTCTTTTCTGTAGGCACTGTACTGGCGCAAATGGATCGTGACGCCATCCTGAGCAGGATGAGCAACACGACTCCAGGCCGCGTACGCTATACCGCGTTTTTGAAGCACATGGCCGCCGTGGGCGGATTGCCCCTGGTTACAGTTCTGGCGACGCTTTTTCCTTCGATCGGCAGCTTTCTTTTCTCGTGGGCGACGCCGATTCTGGAGAGCCTGCACTGAGAATCGCTATGATGCTCACATGAGTGCTCTGCTTGAGCTCGACCAGCTTTCGATTGCCTTTCAGAACCGCATCGCAGTGGACGAGCTTACGCTGCGCATTGAGGCAGGTGAATCGCTCGGACTGGTGGGTGAATCGGGATCGGGAAAATCAGTCACGGCGCTGGCGATACTTCGCTTGCTTGATCCCGCGGCGCGCATGCGCGGCTCGATACAATTTGCCGGCCGCGATCTGCTCTCGCTGTCGAGCGATGAGATGCGCAAGATTCGCGGACGCGAAATCTCGATGATTTTTCAGGAGCCGATGACGGCGCTGAATCCGGTGATGCCGATTGGAGAGCAGATTGCGGAAGCGATTCGAACGCATCAGCCTGAGCGATCGAGGCGCGAGGTGCGGGATGCCGTGATGGAAGCGATGACGGCGGTTGCGCTGCCCGAACCAGAAAGACGATTAGGGGATTATCCGCACCAGTTTTCAGGCGGCCAGCGACAGCGCATTCTTATTGCCATGGCGATCGTCAATCGCCCGCGGTTGCTCATCGCCGATGAGCCAACCACGGCACTCGATGTGACGGTGCAGGCGCAGATTCTGGACCTGCTGGCTGATTTGCGCGAGCGCTATTCGCTGGCGATGCTATTCATCTCACATGATCTGGCTGTGGTGTCCCAGGTTGCGGATCGTGTCGCTGTAATGCGGCACGGCCTGCTGCTCGAAGAAGGGCCGAAGACTGCTATTTTTCAGTCGCCGCAGCATGCATATACGCGCAGTTTGCTGTGGGCGATTCCGACGCTGCGGACGGACAAAGATCGTCCGCTGGCTACTCTTGCCGGTGCTGCACAGGCCGATGGCGGCGAATGGCGGCAATATGCCGACGGCCATTGGGTGCGCGGTTGAGTCGCGACACTTGGAATATGCGTCTTATAAGACTAGATTGAGAATTGGCTTTTTATGCGGGCGCTCGTACTTTCTGATATCCATGCCAATCTGGACGCATTGGACGCGGTCCTGGCCGCGGCGCCTGAGTACGACGTGGTGTGGAATCTCGGAGACGTTGTAGGCTACGGCGCGAATCCGAATGAAGTCATTGACCGGGCGCGCTCGCTGGGAAGCATCTTCGTTCGCGGCAACCATGACCGCGTGTGCAGCGGGCTGGGCAGCATGGAGGATTTCAATCCCATTGCCAGCAGGGCGGCGCGCTGGACACAGTGTGTGCTTTCAGCCGAGCATATCTCCTGGCTTCGGCACATGGCGGTTGGGCCGATCATGCCCGACGGCCCGCAGGTGAGCTGCACGCATGGCTCGCCGCTCGATGAGGATGAATATATTCTCTCGATGCGAGACGCGTGGCAGCCTCTGCAGCGGGTCGCGACGGCCATCAACTTTTTTGGCCATACGCATCTGCAGGGTGGATTCGCCACGAACGGCGATGAGTCGTTCAAGATCGTTCCCGATTATGCAACGCACCACGAGCCGGAGGAGTATGAAGTCGTGTTGCGTGAGGGCGTGCGCTACCTGCTTAATCCGGGATCGGTGGGTCAGCCGCGGGATGGCGACTGGCGCTCGGCGTTTGCGATTTATGACGACGTGAAGCGGCTGGTCACGTTTTACCGCGTGCCTTACGATGTGCGGCTGGCGCAGATGCGGATCATTCGCGCCGGACTACCGGATCGTCTGGCTACGCGGTTGAGGGATGGGCGCTGATTCGGTTTCTTGCATAAATAGACGACATCGCAAAATGAAGTTTGTCATTCTGAGCGCAGCGAAGAATCCACGGGGAGCTTCCGCCACAATCGTAGCTCAACTCTTTTCCGAGAGTCTATGCGCAAAACCTGAAAAGTTCATTAGCTATCGAAGCTCTATCTGGATCCTTCGCTTGCTCAGGATGACATCCTTAAAAGCTAAACAGTCTTCATTACCTGTGCGGCGAAGCGCTCCATCTCTTCTAATTGCGGGCTGCTTTGCAATAAGACCAGATCGACGCCGACTGCTGTGAACTCTTCCATGCGTTCCGCGACTTGTTCCGGCGTGCCGACGAATCCGCTTCTCAGACCCCGGTTAGACACGGAGTAGTCTTCGAGCGAAATTTTCTGCTCGAGATTCGAGCCGGTGATCCATTGCTGATAGTTGGCATAGCCGCGCGCGGACTGCTGCACATCGGTGATGCGGGCTACTTCTTTTTTTGCTTCGGCTTCAGAGTCGCGCACGATGGCGTATCCGGCGACGCCGAAGGTCATGGGCGGCAGCCCGGCAGCCTCGCGCCGCTGGCGCATGTCAGCGATCTTTTTGCCGACGATTTCCGGTGGGTCGCCGTGCATGAGGTAGGCGTCGCATTTCGTTGCGATGAGATTTTTTGCCGTCTCGGATTCGCCACCTGCGTAGAGCGTGGGGCGCGGCTTGCTGACCGGCTTAGGCGAAAGGATGTTGTCGGCTACGCGATAATAATTGCCTTCGTAGGAGAAGCCCTGCTGGTTCCAGCAGCCGTTGACGACGTCGAGCCACTCGGAGGTGCGTGCGTAACGGTCGTCGTGCTGGTCGAACTGGATGCCGTATTTTGTTGCCTCATCGGCCCACCAGCTGGAGACGACATTCAACGTGAGGCGGCCATTCGAGATGTGGTCGATATTCGCGGCCTGCTTGGCGAGCAGGGCAGGATTGTGGAAGGTAGGGCGGACGGCGACCATCAGCTCCAGCTTCTTTGTTACGGCGGCGAGAGCAGCGGTGGTCGACCAGGCATCGAGCGATGGCGCATCGACGCCTTTGATGTCGTTGAGGTTGAGCTCGGCGATGAGGGTGAGGTCGTAGCCGATCTCTTCGGCACGCTGGGCCAGCCTGCTCGCGTACTCCCAGCTGGGGGCCATCTGCTCATCTTCCACATTGCGCAGCCATCCGCCGAAAACGGGCAGCCAGAAACCATAGCGCATCAGCGAACACCTACCGCTTCGGTCTCGTTTACCTTTGCTGCTTCCGCTTCGAGCCAGTCCACCAGCTTGGCGAAGGGATCGAAACCTATGACGCGCGGGCCATCGGCGACAAAGTTGGAGAGGGCATTGATGTCGTAGTAGAGGCGCTGGCCGTCGCGGTCGTCGGTGATGTATTCGATGCCGCCGAGCTCGATGCCGGATTCGCGCATGATGTGTTCAACGTCGGCGATGACTTCCTGTGGAGGCTCGTATCCTTCGACGCTGATGCCGGATTTCGGCGCGTCGACGGGGCAGGCGGCACGGTTGAGTTCGACACCTGTAGGAGTGCGGCAGATATCTGCGGGGCAGAGGTCGAAGGTTTCGCCGGTGATGTGAACCTTGATGGCGTAGAGGAATTTGCCGTTCAGCACTTCGCAGCGAACGATGTGTGAGTCGCGCGCGGGAATGAACTCCTGGACCAGTGCTGTGGAGTCGAGACCGAAGGCCAGCTCGCCTGCGTCGGCTGCGGTCTGCAATGCTTCTTGCGTGTCGAAGCGCTTGACGCCTGCGCCGGAACCGCCGATGTTGGGCTTGACAACGATGGGCCAGCGGAGTCCTTCTGTAGCGGGCACGGCCTGCGATGCGCGGTGAATGACACGGGCTTTGGGATAGGGCAGGCCAAGCTGGTCGAGAAGTGAGAGCTGTGCTGCTTTCGATAGCTCGGTGCGAAAGGCTTTGAGACCGTTAATGACGCGGACGCCGCGGCGTTCGAGATGATCGAGGAAGCCGAGAGTGTAGAAGATAGCGTCGCCGTGCTCGCGATTCCATGCCGATGGACTCATGCGGTTGACGACGAGCGTCCAGTGGCGCTCGGGATGCTCTTCGATGGCGTAGGCGTGGCCTATCGCGTCGAGTTTGACGTAATCGACGCGGCGGCGGTCGAGCTCGGCGAAGAGCGGCTTGAACCAGTGCTGCTGTTCGTAATAAATGACGATGGGCTTAGGCATCCTGATTTTCCTTCTGCAACTTTACTGAGACGACCGGCGGCCCTTCTGCTGATATTCAGGATTGAGTCCAATTTTGTGGACACGCGGGTTTCTTCAGTAAATATTTATGTTTTCGTTCTCTTGAAGGATATCAAGGTGCCGCGACTGAACGTTACTCGCCTGACGGAGCTGCGGCTCCGGAAAGAATGATCGGCAAGGTAGGCGCGGTAGCACCTTCGGCCTTTTCGACCGTGACGCCAAAGGCCTTTGCGGGAATGCCTTTAGGAAGCGGCGGCAACACTATGCTGGCGCCTCCGCTCGCGTCGGGACGGAAGAGTCCTGCCGGAATGGGACTCTTGCCATTGGCGGGGATGATCCAAAGCTCATAGGTCTTATCGGGATCGAGGCGGGCAAGGTTGTTCGCCTGGAAGATGAGCGCGCCACGCTCAGCCAGATACACTGCGCGTCCAGTGGGCACAGGCGGAGTCTTCGCGGGTGTCAGCACTACTCGTTGCGCGGACGGCGCCGTGAGCACATCGAGCACTTCCTGCGCGTGTGCGTTGGCCATCGTCAATTCCGCAGCCCGATTGGATTCCTCCTGCAGCTTTTGATTGAGCACATTGATCTTTGCGCCAAGCCATGCGGACACAATGATCAGCGCGGCGACCGCGGCCCAGGGAAGCCAGGCGGCAGAGCGGCGAGCCGTAGACGGAGAAACCGCGGTCAGCGGCACGGGCGGCTTTGCGGCCGTCGATGGCAGCGTAGACACTGCATCCACCGCAATCCTGTCGATGAAGCGCTTCCTGGCGCCTTCTGGCAGCGGGTGTTGCTCGACGCTGAGTGCCAGGAGCGCCATATCGCCGGAAAGCTCGGCGACTTCGGTGCGGCAGATGGCACACTCTTCCAGGTGCTGGTTTACCGTGGCAGACTCCTCGGCGGAGAGGTACCGCATCGCATACAGGGCCAGGTCTTCCGGCGAAATGTGGATGCGGTCTGTCATGCCCGAATGGCCTTTCTTAAGCTGATCAACGCCAACCTGATCCTGGTTTTCACGGTACCTAAGGGATCGCCTGTTTGAGCCGCGATCTCTGAATGACTCAACCCTTCAAAAAATGCCAGTTCTACCGATTTCCGTTGTTCTGATGGAAGGTCATTCATCACATCCCGGACCTTTTCCATCATTGTGTTTCGTTCCACCTCAGAGGCCAGATTTGTGCTCGAAAACAATACAACGTCATCAGTTGAAGAGGTCGGCTTTCTGCGCCGGAGCGAATCGATCGCACGGTGTCTGGTAATGACGGCCAGCCATGCACCCAGCGATCCACGCTCGCGCGCGAAGGCATAGGGTGATTTCCAGAGCTGGAAGAATATTTCCTGCATAACGTCTTCCGCCTGGCCCGAATCCCCGAGAACCCGCAGAGCGACGGAGTATACCGTGCTCCCGTAACGATCGAAGATTTCCGCCATGGCCTTCTGGTCACCGCCCTGTACGCGATTCAGTAACAGCTCATCGTTGGCGGGGGCCGCTGGGAGGCCGGAGGAAATTGGGTCTTCGTTGGAAGAACGATGCGGCGGCCTTATCGGATTGGAGGGATTTTCGGTCATCAATCAAGGCCAGCCCGTAATTTACCGACCGGGCCGCGCAAGCACAAGGGCTAAGATGAATGATCCCTGGATTTAGTTGGGCATCTGCGATGAACGAGCGGTGTGAGTGGAGGAGAGTTTCCCGAACCCTTCCGGTTGTCGCGGTCAGGATGGTGTGGTGATCCAGTCCGCTCATGAATAAACGTCCGCTCGCAGTTACGATCGTCAGCTGGATCTTCCTCGCTACTGGCGTGATCAGCGCGGTTTACCACTTTGTGACGATCCATCTCGACCAGGCATTTCGGGGAGAGAACGCCTTGATTCTCTCTGTCCGGCTCCTGGCCATTGTCTGTGGAGTGTTCCTGCTAATGGGACGAAACTGGGCTCGTTGGCTCGCGCTGGCATGGATGGCATTCCACGTTGCTCTGAGCTTCTTTCACTCCTTGCAGGAAGCGCTGGTTCATAGCGTGCTGTTCCTGCTGATTGCCTATGCCCTGTTCCGTCCCGAAGCGAGAGCCTACTTCCGCCCTGCGTCTATAAGGGATGTTTAGACGAAATCGTAGATTGGGCGGTGCCGTGCCGGATCTACCCCTTTGGCGAAATGCAGAAGTAAACCGATTCCGTGTAAAATTTCGCCGACTCGATTTTTATCTCAGAGGAGCATCCTTGCGCAGCTACCGGAACGCCATTCGCCTGTCTTCATTCCTGGTTCTATTGTTTTCATTCGTCTCACTCAGCCGTGCTCAGGATAGCCTGGTGGCACCTGCGCCCCACGCAAAGACAATCCACGTCAAGCATGTCCTGGTTATCGGCGAGACCAAGGGTTTCGAGCACGATTCCGTTCCCGATGCAATGGCGGCCATCTTTGAAATGGGCCAGCAAAGCGGCCTCTGGGACACGACGATACGCACTGACACCGAACTGCTGACCAAAAAGAAGCTCGACCGCAACGCTAAAAACCTCGACTACTTTGACGCCATCGTTTTTGCCAGCACCACCGGCGAGCTAGATATGGATGACAGCCAGAAGGCGGACATGATGTCCGCCATCAAGGAAGACGGCAAAGGCTTCGTGGGTATCCACGCCGCGCTCGACACGAATTACAAATGGCCCGAGTACGGCGAGATGATCGGCGGCTGGTTCGACCAGCACCCATGGATGACCTTCAATGCGCCGATCATCAACGAAGATCCGAGCTTTCCGGCCGTCAGCCACTTTCCGCATGAGTTCGTGAAGTACGACGAGATCTATCAACCGAAGGAATGGTCGCGCGACAAAGTCCATGTGCTGCTCAGTCTTAATCCCTCGAAGCTCAATTATGAGAACAACCCGCGTGTTCACCGCACCGACCATGACTTTGCCGTTGCGTGGTCGAAATCGTACGGCAAAGGGCGCGTCTTCTATTCCACGCTGGGACATACGGAAGAAGCGTGGAGCGATCCTGACATCCGCAAAATGTACTTTGAAGCGATCAAGTGGGTTTTAGGCATGACCGAAGGCAGCACGGCATCGCATCCGCGTGTTTCGCAGCCATAATCGCAATCAAGACGAACCGGTTGCCCCATCCTTTTGCGTCGATGCAAAAGGGTGGGAAGCAACAGGATGTTTGAACTTTCTCAGCGGCGATCTGTTCCTTTCCTGCGTGAAACGGAGCATTCTAAGAACAGGTATGCCGCTTTCCACCCCATCCACACTGGCAGTCCCATCCCACAGCGGCAAGTATTTCACTGACAGTTACATTTTTCAGTGGCAGAACCAGACGTTCCGGGACGATCTGCTCCTTCTGTTGCCGATCGCGTTTTGTCTCGGAACCGGCATCTGGCTCGGGCATCCCGCGGCGGGAATGATTGCCGCAGGTGGAGCTGTTACCGTCGGCTTCGGCCGCAAGCAGAGCATCGACGAGTCACCGCTGCTGCCCATGCTCTTCGTTCCCTTCGGCATGGCGCTCGCAGCATTCCTCGGCGTTTTCATCGGCTATACAAATTATTTGCTGGTGGGCATGGCTGCACTCTTAGGCTTCGGTTATGGCATGCTCACCACGCGCGAGGCCGGATACAGCTGGGTCGGGCAACAATGCGTGATCACCTTCCTAGTTGCTTCCGCTTTTCCCGCTTCGTTGAGGGCGGCAGGAGACCGCGCGTTATTGATCTTTACCGGCGGGATCCTTCAGCTACTTTCGAGCGCCATTCTCCTCCATCTCTTTTGCCAGCTCCGCGAACACCTCGTCTCTCTTGCCCGATATGTTCGCGCAGAAGAGGCAGCCCTGCGCGCTGCGGTACTCGAGACCACGGAATCTGTCCGCCAGCGACGTTTTCTTAATTCCGCTTTGCCCTATTCCCTGCGGCTCGCCTTGACGCTTGGCCTGACCACGGAAATATATCGCCGTCTCCACTTCTCGAGCGGTTACTGGATTCCGATGACAGCCCTGCTGGTTCTCAAGCCCGGGATTACCGATACGGCGAACCGCGCCATAGCCCGCATGGTGGGCACGCTTGCCGGAGCCATTCTGGCCAGTTACTTCATTGCGCACATCAGCCTTTCGCCACTTACGCTTGCCGGATTGACTCTGCTCTTCGCATGGCTTGCCTATGGCACCGTCAACGTAAACTATGCGCTCTTTACCGTCTGCATCACCGGGTACATCGTCTTCCTGCTCTCTCTCGCCAATACTCCAGGCCCGCTCATCGCACAGCGCCGGGCGACGTGTACCGTCATCGGTGGTTTTATCGCGCTGGCGGTGCGTCTCGTCGTGATCTCTTATCGCAAGACTCAGCGCGAAAAGAGCGGAACTGCCTCGGCCTTCACACCCTGATTACGAAGCGATTCGCCTTTTCGGGTCATCGGTTCACAGAACAATGGCTTAGAACCCGCTTCAAACCGGTCGCAGCGTCGGTATAATGGAAGGTTCAGAAGGAAAGGAGCACGCGCTTCACATGCCCATCCAGCCCACCAGCAAAATCTGGCACAACGGCAACCTCATCCCCTGGGATAAAGCCCAGCTTCACGTCATGAGCCACGTGGTCCACTACGGCTCGTCCGTCTTCGAGGGTATCCGGTGCTATGGTCAGCCCCAGGGAGCTGCCGTTTTCCGGCTGCCCGAGCACATGCAGCGCCTTATTGACTCCGGCAAGATCTACCGCATGACGCTGCCCTATTCGCTCGATCAGCTGACCTCCGCTGTTGTCGAGCTGGTTGAGGCCAATGGAGTGGCACCGTGCTACATCCGCCCCATTGCGCTGCGCGGATACGGTGAAGTGGGCGTCAATCCCAAGAACTCGCCTATCGAGATCTACATCGCGAATTATCCCTGGGGCAAGTATGTTCCCGGAGACGACGGCGCCGATGTCTGCATCTCTTCGTGGAACCGACTTGCGCCCAACACCATGCCATCGCTGGCAAAGGCAGGCGCCAATTACATGAACTCGCAGCTTATCCGCATGGAAGCCGACATCAACGGCTACTCCGAGGGCATTGCGCTCGACGTCAACGGTTATCTGTCTGAGGGCTCTGGAGAAAATCTATTTATCGTGCGGAACGGAGTCGTCTACACCTCACCTCTGGCAAACTCGGTGCTCTCCGGCATTACGCGCGACTCGGTACTCACGCTGGCCCGGCATCTTGGTATTCCGGTTGTGGAGCAATCGCTACCGCGTGAGCTGCTCTATATTGCCGACGAAGTCTTCTTCACCGGGACCGCGGCTGAAGTTACACCCATCCGCTCGGTTGACCGCATTACGGTAGCCGACGGAAAGACCGGACCTATTACCAAGCAGCTGGCTGACGAGTTCTTCGGAATCGCCAACGGCCTGCGCCCTGACCGTTTCGGCTGGCTTACCCCGGTCAACGTCAGCGTGGAGCAGACGGTCACGGTGTAAAGCAGATACAACCGTCTTAGGCAAGGCTGTCCGTAAAAACAAAAGCCCCAGGAAAACCTGGGGCTTTTGTTTCTCTAATTTCTTACTTCGTTCGTGTCATAAAAGCACTTCTTCGGGATTTAAAGCCAGAAGCCGAGGAGATGGAGGCTGAGCGGATCGGCCAGGCAGACAGCCATACTGTCTTTCCAGACTTTTTGATAATGAGCATCGGCGCCGTGCTGGGTTTCGCGATCGTAATGATGCTGCAATAAGCCCGCACGAGTCATGAAGTGGAGCTGGATGGCCGCGTCATGAGCCTGCTGCAGGGCCGCGGCATTCGGAGCGCGCAGCGCCATCAGAGATCGCGCGAGTGCGCGACCTGTAACGATGCCCACATCGTAATGAAACTGCTCATGCGACAACAGGCCCGCGGTTTGGGGAGCAGACTGGAAAATCTCGGCGTTCGGCGTAATGGTAATCGTCGCCGTGCCGGTGTATGCGAGCTGACCGTCAACCGTACTGTAATCGAGGTCTGGAACGTCGTAGCTGAATGTCGTAAATGCATCGACGGATGTTCCGTCGCCTGGATCGACCGGTTTCGTCGTGGTCAGTCTGAAATCAGCCCAGGTCAGTAAATCCGGTTTGGCTGCAAGGGTGATTGCCATATTCGAACTCTATCTTCATAGTGCGGCTGGCACTCCTGCCGTAGCACCATTTCGAGCTTTCGCGCGAAATTTCTGGATCGGTCAGACTAATTCGAAGACGTCCGCCGCAGATCGGCGGAAAGCCGATATTAGAATGGCCACAGACTCGGTATAACCCCATAAACTCTTGCGGAGGAATCGGCCCTGGATGGAGAGGCATGAAATTGCGGCGCGGCTCGAGCGATTCTGGCAACGTGTGACCGAAGGCATGCAGCTCAATGAGCTCTGGTCGCAGTTTCGGAGAGACGCGAATTCCAGCTATCGCCTGTATTCCAAAGAGGTCGATTCCACAAGACTTGAGGGAATACCCCAGACGAAACACTTCTTCGGCGTGGCGCGGCAGTTTTTCTGGGCGATCATAGAGAAGCTCACGCCCGCACGGCGCGTCCTGTTGCTGGTTGCCCTGGTGCTGGTTCTCGTCCCGGGGGGTGAGTGGACCATGACCACGCGCACGAGCCAGATAAAAGTATTCGCCCTGGACTTCCACTTTTTCGGCGGCCTGCTGATGTTCGCACTGCTCATCCTGGAAATCGCCGACCGGGTGGTCATGAAACGCGATCTGCAGATTGCGAAAGAGATTCAGGCGTGGCTCCTTCCGGCCAATCCGCCAGAGGTGCCGGGTATCGAACTCGCATTTGCTACAAGGCCTGCGAACACGGTTGCCGGAGATTATTATGACGTGTTCGCGCGTCCACGTTTAGATTCGGAAGCTGCCACATTTCTGATTGCAATTGCCGATGTTGCCGGCAAGAGTGTGCCAGCCGCCATGCTGATGGCGACGTTTCAGGCGAGCCTGAAGACTCTGAGCAGCACACCCGGATCGCTGCCTGAGTTAGTCGGCCGAATGAACCGCTATGCATGCAGCAACAGCCAGAATGGCCGGCGGTTTACTACCGCTTTTATTGCCGAATTCGATCCCGCATCGCGCCGGTTAACCTATGTCAACGCCGGGCACAACAATCCGATACTTCGCCGCCATTTAGGCCTGATCGAGCGGCTGGAAGCAGGAGGAATGCCGCTCGGCGTTATGGAAGATGCTCACTACGAGTCGGGCGAGGTGACGATGGAGACTGGTGATTGGCTGGTGGCATTCACGGATGGGGTAGTCGAGGCCGAGAATAGTTTTCAGCAGGAGTATGGAGAAGAACGCTTCCTTATGATGTTGCATTCCGGCGTAATGCTGTCTCCTGAGATGCTGCTGAACAGCATCCTGCTGGACCTCGATCGATTTGTGGGGGACGCTCCACAACACGACGATGTTACTTGCATGCTGTTACGCGCAACATAGCTGGGCCCGCGCCAGCCAAGGCTGGCAACGTTAGCTTTGCGAGTCTGCGGGGGCTTTCACTCCATGACCTTTAGCGCGTAGCTGTTGCTGCTGCTCTATTTGCTGTAGATGCAAGATGGGAGATGCCAGAGGCAGCGGATCGATTGTCCGCTCCACGTGCACTGACCAATCTTCCGGCATGGGCCACTCTTCGTCTGTCTCCGGGGGAGTGTCATGTGCGGTCACCTGCACGTTCACTCGTAATTCACTCGATGTAATGCCTCGATAGACTCCGCGGTTCGGAGGCACATCATCGTAATCGCGACCGAGCGCCGTACGGATGTGACACTCGTGAGCAAGCAGATCGTTCGTCGGATCAAAACCGACCCATCCCAGACGCGGAAGAAAAGCGTCTACCCACGCGTGGGTTGCGCTTGCCGTCGAACGCACATTATCGGTGGGCCGATGGTAGAGATAGCCGCTGACGTAACGGCAAGGAATGCCCAGATGACGCACGAGGGCAATCATGATGTGAGAAAAATCCTGGCAGACCCCTGCGCGGCTCTCCAAAGCTTCATCGATCGGAGAGTCGACGCGTGTGCTTCGCGGAACATAAGCAATCGCATCATGCAGGCGGGTGTTGATCTCTCGTAAGACGGTCAAGGGATCGTCACGACGCACTGCTCCGAATTCAGCGGCAAGTTTCAATAGCGCCGGCGTTGACTTTGCGAACTTGCTCGGCAGCAACATTTCCCAGTAGTCGCCATCACTGACAATATCGTCGAGTTCCTGCCATGTAGATTGGGGAAGAGCGGCGGGAATGTCTGCCAGTTCCTGCAATTCGACCAGTGCGCGACCGACAATCATCAATTCGCCGTGGCGTCCGGGGATATTAAAGTGATGAACATTGTTGCCGATGTAATCGCGGTATGAGAACACACGGCACCGCGGGCTGACTGAAAGCGAGAAGGTGAAGCATCGCTGGTTCGTATCGGTTCGCGGATGGATGCGTACCTCCATCAGCGATTCGTTGATCGGCCGATCATATTCAAAACGCGTCATGTGCCGTATGGAATAAAACTTCATTGCCCATCTCCTATCAAACCGCTAGAGCCGTGTCCACTGAATAGCTGATGTACAGCCGATAAATCAGTTCCTGAATCATGCGGGACTGCTCGAGAACATCGCGAAGATAACCTGCAGTATCCTGCTCCAGAATTTCATTAATCTGGGCGAAGCTAAGTGATGCCTGAAGCTTTCCGGCGCGACGTGCCAGCTCGTCAGACGGGAACCGTCTTCGTTCAGTTTGTATTCCGGAGAGCGCATCGAAGAGGCAGTTCACTGAGTACCGCAGCGAATGAGGAAAGAGCGGATTCAGCAGAAGGAATTCCAGCACTCGTTCCGGCGTGATGTCGGTTGTATAGACGGTGCAGAAGGCCTCAAATGCGGTACAGCAGCGCAGTAATCCGACCCACTCGAGGTATTGTGTGGATTCGATTACCCCTCCCGGTATGTTGAAGGCATGCGGATAGTAAAGGACAAGCAGGGTGGCGATGGCTGTCGAGCGCTCCATATACCGCCCGGCCCGGATAAACTGCCAGCCTTCCCCGTGCAGCATGGTGGTGTCGGTTACGCCCTCAAATAAGTGGAGACCATCATGCAGCGTTTGCAGCAGATCAGAAACCGTCGCGTAGCTTTGCTCCGAGCGCATCTCCATCATGTTGTGGTAAAGCTGATTTAGTTTTTGCCATTGCTCGCTACTGATTTCGTCGCGGACCTGACGCGCGCTTTCGCGTGCCGCACCGATGCACGCTGCGATGGAGGCGGAGTTGGAGACATCGAAGCACATCATGTCGACGAGATCGTCCGGCTCACCGCCCTGGAGGCTCTTCGGAACCATCAGAATGTGCATGAGCCTGTGCGAGGGCCGTTCCGGCCTCGTCTCCGGTCCTTCGAGCATCAGATTCAAAGAGACGTCCAATACGCGAATGGAATGCTCCGCGCGTTCGAGATATCGGCCGATCCAGTACAAGCTGTCTGCTACTCGAGAAAGCATTCTTGCATGCTCCTTTCCTCCGACGAACGAATCTGTTTACGACTCCAACACCCAGGTGTCTTTGCTTCCACCACCCTGTGAGGAGTTGACGACAAGCGAGCCTCTCTGCAGAGCGACCCGCGTCAATCCGCCGGGAACGATATTGATCTGATCTCCAAATAAGATGTAAGGGCGCAGGTCCACATGCCGAGGTTCGATGTGGTCCCCGATGAGACAAGGAGCGCGAGAGAAATTGAGCACCGGTTGAGCTATGAAATTTCGCGGATCAGCCTGAATCAGATCCTTAAATTTTTCGCGTTCTTCGCTCGTGCTGGCCGGCCCAACGAGCATTCCGTATCCACCCGACTCACCGACCGGCTTCACGACCATTCTTTCCAGGTTCTCGATGACATGCTGTCGTTTTCTTGCGTCGGTGAGCAGGTAGGTCTCTACGTTGTTAAGGATCGGGTCTTCGTGGAGATAGTAGCGAATGATCTGCGGCACCCAGGCATAGATTGCTTTGTCGTCCGCCAGCCCGGTACCAAACGCGTTTGCCAATGTAACGTTGCCCGCTCGATACGCGTTGAGAAGGCCTGCGACACCAAGTATGGAATCAGAGCGGAAGGCGAGGGGATCGCAGAAATCATCATCGACACGTCGATAAATTACGTCGACGCGACGTAATCCCGCGGTCGTTCTCATATAGACAATATTGTCGTGTACGAGGAGATCGCGGCCCTGCACAAGCTCCACGCCCATCTGACGCGCCAGATACGTGTGCTCAAAATAAGCGGAGTTATAAACTCCGGGCGTCAGCAGCACGATGGTGGGTTCGGGCCTGCCCTCAGGAGCCAGCGAGCGAAGCGTGCTTAAGAGCAGCTGCGAATAATGGTCGATGGGGCGGATGCGATAGCTGAGGAAGAGATTTGGGAGGGTGCGCTTCATGGCGCGGCGGTTTGTGAGCATATACGAGACGCCGCTGGGGACGCGCAGATTGTCCTCCAGTACCACGAATTCTCCGTTATCTAGCCGAAGAAGGTCGGTTCCGGTAATTGCGATATAGATATTCCGTGGAACCTGCAGGCCACGCATCTCACGCCGGAAATGTTTGCATGTATAGACCACCTCGCGGGGAATCACATTGTCGCTGAAGATTTTTCCTTCATGGTAGACGTCATGGAGAAAGAGATTCAGTGCAGTGATTCGCTGCATGAGTCCCTTTTCAATCTGCTCCCATTCCTTGCCTGTAATAAGGCGGGGGAGAAGATCGTAGGGGAAGATTCTTTCCGTGCCTTCTTCACGCCCATAGACCGTGAAGGTGACGCCCTGCGTCATGAACGAAGCGTCAGAGGAAAGCTTGCGGGCCTGCAGCTCGTCAGCAGGCATATCGAGGAAGGCCTGCAGCAGCTTCTCATACTCAGGCCGTACGCGGCCGTCCGCCGCGAACATTTCATCGTAGGCGCCATCGAGATGATAATCCGGAAGCGCCGCGTCATATGGAGGCGGCAGCCTGGTTGTTGCCACATCAACTCCTGTCTGTGACCTCGTCGCTGATTACCGTAAAGCCGATAAGCTTTGAGGGGCCAAAGGTTGTGGTGATTGCTGCATCCACAGCGTCACGGCCTGTTGCCATCAGGATACGTCCGACACGTGGGAAGTTATGGCGCGCATCGAAAGTCCACCACCGATCCCCCAGCCATACTTCGAACCACGCGCTGAAATCCATGGGAGAAGGGCTGGGCGGAACAGAAATGTCTCCAAGGTATCCGGCAGCGTAACGCGCTGGAATGTTGAGAGCGCGGCAAAAGGTGATGGCAAGGTGCTGAAAATCGCGACATACGCCTGTTCGCTCGGTATAGACATCCAGTGCAGTCTTGGTTGCGCGAGCTTTGGAATAGTCAAAAACGATGTGAGCATGCACCCAGTTGCAGACCGCCTGAACGCGTGACCATCCCGGGTGGAGAGCACCGAAAAGATCAAACGCGATGGGAGACATAAGATCGACTTCGCAATAGCGGCTGGCTATGAGAAATGGCAATGTTTCCGGTGGAAGATCGACCACCGGTATTTCCGGAGCATTCCAGTTCACAGCATCAGGCTCACCCGAATCCTCGATGATGCTTTCGGTATAAAGCCGTAACTCCCCGGGCTTTGCCAGAAAGCGGCTACAAATGTTTCCAAAGATGTCCTGATATTCCTCTACAGGAATTTCAGGCGTTGTGAGAATGGGATCAGGACTGCGCAAATCCGCCTGACGAGAGGGGTGAACGCGGAGGAGCGAAAGGAACGGGACCTCCTGCGTCAGCTCGAAATGAATATCGTAGCCAATGCGAATCAGCATTCGCGGTATCCTGTGAGAACCAAACTTGTCGTGCCAAGGTGTGATGCTGGAAATCGGTGAAGTGGTTGAACTCTAAAGGTGCAGCACAACCCGGCAAACTGCAAGGAGATTCTGAAAAACAGGAAAAATGACATACTGCGTCGGGATCAAAACACATGAAGGCCTTGTGCTGGCATCGGACTCGCGAAGCAATGCGGGACACGACCAGGTAAATATATGCCGCAAAATGCATACTTTCGCCGTGCCCGGAGAGCGCGTCTTCGCCATCCTGGCGAGCGGAAGCCTGTCTCTCACGCAATCTGTCATCACGCTGCTTCGCCAGGACTTCGATGCCGGAAAAGGTCTGGCTGCGGCAGAGACTTTTTATGATGCCGTTCGCATGATAGGCCAGTATGTCCGTCGAGTCTCCGATATGGACCGTGAAGCTCTCGAGAAGGATGAGTATAACTTCAACATCCATCTGTTGATCGGCGGCCAGATCAGGGGCGAGGCTTCACAGCTGTACCTTGTCTATCCGCAGGGGAATCCTCTCAAAGTCACCCACGAGACTCCATTTCTACAGATCGGCGAATACAAATACGGTCGGCCCATTCTCGAAAGAGGGCTTGTCTATTCGAAAACCACACTTGAATCTGCAGCCCTTTATGTGCTGCTGTCGTTCGATGCGACGATGCGATCGAATGTAACTGTAGGGCCGCCGATCGAGATCATGATCTACCGCAATAACCAGCTTGAATTCGGTCAATATTGCTCCTTCAGCGCCGACGATCCGCAAATGCTCGGCATCCACAAGCAGTGGGAAATCGCCTTGCGAGACGCGGTTGAAGCGCTCCCTGCGATCGAATTCAATGCGTGCTTGTCGAATGCCTAGCTTCGAGTACCGCTCGATACATCCATACGACTCATCGTTTGAGTTACGCGACATCTTATGAAACTACTGTCGTTCTTCCTTTGCCTTCTGACCCTCACAAGTTCAGGCATGACGGCTTCCGCTCAGATTTCTACGTCCCAGCGTGATCCACTTGCGCAGTCAACGCAGATGATCGTGGTCACAACATCGGGATGGAGTGCGGTGAATGGCCGTCTACAACGTTATGAGCGTGCCACTCCGAATGACGCATGGCGGCCCGCAGGCGATGGAATTCCGATCGTCGTTGGAAAGAATGGCCTCGGATGGGGCATCGGTGTTACGGGCACCCACGATACCAACGTCCGGCTCGCTGGCGATCCTGTAAAGAAGGAAGGAGACGGCAAATCGCCGGCAGGCATATTCAGCCTGGGGACTGCATTTGGTGATGCATCCACTCCATTCACTGGAGTGAAGCTGGCCTACCTGAGCCTCACTCCATCGATCGAATGCGTCGACGACGCCAGCTCGAAATACTATAACCGCGTCCTAGACCGCTCTACCGTTTCGGCTGACTGGAAGAGTTCAGAACATATGCGGGATGTTGGAGAAGCCTATCGCTGGGGCATCGTTGTAAATCACAACAACACGGTTGCCGGGAACAACGCAGAAAATCCGAGACCAGGAGCTGGCTCCTGTGTTTTTCTTCATATCTGGGGCGGCCCAGATCATGGGACAGCCGGTTGTACGGCAATGGCGACTCCAAGGCTGGAGACTCTGCTTCAATGGCTCGATCCCAAAAGAAATCCACTGCTGGTACAACTGCCTGTTGACGAATATAAGCGGCTGGCGAGCCAGTGGAAATTGCCGCCTATGACCGCAGATTGATGTCTTATGACGAAGCACCGACAGCGGGAACCGCTGCATCTTTCCTGACCATCGGTGCAACGCGTGCGCCTATGAGTTCAATGGCGTGCAGGACTTTAGCATGCGGAAGCGAGCCGGGCGTGAGCTGAATCGAGATGCGCGAGATACCCCCGAGCGCTTCATCGATGGCCAATATCTTTTCGGCAGTGGCTTCCGGGCTGCCTACCAGCAGCGCGCCTTTGGATCCTCGCGTGGCGTCGAATTGCGCCCGGGTAACAGGCGGCCATCCGCGCTCTTTTCCGATTCGACTAAAGGTATACGCATAAGCCGGAAAAAGATCATCGGCAGCCTGAGCAGTGGTGTCGGCAACGAAGCCGATGGCGTGAACGCCGATGGAGAGCTGCTGCGGAGAGTGACCTGCGCGACGGCCGGCTTCGCGATATAGGTCAACCAGCGGCCGAAACCGTGGGAACTCACCGCCAATGATGGCGACGGCGAGAGGAAGACCGAGTGCACCGGCACGGGCGAAAGATGCGGGCGTTCCGCCAACTCCGATCCACACCGGCAGCGGGTTTTGTAACGGACGCGGATAGACGCCCTGCCCGGTAAGCCCGGAACGATGCTTTCCAGACCAGTGAACACGAATGTTATCGCGAACCTCTAGCAGCAGATCGAGTTTTTCTGCAAAGAGCTCGTCGTAGTCGTTCAGGTCGAAGCCGAAGAGCGGATAGGATTCGATAAAGGAACCGCGACCGATGGTGATTTCAGCGCGTCCCTGCGAGATCAGATCGACTGTAGCGAAGTCCTGAAAGACGCGTACGGGATCGTCGGAACTGAGAACGGTAACTGCGCTGGTGAGACGGATGCGTTTCGTGCGAGCGGCTGCGGCGGCAAGCAGGACGGCGGGCGCGGAAGAGATGTACTCCTGCCGATGGTGTTCTCCCATGCCATAGACATCGAGACCGGCCTGGTCTGCCAGCACGACTTCCTCGAGCAGATCGTGCACCCGTTCGGCAGGACTGACGGCGACACCCTTTACGGGATCCGGCGTATTTTCAACGAAGCTGTCGATGCCTATTTCCATTGGCGGGCCTCCTCTCACGAACCCTGTTTGCACAGTGACACAAATTATGAACAGGCGCACATCCACTTTCTCGCGAAAGGTATCAGCGCCTGTCCGCGCTTATTGGTTCAATTTATGCCGCTGCCGTGCGCACGGCTTCCAGGGCAGGCTTCAAGAAAGTCTCACGATCTACCGCGCCCGTCATTAGCTGGGCTGCTCCACCCGCAGTTACGAATTTCACATCGGTCACGCCGACGAAACCGAGGACGGCCTTCAGGTAAGGATCGATAAAGTTCATTGCGCTCGCCGGTGTGCCCGCGTCGTAGACTCCGCCACTGGCCGCTAGAACCGTAGCCTTCTTGCCATGGAGCAGCCCCCGCGGTCCGCTTTCGGCATAGACGAAAGTACGTCCGCTGCGAACGACCTGATCGATCCACAGTTTGAGCACGGAAGGAATCGAGAAGTTATGCATTGCCACACCGATTACGTATTCATCTGCGCTCTCCAGATCGGCGATGAACTGGTCGGATAGAGCTAATGCCGCCTTCTGCTCTGGCGTGCGTGAAGCTTCCGGCGTGAACGAGGAGTAGATCCATGCTGTATCTAAAGGCTTTGGTGGTTCGGCCGAGAGGTCACGGTAGATCACAGTGCCATCGGGATGTGAGTTTTGCCAGGTTTTCACGAATTCACGCGTCAATTCCCGGCTGATAGAGTTTTCAAGCGGGCTCGAATCGATATGTAAGAGGGTAGGCATGTTCTTATCTCCTTAGGCGACATAAGACGTTTAGACGACTTATGTCGTTTATATAGACGACACATGCTGTTTCATGGATTCTTTTTTCTCTTTGCTACCCTCTAATGGAATAGCCATGCCAATTTCCGACTGTGAAGTACGCGATCCACGGATGCGCCGAACGAGGCAGCTGCTTCAGGGCGCCCTGCGTACACTCATGCAGACGAAGAGCTTCGACGAGATTGCCGTCCAAGACATCACCGAGGCCGCCACCGTCAACCGCGCTACGTTCTATGACCACTACACCGACAAGTATGCGCTGTTGGAATCCATGGTGGCGGGAGGCTTTCATCAGCTCTTGCACGAACGGAATGTCAGCTATGACGGGAGCTGTCCGTCTGCGGTGAATGCCGTGATCATGGCAACCTGCGACTACCTGACCGCGACGCATGCCGGTAACGCATGTAGACGCCAGAGCGCCTTTGAGCCGCTGGTGGAAGCGGCGATGACCGCAGCAATTCGCAGGGTGTTGATGGCAGGCATGCCTAAATCAGCTTCAGTTGCAGATCTGCCGCCAGAGGTGGTGGCCACGGCTGCCAGTTGGGCTATTTATGGCGCGGTCAAGGAATGGTTCAACACCCCGCAACGACCTTCCGCAGAATATGTTGTGCCCCGGATCATGCAATTAATCATCCCCATGCTTCCGTCTGCGATTGCCGCAGAGGCCTCAATCTTAGGGCATCGATGAACGAATAGCCTGAACGCGAGGCTGATTTACGCCTGAATTGCGGATGGCTTATGAGTTGCCGGCTGGTCGGATTCCTTTGCTTTCCAGCAATGGGCGAATTCTTTGTGGGTATGGCTTGTTCCCATGACGTTGAAGGAGCGGGTCTGTTTCGAGTAGAGAACCTGTTGAATTCCGCCATGGATGGAATTCACGTTGTTGTAGTGGCCGATGCCCGTTCCAGCGTATTCCCGGTTCATCCTGATATAGCTATGCCATTCCGGGTGACCGGTTGAGTGAAAGCCAGAGACGTCGAGTGAGCCATCCCTGGGCTGCCATGTGATTTCTACGATTCCGCCAGTGGGTTCATGCCGTCCATCGTCCAGGATCCGGTAGTTCATGTACTGTCCGGCGAGAGAACCATACTCCCGGGTAAGCGCCCGCAGTTCCAAACGCTTGCGAAATCGGGTGCCGAGTTGCCAATCGGCCAGCACGCCTAGAATTATGCCCAATATGGACCCTGCAACCAGAATCGGCCAATGGAATGTCATTCGTACTCCTACGCCGCAAAGACGAAGCTCTTCGTAGACTGTACGCTTGTTCTTTTCTCCAAGTTCCCTTGGATTTATCAAACAGGGAAAAGGCGACTAGTCAGGCGGGGAGAGAGATCTTGAAAATTGTGCCGCTTTTGCCGGGGCGTACGCTGCTCCGCATTCGAATCCTGCCCTTATGACGCTCGATGATGTTCTTTGAAAGGGCCAGACCGAGGCCGGTTCCCCGGCCTTCCTTGGTAGTAAAAAAGGGCTTAAAGATTTCCGAGGAGTGCTCTTTGGGAATGCCGTGGCCATTGTCGGCAATCACAAACTGAACCTCGCCGTCGCGTTTCCGCACCCGGAAGGACAGGACGCCTTCCTCAGGCAGAGCGTCCAGCGCATTAAGAATGACATTCGATATGACCTGGAGCATTTGGCCTGTATGCACTTCTGCGACAATGCGTTCCGGCAGCTTCTTCAGTAGATGGATTTTTTTAGCTGAGATCGCTCTCTGATGGATGCGCAGCGCGGCTTCAGCTAAAGCCACAAGATCAATAGGATGAGGCAATTGTGTAGTGCGCGCAAACGAGAGAGTCTGATTCGCAATCTGGTTAAGCGATGCCATCTGCTCTTCGGCCAGATGCATATAATTCCGCACTGCCGCCGGGTCATCTGCGCACTCCCGTGTGAGATACGCGATATTCCCCAAGGCTTCCAGTGGATTTCGGATTTCATGCATGACTTCGAGGGCCAACTGGCCTGCAGCAGACCGCTCTTCGGCCTTCTGCAAAGACTCGGCGGCCATCGCCAACCTGGCTTCCAACTCAGCAATATCATTTGCAGCCATGCGCTTCGCTCCAAAGCGGTACTTCTGGAGAGAACGCGAGTCAGCGTCGCTTACTGGGGATAAGTCTCCCCACAGACCAGTCTTTCATATGATGCAATTTTTACAGATTATGTCGTCTGTCCGATATTCTCAAAACTTCAACAGGCTTTTACTTTATTAAGGCCCCTAGTCGGAACGGAGCATACGCTCGCATGTGAAGCCTTATGGTCCGGCGATTTAGATATCGGGAAAGGCGCGTATAAATACACTATTGAAATCTGGTGATCTCTCGGAGCACAACATGAGCCGGGTACTGGTGATTGGCAATCAAGCCCAAGTGAGCCGTGAGATCGGCGAGGCACTCTTGGCTGCCGGTTTCCCCATGGAATACGCGGCAGGCCACGCGGATGCCCTTCAGCAATTGCGTGCGCGATCCTTTGGAGTCGTCGTTACCAGTCCTGACAGCTTTGTTGACGAGGACCTGGCACTGCTGGCGGAGATGCGCTCCATCCGGCCCGGCGTAAAGTGCGTAGTCCTGGCGCATCACAGCACTCCGGACGAAGTCATCTCTGCGCTGCGCGCCCGGGTTTTTGCCTGCTTCACTCCTCCATTTGATTCCCATGAGATTGCGAATCTAGCCATGAGCGCCGCCTCTGACAATGAATGGCGAGATGACATCCAAGTGTTATCAGCCAAACCCGGATGGGTCTCGGTTCGTCTCAATTGCCGTCTTATCACGGCTGAACGTCTGATGACTTTTGCGAAGGAACTTAGCGTTCAACTGCCCGGAAACACGCGGGATGAAATGATGCAGGCACTGCGAGAGATTTTGCTGAACGCCATGGAACACGGAGCGGCGTTTAATCCTGACCAGGTAGTTGAAGTCACAGCTGTTCGCACCGCACGATCTATGGTGTTTTACGTACGTGATCCGGGGGCCGGCTTCCGCCGCGAATCGTTGACTCATGCGGCCATCGCAAATCCTCTGGACGATCCCGCTGCACACATAGCGCAGCGCGAAAAAGTAGGAATGCGTGCCGGTGGCTACGGCCTTCTGCTGGCGGCTGGGACTGTGGATGAGCTGATCTACAGCGAGATCGGCAATGAAGTGCTGCTGATCAAGTATGTTTCAGCTCCGGAGATCCCACCGTCTGGTAGGTCGCAATCAACGGAGTGACAGGCGCGCTACAGCTTTCACCTGACTGCGGGCTGCAACAGATCGTCCGCTTATGTTACATTCGCGCTCAATGCGAAATCTCAGATTATTCGGTCGTCTGTTGCCGGGGCTTTGCCTGGGTGCTGCTTCAATATTATTGATGGCGCAAAGCGCGCCAAGAGCTGTTCTCCTGGTCGCGAACCAGAAGGACCAAAGTCTGAGTGTGATCGACCCAGAGACGAACAAACAAATTGCTGCGGTCCCGGAAAATGCATACACGGGACACGAAGTTGCTGCCTCTTCGGATGGGAAGACGGCCTATGTGCCCATCTATGGGAATTCAGGTGTGGGCAAGCCGGGCACGGATGGAAGCACGATGGACATCATCGATATCGCCAGCCATAAAGTCACACACACTTTGGATTTCGGCCGTGGCGTGCGGCCGCATTGCGCGAAGTATGACAAGACGAGCGGACTGTTGTATGTGACGACGGAGCTCGATCATTCTGTAACAGCGATTGATCTGAATACCGGCAAGATTGCTGGAACGATTCCGACCGGAGAGGCGGAGTCGCACATGCTGGCGATTACGCGCGACGGGCGTTATGGATACACCGCAAATGTAGGACCGGGAACGGTCTCGGTACTTGATCTGAAGGCGCGCAAAACCGTGACCGTAATTCCGGTGGCGCCGCACGTGCAGCGAATTTCGCTGGCGAATGATGACAAATCCGTTTTTACGGTGGACTATACGAAGCCGCGGCTTGCGGTGATTGATACGGCGACAAACAAAGTGAAAACGTGGGTGGAGCTGCCTTCGATCGGCTACGGGACAGCTTCGACGAAAGACGGGCATTGGCTGCTGGTTGCGCTGACTTCAGCGAATAAAGTGGCAGTCGTGGATCTCACTACATTGAAGGTGGCACGGACTATCGATGTTCCGGAAGATCCGACGGAGATTCTTGTTCGGCCCGATGGCGCGACGGCATATGTTTCTTGCGGAGCGAGCGGCAAGGTAGCAGTGCTCGATATCCCACAGTGGAAAGTGAAGACAACCATCGATGCAGGAAAAGGCGCCGATGGCTTGGCTTGGGCTTATTTCTAATATGTGCCTGTAATGGTTACAATTTTCCGGTATAGATCTGGCGAAGCGTTTCCGGTAGCAGATTCACATCACGCGAAAGGATGGCATCGCCAGTGAGTCCGAACGTACGGAGATTAGCGTCGGCGAGATATCCGATGAACTGGCTGGCATCGAGACGCTTGATGCGAAGTGCCGAAGCGGTAGCTGGCTCGATAGAGTCAGGGCGTGAGACTTCAAACAGAACGATCTCCGGCCTGAGGCTTGGCCAGACTTGCTCGAGTTGTTGATAGCTGGTGGCCAGATCGACGTGGAAACCAGCCTTACGCAGGACGTCGCGTATGGGGGAGGCCAGCAAATAATCATCACTGCTAAATAAAATCCGAGGCGAAGACGAAGTATCCATTTAAAACTTCTGTTTCTCCTGTTCTTCCATGTCACCGATGATTTTTTCCGCTTTCGGCAATCATTTCGAAGTGCCCAATCCGGACTTTGAGCAAAAAACCAGCGTGTCCGGCGGGCGCAGCTATAAGGGCAGTTGCAATGCCAAACGTGAAATTCACTAAGTAACTGATAACGGGAGATATTCCGAGAGGCACCGCGGGGCAACCTTTTCCATGTCGGCAATCTGTTCCGGCTATCGGGAAGTTTTGACATTACTAACCGGTTTTAGCACTGAGATACCTCCGAATGTCGCTTATTTATGGTTAAGTTAACCCCAAAAAGTCTTTCGCGGTGGGGCTACTGGATGAGATAACTTCATTGATATGTATGGTCCGGCGAATACGGCGCTCCATGAATTGCAGCACTCTACGTATGTGCGCTTTTCGCTGCTGGCCTTCAGCTCGATCTTTTTTCTTGTAGACCCGTTCGCAGCGATTGGTTCGTTTCTAGCTATTACTGCAGGCGCCGATGGACCACGGCGCAAGCGCATGGCCTTTAAAGCTTCGCTGACGTGTTTCATTGTGCTGACTGCGTTTGCATTTGCCGGGCAGTTTATCTTCAGTCTCTTTGGCATCAAGCTACCTGCATTTGAGATTGCAGGCGGATTGATTTTGCTTCTGATCGGCATCGACATGCTGGAGGCGAAGCGGTCGCCTACGCAGGAGTCTTCTGACGAAACGATTGAGGCAGCGGCGAAAGAAGATGCGGGGATTGTGCCGCTGGGGATTCCGATGCTGGCCGGCCCGGGTGCGATTTCAAGCGTGATGGTGCTGGTGGGGCAGGCTCCGAACTACTGGCAGATGTTCGCGATTGTTGGCTCGATTGCGATTACAGCCGTAGCCAGCTATGGCGTACTGAATGGCGCGAGTCGAGTCCAGAAGCTGCTGGGCGAGACTGGAATTCGAATACTGGTACGCATTATGGGACTGCTGCTGGTGGCGCTTGCGGTGCAGTTCTTTGTAAATGGATTGACGGACCTGGGCGTGATCGCCAAGCAGGTCTAGCTGTCCTGACACACGCGCTTCGCGCCGTTTGGCGAATTTACTTTACTTCCAAAATGTGTGGGCTGACGAGATTGAAAAGTAGATTTTTTCTGGCAATCCTGCTGCTGGCGATACTTGACGCTTGTCCTGCGCAGGCACGTTTTGTGCAGCCGCCACCTTGCAAAAATTCGTTCACTCCGGATCGCGAGATCGCGGAAGGAAAGAAGGCTGCGGCGCAGGTTTACAAAGAGATGCCGGTGCTGCCGGATTCAAGTCCGGTAACGCAGTATGTGCAGCAGCTTGGGGCGAAGCTGGTGCAGTTTGCTCCCGGATATCAGTGGCCCTTTTCATTCCATGTCGTGAATCAAACAGATATCAATGCCTTTGCGCTGCCCGGCGGGCCGATTTTCGTGAATCTGGGAACGATTCAGGCGGCTGAAACCGAGACGCAGCTTGCGGGCGTGATGGCGCATGAGATTTCGCATGTGGTGATGCGGCACGCGACCTGCAACATCACCAGGCAACAAGGGCAGGCTCCATGGTGGGCGTTGGGACAGCTGGCGGCCGGTGTCCTCTTACCGGGCGCGGGAGGCGCGCTGGCAGCGGAGGGTGTAGGCGCGGCGGCGGGCATGACCTTTCTGAAGATGGGTCGCGATGCGGAGAAGCAGGCCGACCTGATGGGCGCAGATATGGCTTATGACGCCGGGTACGATCCGCGGGGCATGGTGCAGTTTTTCGAAATCATTCAGGGGAAATATGGCGAAGGTGGAGCGCAGTTTTTGAGCGACCATCCCAACCCCGGGAACCGGACGGAGTATATAAATGCCGAGATTGCCACGCTGCCGCCGCGTGAGCACTGGGTGAAGACGACGCCCGAGTTCCAGAAAATTCACAAGCTGGTAAGCGGGATGCATGCGTACTCGGCCAAAGAGATCGCGAGCGGCGCGTGGAAAAAACATGGCGCAAATGCAGTTCCGGCAGGATCGCAGCCCGTGGATTTTCGCCCCTCCGGCGGCTGGAAGACGCTGGATAGCAGTGGGTTTTCGGTGCAGTATCCGGGAAGCTGGCAGGCTTTGGAAAAGGCGGGCGCCGGAACGACGATTGCGCCAGCGAACGGCGTGGTCGCGACGGATACCGATAACAGCACAGTGATTTTTTACGGCGTCATCATCGATACTTTTCAACCGCAGCAGGGAGCCGATCTGGCGGCTGGTACCAATCAGCTGATCGCCGGCATTCAGAAGGGAAACCCCGGAGTGAAGGCGGCGACGGAAGTGGAAGATGTGCGGGTCAACCAGCTGCCTGCGAGGAGTGTCGAGTTGCTAAATCAAGGCACTTCAGCCGATGGAGGAACGGAGCGGAACTGGCTGGTGACGATTGCGCGCGGAGATGGATCGCTCAATTATCTGGTATTTGTGGCGCCACAGAAGGATTTCGAAGCGTTACGGCCTACATTTGAGCAGATTTTGAGGACGTTTAGGATCAACGGATAGGAATAATCCCGAACCACAGACCTTGTGAGCCGCGATCTGGTTCCGCTTTCGCGCCTTCAACAAGGAAAATCAAGCGCCGCAGGAGAGGTTATCCAAGCTCTGGACCTGTAAATCGCAGCTCTGGACCTGTAAATCGCAGCGGAAATTATGAATTGCTAAGCAGCGGCAGCCGCGTGAACACTGCGTCAACGCCGCTTTTCAACAAGCATTCACAGTTTTCAACAGTTGCAATGAGTCTCCCCGGTTGCTAATATTCATCTTGTCGCAACGATGTGAGCGAGACGCTGAGAAGCGGACGCGAGCAGAAGCGTGGTCGAGGTTGCAAAATGCAACAGGCTGCGTTAAGATAAAAACGACACAGAAGAGCAGTGGCAAGGATCGCTTCGCACCCGGGATAGAGTCCTGAGTAGATTGCGAAGCCGAAGTGAGAGTTCGACAGACGCTGAGAGCGTCAATAAGAGCGAACAATCCATTGCAAGTTGAGGGTTTTTACCCTCCAGGGCTAAGTGCCCGATCGCAGAGTATGCTCTGCGGTTGATCTTTCAAAGTGTAGCGCTGTGCGGAACTGGACGGGGATTACCCGTAAGGCAATGCGAAGAAGACGCGGTGAGACATGGATGCTATAGGTGCTCCTCTTGCTGCTGGGTCCGAAATAGGGTAAATGGCTGAGAAAGTTCAGAAAAACCTTGACGGACGAGCAAATCTTCGATAGTCTTAAAAAGTTCGCGCAAAAACGGCGCAACAAGTTCGAGGACGCGTGACGCAGTCACGCTCTCGATCCAAAGCAGCCCGCTTAGGCGGTCACTGTGAGGATCTTTGACAATCAGGTTGAACATGCCAGTCGTGAGAATGGAAGAAGAATTGGTTTGATCATTCTCACTATATTATGCTCTGCAATCTTTCGAGCATTGCAGGGCGATTGCCTTAGCTGACCTCCGTCAGTTAAGTGCAGTCATCAGGTTTCAAACGAGAGTTTGATCCTGGCTCAGAATCAACGCTGGCGGCGTGCCTAACACATGCAAGTCGAACGAGAAAGGGACTTCGGTCCCGAGTAAAGTGGCGCACGGGTGAGTAACACGTGACTAACCTACCCTTGAGTGGGGAATAACTTCGGGAAACCGAGGCTAATACCGCATAACACCTACGGGTCAAAGGAGCAATTCGCTTAAGGAGGGGGTCGCGGCAGATTAGCTAGTTGGCGGGGTAATGGCCCACCAAGGCAGTGATCTGTATCCGGCCTGAGAGGGCGCACGGACACACTGGAACTGAAACACGGTCCAGACTCCTACGGGAGGCAGCAGTGGGGAATTTTGCGCAATGGGGGAAACCCTGACGCAGCAACGCCGCGTGGAGGATGAAGTCTCTTGGGACGTAAACTCCTTTCGATCGGGACGATAATGACGGTACCGAGAGAAGAAGCCCCGGCTAACTTCGTGCCAGCAGCCGCGGTAATACGAGGGGGGCGAGCGTTGTTCGGAATTATTGGGCGTAAAGGGTGCGTAGGCGGTTCGGTAAGTCTTATGTGAAATCTTCGGGCTCAACTCGAAGTCTGCATGAGAAACTGCCGGGCTTGAGTGTGGGAGAGGTGAGTGGAATTTCCGGTGTAGCGGTGAAATGCGTAGATATCGGAAGGAACACCTGTGGCGAAAGCGGCTCACTGGACCACAACTGACGCTGAGGCACGAAAGCTAGGGGAGCAAACAGGATTAGATACCCTGGTAGTCCTAGCCCTAAACGATGATCGCTTGGTGTGACGGGTACCCAATCCCGCCGTGCCGAAGCTAACGCGTTAAGCGATCCGCCTGGGGAGTACGGTCGCAAGGCTGAAACTCAAAGGAATTGACGGGGGCCCGCACAAGCGGTGGAGCATGTGGTTTAATTCGACGCAACGCGAAGAACCTTACCTGGGCTCGAAATGTAGTGGACCGGGGTAGAAATATCCCTTCCTAGCAATAGGCTGCTATATAGGTGCTGCATGGCTGTCGTCAGCTCGTGTCGTGAGATGTTGGGTTAAGTCCCGCAACGAGCGCAACCCTTATTACCAGTTGCCATCATTTAGTTGGGCACTCTGGTGAGACCGCCTCGGATAACGGGGAGGAAGGCGGGGATGACGTCAAGTCCTCATGGCCTTTATGTCCAGGGCTACACACGTGCTACAATGGCCGGTACAAACCGTCGCAAACCCGTGAGGGGGAGCTAATCGGAAAAAGCCGGCCTCAGTTCGGATTGGAGTCTGCAACTCGACTCCATGAAGCTGGAATCGCTAGTAATCGCGGATCAGAACGCCGCGGTGAATACGTTCCCGGGCCTTGTACACACCGCCCGTCACATCACGAAAGTGGGTTGCACTAGAAGCAGGTGAGCCAACCGCAAGGAGGCAGCCTTCCAAGGTGTAATTCATGATTGGGGTGAAGTCGTAACAAGGTAGCCGTAGGAGAACCTGCGGCTGGATCACCTCCTTTCTAAGAGAGAACGTCATGGCAGTCTTATGTATCCGCGATAGCGGACGGCGAAAGCCGCGCATGAGATGTGCCATACACCCCTCAGATGAGTCCCTGACTCAAATGAGGGAGCCTGAATCAAGCCTTCTCTGCTTCTTCCTGCTTTTTACGATGGTCATCGACGGCGTAGCTGTCGAGCTGTTCAACCTGGTCCTCGAAAACTTTCTCGAGTACGTGAATACGAGCATCGGGCTCAGCCTGGCGCCTTGCGTTTAGAATAAGGCGTGAGTCGTCTGGGCGGAATGCGGGCCTGTAGCTCAGTTGGTTAGAGCGCACCCCTGATAAGGGTGAGGTCGGTAGTTCGAATCTACCCAGGCCCACCATGACTTAAGATGGGGCTGTAGCTCAGCTGGGAGAGCACCTGCTTTGCAAGCAGGGGGTCAGGAGTTCGATCCTCCTCAGCTCCACCAACTCCGTATAAGAGACTGCCTGAAGGCGGATATCTTCGATAGATATCGATCTTTGGGCAGACCGAACGCAAGTAGATTCGGTATGTTCGATTCGCCTGAGGGCGAGCTTTAGCGGAAGCTAAAGCCTGGATGTTTGACAACGAAATCGATTGGGTAATTTATTACAAGGCTGAGCAAGGCTTTGTTTCGCAGATACAAGTTCGACTGCGGGGCTAAGTCATGTTCAAGTTGAGTGTCTTTAGAATATTTAAGAAGTTTAACTAATTAGTAGTGACGTGACTGTCGGCATACGCAAGTTGTTATGCAGATAAGACGGCACTCAGGCGGCAATACAAGACATAGTTTTATTCCTGCATGGAATTAATTCTATGGTCAAGCTACTAAGGGCGCACGGTGGATGCCTTGGCAGAAACAGGCGATGAAGGACGTGGCAAGCTGCGAAAAGCTTCGGGGAGCCGCACACAGGCGTTATATCCGAAGATGTCCGAATGGGGAAACCCTCCTGAGCAAACCTCAGGAACGGCCCGCTGAATACATAGGCGGGCACGAGCGAACCCAGGGAAGTGAACCATCTCAGTACCTGGAGGAAAAGAAAGAAATCTCGATTCCGAAAGTAGTGGCGAGCGAAATCGGAATAGCCCAAACCCGTTGCATTTCGGTGTATCGGGGGTTGTAGGACCAGCAACAGTAGAGTTACCAATCCGGTAGTTAGTCGAATCCTCTGGAAAGGGGATCCACAGAGGGTGACAGACCCGTAGACGAAAACTATCCGGACTCGAAGCTGGCACCTGAGTAAGGCGGGGCACGTGAAACCCTGCTTGAATCCACGGAGACCATTCCGTAAGGCTAAATACTCGTTTCTGACCGATAGTGAACCAGTACCGTGAGGGAAAGGCGAAAAGAACCCCTGTTAGGGGAGTGAAAAGTACCTGAAACCGTGTGCCTACAAGCAGTGGGAGGGCTATGCGCGCAAGCGAATGCCTGACCGCGTGCCTATTGCATAATGAGCCGGCTAGTTATTCTTGTCAGCAAGGTTAAGCGTAAGCGAGCCGAAGCGAAAGCGAGTCTTAATAGGGCGATTTAGTTGGCAGGAATAGACGCGAAGCGGGATGATCTACCCTTGGCCAGGTTGAAGGTGAGGTAACACTCACTGGAGGACCGAACCGGTGTTTGTTGAAAAAAGCTCGGATGAGCTGAGGGTAGGGGTGAAAGGCTAATCAAATTCCGTGATAGCTCGTTCTCTCCGAAATAGCTTTAGGGCTAGCCTCGGATGATTTGCTGTGGTGGTAGAGACCTGGATGGACTAGGGGGCTTTCCGGCTTACTGAATCCAACCAAACTGCGAATGCCACAGACAACCAGTCCGGGAGTCAGACAGTGGGGGCTAAGCTCCATTGTCGAGAGGGAAACAGCCCAGACCGCCTGCTAAGGTCCCCAAGTTACAGTTAAGTGGGAAAGGAAGTCGGAACGCCCAGACAGCCAGGAGGTTGGCTTAGAAGCAGCCATCCTTTAAAGAAAGCGTAATAGCTCACTGGTCAAGCGGTCCGGTGCCGACAATATAACGGGGCTAAAACTGTACACCGAAGCAGCGGATGCACACCTATGGTGTGCGTGGTAGGAGAGCATTCTCAACAGCGGTGAAGCCAGACTGAGAAGACTGGTGGAGCGTTGAGAAGAGACCCTGCCGGCATAAGTAGCGATAATGAATGTGAGAACCATTCACGCCGAAAGTCTAAGGTTTCCTGAGGAAGGTTAATCCGCTCAGGGTTAGGCGGTCCCTAAGGCGAGGCCGAAAGGCGTAGCTGATGGACATCCGGTTAATATTCCGGACCTCCCAACTCTCGTTTGACGATGGGGAGACGCAGAAGGATAAGCAGGGCCTCCTATGGCTATGGGGCTTGATGCGCGTAAGCTGGTTCCGATAGGCAAATCCGTCGGAGCTTAACAGTGAGGCGCAAAACAGTAGGGTGTATACCCGAAAGCTGCTGAGTTCACGCTGCCGAGAAAATCCTCTAAGGAGAGTAGTTGGGAACCGTACCCCAAACCGACACAGGTAGACGAGGAGAATATCCAAAGGCGCTCGAGTGAAAGCTTGTTAAGGAACTCGGCAAATTAGACCCGTAACTTCGGGAGAAGGGTCGCCCACCTCTGGTGGGCCGCAGTGAAACGCATACGGCGACTGTTTAACAAAAACACAGGTCTCTGCAAAGTCTAAAACGACGTATAGGGGCTGACGCCTGCCCGGTGCCGGAAGGTTAAAAGGAGAGGTTAGCCGCAAGGCGAAGCTTTGAATTGAAGCCCCGGTGAACGGCGGCCGTAACTATAACGGTCCTAAGGTAGCGAAATTCCTTGTCGGGTAAGTTCCGACCTGCACGAATGGCGTAACGATCGTATGACTGTCTTAACGAGTTGCTCGGCGAACTTGTAGTACCGGTGAAGATGCCGGTTACCCGCAGCTAGACGGAAAGACCCCGTGCACCTTTACTACACCTTAACTATGAATTATGACTCTTACTGCGCAGGATAGGTGGGAGGCTTTGATCCCAGACTCTCGGGTTTGGAGGAGCCACCGGTGAGATACCACCCTGTGAGTGTTGTGATTCTAACCTACTCCCGTGATCCGGGAGAGGGACATAGTTAGGCGGGTAGTTTGACTGGGGCGGTCGCCTCCTAAATTGTATCGGAGGCGCGCGAAGCTACTCTCAGACTGTTTGGAAATCAGTCGTCGAGTGCAAAGGCATAAGAGTGGTTAACTGTGAGACCTACAAGTCGAGCAGATGCGAAAGCAGGCCTTAGTGATCCGGTGGTTCTGTATGGAAGGGCCATCGCTCAACGGATAAAAGGTACGCCGGGGATAACAGGCTGATCATTGCCAAGAGTTCATATCGACGCAATGGTTTGGCACCTCGATGTCGGCTCATCGCATCCTGGAGCTGTAGAAGGTTCCAAGGGTTAGGCTGTTCGCCTATTAAAGCGGTACGTGAGCTGGGTTCAGAACGTCGCGAGACAGTTCGGTCCCTATCTGCTGTGGGCGTAGGAGATTTGAAGAGGGCTGTCCTTAGTACGAGAGGACCGGGATGGACGAACCTCTTGTGTTCCAGTTGTCATGCCAATGGCACGGCTGGGTAGCGAAGTTCGGTTGTGATAACCGCTGAATGCATATAAGCGGGAAGCACGCTCTAAGATGAGATCTCCCTGAAGGGTCCAGGAAGACCACCTGGTTGATAGGCTGGATGTGGAAGCGCAGTAATGCGTGTAGCTTACCAGTACTAATCGCCCGTTCGGCTTGTCCATAGAATTAATTCTGTGCAGTAATGTCGCACTGAAGATATTCAACAAGCCTTGTAAAATACGCTTGGTCAAAGTAACAAGATTCAAGGGAAATATTCCCGATCGATTTCGTTGTGAGATATTAGGTTGGATAATGGCGCCAGTTTGCCGTTTTCGCGTCCGGGAGAAACAGCCCGTTTTTAGACGCTACTGGCTGCGGGAGAAACAGCCCGCCAAGCGCCGCCCAAGTTTTTAAGGCGTCGAGACCTAGCAAGTAACGCTTAGGCTCGGCTCAAGGCATGAATGCTTTGAAAACGCCTCAATTTGCCGGTGACCATACCGCGAGGGTCACACCCGTTCCCATCCCGAACACGGAAGTTAAGCCTCGCTGGGCCGATGGTACTGCACGGGTAACTGTGTGGGAGATTAGGTGATCGCCGGCATAAGTCTTAAAGAAAGCCCGCTCTTCGGAGCGGGCTTTTGTTTTCTCGTCTCGGCATTTTCGAAGGTCTTGATTTCTTAGCCTCGGCAGGGATCGTTCGTCTGCCTGAGTTCAGCTCAGCTGCCGATGCAGCAGCGATAATACCAATCCCTTACATTGGTATTCGAGTTCTGGATCGTAGCGGTAGCCCTCATCGCGCATAAATGCATGTGCGCCGTTCACTTCGAACCATTGGTAGTTTGCACCCACCTCATCCAGCCTCGCTTTGATCTTCGTGCGCCCGTCGGGTGGAACATGAGGATCCTGGCGTCCCCAGATGTGTAACAGCTCACCCTTAATTTCTTCTGCACGTTTCAGCGAATCGTCATTCTTTCCCTTGCCCAGCGTCCCGCAATGAATATCTGTCGCGTAGAAACATGCGGTTGCGTGAATCTTCGGATTCATCGCTGTCCGAAAAGCCAGATGACCGCCGAGGCAGATGCCTATCGCGCCGAGCCGGCCATTGCATTGCTTCATGGTGGGCAGATATTCGATTAGCGCGCGAGCATCCGCGTCGTACGAGGCTAACTCTTTCGCATACTTGTCATCATTGCCCTTGTCTGCGCCAGCCTGGTCGTAAGCCAGCACTGTCCCAGCTGGCTCAAGCTCGTGATAGACCTCTGGCACGGCAACCACGTATCCATGCCCGGCGATAAACGACGCGAATCGCCGGATCGGTCCGGTAAGCTGAAAAATCTCAGAGTAAAGAATCACGCCGGGATAACGTCCCTCGGCCGCGGGGTGAAAGAAGTACGTGCGCATCGGCCCGGTGGCTGTAGGAATATCAACGACGAGATCGTCTTTAAGAACCATTGCTTACACCTTCTTCAGCGCTCGATGCCCGATATCGCGCCGGTAGTACATGCCATCAAAGTGAATCTTGCTGATGCCTTCATATGCCAGCCTGAGCGCGTCTTCGAGCGTATTCGACGCAGCCGTCACCGCCAGCACGCGTCCGCCGTTCGTCAGGTATTGTCCATCAAGCAGCGACGTACCAGCATGAAAGACCTCAACGCCGGAAATCTTCGCGGCGTCCTCAAGCCCCGTGATGCGCTGTCCCGTCGTGTAGCTTCCTGGATATCCTTGCGAAGCCGCCACCACGCAGGCCGAAGCTCCTTTGCGCCAGCGAAATTCCGTCTCGCTCAAGCGCCCGGCAACGCAGGCCTCCAATCCATCCAGCAAATCTGATTCCAGCCTCACCAGGATCGCCTGTGTCTCCGGATCGCCGAAGCGCGTGTTGTATTCAAGCACCATTGGGCCGCGAGCTGTCATCATCAGCCCGCAATAAAGGACGCCGACAAAGGGCGTCTCCTCTGCCGCCATGCCATCGATCGTGGGCTGCACAATGTGGTGCATGATCCACTCACTCATTTGCGGGTCGAGCATGGAATCGGTCGAGTAGACACCCATGCCGCCCGTATTCGGGCCTGTATCGCCTTCGCCAATGCGTTTATGATCCTGCGCCGGCACCAGTGGCGCGCCATGCTTGCCGTCGCTTAGAACGAGAAACGAGACTTCTTCGCCCTCGAGAAATTCCTCTATGACGACGCTTGTCTCCGCTGTTCCCAGCAGCTTGCCGCTGAACAATCCGGCAATGCCATCCTGCGCCTCTTTCTTTGTATTGCAGATCAGCACGCCTTTGCCTGCGGCCAGCCCATCGGCCTTAATTACTACCGGAAGATGAAAAAGATCGAGCGAGTTCAGCGCCTCTTCCGCCGTGGCGCACACGGCATAATTCGCTGTGGGAATCTGATGCCGCTGCATAAACCGCTTCGCAAATGACTTGCTCGTTTCAAGCATCGCTGCTGCGCGTGTGGGGCCAAAGACGGCAAGGCTTCTTCGCTGCATCTCGTCGACCAGCCCCAACGCCAGCGGCACTTCCGGCCCAATCACGGTCAAGTCCGGATTCTCAGCTACTACCACGCGCAGAATATCGTTTACGTCTTTCTGATTTGCGTTGACCAGCCGCGCCACTTGCGCCATGCCGCCATTTCCCGGCGCGCAAACTACTTCAGATACACGCGGCGATTTCCGAATTGCCCATGCCAGGGCGTGCTCGCGGCCGCCTGAGCCAATCACAAGAACTTTCATGCCTGCCAAATCTCTCCCTGTTTTCTTAACAAAGGCTATCGCACAGCAGGAAACTCGCCAAGTTCACCGCCAAACGGCCAGCGTCAGGACATCGGTGGTATCCTTCCTCCCACTTGCTGTACCTCTAAAGGAGAGCTACCGTATGCGCTCGAATCCCCGTTTAGCGCAGTCCCGAACCATCGCATTCACTACCCTCCTGGCCATCGGCCTTATGGGTTCAACCGTCAGCCTGGCACAATCGTCATCCAACTCGCCCAGCGTGGGCTCGGCACTCGTGGCGACCGCCGACCCGCCGGTCGCGCGCCCACATACAAAGCACTGCGAAGTTACGCTTCTTACCAATCAAGCCTTTGACGACTTCAACAATAAAGACTTCAGCTTTACTCCGCCAGCCGATTGCCCCGGCCCATGGTCCAAAGTCATCTTCACCGGAGATTTCTCCGTTCAGCCCGGCGTCCAATATGACCGTACGGGACAAATCTTCTTCGGCGGCGTGAACATTTACTTCGGCACCACCGCCGAGCCGCTGCAGTCGCAGACTGACACCTGGCACGTAGAGCGTGATCTTACCGATTACAGTGCGCTCTTCAAAACTGCGCAGACCGGCTACGCGAGCCTGGGAAACATTGTCGGTTGCTGTGGCCTGAACTCGATCATCTTCGGCACATTCAAGCTGGAGTTCTATCAGTCAGACTTCACGAATCCAGCTCCCCGCACCGCCGATGCAGTTCTGCCTGTCGAGGACAGCGGGAATCCCTCTTTCCAGATCACATCTTCCACGCCGGAAGTCGTGCAGAGCTTCACGCTGCCGCAGAATACCGAGTCCGCCTATCTCGACGTGATCGCGCAAAGTCAGAACGCGGAAGAGCAGTGGTTTTTCTGTGTTCCGAATGACATCGCCGCTCCGCTTTTCGACTGCGGAAACACCGCCTTTCGGGAAGTCCGGATCAGCATTGACGGAAAGCCCGCAGGCGCGGCTCCCGTCTATCCGTGGATTTATACCGGTGGCCTCGATCCCGGCCTCTGGATACCGATCCCAGGCGTGCAGACACTGAATCTGCTGCCCTACCGTGTCGACCTCACACCATTCGCCGGTACTTTGAATGATGGCCAGCAGCATACAGTTGGCGTGAGTGTCTTCAATGCCTACAGCTACTTCACCGTTACCGCGCAGCTGCTCCTCTTCGAGGACCATGGTCGCAAGCAGGTTACAGGCGCGCTCACCGAAGATACGCTTGCGCCGACGAATCCATCTGTAACCAACACGGTTACGCTTGATGCGAATGGACTTGGCTCGGGCGTCGTAACTGTCACCAATACCGATAATTTCACCATCGCCGGATATGTAAATACCTCGCACGGTCGTGTAAATACGAAGGTAGAGCAGCAGCTTAATTTCAAGAGCGTTGCGAATATCACGAATTCCTCGTCGGCCTACATTCAGAACAACGTAAACACTTCGACGACGCACGCCAAAACAACAACGTCAGAAGGTCCGCTCTTCACTACCAAAGAGACGGACTTCTCCTATCCCATCACCGTGAACTACAACCAGCAATTGCAGGAGAATGGTGACATCACCATTCAGACCAGCGTCGATCAGAAATATCAACGCGATGAAACCGACACGCTCGAAGGCTTCCCGGTCTTTCACAGCAGCACTTCAAATGAGGTGACGCCCACGGACACGGCTCTGCTCGTACCTACACCCACTGGCTACGGATTGAGTCAAAATTCCAACCAGAGCAGTAAGCAGAACTACGTGTATCAGGATTCACTCGGTGCCTGCTACAGCCGCACGCTTACTGCTGCCAGCAACGTTCTAACTGGCGTGGAGGACGGAGCAGCATGCCATCAGCACGGCTTTCACTGGTAAATAAAAAGGCCCGGTCTTCATACCGGGCCTTTTTTCCTATTTCGTTGTGCTTGAAGTCGCTATCGGTTGAGAAGCAGGCTGTGGCTGCGCTGGCGGATCATACAAGCCCGCATGCACTGCCTTCAACAAAAGCCCGTCGCTCGAATCCTCACCAAGCTCCCACACCATTACTCCGCCCAGGTGATGCTGCTGCGCATAGGCGCTCTTGAAGCGTGCCGATACCGGATCTTCATAGGTCCAGAATGTGTCGCCGTCGTACAGCCATGGAGCCTGTGCCGTCGCATCGCGATACACGGTAGAAGCCCCGACGATTGTCTGGATGTAGCGGTACGGCCGATCCTCATGTATGGATTCTCCCGGCTGGAATAACCCATGGTTCTCCGCGCCGACCGACTTCCACGAATAACCATAAAACGGAACGCCCAGCAGCAGCTTGTCCGCCGGAACGCCTGCATCTTCATATTCGCGGACGGTTCCATCTGCATTGCCGCCGTGGTCGCTGTACAGCGGCGCGTGGAATCCTGTCTGGCTGCGCCATGGGCCGCTGTAGTCATAATTCATCAGCCCGACCAGATCGACCACCTTAGCGACTGCGGCGAAATCGACGCCGTGATACATGTGTGGACTCGGTCCCGCCGCAATGGTCAGCTTCAATCCCGGGCGGTCAGCGTCAAGCTGTCTGCGAAATTCCTGCAATAGCGCCAGGTAATTCGGCACATCTTCCGGGTGCGGATACTCCCAGTCCAGGTCGAAGCCGTCGAAAAGATTTGCCGCGTCTGTGCCGGGAGCGAGGTGTCCGTGTACAAACGTATCGATGCAGGAGGCAACAAAGGCCACGCGATTCTGCGGCTGCGCGGCTTCCGCAAACGCGGATGCTTTGCCTTCTAGCGAGATCAGAATTTTCATCTGCGGATAAAGTCGCTTCAGCTCCTGCAACTGGTGGAAGCTGCCGTGCAGTTTGGATAGGGGATTGTCCGTCGAGCCGTCAACACTGTCGGCAGCGGAGTAAGTCCGATTCAGATCAGCATTCGGGTCAGCAACCGCGCAGCGCCCATCCACAATAAAGCCCTGCGCATAATTCAGCTGATCGAGCAGTTGCGCGGAACCGCTCGATATCAGGTCTTTTACGAAATACGGTGGGTCGTTATAGATTCCCCACTGCGGAAAATAACCCACCAGAAGCGGACGCTGCCCTTTTTCTGCTGCCCTCGATGGCTGGAAGGGAAACAGGAACAGCAGCAGAAGAAGCGAAGAAAAGGAAAATCGGCGCATCATTGCAGTTGATTCCCCTCAAACAGAGTATGCGTACCGGAAGTTGAATTCTCTGCAGTACCTGCCGCAAAGATGCTTATCCAAGAGACGTTCTTCCTCTATCGGCGGTTGCAGAAGTTCAGTGTCGCCCGAATCCCATTTCATTCCGGTAAAAATGCCGGTAAGCCTGCAACCGTCGCGTTAAAATAACTTCAGGACCATGAACAGCCTCGTCCCACCCCGCCTCAAGCGCTTTCGTTACGGCCATCCGGACCGTGGACGAATTCTCTGCATCTGATTAAGCTTCTCTGTTGATTGCTTCCGCGCCCTTATTCGCAGTCTGCGCGGAGAGAAGACCTGCGCCACCTAGATGGCCTCAGCACAAAAGGAAGGATCCAATGAGTCAACTTGGAAACAGTTTTGGCAGCCAGTCCCAATTGAAGACCGGCAATCGCACCTACGAAATTTTCCGCCTCAACGTACTGGAACAGAAGGGCATCAACCTCACCCGCCTGCCCTTCAGCCTGCGCATACTGCTCGAAAACCTGCTGCGCCAGGAGGACGGCAAGAGCGTCACCGCCGACGATATCGAATTCCTCGCCAAGTGGGA
>Ga0206951_1011_pt1 | contig 59753 bp, 50 predicted proteins | sample Alteio_BWOrgHeat_38_FD_152974 | JGI IMG/M metagenome (GOLD analysis project Ga0206951, IMG submission 152974) | Enriched cells from forest soil in Barre Woods Harvard Forest LTER site, Petersham, Massachusetts, United States -... | ecosystem: Environmental > Terrestrial > Soil > Temperate forest >... | reverse complement strand
GACCTACGCGGCTCTCGACCTAGTAGAGATTGTAGTCGCTAATCGTCGGAGTTCGCCGGTTGAAATGCTGTCAAACACTCCAATTTCTGGTAGAACCTACGCACGACGCATGCTTGAAATTAAGGAAATCAACGTTTTCTACGGGGCCATTCAGGCTTTGACGAATGTAACGATCAATGTCCAGAAGGGCGAGATCGTTGCCATTATTGGCTCGAATGGAGCTGGCAAGAGCACATTGCTTCGCACAATCAGCGGAATGCTCCGACCTCGAACTGGGAAGATCACGTTTGAGGAGCATAACTTGCTTAACTGCGCACCCCACGAGATCGTCAAAGCAGGAATCTCTCATTCGCCCGAGGGTCGTCGCATTTTCACGAACATGACGGTACACGAAAACCTCCAGTTAGGCGCTTACATTCGGAAGGATGCCGAAATTCAAAAGGATATGGAGGCGGTTCTTGATCGATTTCCCAGGCTGAGAGAACGATTCAAGCAAAATGCGGGAACGCTAAGCGGAGGCGAACAGCAGATGCTAGCTATCGGCCGCGCACTCATGTCCAAGCCTGAGCTCCTACTCCTCGACGAGCCCAGCCTAGGGCTCGCACCGAATCTGGTGACTGAAATATTCAACATCGTTTTAGATCTCAACAAGGAGGGTCGGACAATCCTTATCGTCGAGCAAAACGCCAACCGCGCACTCGAGATCGCTCACCGAGCCTACGTCCTGGAGACCGGCAACGTCGTCCTGTCCGACACCGGAAAAGCACTCTTAAGCAATCCCAAAGTAAAGGAGGCGTATTTGGGAGGGTAAAGCGTTAGAGCGTTAGCGCGTTAAGGGGTGATTGAGGATCTTCAAACAGGTGACGCCCCATATAATGTACACGGGACCAGTAGAGCCCTCGAACGCTTCAACGCTAAACGCTCCAACGCTCGTACGCCTACCGACTTAACCATGCTAAAGACTTTGCGCTTCGAACCCATCCAGGAGTCGCATATCGCGGCGATTATGGAGATTGAAAAGGAGACGAACGCGGCTCCTTGGTCGGAACGTAGTTTTCGCAACGAGCTGGACCATAAGTACGGAATCTTTTTGGTCGGAATTCTTCAGGGAGAGCTTGTGGCGTACGGCGGAGTTTGGCTCGTCATCGACGAAGCCCACGTTACGACGATCGCAGTCGCGCCAGCTCACCGCCGCGAAGGCATCGGAGTGAGACTGATGTGCGAGTTGCTCGAGAAGGCAAAAGAAGCCGGAATGGTGTGCTCTACCCTAGAAGTTCGAGCCGGTAATGAAGCCGCGATTCATCTTTATCAAAAGCTCGGCTACAACATCGTCGCGACACGCAGGGGTTACTACCCGGACAATAAAGAAGACGCGGTCGTCATGTGGATGTACAACCTCGATACGTGGGAGCCCCCGCGGTTTTGACGCTGTTCGACCGACCGATCCTCGCAATAGAAACCAGCTGCGACGAAACAAGTGCGGCCATCGTTCATGGTCGCACCGTTTTGTCCAATGTGGTGGCAAGCCAAATCGCGATGCATCGCAAATGGGGAGGCGTAGTTCCTGAAGCGGCGGCAAGAGCCCATGTAGAAGCGATTTTGCCCGTCATCGAGGAAGCGTTCGCGAACGCGAATATCGACAAAAGTGAGTTGGGCGCTGTGGCAGCAACCAATCGACCAGGCTTGGTCGGGGCATTAAGCGTGGGAGTCACGGCTGCCAAGGCGATTGCCTACTCCCTGCGCGTCCCATTGCTAGGCGTGCATCACCTGGAAGGGCATTTGCTGAGTACCCTTGCACTGGACGCACCTCCCCAATTTCCTCACGTCTGTTTGATCGTCTCAGGCGGTCACACCGAGTTAGTGGACGTCCAGGCTCCCGGCAAATACCGGATCGTCGGCCAAACCCGTGACGACGCGGCCGGCGAGGCATTTGACAAAGGGGCGCGCTTGCTCGGTCTTGGTTATCCTGGAGGCTTTGCGATCCAACAAGAAGCTAACAGTGGCAATCCCCATCGCTACGCGCTTCCAAAAGGACTGTCGGGGGACACAATCGACTTCAGCTTTAGCGGCGTCAAAACTGCGGTGCTAAGGCTGACGGAAAAAGAAGGCGCCTCCCTGAACGTGCCGGATGCAGCCGCCAGTCTTCAGGAGGCGATCGTTTCGGTTCTGGTGGAACGGGCGTTGCGTGCGATGGATCGCATGGACAGTTCGGCGCTGACGCTCGTGGGTGGAGTCGCCGCAAATCTCGAGCTCAGATCAAGACTTGCCGCGGCTTGCATGCAAAATGGCTATACATTCGCCACCCCTCCCCTGGAGTTCTGTACCGACAATGCCGCGATGATTGGGCTTGCCGCATCTTATCGCCTCGCCCGAGGGGAAGCAGACGGATGGGATCTGGACGTTTATCCCAATGCGGAGCTGTGAAACGTGATGTCTTCCGAAGATCCCTTTCCGGTCAAGCGGTGCGTGTGTTTTGACACTACGTTTCTAGACCTAAAGAATGCCGGGGTCGGCTCTCTTGAGGATGCAGCTTCAAGATTTGGGTGCGGAACCAACTGCGGCATGTGCCGCCCCTACATCTCCCGCATGCTTGACACAGGAGAAACCGAGTTCGCAGTGATCGAGACAGATAGTGGAGTAGTGGACTAGTGGCCGGAGGTTGACCTCTTCCCAATTCGCTCCGTTTCGTTTCTCTTCGGCGGGATCGAGAGACCCTCTCGGAAACGCCCATCCTTCCCCACATCTCTTGGTGCGCACTTTCGGGATCGTTCTCCGTTTCCGACTTTCGAACATGGAGTCACCGCTCTCAGCCACCGACCCCGGAGCGGATCGAAGCTTTTAGCCCCGGGTCATCCGAAGACCCTGGGTTCTGGAGGGGGCGCTACATCGACCCCGGAGGTGGTCGCAGACTGTTATTCCATTGCTTCTAATGCTCCGCCTACTCTTCTCGGCCCAAAAGTGCGGCAGGATCTCGGTCCGAAATATGGTGCGCATTAGTTTGCGACCACTTCCGGGGTCGGGATTGCGCTGACTCCAATGCCCCGGGTCCGGAGACGCCGGGGCTAAATGCTTTGACCCATCTCCGGGGTCACCGGCCCCGGATCCGGCAAGAGCTTCCGTTCACTCCGGTCATTTCCTCATTCCGGTCATGCAGTTCACCGTAGCGTCGCGCCGGTCACTTTCGGCCATCCCCGTCAGCTGCAAACCACTTATCCAACTCAGTCTGGATCTCGTCGCTCGGGATCGAGGATAGGTCGATCGCGAGCTTTCCTTTCGCGCGCTTCATGTGTCGAACTAACGAGTCGTACATTCGAGACCTTATCGCAGGGTCTTTTGGATTCCCAAATTGCCAGACGCAAAAGCCGTTCACGGGAACCGATTCCGCCTCTTCTTCTATGTTCCCTTGGTAATTCGAGGTGGGAAGAGACTTCCGATCCACCCAAGGTACGACTTGCACACCACCAAGCGCGATCGACTCGTGAAGATTGTGACGGGGTTGGAAAAGGATTTCGCCGCTAAGTTGACTCACGAACTTCGTGACTGACTGCCGGTTAGCGCCAGCCCGGAGCGTTGTCCACTTTTCCAAAGTTCCGGACGGAAGATCCATTCCGCCGTAAGTTGGATCGCCAAAAAAAGGCAGGCCTAGGTCCAACTTGAAGTCGTTGCGGAGAAGGCGTTTATCTACAATATCGACGGGGTCCACTTTGTTATCTTCAAGGAACCGGCCACGCAGCGATTGGGTGTAGCCAAGGTCCAGAAGATAGTAAGACATGCCGAATTCGAGGTTGATCGAACGAGGTTCATAGCCATGCGGCTCTGTATCGCATAGAACGACACCATCCAAACCATCGGTCTTCGAAAGCTCAATTAAGCCTCGCCAGACCTGAAGTAGCAATGGAGAGTCAGGCGCGAGCAACGGCCCGTTCGCAATCGGGGTTAAGCCCCAACTGTGGGAGGCGGATTGCCATGACGCGGTTCCTTCGAAGAAATTCTCAGCCTGGGTCGAGGAATCCCCGAGGACGGTCCTATCCAAATCCCCAGTCTTGCTCCCAGCCGGGATTTCCCATGGCCTGATCGCCAAGCGAACGCGCAGGTGGAGGGCTTTTGCCGCCGCGACTGCTTCCTGCAAACATTGCAGCTTCCATGTTTGAAGCCAAATCTCCTCAAATCCATGGCTCACCGCGAGACCGGATAGCTTCGATGCGATTGCGGGGTCGTCGGTCTTAACCAAAAGCGCCGAAGCCGTCCCGTTGCGAATGTGGATGGGTTTGACGACCGTTTTCGACATATGATCGTTAGCAGATCCTTCCCTTTGAGTTAGATCCTTCGTTTGGCCCAAGCTCTCTTCCCACTCGAGCGGCCGTCCATCCGGAAGGACAAAATTCCAGAATGTTTCCCCGTAGGGAAACACAACGTCTTTGCGGACCTGGCCATTGCCAAAATGGGTAGCGCCTTCGATCAAAATCGCCTGCCACTCTGGAGGCAGCTGATTTGCGGGCATCGTCTTGGAGCCATCGTTCTCTTGGTCCCCGCTCATAAACTTGGCCATCGAGTCGTTGATTCTCAATGGACTGTCGGTAGGAAATCCTATACTTCGCGACCCTCCGGCAGAGCCGATCAGTCTCTTCCATTCTTCGGTTCGTTCGCCGGTTTGGAGAGTAAGGTCTGATTTCCACGTATCAACCTTGAGCCGTTTTGCACCAATTCCTTCGAGATCGCTCGTAAGCACGTAGCTGTCGGCAACCTTTCTGAACGTGCCGGTCACACTCAGTGCAAGCGCCTGCAAGACATCCCCCGCACGAGCGGTTGGACCATAACATGTGGCGATGAAGTCTCCAATTCGAACGTCGGGAATCAGTTTCAGGCCGCATGAGGCGCCAATCGACCTGCAAAAGTCGTCTAGGGTCACGGTTTTGGACAAGTTCACAACGACGTCCAGCGCTTTCAATTTGTAATTCAAGTCAGAAGGCTTGAGGCGATTCTCGAGCACTTTGCGGATCTGAACGCCAAACAGTGAAGTCCGGTCTTCGGCCGCCACATCCGATCGGCGTAGATACGGTGCTCCTTCTCTTTTTCGGTCTCCCAACTGTGGGCTCACTGCTGAAAACCCGCCGTCCTGCATCTTAACGCCGAGCTCTATATCCTGAAAGAAATGGAGGCGAACGCCAGTTTCTTCGTCCGTGGTCAGGGTGATCGTCGGAGGCTCGCCCGGCTTTGGCACGACTGAATTGCCCTTGCCAACCAAACCGCTTTCGTACGTAAAAACGGAAGGGAGGATCGATCGAAAAACCGCGCGTTGATCTTGTCGCAGGTTCCCAAGACCAATTCCCGATGAGCAAGCGATCTTCCACTGGTCGGCATCCAGCATCGTCATGAGGTAATAAATCTTGGCCGTTCGGGGTAGTCCGTCGTAGAGGTTCGCCGGATCTTTAAACGCGGCGTCGATAATCACCATCTCAGTTGGGGCGATCACAGTAAGGGAGCCTAGATTGAACTCTTTACGGCCGAACGCCCGAAGTCCACTTTCAGTGGTAGTGGATCGCACAATCACCGGATTAACAACCAACATCGGACCCCGCGAAGCGACGTCCCACGGGTGCTTAGACAAATAATTCGCCAACGACTCGCCGGTCTGGCCAGTAATCGGTCTCGTCCAAGGGCTATTTGCAAGTATCAGTGCGGCAAGGGCCGTTATCATCGTCTACTGTCCCAATCCTCAGGCATCTGCCTGAAGTGGCAATTATGGTTCGATTCCTCGCTGCCAGCGCCAGATCAGAGTCTCTATTTGCGATTTTTTGTAGAGTATGGGCTAGAAATCCCGATGTTTCTTTCCCTCCAAACACTCGCTGTGGTGAGTGAACCATTCGTAAAAGTTCCCTGCCCCACGGGCCGCACGGGCAAGCGCCATCTACCCCAACTTGCTGTTCGGCCCAAATCTCCACTCTCCATTTTCAACTCTCCACCGACTGGCAAGCTAGCAAAGCGTTATGTGGGATACCGTTATTCTCAAGCCGGACTTGCGTCCGCGACCCTTGGGCTGACTCGCGTCAGCGCTCCCCTTGGTTGCGTCCGATTCGATTTCCCAGATATTCAAGAGAACGGCGCCGTCGTCGCGAGAAGCGAAGGAATTAGTCCCATATATCTGAAATAGCGAGCCCGTCAGGAGCGCCGGACGCGAGTCCGCACAAGGGTCGCGGACGCAAGTCCGCACTTTCAACTTTCAACTTTCCACTCTCCCCTTTCCCCTCTTCACTCACTACTCTCGACTACGCATGTCGGGCGTTGAGTCAAAATGGACACCATGCGTCGGTTACTGGTCGTCTCGCTCCTGATACTTTCGTCGGTCGTCTTTGCAGACCGGCCGATTACGGTTACGCTTATTCACAGCAACGACCTTCATGCCCATATCGAATCGACCAAGATAAAGGGCGCTACCTATGGGGGCTATGCGCGGCAGGCTGCGATCATCAAGCGGGTTCGTGCGACCGAGCCAAACGTTCTTCTCCTAAGCGCGGGCGACACCTTTCAAGGAACGTTGTTTTTCAACACGTACGAGGGGCTCGCAGATCTTGCGTTTATGAATGCGGTCGGATACCAAGCCATGGCAGTTGGCAATCATGAATTCGACCGTGGACCAAAGCCGTTGAGCACCTTTGCGTCGATGGCGACATTCCCTCTCTTGAGCGCAAACTTAGATGTCTCGGGAGAACAGGCTCTCGCAGGCAAGATCCTTGATTCGACCGTGGTCACCATTGGCGGCGAAAAGTTTGGCATTGTAGGTGCGACGACCCCGACCGTGACGAACATTAGTTCGCCCGGCCCTACCGTTAAACTAAAGGACCTTCACGACTCAGTTCAAACGGCGGTCGACCACTTAAACAGCATCGGAGTTCGCAAAGTTATCCTGTTGACCCACATCGGATACGCGGAGGACCAAGCGCTGATCAAAACGTTGCACGGAGTTGCGGTCGTGGTCGGCGGCCATTCGCACACGCCGTTAGGGACACCCGATCTTCCCGGTTGGCCGAAATCGCAGGGGCCCTACCCGACGGTGGTCAAAGATGCACAGGGTGTCAGTGTGCCTATCGTGCAGTGCTGGGAATGGGGAAAGGTTTTCGGACACATCACGTTGGATTTCGATGCCAAAGGGCATCTTGTCCGCTGGCGCAACGCCGCTCCGATCGTGGTTGACTCCTCGATCCCAGACGATGTTTCCACTGCGTCGATGATAAGCGCGCTCAAGCGACCGATTGAGGCGTTGGCCGCCCAGGTAGTTGGTGAAACCACAGAGGCTCTTCCGAAAGATAAGGAAGGCGGTGAAGATAGTCTCATGGCGGACGTAATTGCGGACGACATGCTAGCCGCGACCGAAAAGAACGGATCGGTTGCCGCATTTATCAACACTGGTGGGGTTCGCGGCGGACTGGAACCGGGCAAAATCACCTATGGAGAGCTGATCTCCATCGAACCTTTCGGTAATACGCTTGTAGCGCTGGATCTCACCGGGACCGAGCTCCAGGCCGCCCTCGAAGAAGGTGTCGGCAATGGCGGCGAGTTGATCCCTTCAAGTGGTTCCTCGTATTCCATTGATCGCAACCGGGCAGTTGGTTCTCGTGTCTCAGACGTTATAATCGCGGGTATGCCGCTGGATCCGGCAAAGACTTACCGGGTCACATTTCTCAACTTCACCGCCAACGGAGGCGATACACACGATGTCCTGAAGAACTCCAAAGGCGCCCGGACCGACACCGGACTTATAGATCTCGACGCCCTAATCGACTACGTAAAGTCGCACAACCCGCTGATCCCCGCCGCGCCCGGCCGGATCAAGGTTAAGGGTTAGTCCATCACGGCGGGACAACCAGGCATCAATTTGAGTTTTGGCGATGATAGTTTCGTAGTGGCCTCGGGAAAGGCACCACTCGCGCGCAAGAATATGGCTGTAAGCAGTTTCGTTTCAACCTGAGGAAAAACTTACTTGGGAACAGGAAACATTCTTGGGGCACGGATAGGTCTTTAGGCTAAACATGGATTCGTTGGCCTGTAAATCAAGGTCTAAATTCATGTATACGAGGCCCCGATAGTAAGTGATCACTATGAGTATTCGTCGCATTCTTGGGACTGCATGTCTAATCGCGTCAACATGTCTTGCTTTGGGCCAAGGTTCTTTGCCCCGGTTTGTCACGTTGCCAAAATATCCTCCACAGGCGATGTTTCGATCCATTTCGCTTGGTGAAAAGTCTCGCGCAGAAGTGCTTCACCTATCGGTGAGTCTCAAGGTTGGCGACCCCAAAGGGCTCCAGCAATTCGCGGATTCAGTTTCAGACCCGAAGAGTGCCAATTACCATCGGTTCATCACGCCCAACCAGGTTGGAAACCAATTTGGGATGCCGTTGAGCGAAATTCAGAAAGTAACGAATTACCTGACTTCCCAAGGGATGCAGATCAAACTTATCGGCAAGAACCGGCTTTCGATCTTGGTCGATGCGACCGTGGCACAAACGGAATCCGCGTTCAAGACCACGATAGAGAATTTCAACACACCCGGTTCAGCGACGGGCGGAACGCATTATTCCTTCACAACCGCGCCGATGGTTCCAGCAACCATCGCACCCGATTTCGAAAATATTGGCGGACTCGAGAACTTTACGCAGCCGAAACGACGAAGCCTTTCACCGACGCAGCTTCGGACTCTTTACAGCGTTTCGCCGATCTACGGCGGTGGGTCTCAGGGACAGGGACGGACGATCGGAATCACGAGCTTTGACGGGTTCGCGATTGCAGACGAAGTTACCTTCGTTTCGACGTTTGGACTACCTTCTCCAACCGCCGGTGCGGGTACCAATATTAAGGTCGAGACGATTGACGGAGGATCTCAAAGCACCACTCCCGCTGGTGAAGCAAACCTTGACATTCAGGCTACGATTGCAATGGCGCCACTCTGCAATCTAATCGTTTATGACGGCGGCAACAACGAAATTATCGATGTTCTGACCAAAGAAACAAACGACAACACTGCGGACATCATCACGGACAGCTACGGATGGCAATTGGACACGGCGACCAGCTTGGCAGCCCACAACCTCCACCTCTCGATGACTTCCCAAGGAATTACCTACATGGTTGCGGCCGGCGACACCGGGACCGATTTCCAAGGTTTCAACTACCCAGATATCGACCCGGAGGTCCTCTCTGTTGGTGGAACATCGGTCACGGTTAACACCAACAACACCCGCAAAACCGAAGTCGGATGGAACAACTCCGAGGGTGCAGGCGGAGGCGGATGGATCGTAACGTCAGACACTTTCAATATTCATCCAACCTGGCAAAAAGGAACGGGTGTTCCAAGCGCATCGGCCGTACCTTATCACCTCATACCGGACATCTCGTTTGATGCTGACCCGGATACGGCGTACTTCATCTTCATGACGAAGAATGGACAGCAGAACGAGTATTCGATCGGGGGAACAAGCGGAGCAGCCCCAACCTGTGCGGGCTCGCTTGCCGATGCGGAACAGCAATTGATTTTGCTTGGGTCTTTGACCGCAGACGGCAGCGGTAACTTTCGATTTGGCCGCATTCAAGATCTGCTTTATTCTTTTGACGGCGATTCCTCCGTGTTCTTCGATGTGACCTCGGGGACCAACGGAAATCTACCAAGCGGGACAGTATCCAGCGCAACCGTGGGCTGGGACACAGATTCAGGCTGGGGTCCGATCATCTGGTCAGGATTCGTCGCGAAACTTGCGAACACCGCAACTTTGACGGATTTCGAGATTTCGCCGAATGAGGTCGTCGGCGGAAACACGAGCACGGGAACAGTCACTCTTTCCAATGCTGCGGCTGGGTCGGGTGTGACCGTAAGCCTATCGAGTAATGGAGCGGATGCTCAGGTACCGGTGAACGTGGTGGTTCCGGCAGGAGCTACTACCGCGACATTCACTGTCGCAACGAACGCGGTAAGTAGTTCGAAGACGATTAAGTTGTCCGCCACCTTAGCTTCGATTACATTGTCGACGAACATTACGATTGATCCTCCTTCCCTGGCGAGTGTGGACATCAGCCCAACCACGATCATTGGCGGTAATGCGGCCGGGAGCGCGAGCGTTACCCTTGACGGAAACGCACCCACTGGCGGATTGGTGGTCCACCTTAGTTCGAGCAGTCTCAATGTTCAAGTTCCGCCAACAGTAACGGTTGCAGCGGGCGCGACGACAGCTACCTTCGTTCTCACGACTTCAGTCGTCAATGCGAAGCAATCGGTGATTGTCACAGGCACACTCGGTTTGACCAGCCAATCGTCGACCATCTCGATCGTGCCCGCAAGTTTGTCTACTCTTTCTTTGTCGCCCGATTCGGTTGTTGGTGGGTCATCTACCGGTGTCACCGGAACGGTGTCGCTAAACGGTAAGGCCGGTTCTGCAGGAGACATCGTCTTTTTGACAAGTTCGAATACGTCAATTGCTACCGTGCCGGCTTCGGTCACCGTCTTGCCCGGCTCAACCGTAGCAACGTTCCCAGTCACCACATTCGCTGTCAATAGCAATATTGTAGTTACGATTACGGCCACGCTGGGCACGACCACCAAGGCAAGTAATCTGACCGTCGCAAGGGTGGCCACGATCTCTGGAAATGTCACTTTCGGCAGTTATATAGGAGCCAAACCGACATCAGTGACTCTGAATTTCCGTCACACGGGCGCCTCAAGCACGTTTATGACGATGACCGTCCCTCTGGGCGCGGGCGGAAACTACGTAGCTGCGAACGTGCCAGCCCTATCCTACGACGTCTATATACAAACTGGTACTTGGCTGCGGAGAACCTTGAGTCTGAATTTGACGCTAGTTAACGCCACAGGCGCGAACTTCGCCCTCATCAACGGAGACGTCAACGGAGACAACCGGATTGACTTATCCGATCTAAGGCTGCTGTCGGCGGCGAGGGGCAGCTCTCCAGGAGATAAAAACTGGAACCCAAGGGCCGACCTCAACGGTGACGGGAAGGTTGATTCGAGCGACTACGCGATCGTCTACGCAAACTACGGTCGCATTGGCAATCCGTAAGTTTGGGGTTCGGGGTCAAACGGGGATCCGGGTTTGTAGGCGATGCGACGATTTTCTAAGCGCCTATGCCCCGGTACCCTGAATCCCAGAACGACCCTGAACCCTGGACCCCGAACCCAGTACGACCCCGGTCCCCAGAACGGGTGCGCCATAATTACCCTGTGCAGGCCTTTAACGTCGGTTCTATAAAGGTCAATCCTCCGCTGCTTTTGGCTCCGATGGAGGATGTTACGAATCTGCCGTTCAGGTTGATCGCCAAACGAATTGGAGGTCCCGGGCTCATGTTCACCGAGTTCGTTTCTGCAATGGCGATCCACTATGGGGCGGTGAAAACCTTCCGAAAGATGCGCGTTGCCGAGGGCGAACGGCCGCTGGGAATCCAGATTTTTGGCGGTGAACCGGACGTGATGGCGGAAACCGCCCGAATTGCAGAGGAGATGGGCGCCGATCTCGTCGACATCAATATGGGGTGTTGGGTGCCTAAGGTCTGCAAGACGGGTTCAGGGGCGGCACTTCTTAAGGATCCTGTCCTAGCCGAAAAGATCGTGGAGGCGGTCGTTCAAGCGGTGAAGATCCCTGTTACGGTTAAGGTTCGAGCCGGGTGGGACTATTCCCTATTTGCGGCGCCCGACCTTGCAAAGCGGTTCGAGGGCGCCGGGGCGCAGATGCTTACCCTGCACGCGCGTTTCGCGAAACAGGGCTTCGAAGGTGAGGCCGACTGGCGGTTGATCGGCCAGTTAAGGGATGCGGTGAAGATTCCGTTGATCGGAAATGGGGACGTCAAGACACCAGAGGACGCTTTGAGGATGTTCGAGGAAACCGGCTGCGACGGCGTGATGGTCGGCCGTGCCGCGATTTCGAATCCTTGGGTCCTTGGACAAATCACTTCTGCCGTTAACGGTATTCCGATTCCTCCAAGCCCAACAATCCAAGAGCGAATTCGCGTTGCGTTAGAGCACGTCCGGATGATGATAGCCTACCAGGCCGACGTTGATACCTTCGAGGAGGCGCTCCTAACAACCGGATTTGAGGATTCCCAAATCCGCGCCTGCAGGGCTCTACGAGGCCAAGTTCCGCTGTACATAAAGGGCATGCCCGGCGCACCCCAGATTCGAGATAGATTGACTCATTGCTCGACAATCACCGAATTCGAGGACGTGCTCTTACAATTCTTAGATGGCGTGAATCCCTACGACCCCCTCGTCCGAGAGCAGCATTTGATCTAGGGCAGAATCGTTCGACTGTCGTTACGACCCTAAGGATCGTAGGGCTCTTGTCCAGACTCTTATCACTCCGGGAGCCATTTTTATTGCTCGGCGATGCAGGGCTCGCGCGGCCCGTTTATCGCCCTTTTGCTCCATGGCCTTCGCCATCGAGGACAGCGCGATGCCTGAACGCTCAACCAGGATTCGCTTGTACCTTCTGGCCTGATCGGGCGGCAGTTCAGCGAACAGCTCATGTATACGAGGCAATATTTTGTGATTGAGAAGGTAGTGCTGAGCTTCGAAGAATCGATAGCCAGCGTTTGCGAGGCTGGTATCAAGCACCGAATACCGCACGAGTTTCTCTGGAAGGTGAGCGAACGTCCGTCCAGGCGCCAGCACAAACCAGCCATACCAATCACAGCATCGGAGGGTATCTGCCACGAAATTCCCCGAAGCCAGCATATCCTCTCGCCGAAATACCGAGCTGCTGGCAATGATTTCGTTGCTCGGCAGAATATGATCGAACGAGCAAGCTCCTTTTGGGAGGACCAGATTTCTTTCGAATTTTCTCCCGTCTGAATGCACATACCAGCAATCCGCGTGTACTAGCGACGCTCCCGTCGAATCGAGCTGGACTATTTGTTTGGCAAGTTTGTCGGGCAACCAGAAATCGTCATGATCTATTAATGCAATGAACTCGCCGGTCGCTTCATCAACCATTCTCTTGAGAGCGGCTCCACGTCCTCCGTTCGGCAATGTAAGTAAATGGCAGTCAAATTGACTCGCGATTTCGGATGAGTTGTCAGTGCTTCCATCGTCCAAGACGAGCACGTCGAAATCTCGGTAAGTCTGGGCGAAGACCGACTCCATCGACTGGGCCAATGTTGCGGCACCATTGAAAACGGAAAGGCACACGGTGACCCTCGCCATCCTAAAAGTTTACCGCCTCCAACCAAAGATTGGCCCAGAGAGTACACTCCACCAAATCATCAATGTCGCTTGCACGCTCACTCGTCCTTAAGACCGCCGGGCTCGGCCCAATCAAATTCCTCGTCAGAAAATCGTTTATATTCCGGCCATTGGTTCGCCGGTTTATCGCCGGAGACACCCTTGAAGAGGCTCTCGCAGCAAGCGAACCGATTCTTGCGAAGGGGCAAAAGGTCTCATTGGACTACCTTGGCGAAAACACCGCGACCGAAAAGGAAGCTCTTGAGGCAAAGGCAACTTATATCAAGATGCTGGAAAAAATCGCGCAAGTTCCTGCTGTTCAAAAATGGAACCAAGAGCACTCTTGTTCGCCAACCCTTCATGTGAGCGGCGATGGTATCGAGCCCCTTAACATCTCCATCAAGCTCACCCAATGCGGCCTAGATCAGGGAACCGAATTCGCCGAAAAGAATTTACGAGACGTCCTCGAAACGGCACGCGGGCTGCACAATTTTGTTCGCGTCGACATGGAATCGTCAGAATACACAGAGCGAACCATGGACGTCATGGAGCGAGTACTTCAGGATTACAGGAACACCGCTACTGTTCTTCAAACCTACTTGTATCGCACGCCGGCCGATGTAGAGCGGGTCATATCATGGCGAGCGCGCGTTCGCCTAGTCAAGGGCGCCTACCTGGAGCCGGCGTCCGTCGCCTTCCCGGAAAAAGCGAAGGTCGATGAAGCCTACGTTACGCTTGGAAAGCGCTTGCTCGACGCTGGAACGTATCCTGCGTTCGCGACCCAGGATGAATCGATCATCACGGCTCTTCGCGCCTACGCGGAAGAGAAGAAGATCGACAAATCGAGATTCGAGTTTCAGATGCTCTACGGAATTCGCCGCGATCTCCAAGACGCGCTCTCAGCCGACGGGTACAACGTTCGAATCTACGTTCCTTTCGGGGACGCCTGGTACCCCTATTTTTCGCGTCGTCTGGCCGAGCGACCGGCGAATACTTTATTCATCCTTAAGTCCCTAGTGAAGGGCTGAAGCGCGTGGCAGCGGTTTGTTCGCCGCTGGATCTGCGCTCGCCGATTTCGACGGCGCTTTCTGGCTAGTCGGATTCGCGGGTACATCGGTTGCCATCATTGCAGACGCTAACAAGGTCACTCCCGCCGCAAGCGAGATAAGGATGATGTATGCAAAGCTGAAGATTCCGAACTTAAAGAGCGTTTTGAACCATCCTTGGCCGTAATTGCGTTTGAGGGCAAGAAACAGATAGACGGGGATCCAGATCGCCGCTACGGCCTCGATCAGGCCGCCAGGGATTACGTTCGCCGCCGTTATGGCTAGCAAGCAGAATGAATTGAAGTGTAGTGTGAAAACCAGGTGTTCCACATAGTATCTGCTGCGTCGAATGTACAGAAAACTGAACAATAGAGACGCGATCGGGACAATCAACAGGCTCGCGGTAGGCAGGTGGTCCATAAAGCGCTGCAACAGGGCGCTTTGATCCGTTTTACTGGCTTTCAGAGCCGCTCTTTTGACAAACGACTCGAAACTGTTATCTGTGGGGCCCACGAGCAAGCTCTGACTAGCCTCGTTGCCATCCGAATTAATCGTGAGCCCAAAGTGGTTCGAACGAGTGGCGTGAAGATCAACTTTGTACGAGAGGATCAAAAAGGCGATCGCGCTGATCGTGATATAAACCTTTAGCGGCGTGATATACCGAACTCGCTTTCCCAGCACCCATTCGCGGGTCAGAAAACCCGGTTTGATAACTAGCGGGATGATCGTCCGTAAAAACTTAGAATCGAGCCGAACGAACTCCTCGGAGAACTCTTGAATAATGGTCCAAAGTTTCGTATTGTGGTCCGCGAAGTGCTGGCCGCAACTTGGGCAGTATTTGAGGTGAATCGGGTGATTGCAATTTCGGCAATGAACTGGCGGCGCGTTGGTTCCGGCAGCCTCATCATTCCGTCGTGATTTCCGATTCGCAATCATGCGCTTCTATGCTATCACGGTTTTAGGGTTTGGGGTCTAGGGGATGGGGGTTGGCGTTTAGGGGAACAAGACCGGCCTTGCGGTATTAATGTATTACGGTATTGGGTTCGGTGGTTTACACCCGTTTTCGATGTATTTCGAAACCTGGGCGAGGACCTTTCCTCGGTGGCTGATTTGATGTTTCTGGCCGGGGGTTAGGTCGGCCATGGTGCAATCTAGTTGGGGCAGGTAGAAGATGGGATCGTATCCGAAGCCGCCGGCTCCGCTTGGACTTTCCGCAATTTGACCTTCACAGGTCGCGATAAAGGTCTCGGTTGGGCCCATTCGGTAGGGAGGCGTTAGGGCGACGCAACAGCGAAACCTGGCTCCACGGGCGTCAGAGGGCGCATCCTTCATCAAATCCAGAATCATTTGTATCTTTTCCGGGAAAGGAAGATCCTCGCCGCCAAACCGTTTGCTGTAGAGCCCTGGAGCTCCATCCAGAAAATCAATTTCGAGCCCGGCATCATCGGCGAGACTCCACTCGCCAGTGAACTCGGCTGCACTTTCGGACTTGATAGTCGCGTTCGCCGGATAGTCATGACCCGTCTCTTCTGGTTCGGGCGCTCCCTCGAAGTCGGCCAATGTCTTGAGCTCAAGATCGGGAAAACGGCGGCTGAGGATCGTTATCATTTCCCCAGCTTTTTTTCGATTGTGCGTTGCGATTACGAGCGTCGCTATCGGCGCCTGATTCATATGTTTCTAACCGATCTCAAGAACCTGCTTCTGAGCGGCAATAAGTTCATTGATGCCTTTTTGACCTAGTTTGAGCATTCGTCCAAGCGTGTCGATGCCAAACGGATCTTTTTCAGCAGTGCCCTGGATCTCTACAAATTTTCCGCTCGCGGTCATGACAACGTTCATGTCGGTGTTGGCGGAACTGTCTTCGTAGTAATCAAGATCGAGCACTTCTTGCCCCTTGACTACTCCGACCGAGACGGCCGCGATCGGCTCGAGGAGAACGTTTCGTTTGAGCATTCGCTCTTTCATCATCCATTGAACCGCATCGTACGAAGCGACGTATGCAGCCGTTATAGCGGCGCACCTTGTGCCGCCATCGGCTCGAATCGCATCGCAATCAAGAGTTATGGTTCGTTCGCCCATTGCTTCAAGATCAAACACGGTTCTCATCGCTCGTCCAATGAGCCTTTGAATCTCCATGCTTCTGCCGTTCGGCTTCATCAGATCGCGCTGATTTCGCTGACGACCGGATCGGGGCAACATAGAGTATTCGGCAGTAACCCAACCGCTCCCTTTGTTTTTCATAAATGGTGGAACTCGGTCTTCCACGGTGGCGGTGACCAGCATATGAGTGTCACCAATTTTTATAAGGCAAGAGCCTTCAGCAAATTTCGCGTAATTCCGTTCAATAGTAAAGGGTCGAAGTTGGTCCGGCTGTCTGCCGTCTGATCGCATCGCTAAAGGGTACCCCGGGGCGCTTCGCTTCAGCGTTAAAGCGTTGCAGCGTTAAGCGTTAAGCGATCAAGGGCGATTAATAGCTAATAACCGCCCTCGAACGCTCCAACGCTTTAACGCTGTTCCCCACGCTCTCACAAATACACAACCTTCCCCGTCTTTGCACTCTCCAGGGCGGCTAGGCTTATGCGTAGGGCGGCTAGGCCGTCTTGGCCGGAAACTGGGGGAGGGGTGCCATTCTTCACTGCGGTCAGGAAACCGTGCAGCTCCAGGTAGAAAGGATCCTCATGGGGAGCGATAGATGGATCGAGGTGGGTCGACTCCGCCGTGCTGGTCTTTAGTGCGGGAGTTTTTCGGCTGTCAAATTCTAGAAGCCCTTCACTCCCGGCGAGATCGAAAGTTGTTCGAAAGCCGCCAGGATCCATCCATGTCGACTCAACGTGGGCGACTGCCCCGCTTTCAAACGTCAGGGTTGTAAGCGCGTAATCCGGCCCCTGATCCGTTTGGGCGCCCAAGGATCGGGAATAGAGAAACTTAATTTCGCCGAAAGTCCATCGCAGCCAATCGAAGTCGTGGATAGCCAGATCCACCAAAACGCCGCAGGATCTCTTGTGATCCATAAACCACTTGCTGCTCCCGGCTGGAGTGGGACCGCCCCGGCGCATTCGGATGGCGGCTGGTTTGCCTATCGCTCCGTTTAAAACCATCTGCCTCGCAAGTGAGTACTCCGGAAAGAATCTCACCACCTGACCGATCATGAGAGGAATTCCTTTTCTGTCGGCTGCCGCGACGATCGATTCAGCGACTTCAAGAGTTGTCGCGATGGGCTTTTCAAGGAACATCGGCTTACCGGCATCGATCACTTTCAGCGCGAATTCGGGGTGAAGATCTGTTGGTAAGCAGATGTCGACGACATCGGCCCATTCAATCAACTCTTCGATGGATTGGCAGAGGTGACCTTCCCAACGGCTTTGAAAACTTCCTGCACGTTGGGGGCTTCTCTCGAAATACCCAATGTCGACACCCTTCATGTTGCGATACTGGCGGGCGTGGACATTTCCCATTCCACCAGTACCAACGATTCCGACTTTCATTGGGTCCGATTATCCCCGATAGAACCGCTACTTGTTCGCCTTTTTAGGGGGAGGATCTTTAACCGTGTTTGAACTATGGCCGAGACGGCCGAAATCGATAAACAAGACGCACCCGATCAGGGCAATCATGCACATAAGCCCAATGGTGCTCAAAGCGCCCTGCACCTGGATGCTCAAGCGCTTGCCTCCACGAAACATCTCCGCAAACGCCATCGCCATTTGGCCCCCATCGAGAGGCATCACTGGTAGAAGGTTAAATACTCCGACCGAAATGCTCAATAGCGCGGCAAGTTGAAGGATTGCAGGAATGCCAAATTTAACTGTATCGGAAGTGACTTTTGCGATCGTCAAGGGGCCGCCGACTTGGTCCTTTAAAGTGGAAGGGTGCCGAACGACTCCGGCAAGACCCTCGACCGCTTCGATCGGATACGAAACGGCTAACGAAGCCGCCTTGGCGAAGCTGATGGTCTCGGTTGTGTATGGGATTTCGGTGCCCAACTTGGCCTGCTTCCGGACTTCCCGCGTTACGTTTAGGTCCGGATCCAAGATGTTGGATTCATTTTCTTCGAGTTCTGGAGTTACAAGAAGCGTTAGCTCCTTGCCCCCACGGTCGACTACGAACGTGAGAGTCTTTCCGGCGCTGTCTCGCACGATCTTGTTCATCGTGTAGAACTTCGGAATTGGTACGCCGTCTATGCTCTTAACCAAGTCATTTTCTTTTAAGCCTGCCTTAAATGCAGCTCCATTACTTCTCACTGCCCCAATCCTGGGAACGTTCAAGTATTTGTGAGTTCCCTCGATCATGAACAGGGGGACAAGAATGGCAATGCCTGCAAGAATGCTAAACGCGGGTCCTGCAAGGAGAACAACTAGTCGCTGCCATGGCGCTTTACTGTAGAACCCACCGGCAATTGTAGTTTCGCTGCCATCCTCTTCAGGAACCATGCCCTTGATTCTCACAAACCCTCCGAGCGGCCAAGGTCGAATCGTAAAGCGGGTGGTCTCTTCGAGTACCTGGCCCTCTGGAGTATCGATGACTCTAACATCTTCGGGTGGACGAATAGATGCTTCGACATCCGTCCTTGAAACCTCGTCGTGATGGATCTCCGGTACTTCTCCGCTTCTCAACGGCACCCGATAGACTCGCTTCATCCATGTAACAAGCTGCGGCTTGCCAAAGCCGATCGCAAACTCCTCCACACCCATGTTAAACACGCGTGCGAAGAGATAGTGACCCAACTCATGGGCGGCGACAAGCACCGAGAACATGACAACAAGTACGACTGCGGTTAAAATGTAATGGAAAATCTGGCCCATGAATTGTTAGAGGTGGCTAATAAGTGTACGGGCAAACGCCCTTGCGTGCTTGTCGGTGGTCAACACATTGTCCAACGTAGGCACAAGGACCCGGTGTTCCAGAAGTGTGTGTTTTATTACTTCGGGTATCTGTAAAAACTTCAGTTCTCCCCTTAAGAACGCATTTGCGGCGACTTCGTTCGCGGCATTCATCGCGCAAGGCGCTGTCCCTCCGATTCTTGCGCTCTGAACGGCAAGTCCCAGACATTCAAACGTTGCCTCATCGACTGGCTCAAATGTCAGAGCGGGGGTATCGACCGGATTCCAGGGACGAAGGGAATTGGGTTTGCGTTCCGGATACAGCAAGGCATACGCAATTGGCAAACGCATATTCGGCCAGCCCATCTGGCCCAACACGCTTCCGTCCTTAAACTTGACCATCGAGTGAACTACGCTCTGGGGATGCACTACGATTTGTACTTGATCAACTTCGACGTTAAATAGCCATCGAGCTTCGATGGCCTCCAACCCTTTATTCATAAGAGTTGCCGAATCGATAGTGATTTTGCCCCCCATCCGCCATGTGGGGTGATTCAGAGCTTGCTCAACTGTGACGCCTTCTAGATCTTGTTTCACCCGCCCCCGGAACGGTCCCCCGCTTGCGGTGATGATAAGGCTTTCGATTTGCTCCGACTTATACCCTTGCATGCACTGAAACAGGGCGCTGTGCTCGCTGTCGATCGGGGTAAGCGTAATGCCGTGCTCCTCGATAAGCGGCATGACGAGTTCTCCGGCGGCGACGAGAACCTCTTTGCTTGCCAGCGCGATGTTCTTACCTGCTTTGATGGCGGCTATCGTTGGCAACAGGCCGATGACACCCGCCACGCTGATGACGACGATGTCGGCTTCTTCCATCGTCGCAAGGCGGATTAGGGCGTCCATCCCACTCGGAATGTTTGAGCCGACGGCTCCCTCATGGAGGGCAATGTGCTGTACCCCGAAGAGGCTGGCTTGCTGCCTCAGGAGGTCGGCGTTTCGATTGGCGGCTAGCCCTACCAGTTTGAGGTCATTAGGGTGCTCCGCGATGACGTCAAGGGTCTGAGTGCCGATGCTGCCAGTAGAGCCCAAGACAACCACACGTTTCACTTTCAGAGTTTAGCGCTTTACGCCCTGCCGTGCCGTGAACATTTGTCTACAGAAGCCCCAGTAGTCGTCGGTTCCGTACCGACGTTTCGCCTGCGCTACGGCAGGCAGCAGGGCCATGCCATAATCGTCTACATGATTTCCTCGCCTATTCTGGACACGCGATTTCGCCTGAGTGAGTCTCTTGCCCTTGAATTGGCGAAGACTTACGGGACGCCGTTGTATGTCGTGGATGAACAACATTTTCGCGAGCGAATCCGGGGCTATCTTAGTGCATTTCGAGCCGCTTACGACCGGTCGGAGATCAGTTTAGCGAGCAAAGCCAATTCGACGATGGCTTTGGTAAAGATCGCCTACCAAGAGGGATGCACCATCGACGTCGCGAGTGAAGGTGAGTTCAGAGTCGCTTTAGCGGCCGGGGTACCCGGGAGTAAGTGCCACTTACACGGCAACAATAAACAACGCGACGAGATCGAATTTGCGATTGCGAACGGAATCGGGCACATTGTTGCCGATTGTTTCGAAGAGATTGAGATCCTCGACGAACTTCTGCAGGGCGAGCAACGCAGCAAAACGAAAGTAGTTCTTCGTCTGGCGCCCGGAGTCGACCCGCACACTCACGCCAAAATGTCCACCGGTCAGGCGGACACAAAATTTGGATTTAATATCGTCGATGGTGCAGCCGAGAAAGCAACCGCCCGATGCCTTGAGCTCGGTCTGAATCTATACGGTTTTCACTGCCATGTCGGATCGCAGTTACTAGACCCTGAAGCTCAGCGCTCCGGCGGCGAATTAATTGCCAGATTTGCAATCGACATGAAACAAAGGCAGGGTTATAGGGCCGAATACCTCAATGTCGGAGGCGGACTTGGAGTGGCATACACCTCAAATGATCAGCCGATGGGGATGGAAGACTATTGCCGGCTCATCGTTCAAACCGTCCTGGCAACGCTTGAAGGTTCGGGAATCGATCCGGTGCTTGGCCAAGAGCCGGGTCGCTCGCTCGTTGCCGAGAGCGGCGTAACTCTGTACCGCGTCGGAGTAATCAAGACGGTGCCATCTCAAGCAGTTGGACTCCGGACTTACGTTGCAGTGGATGGTGGTCTCAGCGATAATCCCCGCCCCGCGTTGTACGGTTCCAAATACACGGTGGAACGAGTTGCGCCTCGAAATAGTGGGTCCAGCGGAGTACAAACGGTGACCGTCTCGGGCAAGCACTGTGAAACCGATAAGCTATTTGAGGACACACCGCTTCCTGCCGATCTCGCCGTTGGAGACTTGATTCAAGTGCTTTTTACTGGCGCTTACAATTCGACAATGGCGAGCAACTACAACCGTTACCCTCGGCCAGCCACTGTGCTGATACGTTCGGACGGCACGAAAGCGATTATCCAGCGCAGAGACTCTTGGGATGAGATGCTTGCCCGCGATATCCTTCCGGACGATTTAGGCTAAACATGGGTTCAGTTCCCTTCCCGATGATGGCTGCGACGGCGCTGATCCTATTCTTAGGGATTGGTCTTCACGAGTACGCCCATTGCAAGTTCGCGGACATGGCTGGAGACCCAACGCCGGCCTTTTATGGCCGGGTGACGCTAGACCTGACGAAGCATTTTGAAATCACGGGCGTGATGATGATGATTTTGACGACCCTGAGCGGATTCGGGTTGGGCTGGGGGAAACCATCGCCTGTGAACCCGGAAAAAATGAGGAATCCCAGGGTGGATTGGTTCGTTTCGGTTGCGGCCGGACCGATTTCGAATTTGGTTCAAGCAACGATTTATGCTTTGATGCTCCGCATGGCTCTCCGGAGCCAGCTGCTCCCGAACTTAACCGATCCGTCCGTTCACCTGTTTGTGGGTTACCTTTTATTCGGCGGTGTCATCATCAACTTGGGATTGGCGTGTTTCAACCTGATCCCGTTCGGACCGCTCGACGGCCACTGGTTAGTCGGGTTGCTCCTCCCAGAGAAACCCCGGTATTACTGGTTCAAATTTAATCGACAGATTGGAATGCCGGGACTTTTCGTTCTGGTGATCGGCATGCAGGTGCTTCACGTCAATCTCCTAATGGGCCCAATTTCCTGGTTGTTCCAGCTATTCGTGGGCACTCCGCTGATCGAGGTTTATCGACAGGTACTGGGGTTATGAAGATTCTAAGCCGACGTAATGCGGTATTACGTTGTTTGGACTTGAGGAGAGCTACGGCAACATCAGAACTTTGCAGGGACGCCAAGTATTGTCATGAATTCAATGAATCCTTCTACCGATAAAAGACGAATCCTAAGCGGCATGCGACCCACTGGGGCAAAGTTGCACATTGGCAACTATGAGGGCGCCCTCCGCAACTGGGTGAGCTTACAGGACAAATACCGGATGTTCTGCATGGTGGCGGACCTTCATGCCCTGACGACCCAGTTCAGCGACACGAGCGAGATAAGCAAGAACTCGCGCGAAGTTGCGAAGGACTTTATCGCGGGCGGCATCAATCCGGAGCTGTCGCCAATGTTTATCCAATCGCATGTGAAGGAGCACTCCGAACTGCAGTTGCTTTTCTCAATGGTCACTCCGCTAGGTTGGCTTGAGCGTGTTCCGACGTTCAAGGAGAAACAACAGGACGTAGGTGGGGCGGAGCGGGTGCCTTATGGGTTGCTCGGCTATCCAGTGCTTCAGGCGGCAGATATTTTGCTCTACAAGCCCTATGGGGTGCCCGTTGGAAAGGACCAGGCGCCGCATCTCGAGGTGTCCCGTGAGATAGGGAGACGTTTCAATCACCTGTATGGCGAGGTGTTCCCGGAGTTCGTCAACATCATCGGCGATGTGCCAGTTCTGCCTGGTCTTGACATGCGAAAGATGTCGAAAACCTACGACAACTGCGTTTACATCAACGAGACGCCAGACGAGACTGCAAAGAAAATCAAGAACGCTTTCACCACTCCCACCAAGATCAAGAAGACGGACCCGGGAATTCCTGAAGGGTGCGCGGTTTGTCAATTTCTAAAGCTCTATTCCCCTGAGTGGGAGAAGCAGTGGGACGAAGATCGGCAAGGAATACGCGGGTGCATGCAAAACAAAACTGAATGCGTCGAAGCCGTCAACGAGTTCTTGCGACCTATGCGGGAACGCCGAGCCCAGTTCGATGACTCGACGATCGAAGATATTCTGAGGTGCGGCGCCGCTGAGGCACGCCTGGTTGCGCAGCAAACGATGCAGGAAGTTCGCGAGGCTATGAAACTTTGGTAGGAGATCTTCGAGCCGTTCGGGCGATTTATTTTGACCTCGACGACACCCTTTGCGGCTATTGGGACGCATCGAAGTTGGGTCTTCGACTGACGTTTGAAAAGCACGGCCCTCAGGGCCACGCAACTGACGACCTTGTGCGGCATTGGGCCGCGTCGTTTCGGGAGTTCGCCCCGAGCTTAAAGCAAACAGATTGGTACCAAGGATATCTGCTAAAAGGCGAACCCACGCGCACTGAGCAGATGCGCCTCACGTTGGTTCGCCTTGGGATCGACGATCCAGAATTGGCATCGATTTTGAGCCAGGCCTATATGGAGGAAAGGGACCGAGCACTTTCGCTTTTTCCTGACGTTATCGAGGTCTTGGACTCGCTAAGAAATCTGTACCCGCTCGGACTGATAACGAATGGCCCCGCCGACGTTCAGCGGCAAGAAATATCTACTCTCGGTATCGGGCAGTATTTTGCCAACGTCTTTATTGAGGGCGAAATGGGTGAAGGCAAACCCGCTGAAGCTGTGTTTAAACGAGCGGCTTCGGTCGTTGATTGCCAGCCGCACGAATTGCTTATGGTCGGCAACAGCTACCATCACGACATTCGAGCGGCACTGGAGTTTGGATGGCATGCGGTGTGGATACGGCGCGAGTCTGACGTCCCACCCAGCGCAGGTGGAGATTTCCCGAAGCCAGAAGAGCTTCCTAAAGGCGACCCCGTTCCAGATGCAACCATCGGGACGCTGATCGAACTGTTGCCGTTGCTTGGCATGTGAACGGCGAGCCCGAGCGGCTAAGCTTGTTCTCACACCTCATGACCTCGATGTACCGGTTACCGACCCGACTCTTCCTTGCGGCTTCTCTGTGCCTGGCAGCCGGATGCGGGCGCGATCCATATGCGGGGAAGGTTGCATTGCGTTACATGGCTTGGGGGAACCCCGAGCAGATGGCGCTTGAGGAGCATCTTTGCGACGAGTTTAACCTGAAGAATCCGGACATCCATGTCACGTTCTACAAGGTTCCAAGCGCCGAATACGGCCTAAAAACGATGCTGATGCTGGCGTCGCATACGGCTCCCGATGTGATGCGCATTGACCATTATAACTTTCCTAGCCTCGTCGAAAAAGGCTATTTCTTGGACCTTACCGAAATGGCGGCCAAGGACACCACGTTCCACCGCAGCGACTTCTTCCCCCAAGCAATAGAAGAGTGCCTTTACAAGGGGCGGCTGTATGGCTTGAATGTCCTGTTCGGAGGCGACCTGATTTACTACAACAAGACGATGTTTCGCGAGGCCGGACTCGAGGATCCGGCTGAGATGGCGAAGCGCGGCGAGTGGACATGGGATAAGTTTCGTGAATGCGCAATCAAAATGACCCAAAAAGATGCCGACGGCAGGCCGGTTCGATTTGGGTTCGGAGCACCAGGCAGCGGATCTACTTTTCCAGCTTTAGCATGCGCAATATGGGGTTATGGAGGCGATATGCTCGACAAAAACCTCAAGCATGCAGTTTTCGACTCGCCGGGGGCCATCAAGGCGTTTCAAATGATCGCTGATTTGCGGTGGAAGGATCACTGCTGCCCGACGCAAGCGCAAGGCGAGAACTCGATTTATACTTTCGAAGGCGGGAAGCTGGGTATGGTCTTCGATTTTATGGGACTGACTCCGCGGTACCGAAAGGTCATTCATAAGTTCCAGTGGGATGTTTGCCCGGTTCCAAGCGGTCCGTTCGGTAATACCACTTTGTGTAAAGGCAATCAGCTTGTGATCTACGGCGAGACGGCTCACCCTGCTGAAGCATGGAGATTTGAGAGGTTCATCACAAGCGAGTCCACGGAGGACGAGCTATATGTCAGGTTGAGGCGATGCTTCCCCACCCGAAAAGCAATGGCGTACTCGCCGGAATACCTTAAGAGTAGTCTTCCCCCCTATAACAATTGGGCATTTGTCGACGCGGTCGCGCACAGCCGGCCGCTGCCGATCAACGATCGATGGAGTGAATGGATGACCGCTTTCAACTCTGAGATCGATAGCCTGATCGCAGGCAGAGAACGCGACGCCGGCGTCGTGCTGAGGCGTGCAAAGATTAAGGTCGACAAGGTTCTGGCAGACGAGGCTGGCTTTTAGTGAGTTTGGCAACCGTTCGAAGTTCGTGCCGGAAGCTGACCCAGCAGCCAGGATTCTGGGGATTCCTGTTTATCAGCCCATGGCTTGTCGGTTTTTTTGATCTTCACAGTCGGGCCGATGCTGACTTCGTTCTGGCTGTCTTTTCAGAAATACGACCTTGTTTCAATGAAGTATGTCGGAGTCGAAAACTATCGTCGGCTTTTTGTTGAAGATCCCTTGTTCTGGAAGGCGCTCCAGAATACGGTCTTTTATGCGCTTCTTTCGGTTCCACTTGGAATCGTGTGTTCACTTTCAATTGCATTGCTGCTCAACCAGAATGTTCGCGGTCAGCGGCTATATCGAACTTGCTTTTATCTTCCCTCGCTCGTACCCGCAGTCGCGGGGGCGTTGGTCTGGCAGTGGGTGTTCAACGCGGACAACGGGGTTCTCAATACGATCTTGCGCTTTGTCGGCATCACCGGACCCCAGTGGTTACAAGACGAACGAGCCACCCCGTGGGCGTTTGTGATCATGTCTCTGTGGGGTGTCGGGGGCGCACGAATGGTGATTTTCCTTGCTGGGTTGCAAGGGATTCCGGAGAGCTACTACGAAGCGGCCAAAATCGACGGCGCCAATGGTTGGAGCTGTTTTCGAAACGTGACGCTGCCATTGCTCTCTCCGGTGATGTTTTTCAATCTGATTTTGGGTGTCATCGGTTCCTTTCAGATTTTCACTTCGGCCTACGTGATGACCGGCGGTGGGCCGAACCACTCCAGTCTCTATTACGCCCTTTATCTGTTCCAAAACGCGTTTGAGTACTTCAAGTTTGGGAAGGCATCCGCGATGGCATGGGTGTTATTTACGATCCTTTTGGTTTTGACGCTCATCCAATTCAAGACTTCCAAGCGGTGGGTCTACTATGAGGGTGGCGACAAGTGAAGAAGTCGTTCCGTGACGGTCATCCTGTTTCTCGAACAATCGTCTATCTGCTCCTCATTTTCGGGGCAATTGTGTTTACGATTCCGTTTATTTGGACGGTGACAACTTCACTAAAATCGGGGGAAGAGTTCGCTTCCGATCCGAGCCGCATTCTGCCAAAGCACTTTGTCTGGGACAACTACCAGAAGGCATGGACTGCGCTTCCCTTTGCCCGGTTCATGGTCAACACGGTCTTCATCACCGTGATCACGACGATCGCGAGCGTGATATCTGGATCGATCGTCGCTTACGGTTTTTCGCGCTTTCAATTTAAGGCTCGGAACTTTCTCTTCTACACACTGTTGGCGACCATGATGCTGCCTGGTCAGGTCACCCAAATCCCAGTGTTTATGATCTGGCGAGAATTGCGGGCGATCGACACTTACTATCCGCTCATCGTCCCCGCGTTCTTTGGGGGCGGGGCGTTCAACATTTTTCTTTTGCGCCAGTTCTTTCTGAGCATCCCCAGGGAGCTTGACGAGGCGGCGATGATCGATGGTGCCAGTTACATACGAATCTATTGGAAGATCCTGATGCCACTTTCGGGTCCGGTGCTGGCCACGGTCGCCCTCTTCTCATTTCTTGGCCAGTGGGACAACTTCGAGGGTCCGCTCATCTATTTGAATACTCCTGAGAAGTACACGGTCAGCATCGGCCTTCGAATGTTTCAAGACACGTTCGGAACGAACTTCGAGCAAGTCATGGCGGCATCTGTCGTACACATCCTGCCAACCATCATCCTTTTCTTTTGCGCGCAGAGGTATTTCTTGCGGGGGATAAGTTTGAGCGGGTTGGGGGGGAGATAGCGCTAAGCGTTGGAGCGTTAAGCGTTCGAGGGCGAGGAAAAGCGTTGGAGCGTTAAGCGTTCAAGCGTTCAAGCGTTCAAGCGTTCAAGCGTTCGAGGGCTGACGATAGTGGTAAGCGTTTGAGAAATAAGATTAGCGTTGGAGGGCGATTCCCAGAGCCCTCCAACGCTCCAACGCTCCAACGCTCCAACGCTCCAACGCTCCAACGCTCCAACGCTCCAACGCTCCAACGCTCGATTTCATCTATTTTGATGCGACTTACGACTTCCCCTGCATCCCCCGAAGGGGTTTGACAGTCGTAAAAGTGTGGAGTTGGTTCGATACAGACCAGGTGAGGCCATCCGATGGCTGGAGACGGGAGCGGAGAATATTCGTAAGGGCGCGCAGAACAAGGGGATGAACCTGTTTAAGCAGGGTGTGGACTCGAAAACCTTTGGCGAGAACCTTAAGACGGCGGCAGGAGTTATTTTTGACTTCGGGAAAGGAACTTATGCCGACATGGTTCATAAGCATGCCGAGGACAGCGAGTTTGTACTGCAAGACAAACAGTTCGACATCGTGAGTGGCGGGAACATGAAGACGATCCTATACGAGCGGGTGGTCTCTGTCCAAGTGCGTGGAGATCGAGCCCTGTTCACGCTCGACAAAGGCACTGTTACGGTTAAGCCCTTTGCATACATCGTTTCCGGCCGAATCAAGGTTCCCGTTGGATGGGTTCGAAACGGCATTGAAGTGCCCTACGAATTGCTCACCCTCGAGTTGGCCGCGCGATGCGGAGTTGAGATTCAGGAGGAATAGGCGCTGCGCCCCGGTATGTTGCGCTTCGCGCCGATATTTCGCGCTGCGCGCTGGTATTGGGTATTGCGGTATCGAACGCTTCGCTCGGCTACTAGGCAATGGACGCGGTGAATCGGTATCTCTATGGAAGAGGTGAGAATACAGGAACGTGGCCGGACGCTACCTGGTCGATCTAACCGTTGCCCCCAATACCGCAACACCTAATACCGCAATACCCAATACCCAATACCCAATACCCAATACCCAATACCATAACACCCGCCCCTCCGCGACTTTGTGGTAAACAACAACACCCGTGAGTATTTGGCTGCAACCGGAACCTCAGAATTGGTGGATGATCGTGGATGACGCGGTTATGGAGGACGTTGGGAGCGGCGATGTCACCGGTGGCGCACTCCCGGAGGATCTTTCCGTTCGATGGCATATAGAGACGCAATCGGATGGTGTCCTCTCAGGAGTAGCGATTGCCGAGTATCTTTTGGGTCCGTATGGAAACGACCCAGACGCGTCTTTTGTCGAAGTTCATCGGGTTGATGGTGAATTCGTTACTCGCGGCGAGCGAGTGATCAGCGGTCTGCTTCCAGCTCGCCGGACGATGATGGCGGAACGTACGGCTCTAAACTTTTTGATGCACCTAAGTGGAATCGCCTCGTTGACGGACCAATTCGTGAGGAAAATCGAGGGAACTAACGCAAAGATCGTCGACACGCGTAAGACATTGCCTTTGCTGCGAAGCCTCCAGAAATACGCGGTTCGTTGCGGGGGCGGGCACAACCATCGCATGGGCCTCTACGACGGCGCGATGCTTAAGGACAACCATATCGCAGCAGCAGGGTCCGTCACTAAAGCCGTCGAGTCCTTGCGCGGTTACTTGTCGCACATGACGAAGATTGAAGTTGAATGCGAAACTCTCGACCAGGTGGCCGAAGCAGTGAAGGCGGGAGCAGATGTGGTTTTACTCGACAACATGGATCCATTTATGATGCGGGAAGCAGTCAAAGCCCATAAGGGCAAATGCCTTTTCGAGGCGAGCGGTGGTATTAATCTTGACACGGTTCGAGGGGTAGCCCAGACAGGCGTTGACCTCATTTCAGTTGGAGCGCTCACGCATTCGGTCCCGGCGATGAACTTTCACATGGAGATCGCATGAAATCACCAACGTCTTTGGGCGAACAATGGATCGAGGTTGAAACTACGGCTTCCACCCAATCTCTTGCCGCCACGTACCTGCTTGAAGACTCCCCTATCGGCGTTATCTATGCTCACGAACAAACACAGGGAAAGGGCCGTTTTGACCGTACTTGGGTGAGTCAGACTGGCGATTCCCTTACCTACTCGCTGATATTCCGGGCTTATCCCGACCATCCAAAGCCGTATCTGATCGGAATGGCAGCGGCACTCGCAGTAGCCGGCGTTTTGCATTGCAAGTTGCGTTGGCCAAATGATCTTGTGTTCGGCGAGCTAAAAGTTGGTGGAATTCTTACGCAGCTAATGCCCGATTCGAAGGGTAGGTTGGTCGCAGTCGTAGGGATTGGTATCAATTTGAATCAGCAATCCTTCCCACCAGAAATCGCGGAGATTGCCACCAGTTTGAGTCTCGCGCGCGGCGGCCATTACGATCCGGAATTGATTGGACACAAGATCGTCGAGCGCTTTGCCAGCCTCCCAGAACCGGACGAATGGGGCGATTTACTGCCAATTTGGGACTTGTTCGACGTCACGCCTGGAAAGAAATACAAGCTGGTTTCTGGGGAGGTTTCCACCGCTCTTGGCATCGGCTCTGAGGGCCAGCTTTTGTGCAGCGTCGAAGGTGAGTCTCGCACCGTACTGGCTGCCGAAGCAATGTTCGGGGTTTAGGTCCAGGCGACATGGAACCGCTTTATCATAGGTGCCAACAACCACCGTCGGCGCACTTGATCGAAGGCGGGCAGAGAGCTCGTAGTCGCCGAGAGCACCCGTAGGCGCCGGTTCCGTGCCGCCGCACTTGATCGTATGGCGATGAGCAACTGAAAATGTCACTACGCCGTGCTCGACCGTATCCCGAAAGCAACTCAGCCAGCCTGTTTATTTACATCGGGGGTCCTCTCCCGCCACAATCCTCTAAGTGGAGAGCCGACGCCGGAAACCGCATAGATTGCCGCCATCGTCCTACGTAGGCCAGATCGCGATCTCTTTCACCGCGTGCGTGGAATACCGCCGCCGCGTCTTTCATAACCCATCTGATATCGAGCCGTTCATCAAGATGATGCAAGATCAGTTCGCGCGGTTCGAATGCTTAGCCCCGATCTACTGTTTCATGCCAGACCATCTTCATGTAATCACGATGGGAATGACCCACCGGGCGGGCGGGAAGCGCGCGATGGACGCGTTCAAGTATTTCAGCGGCAACTATTTATATTCGAAGGGAAACCCATTTTGTTGGCAGGATGATTTCCATGATCGAATCATAAGGCGCTCGGAAGAGTGGCGAAACAAGGTCTTTTACATCTTCCAAAACCCGGTCCTGGCGAGATTGGTCGAAGATCCTTGGACGTATCCATTGACAGGAACTATTGGATAGTATCTCGAGCAGATACTGCTCGACGCCAGTTGGTGATTGCAAATTATCTCGTGGAGACAAGGAAATGCTCAAGGCGATTTCCGTTGTTCGTCGAGCTACGAATAAGTGCGGCGGCATGGAACCCCCGCCTACGCGGGCTCGCGGCGATTTAGATTGCTACGATCGATTCAACTCTTGTCGTCGAGGTGCGTCCTGAGTACCTCATATCCAACGCCGAATGTTTCAAGGACCCTTGCGGTAATGGTGCTTCCCTCGGCTAGCGCGGCGAGGAGGAAATGGGCTCCGTTTATCTTTTGCCCTAGTTTTTCCGCTTCAATTTCGGCGAGTGCGAGCAAGGCGGAGGCCCACAACGTCTCTTCCGATAGCTCGCTCGGGCCTTTTGTTTCGAGCATTATTTCCTCAATCACCGTCACAACGCTTTTCGGGTTTACGCCGCAAGCTAGAACCGCCGCGAATGCATCGCCGACATCTTCGTTGAGAAAAATCAAACATTGTAGATCGGCGATCAATCTGCCTCTTCTGAGTGAAAGTATGAGCCAGGCATTCGCCGACGACTGGACGCGTCTGGTTAGCGCCGCCTGGCTGCTAGAGACAGATTCGCCACTCGGCGCGACTTCGGCGACAACTAGCTCTCGGATTGCCTCCAGTTCAGCTCCCAATGTCCGTAGCACTCTAGCGGCAAGCCCATCGCCTTCGCGAATCAAACCAAGGAGCAAATGTTCGCTGCCGATGTGGTTATTGTTCAACCGGCGAGCCTCTTCGTACGCGAGGTCGATTACCCGTTTCGCTCGCGGAGTCAGTGTCATGTCCTGGCTCGGGATGTCTTCGCCCTTCGGCAATTGTGATTCGACCGCGATCCTAATCTTCTCAAGAGAAAGGCCGGCGCGCACCAATACTCGGCACGCCGACGAATCCGGTTCTCGCACCAAACCCAGGAGTAAGTGTTCGGTAGAAACATAGCCCTCGCCAAACCTCTGTGCCTCCTCTTGAGCGTAGAAAACAACCTTTCGAGCACGTTCGGTAAATCGCTGCCACATGCTCGAATTGTACGAGGAAACACCCGCTGTGCGTATCGCAATTATCGCTGTACAATCTCACCTATGCAAGCGCCGACTCGTTCAAAGATGTCGAAAGGCTTGCCGATCATCGCATTTGTATTGGGGGTGCTGGTTTTTGGATATTGGCGAGCTTTGCAGCCGAAGATCCAAATTGCGTCTGAGGCTGAAATTCGCTCGGTTCTTCCCCCGGAACTGCTCCTGGAGCCACCTCTCGATATGCCCGCAAAGCAACGATTCAAGCAGCTAGTGACGCTCGCTTCCAGCCTTGACCTTCGGGCTGTCGCTCAACTGGGTATGTCGAGAAGCAGACCGGTGGCTCGCTTAGAAACGAGCCGCCAGATTTGGCAGGCGCATCCCAACTTGCTGAGTGACTTATCCAAGCTGCTTAAACCCGGGTCCATCCAATATCCTGCATATCATATGGGCGATATGGCGGAGACTAGCGCCTTCACATGGCTGAAGACTCTGTCGAGATTTCTGCGTGAAAGCGCACAGTTTCGCGCAGAGCAAGGTGATTTCCAAGCATGCGTACAAATGATCGGTTTGGACGTGAGACTGTCCGATCAACTGCGCGCCTCTGACGGACCACTGATCACTTATCAGGTCGCGACTGGGCTGGGTTCAGATATATCGCGAGCGATTGCGACTCTCGCATCAACCCGCGGCTTTCCGGCGTCCGCGTGCAAACTCCTCCTCGACGTGCTGCCTCCGTCTCCCAATCCCGACGAGGACTTAGCAAAAGGTATTCGGAGCGACTTCCTGAGTTTCAGCTACAAGGTTCTGCCAGACCCCACAAAATCAATCGCCTCGATACTCAGCGGATCGCCATCAGATCAGAGCCTGAGAGCCAGAGACGTGCCGGTGGGCACCTACGACGCGTTTGAAACTGCGAAGGAGATGGGAGCCACTGTGCAAACAGAAATGAATAATGCCCGGCATCCACTGTCCCAGTTCGATCGCTCCCCGCTAAATCGCATCAAAAAAGAACTTACCGGATTGCCAATTGGGGTCGATCAGGGGAAACCAGACGGCTTTGCTAAGTCGTGGGACACTTTAAAGTACAGAGTTGCAATGAACAACACAGAGAACAGTATCGGACGCCAAGTGCTCGCGAGCGACGCCGTAACCACTAGCACCGATGTAGAAGAATCGGACCGATGGCGTGGCTATCGGGACCTGGTTCGGATACTGCTTGCGTCCCGAGTCTATCGCGCCGACCATGGTGGCATGCTGCCAGACTCGGCCTCGGACCTTGTTCCCCTACTTGGCACTTGGCCAACCGACCCTTTTAATGGCAAGCCGATGATCTATACACCAAAAAAGGAGGTTGTCTACAGCGTCGGAAAGAACCTCCTCGACGACGGCGGGCAGATCGGTGAATTCCGAGAGTCCAAGGATCTCGGGATTTCATTAAAGTGATAGCCAGCGTCGAACCTAAAATGGGGATGAGCCGCCGTAACGCTTTCTTGGGAAGGGCGTCTTTGGTTTCTTGACAGATATCTTAGATAGTGCTGTCGATCGTTAGGCGTGCATAATTTCGCTAGGAATGCTTGTGGCTCACGCGAGGTGTTCGGTTGGGGAACAGGGTGTAAGGTCTAGGAAATGAAGAGAATTGCTCGGTCTAAATCTGCTAGGGTTACGGCGTTGATCGTTGTCGCTGTTGCCGGAATCGGGTTTATTGGCTGGCGCGCGATGCAACCGAAGATCCGGACTGCGACAGCGGCGGAAGTACGAGCAATGCTGCCTCCGGAGCTTCTCCAAGAGATCCCATCCAATGTAGCAGCGGTGGACCGTTACAAGCGCCTAGGGGCGCTCTCGAAGAGCTTTGACCCCAAGGTTTTGAATAGCATCTTCGATTACAAGGCAGCTCCGGCAACTCGATCTGCGGCGGCCTACCGTTTTTGGCAAGCAAAGCCGCATCTTTTGTCCGATGTGGCAAGCTTGCTGGAGTCAGGTCCTCTCCAGTGCCCCCCAGTGAATCCCAATGGTCTTACTCTATTTCCGGAGCTTGCCACCCTCAAATCGATTTCAAAGGTGCTAGCTGCGGGTGCTCACACTTATGCCGAGCATGGAGATAGCTCCACGACTTTGCGGATGCTCAGTCTGGGAATAAAGCTCGGTGACCGCCTGCTCGACTCGAATGGACCGTTGATTGACTACCTCGTGGCGGTCGCGCTTGAGGCAATTGCGAACAAAGCGGTCACCGATGCCGTCTCAACCGGAGCAATCTCGCCGTCAGATTGCAAGCAGCTCCTATCACAGATAACTCCGTCTGCTCGTCGGGACGACTATCTCTACAAATGCATCAGAACCGACTTTCAGGAGTTTCTGCTGACAATGTTGCCGGACCCTTCAAAGTGGAATTCCGAAATCATGGTCTCAAATCCGGGCGACGAACCTAAGGACCGTGAGGCCGTGGTGGGGACTTATGATGCCATCGATACTACTAAGACGGTCGGGCAGATTTTAAAGGCGGCATTGAAGAATGCCCGGAGTCCCCTGTCTCAGTTCGACGGTGCGGCGGAAGGCCTGATCGAGCGCGAGGCAAAGGGATTGCCAGATGAGAATGGTTTCGACAAGGCAGAGGGATTTGCCAAGACCTTCTACAAATTTAAATACAAGTTCCTAATGAACAATTCGCGGAACACGATTGGGCGAAAAATCCTTGCAAACGGAATTCTAGCCGGCAACGCCGAGGTCGACGCCTCCGATAAGTGGAGGGCGAATCGAGACCTCGTCCGGGCTTTGCTTGCATCACGCATCTATCGCGCGTCGCACAACGGGCAGTTGCCGAGTTCGCCGAGCGGCTTTGTACCGCTTCTTGGCGCCTGGCCAACCGATCCGTTTAACGGCAAGCCGATGATCTACAAGCCCGAAAAGGAGATCGCCTACAGCGTCGGAACGAATCTGATCGACGACGGTGGCCAAATTTCAGACGGCTGGAAGTCAAAAGACGTCGGCATCTGGCTGAAGAAATGAACGGCCATAGGTAAGGCTTGGTCGCCATTTTGTTTATGTGGACTTACCCACGGTGGCCTTTAAGGGCTACTGTGGGTTTGGCACCCCTCTCGGGGCGAAGCTCGGAGAGGTTATGTTGCCCACAACTTTTCGCTTGGTCCCATTTACGAATAGCGTCGGTTCCGGAGGAATCGGTATCCCGGAGGGATTATGTATGCTAGCTCACGGTTGCCCTCGGTGCTGCGCTCCGGGCTTTGAGATTCTGACCCATTCAGGGCTGGCGACAATTGCTAATTGCGCGCAATATCCCTTTGACCGGTACAAGAACTAAGTCGCCGGCCTGGAGGAAAGACCTCTATCCCGGTGTAGGGACTAATCAGCTAGTCTGACATGGGCGAGAGAATGAAGAGACTATTTCGATCCACGGCTTCGAAGATTTCGGCGTTGATCGTCGGATTGGCGGGAGGACTCTGTTTTCTAGGTTGGCGCGCCATACAGCCAAAGATTCGCACTGCGTCTTTAGCCGAAATTCGAGCGGTATTGCCACCCGAACTTGCTGAAGAACTACCGCCCGTCGATGTCGCGGCTGTCGATAGGTTCAACAAGATTCATGCGCTTGCAAAGAGCCTGGATGCGACAGATACAAGTCGAATGGTGGATCCTGTGCTGAGCAAATCTGCTCGATCAGCGATAACTCGGAGACTTTGGAAATCCCATCCTCAGCTATTGCCTGACTTGACATCTTTGCTGGGCGCAGGTCCCATTCAGAGCCCAAGAACAGAGCACAGCGACCAATTTCAGATAAATTTGGATCTAGTGGCGCTCATAAGGTTGCTGTCGGTGAGCGCAACCGATAATGCGGTACGCGGAGACTTCCAAATGGGGATACAGATGCTTCGCCTCGGCGTCCAGCTTACCGATAGGATATTCGCTTCCAGCGACACCACTATCGCTTACTTGACTGCGATCCTCTTAGATGGTATAGCGTCGGGGGCAATCGAAGCTGTTGTCACGACAACTAAGTTTCCCGCCTCCGCGTGCCGACAAATCTTATTGGATCTCCCTCCCTCGCCGTTATCAGATGAGTGTCTGGCGTTATCCTTCAAACGAGACTTCCAACAGATCTACCTGAGAAGGCTTCCAGACCCTAGAACGCCAGCGGCAATGGATATAGAGGGCATCCCACTGAACGAGCAACCGCAGCATAGAGACGCGATGATAGGAAATTACGATGCGCTCGAAACGGCTCGAGTACTTGGCGCGACCGAAAAAATCAAAATCGATAATGCCAAGCGACCACTCTCACACTTCGATAACTCAGCAGAAATGGTCCTGAAGAGTGAGGAAGAATCTTTTCCCACCAAACCAGACACCGAGAAAAGCACTTTGCTATCCAAGATCCAGGACAAGCTCTATCGCCTCGAAATGAACCTCACTCGAAACAGCATGGGAGGAAAGCTTTTTTTCCACAGCGGGATGGCAGGAACTTTGCCAATCACGCTTTCAGATCAATGGCGTTCTCATAGGGATATGGTAAGAGTCATGCTCGCGGCTCATATATACCGGGCCTCTCACGGCGGCAAGTTGCCAGACACGACGATTGGCTTCGTTCCGATCCTCGGTAAATGGCCTCTGGATCCGTTCAACGGCAAGCCGATGCTATACAACCCGAAACGGGAAATCGCATACTGCGTCGGACCCGGTTTGACTGACGACGGCGGCTTGGTCGTCGATCCCCGATCCGGAACTACTGTCGGCATTTCGTTGAAAAAATGAGTGGCGTATTGCGGTCTAAGGCTTCAAGAGTGGCCGCCTTGTTCACCTTGGTGATCGGAGGACTCACGTTCTGTTGCTGGCGCGCTATGCAGCCAAAGATTCGAACGGCATCGGAGGCGGAGATTCGAGCGCTTCTTCCGCCAGAGCTGCTTAAGGAAACACCAATCGATTTCGCTGCACAGGAACGATTCAAAAGGCTTGTCGAGCTGGCCAATGGATTCGATCGAAAAATTGTCGGAAATCTACATACTCCAATGCTTCCGGCCACCGAGCGAAATGAAATCGCGCACCGATTCTGGAGTGCGAACCCACATCTTCTTTCGAACCTTAATTCCGTCTTGGACGCGGGCCTAGTTCAAAGTCCAATTTACAAATTGGGGGACATGCGCGAAATGGATGACTTTTCGTCACTTCGGTTAATCTCGAAGCTGATGGCAACGAGCGCGAAGGCCTATGCTGCGAGCGGGGAGTACCCGACGGCGGTTAAAATGCTGAGCTCAGGCGTCATGCTCGGCGATCGTTTACGCAGATCGTGCGGAACCTTGATCGACTACTTCGTCGTGGTAGCGGTTGACGAAATGACGTTACAGGCGCTGGTTGATATCGTTTCGACGTCCGGGTTCCCGGTCTCGGCAAGCAGATCGCTGTTGTCACATCTTCCGCAGTCGCCAAATCCGGACGATGACTTAGTCTCGGCCATAAGAACTGACTTCCAAAGATTCACGCTGGACCGGTTGCCGGACGTAACCAGGCCAATTGAAACGATATTCAGCAGCAATGTGCAAGACCCTGAGGTCAAGAAGCCAATCGTCGGCACTTACGATGCACTCGAAACAGCTCGAATCGTCGGCAGGACATTGAACGTCGCGATTCTCAATGCGCGACGACCTTTGTCCCAATTCGATCGCTCCGAACGGGCGGTCATCGAAAATGAAGGCGACGGATTACCTAATGAAGTAAACGCGGAACGTCCAGATGGGTATTCCAAATCGTGGGACGAACTGAAGTACAAGCTTCTCATGGACAACACCCGAAATAGTTTGGGACGCCGACTTCTGTCAACTGACGTCCTATCGTCTCCAGACATCGTAGAGATATCCGACCGATGGAGAGCCTATCGCGACACGATTCGAGTTCTCCTTGCGTCTCGCATCTACCGGTCTGCCCACGCAGGACGACTTCCTGATACGGTTGAAGGATTCGTTCCGATTCTTGGAGCCTGGCCTACCGATCCGTTTAACGGTAAGCCGATGATCTACAATCGGGAAAAAGGGATGGCGTACAGCGTCGGGTCAAACCTCGTCGATGACGGAGGGAAGATCGCGAAGGGGTGGATGTCGAAGGACGTTGGCGTTTCGTTGGGGAAATGAGCGGTCTAAGGTTAGCGCGGCGCTAGGACGCCATCGGATGCAAGGTGGTTTGGCATTTGTGGCTCTGCCGGCCCCGAAGGGGTCAGAATGGCAAAGCCCGGAGCGAAGCTCCGGGTACTCGGACCGTGAAAATGTCGGCCCTGAAAGGGTCGCGATGGCATGCAGTATGCGTTACTTGAGGCTCCAGCCACCGCCCGTTCCCAAGTGTCGGCGCGGAGCTGTCGAGCCCTTGCGATGCCTCAGCGTCGTTCCACATCGGCTTAACGCACGCCTCCCTACTAAACGTTGAGGCTATAACAGCCTAATTGGAACTGCAGGCAAGAAAAATTGCTTTAACTACGATTTCGTCGGTTCGATTCCACACTCGTGGCCAATAGCCTCAACGTCTAGCAAGGATTATCATCCAAGAAGCGAATTAGAACGACATTGAAGCATCGCAATCACTCTAACCTTCCGGATTCCGGACTGCCGCGATGAACTGATCGGTATAGGTTGGGAAAAGTGGGCAAAGACAAGGCCGGGTCGCGACCCTTTCAGGTCCGGAGGATCGTGAACATCGGGTCCCGGAGCTGCGCTCCGGGCTTTGAGATTCTGACCCCTTCGGGGCCGGTGCCGACTGCGAGTCTCATGCTTTTTGTCGGAATGTCTACGTTGATCGGGTCACAGTCGGTGTTACACCCCAACTTCGGGTAGAACTCTGGACTATGCCGAATCGACCGTCTCGCCGTGATGTTTTGACTGCTGCCTCCGTTGGTCTTGCCGCGATGGCGGTGCCGGGGGTTGCGGCGGCTCGATCGAGTCAGGTTAGCACCGTGAATGCGATGGACAAGGAATTTGCGAAGCCACTTTCGGAGGATGCTAAGAAGCTGCTTGCCGAATCGTTGAAGGGGATTGAGACTGCTTCTACGGATCGGTTGAAGACAAAGCTGCCGGAAAACAGCGAACCCTGCTTCACCTACTTCCCTTCCTCTCGCGAGGTGCGCGGCAAGTGAGTATCAGCCCTTTTTCCAGCATTCGTCAGATGTCGAAGGCACTTGCGGATCGCAAAGTCTCCTCGGTTGAGCTCACTCAGATGTATCTTGGGCGGCTTAAGACAATTGCCAAGGGCCACAACGCGGTTGCGGAGTTGACGGAGTCGCTGGCGTTAGAGCAAGCCCGGAAAGCCGATGCTTCACCAGGGAAGTCAGTTCTGAATGGCATCCCGTTTGGAGTTAAGGATCTGCTGGCGACGAAGGGAATTCCGACGCGATGGGGTTCTCCGGGACATGCGGACCAGATGTTCGATTACAACGCGACCATCGTTCAGAAACTGGAAGACGCGGGCGCGGTTTTGCTTGCAAAGCTCGAAATGATCGAGCTCGCGGGCGGCGGGAACTATAACGTCGCGAATGCCAGCCGAATGGGACCGTGCCTGAGCGCTTGGGATAAGACGCTTTGGGCGGGAGGTTCCAGTTCAGGATCGGGAGCATCGACTGCGCTCGGATGCGTTGGGTTTTCGCTGGGCAGCGAAACTAGCGGCAGCATCGTCTGCCCGAGCGCCTTCAACGGCTGCACTGGATTTCGGCCGACTTACGGTCGGGTCAGTCGGCACGGGGCGATGGCGTTGTGTTGGACGCTTGACAAGCTTGGACCGATTTGCCGATCTGCTGAGGATTGCGGAATCGTGCTCGATGCAATCGCGGGTCCAGATCCGAACGACGGCAGCGCTATGCGAGAGAAGCTCAACCTGCGATCCCGAGGTCCGAAGCCGAAGATCGGGCTCGTCAAGGAGAAGTTCAAGGATAGCAAAGCGGAGGTTTGCGAGAAAGCGTATCAAAACGTCTTGGACGTTCTGCGCAAGCAGGGGTACGAGACGGTGGAAGTTGCCTATCCAGATTTGCCCTACAGTCCAGCAATTGACATCATCGTCAACGCTGAAGGCGCGAGCGCGCACGAACACTTCATTCGTGGCGAACGTTTCCAGATGCTTCAAGACATCAATCAGGTGGCTGGGTTTGCAGCGGCTTTAGAAGTGAAGGCGGTGGACTATCTGTGGGCGATGCGACTGCGTTCCGAGGCTTTAAAGGCGAATGCGGTATGGGACAAGTGCGACTGTATCTTCACACCGGCTTTCTATCACAAGGCGATCCCTGCCGATCAGCCGTTCGACAAGACATGGGTGAACATGGGCGGCGACGAGGGCCCTTCGAACCTACTCGGCTGGCCGGCGATGGCGTTTCCGATCGGTTTCGAAGACGGCGCACCCATCGGCGGCCAGATCATCGCTCCCGCAATGCGAGAGGATGTGTGCTTTCGAGTCGTGCGAGACTTCCAAAGGAAGTCAGATTTCCACGAGAAGCATCCCGCCGAGGCGTTGAGCTAAGGGTTTGGGCTCCAAGTGGAGCGCGCACGCCCTCGACTAATGCCATCCAGTTTTTGGTTTCAGAGCCTTTCTGGTCTGATCCTAGACTTGCAAACGAGGTCCCTCGCCCTTTTCCGAAAGGGAGAGGGATCAAAAGTAATCGTGAAAAAGTCCGTTCTTGAGCGAAATCGAAGCCCTCGTCAAAGCGAAATGAACGTAGCTCGCTCCGCTCGTATTCGACTCTTGGCGATTACTGAAACACCCTCACCCTGCCCTCTCCCTCGTCGGAACGAAGGAGAGGACTCGACTCCAAGTCCTCGAGCCCAGCAGGAAGTCTCTGGCGCCAAAAACTGGATGGCATTGGATGTTGGCGCGCGTGCTCCCGGGTTGCTCAAAGACATTCGAAGCGGAAGCCGCGTCTTTTCAGGTTCGCGATGATTTCCGGGAGGGATTCGAGTGTAACGGATACGCCGGCGTGGAGTTGGATGATGGCTTGATCGCGGGCTGAGGACAGGATGCGGCGTTCAAGTTCTTTTTTCGTGGGACGCTGGTAGTCATAGGGGTCGATCACCGGATGGTGAGTTTGTTCGCCTTCGATTTTCTCGCTGCCGGGGGCCCGATACAGGGTCGGTTCGATGCCTAGTACGTGTTTGAAGATGGTTCTACATTGCTCAAGTTGGGGATTTGAGGCGTCGTGATCCCAGGAATGGCATTGGATGGAGTGGCCTTCGGCTCGCGCCCGCTTTAGGAGGGTTGCCCTTTGCTCGACTCTTGAACCGATGCAGAAGAAGGTTGCCTTGACGTCGAGGGCTCTTAGAACGTCTAAGAGATCGTCGCCTTCAGCCCGAGCTGGGAAATCGTCGAACGTTAGGAACAGGATTCCCGCGTCTAGTTTGGGTTGGGACGCTGCGTGGACGGCATCCGTGATGTCTTGCTGACGGATCACAGTGCCGCCGACGTATCGGATCTCGCCCGCTGGATCTAAGACAACCGTTGTCGGAACCCGATCGACACCGCGAGACTTGGACCATTCCCCCCCTCCGTCGAGCCACAGTGGCAGCCCTTGGTTGTTCTTAGCGATTTCTGACCAGCGGCCGTCGATGCTGATCGTCAAGTAGTCGACCGGAAGGCCGTTCGTCACGTTGCGGGCAGCGGCGATTCGCGGGGCTTGCAGCTTCCAGGTGTCGCACCAGAACGCGCAGAATGAGATGACGGTTACGCGCCCTGGCTTCCATTCCACCGCTTGACTCTGAGTGTCCTTTAGCTGGAAGGAAGACCATTTGTCACCGACCACGGGGTCGGCATGGGTGATATGGGAGATGAGCAGGATTACGCCCAGGAGCGCTGATCTGAATACTCGCGTTGAAGTCTGCATCCCCACGGACGATAAAATGCTGATGCCCAGTCGCGGGACGTTGGAAGGCGCATCGCAGGCAAGAACCATCCTGCGGCTACAGTTCGATTGTACGGCACGTGTACGCCTACACGGAAAGAAGCTTGCCGGGCGCGAAAGCACTGGGCTCGTCACGGATGCACCACTATTTCGGTGGCGGCGCTGTTGCCGTGGGTGGCGGGGCGGCGGAGATATTCGGCTACGGCTGGGAGGGCGATCAAATGGCCATCGGCCTCGGCTCTAAGGTAGTAACGGAAGTAGGTTGGGGTCCCGATGTTTAGGAGGTAGTGAACCAGCGCGCCGTCTCTGACTTCCTGCAACGCGTAAGCAGTGTAATCAGAGTCCACGTACTCAAAGCCGGCGGGAATAGGTTCAGACACTTTGAGGGCATCTGAGATGTCGTCGCCCCAGACGACGACCGTGCATCGAACCGGCTCGCTGGGTTTGATCGGCCCGTTCACTTCCGTCCAAACACCGGCTTCGTTCATAACCTCGAATCGCCGCGAGACCCGAACGCCTTTTATGGACTCAGCTAGCGTCGGACGGTAGGATTGAACTTGGACTGTGTAGAATGCTTCCCCTTCGCCGGTTCTTTCCATTTCGACGTCATTGGTTCCTCCGTGCAGCACCGGCTCTCGGATTTCTACGCTTGCGCTTTCGTCCACCGTCGAATGCGTAAGCTTGAAGTCCTTTCCATCAATCGAGAACGATGCCTCTCCGATCGACTTGGCATCTGGGTGCTCTTTTCCGTAAAGACTTAGCGCATAAACGAGAGTGGCATTGTCTTCGGATGACCGGTATCCGGATTCGTCGGGCAGTGCCAGGCGGCGAGCTAGCTTGGCCTGAAGCTCCCGATTCTCGTGCATGACGTTTAGAACGGTGAGCAATTCTGCGGTCGTCTCCGTCTCGGAAGCCGCCCAGCCAATTCCAAAACCGATAGGCACGTATGCGGTCGCGGGACCGTTTGAAACTAGCCCGAGCACACTTTCAACCAGGGGTTGGGCCTCGTTTGGGTGTGATTTTGCCAGTGCCTCGGCCAGTCGCAGCTTGCCGAAGGGCGAGATCTTTATTCCTCGAATTTGGACTTCATCGCTCAAGCGTGGTCCATTAGGATCTCCTAGGAAGAGGAGCGTGGCGGCTAAACGGGCTCGATCTTCCCACAGCTCGGTCTGCGAATACCGTGTGATGCATCCATTGATCGCCGATCGATAAACGCTGTCGAACACCGTGTATCCATGCTTTTTCGCAAGTGCCAACGCGTAGCCAACCTCGGCGGTGATTTTCGCATCGGCAGGCGCCGATTCCCACCAGCCCCAACCATCGTTGAGTTGTGTACGCGACAGCAGAGCAAACGCTTCCTTGACGTCGTCACTCTTCGCAGGCGCGTTGAGAACCACCGCTGCTTTCAGGGCATTCACCGCCCACATCGTTCCGTAACGTCCATTCGCGAGCAGACTCTGGGCGGATTCGCGAACCCCTGCTTGTATTCCGCCAACGACCGAAACCTTGATCAACGATCCCTGCGAGAGCGTGTCTCCTGCCAACTGCAGCTTCGTAGCCTCATGTTTGGCAATGGTTCCTCCCACGAGATCGAGGTGTGAGACTCCGCGCGGGACGACGGGAACGGAGACTTCCAAGGCGTCCCCGAAGTCCGGATTAGATGATTCGGCGGCGGATACGCGAGCACCAAGAGTCATCGTTCCCTTGAGCGGAACGTCCTTTACAAAGAGATTCCATCTCACGGTCCCCTCGCTTTTTGCGGGGACGGTAAGGCGTTGAGAAGTCGAGCCTTCCACCGTAACATCCGATGATTGCAATGCAACGTCGAACGGCATGGCCTCGGCAGACCGATTATTTACGGTGCCGATCAAGGTGATCCGATCCCCTTGGGAGACGATTCGTGGCGTCGCGAGGCGCAAAGTCACTGGGCGAGTCGCGGTTACATTGATGTGCCCAGCGCCGACGTGCGTGTCGGCAGTGACGGCTCGACCGGTTGCTCGCCATGAAGTGAGGTTGCCAGGCATTTCGAAGGAAGCCCGCCCGATTCCATTCGAATCGGTCTGAACCAAGGCATTCCAGAACGCAGTGTCTTCGAAACGTTGACGTACTGGCGCCACATTATTCGCTCGCTGGAACGCCCCACCAGAGAGTTCCTCGGGGGAGGACTCAAATGATGCGACATGATCGGGACGCTGCCCCCAGTAGAAACCGTAGGGCTCGGGCGTGGTGTCTTGGCTGATTGCGTAGATCGCTTCATCGACGACGGACAGAGCGACTTCAGAAGGTACGCCGCGGCCGTTTCGGTCGAGGGTCTTCACCGTGAACGATGCCCGGTCTCCCGGTTTGTACTCCGGCTTATCGGCGGCGATTTCGACCTTGAGCAGCTTGCTCGTATCAGCGAGAGGCACAATCGCGTTGCCCGACATAAGGCCGTTCTCGCACCATTGGTTCACATTGACATAGGCGTTCGGTGATTCGGTCGTGTTGGTCTCGAATGTCCAACTTGCGTAGCCTTTGCTGGCACTGAGAACCTTGTAGCCCCAAATATCTCCACCGGTAAAGGTCAAGAGGACGGGCACCTTGGGCCGATTCGACATCGCGAAAGCGCGCACTTTTTCACCAGGATGGTACGCACGCTTTTCGAGCTTTAAATTGAGTGATGGTGGCTCCACTTCCGCCTTGGGCTTGAACTCGAGGCCCTCGACTTCGACTTGAGTAGACGATCTTGCTTTACGACCATTTCGGTCCTTGGCGGTTGCTTCGATCTCCATCGAACCGTAAGCCAACGCAGGTAGATTTACGATCGCACGACCGTTAGCGGGTACCGAAACTTCCTTGGTAGCAAGAACTTTAGGCCGATAGATCCCTTCTTTCTCGAACCAGATCTGAGTAATTACTTGGACTTGCACCTTCGCCGACTCAGGTCGGCCGTCAATATCGACAACACGAATCTCTACCGGTATCAGGTCTCCAATCGCGACTGCCTGCTTCAAGCACGCAAGTCCGATTCGCAGTTCGGACGCGTAGACCAAGACGCTTCCGCCGCCTGTGACTTGTCTGCGGGAAGAATCCTGCACGGTCACGTCAATCGAGTACGAAGCATCGGGCACATTTGGATCTGACCGAACTACGATATCCGCGTGCCCGTGGTTGTCCGTGAACGCATTTCCTTCACCGACGAAAGGTGCGGATCTGAAATTGTCGCGGGCGTATAGATTGCCATCTCCACCGTAGAACCAGCCTGCTTCCTGTGAATTCCAGACGTAAGGAGAAATGTTTCGGCGAATCGTCCAATGGACGTTTGCCTGGGGAACGGGAGCGCCAAAATAGTAGGAGGCGTCAACGCTGAAATGGATTTCATCCCCACTAAAGTATCGTTGTTGCACCGACTTGACATCGACCTTATATTCGGGTTTACGGTATGCGGCAACTGTAAATGTTTGGTATGCGGTTTGCTTGCCCACCGTTAAGACAAGCGAATAGGCGCCGAGCATTCCTTCTTGGGGGATCTTGAAACTACCGGCGACCGATCCATTTATATTTGACCGAAGTGGCAATTGATCGAGTGGATTGTCGCGGGGATCGCGTTGTTGAACATTTACGTTCAATGAAGGGATGCGGTCGTATATCTGGCCACTCGTTAAGCGAAGGATAGCTTTGAAACTCACCGTCTGACCGGGACGATAGATCGGACGGTCCGTTTGAAATAGGCAACGCAGTTGTCCATCTGGGTTTTGAGCATCCGTTTCCATGCCTGCAATATCGTTGTCGGTTCGGATGACTATCCTTTGGAAGCTTGGCGGCATCGCCACAAGAGATACTCCGTCATTCGCAGTGACGCTTGAGTAGGTCATCTTCCCGGCAGCGTCAAAATAATCGATCTTCGCCTTTTGAACGGTCGCGCCAGATTTATAGTGGGTCACCCAAACGAGGGATCGGTATGGCGATCGCTTAGCGACTATAGAGAGATTGGTGACGTTGACCACCGCCCAGGTTTGGGCGCCTCCGCCCACGAGCGTCAGGAGATAGACGCCCGGCCTCATCGACGGCAGATTCACTTGTCGTGAGAAGTAGTTGTCATATTGATTCGTAATCTGGTCTTTCTGCGCTATGGTCAGATTGAATTGTGCGTTCGGAGACCCGACAGCGTGGGGGCGATCCGTTTCTTTATGAGGTTGGCTAAACCATTTGAGTCCGTCGACTGGAAAGCTCGTCACATGCACAACGGGCACATTTCTCGTGTTGATATTGAGCCGGATCTTTGAGCTGGGCGCGACGTTGCGTGAAACCCAGATATGAACCTCTTTTGGCCCTGGGTGCTTCACTTGGGATTGAAATGCAGACATCGATAACAAGCAAAGCAACTGAATCATCCTCGACTCCTTGAAGCAATTAACCGGAATAAAGTGACGGGAGATCCGAGCGAAACGCCTGCCTTCAAGTAGGCCCATCTCAGTCTGACACTTGGGTCCTTCCCTTCCCAGGGAAGGACGATTCCAGTTTTGGTTCCACTTTTAAGCACTAGACCATCTTCCGGTTCGAGGCCGGTTGCGGTGTCGATGGGTTCGGTTCGGTTTACGACGGTTACGGTCACGAGAAACGCGTTGAGATCGGCTTTGGTTAAGGGACGGTATCTTGGATCGTGCGCGGCGGCCCCACGGGCGGCAAGAATAACTTCGCTTTCTAGCGAAGCGGTGCGTATAGCGAGATCACCTCGGCAACCAAGAACCTTACCGTTTCTTTCTATTGTTACGAAAACGGGATGGACTTCCGAGCGTCCGGCCGGTTTTGGGATAGGTTTCCCAAGGACCTCGGCTTCTACCGATTGTCTGGCCAACTGTATGAGTGCTGAATCCTGGTCGAGCGTGAAGCGCGCCGACGCAAGAGCAATCGCGGCAATAATCATGATATCCCGGAGGTTGGACGGCTGAGATGTCCCCGGGTTTTGGTCAGATGGCCAAGCAAACCATTAAGGGCTTGCATCCCATACCGGGGTAGTGTATATTATCTCTTTAGACATACCCTACGGGGGCATTGTATATAGGAGATTGTTCAGCATCATGCGTCAAGGTATTCGTTATTACAGAAACATAGGCCCGCGTATCACTTGCGTGCTCGGAATGATCGTTTTCATCGGTTCTCAGGCGTCTGCCGATGTTGTTGGCCGCTTGCAGTTCACCGTAAAGGACGCCGCCACTGAGAAGGTGTTGGTGGGCGCAAAGATCGTCATCTCGGACCCCACGAACGTGAGTCCGCCTGTCACTCTGAACTCGGACGCCAACGGTGTGGCGACGACAGCCCCATTGCTCAACCACGTTTGGACGATAAAAGTTACGGCAGAGAAATACGAAGCCGATTCGAGATCGGTCACTGTCGTACCAGACGTCACAACTCCGGTGGAAGTCCTCCTGGAACCTGAAAAAGGTGAGAAGGTCATCAACGTCAAGGGGCAGGTGAATCTTACGCATCCGAACAATCCGAATACGGGAACGCAGCGAAACGCGGTTGTGATGTCGCAGATACCGGTTGCTCCTAGCAACAATCAGAGTCTCAAGGCACTCATTCAAACCACTCCCGGCATGGTCTCCGATTCAGTTGGTCAGCTTCACCCCGAAGGTGAGCATTCTTCGACCTCTATCTATCTGGATGGATTTCAGCTTCCCGGGGCATTTCAAGGTCGATTCGGTCAGATCCTCAGTCCAACAACAGTGCAGAATCTTGATGTCCTCACTGGCTCCTACGCCCCTGAATACGGGCGAGAAACGGCGGCGATTATGAACGTGCAACTGCGTTCAGGAACCATCAGGCCGTTCCTCGACTACAATGCCACCTCCGGCTCGTGGGGCACCAATGAGTTGGGTCTGAATATGGGCGGACAGTTTGGCAAAGAGTACGGTGCGCCGAACGACGATGGTCGACGCGCTAGGGCATTCGGATACCTGCTCAGTTTCGACGTTCGCCAAACTAATAACTCGCAGGAGTCACCGCAACCAGACAACCAGACGGCTCACAATGCGGGGCAATCCTATATTATCTTCGGCAACTTTAATTGGCATCTGTCCGACCGCGACAGCCTGAGTCTTACGATCAGTGACAATCCTGCCACGGGCGAGATTGCAAACCGCACCGGCTTGTCGAGCTTCTATGCTCCATACGGACAAGGTTATGGTTTCCTGGGTCTCGATCCGGCTAGCTCTGGACTACCTACCCAGCAGCAGGACGGACAAGACGACTACCAGAACGACCACAACGAATTCGGAGTTCTGAACTTCCTTCGGACGGTTGACTCACACACGCAGATGAGGCTCTCGTTGGGCCTAACTCACAACGGGCTGGACATTCTCAATAACAACCCGTCAATCAACCTCGCCGCGCTTCCTCAAGACAACTCGATTGAATTCAACCCAACTATTATCAGAAACTCGCGGGACGCACAGGCGGAAGGAAGCATTACAAGCTCGTTGGGGGCTCACTCCTTCAAAGCAGGTTTTTCGATCGACAAACAGACTGGGCTCGAAAGCTACCAACTCACACCGGCAAGCATTGCCGCTTTGAACTTCTTAAATGACCCGAACAATGGGCTACAGATTCTCGCTCCAAATGGCAACACTCCTACGACCGTCAACGTAAACCGGGACGGCTGGTACAACGCGGCCTATGTGCAAGATACTTGGCGAGTGGACAAGAGGTTCACGGTGAACTACGGCTTCCGGCTTGACGAATTCTCGCAAGACCAGACGACCTCGGCGAACGGTGGTCCAGGCACGACAGCTCTCAGCGACTTGAACATGGTCGAACCTCGGTTGAACCTTGCCTATGCCTTGCCTAATCAAACGGTTCTTCGAGCATCTTATAACCGGTTGATGATCATCCCCCCCAGCGCTCAAGGCGCCACACCCGGCGCGGTCGTTCCTCCCGAAAAGATCGACCAATTCGAGGCGAGCGTAGAAAAGCAAACTGGGCCGGGAGAGACTGTCAAGGTCCGTGCCTATCTCAAGCAAATCGTAGACCAACTCGACACCGGGTTGCTTGTTCCCGGAACTCAGATCGGCGCATTCGTCACCGATTCGATTCCCCAGGACTTTGTCCGAGCCATTGAAGTGTCTTACAACTTTTTCCCGGTTCGCCCGTTTGGGTTAGATGGCTATTTCTCCTACGCGAACTCAACTGCGACCCCACGGGGAGGCAACGAGTACAACGATCACGATCAGCTCAACACGATTTCGGCGGGCGCGAATTATACGTTCAAGAACGGGGCGCAAGCGGGGATCGTCGACAACTACGGAAGCGGCGTTGCCTCTAGCGTGTTGAGCCTTGCTTCGACGGGCGCGGCCGTCGGAGGCAGGACGGCTCACAACGAGATTAACGTTCGTCTCGCCTCTGCGCCAAATTTCATTGTTCACGGGTCGAAGCTGGTGCTAGAGGTTCAGAACTTAACGGACGACCGAACACTCTTGAACTTCAATTCGGGCTTTAGCGGCACTCGGTTCCAGCTGGGTCGAACCGTCTTGCTGAGTCTTCAGGGGAAGTTTTGATGGACATCATATACTCTTCCGGGGTATCGTATATGTACTTCAACCATGAGTAGTATCTTGCACTTCTTCGCGGCCGGGGGGTGGGTGATGTACCCCCTTCTGGCGCTTTCGTTAGTAGCCGTCGGTGTGATCATCGAGAGGCTGCTCTCCTACCGGACCATCGCGGACGACTCGCCCGGACTTCTCAGAGACGTCCTCACAAGTTGCGAGCGTGGTGAGTTTGAGAAAGCGTTGTCGCTGTGTAAGCAGCGACCGGGTCCCGTTGCCGCCTGTCTTGCCGCCGTGCTCACCCACCGTGGGCAGCCGGTGGAAGATATTGAAAGAAACGTCCAAGAAGTCGGTGAGGAGTATTTCATCAAACTGGAAAAGTTCCTTCCCATTTTGGATACGACAACCACTATCTCCCCACTTCTGGGACTCCTTGGCACTCTCTTTGGAATGATCGGAACATTCCAAGCAATCGCGATTTCGAAGAACCAAGGTAGCCGAGATTCAATTTTATCGGGCGTAGGCGAGGCGCTTTACGCCACCGCCACGGGTTTGACAGTTGCGGTCGTGTGCTTCGTCGCCTACAACTACTTCAGCTCACGGCAACGCAATGTCAGTTCCGAGACAGAGCAGTCGGCAACAAAGCTGATTAACGAACTGAGATCGCGAAGGGTAATTGAATATCAAGCACGCGACAAGGTGAGCGTCGGATGACTTTTAGGTCTAGACGATCACTTAAGCGCACAAGGATCGAGATCATCCCCATGATCGACACGATGTTCTTCCTCCTCGTGTTCTTCATGCTGTCGTCGTTATCGTTGACGAACCTGCTAGCGATGCCGGTCAACTTGCCCCAAGCAACGAATTCGATGAAGCAGAACAACCTCGACTTCACGATTTCAATCGACAAAGCTCAACGGGTTTTTGTCAACAAGCAACCGGTGTCCCTCGAGCAGGTGGGAGACACGCTCGTCACGATGGCTGGGGGGCCAACTGTCGATCTTGGCAAAGCTTCTGTAGTGATCAATGCGGACGAAACTGTTCCCTACGGAATCGTGATTCACTGCATCGACGAAGCTCGTGGAGTTGGGGTGACTCACTTCCCTCTCGCGACCGCACCCGACACAAAGAGCTGACCATGGCTGTTTTGGAACCTAATCACCGTTTGGACTTTAGAGTTTGGATCGTCGCCGGATCGATCCTGATCAACGTACTTTTATGGTACGGCCTCTCCCAAGGCGCCAATCAAGTGGCTACCGGGCGAGATCTTCCCGAGATCACCGTAGAGAGGGTCACAGTCGAGAAGGAGAATCCGGCCCAACCCAAGAAGGTCGTACTTCGTCCGATTATTCCGAAACCTCATGTGAAGCCACCGCCAGTAGATCACAAAGTTCAGCCACCTCCCGAGCCTTCCCACAGCCGTGTGATTACCGCAAAACCAAACCCAAACGCTCATGGACCGGCGCCGTATTCTGCTCTGGCCGAAGGCAACAATAAGCTCGGAGCCCCAACATCCGGACAGAAACCCGGCAACGGGGTTGTGTCCCCGCCAACCCAACCACCAATCGTTGCGCCACCGACAACGCCCCCTACTACACCCCCCGCGGTGACACCACCTGTCACGGCCCCTCCTCCGACGGCTCCTCCGGTCGTTACGCCACCACCGGTGCAGCCACCACCTCCTCCGCCTTCGTCGAAACCGAAGGGGCCAACTGCGGACGCAAGTGCCACCCATCAGGAGGACGTGCAGATTCCGGATAGTCTTAAGTCACAGAGCTTCAAGAGCTTCGTCCGCGTGGCTGTCGACATTGCGGCGGACGGTTCGTTTACGGTAACCCTTCGCACTTCGAGCGGAAACACCGACGTCGACAAGCTGGTCCTAGACACGCTCAAAAAATGGAAATGGAAAGCTGCGCTGAAGGATGGCGAGCCGGTCGATTCAGTTCAGAGGTTCCGCTTCAACTTCAGCATCGAGTAATTCCTCCCGCAATGAGGCCTGATAGGAACGCTCAATTCGAATGCCGCTGCGATAACCACATGCCTAATCGCTCCTACGTCCAGAAGAACGAGCTTCGAAATCGGATCGCAAAGATCCATGGTCAGGTCGGCGGCATCCAAAGGATGTTGGACGAGGGCCGGTCTGAGGAAGAGATTCTCGTCCAGCTTAGTGCGCTCCGCAACGCGCTGGATCAGTTTGGAGCGCATGTAGTAGCCCGGAGGTTGAGTAACGATGAGTCGGGACTGGTCTTGCAGTTCGATCAAACCCTCGTTCTGATTCGACGGCTGTTGCGCTGAGAAGCGGGGTGACAAGAAAGTAAATCGCCCCCCCCGTGACGCTCGTTTTTGCCCTTCGCTCTGCGCTCAATCGACAGTTCGAAAAACCGTCGGCACGGAACCCAATGCCATCATTTTGTTTGTCGAAGAGTGTTCGGACGATTAGCGAGCATTCGGAGTTGGGTCTCTCTCGTTCGTTGCAAACGAGCTGCAAAGGGCCAATACTGGATACATATGAGAGATTTACTAGAGATACTCACTCGTAGCTCAAGCACGAGTCTACGGGCGCGCTCCCTCGCCCTGATGAAGCCGTTGCATTGCATTCGGGAGCGACAGCAATTCCGAACAAGCTTAGGCGCCGCTGCCTGAGATCGTCAAACTAACCCTTATTTCCCTCCACCGCGAGGGGAGTCGGTGAGCTTGCGAACCGGAGGGGAGGGATTCCCGGACTGAAAACGCCAAAGTCCAAGCTAATAATCGAAGCCCATGGAATACAATGCAACGGCTTCCTGATTGAGGGAGATGGTGGGGTGAAGGTGGTTCCGTAATACGCGCCTCTGGCTCATTGTATTTCCGTATAATCTGTAACCGAGATGGATCTGGAAGGTCCCAGACCAGCCGGCAATTCCGATGTCGAATACGGACTTTTGACGATTACTCTTGATCCCTCACCCCGCCCTCTCCTTTTCGGAAAAGGCGAGGGAGCCCGTTTGAAAGTCCTCGTACCAACCAGAAAGGCTTCGGCGCAAAGAATTGGATGGCATTGGGAATTGAACCACTGGTTACGAGTGCTGCCGTGTTTTCTAGTCAACGACGCTTTACGGGCAAGAACTCGCCGTCTTGTATGGGGCGCTCCCGAAGCTGGCGATTAACGACCCAATACAAGAATGAAGAGCCGTGCTACCAAAAAACTCGAAGCAATATCTACCCCCGGGGCGTAGATTAGTGTGAAAGATGGACAAGCGCAGATCCGATGAATCGAAGCAGAGACTGGCTAGGATCGCAGGCCAAGTCAACGGGATTCAACGAATGATTGACGAAGAACGCAATTGCGTGGACATTCTCACTCAAGTCGCGGCGATTCGGTCTGCAGTCGACCAGTTTGGAATTGTGCTTCTTTCCACGCATCTGGAGAAGTGTGTGACGGAGCAATCAAGCGACGACGCCGAGAAACCATCGCTTCGACTCGATGAGATCCGATCTTCATTGGAGCACTTCCTGCAAGTAGCTGGCAGCGAGGCGTAGCGTTTTGCGACGGGACACGCGCGCTTCTGAACCAGCAAGGGAAATGCACACCTCGTGAGGGAACGGCGGTGCAGTGCGCGGAACATCGCGCATCCCGGGACGTATGACGCCATTTTACGGCATTTGATGGTCACACGAATGCCGGTGGTTCGTTAGGCAGGTAGGATTCGTGCGTGTCACGGTTGTACATTGCCATCGTCTTAAGCATCTTCTGTTTTGGATGTGGGCAGCGAGCAATTGACCCTCCCGCTTTGACCGCCAAAGTTGCCGTAAAGGTTGGGCCACCGGCCGATCCGGAGCGGGCGTTGTTTGAACAGGTTCGGTCGGGAACGTACCAAATTAACGCGGCAATGGATTCTATCGAAGAGGCGCGAAAGACGGCTAAGGAGATGGCCGCCAGAGAAACGGGACAGACACAACACGCGCTCCTGACTATTGCCTCGAACCTCGATGACGCGGGCGGGACGCTTTCAGATTTTGCCGACGATCCTCCGCCGATTGAGAAATTCAAATCTGACTTTGCGACACAGGACGACCGTCGCTTGAAAGCGATCGACGGCGCGAACGATGCCCTCGATGCTGTTCACGATGCGCAAGATCTCGTCGAAGCGCTACTCAAGAGCAACCCACCTGAGCCAGAAAAAACCCAATTATCCGAGGCCGATTCCGCGCTTGACGGTTGTGTAGAAGCGGTCGAGGATGCGATAAAAACAATGGGTGGGAAAGTAGCGACGAACTAACTGGTGCCGGGGGCGGGACTCGAACCCGCACGGGTTTAACCCCAATGGTGTTTGAGACCACCGCGTCTACCATTCCGCCACCCCGGCGAGCAGGGGAAAGGATACCATTTTCTCAGGAGAAAGCGGCGGCTATGGAGGGGTGACGTCACAGGAACGCTCACGGAGCGAATTCGACCCTATCCGGATAGGACTCGACCGGGCCGGATGCCTGTGGGTTTGTGCTCGGCCAGCACCGCTCGTCCACTGACCCAAACGTAGCGTGCACCTTGTGCCAGGCGCCTTGGGTCCTCGTAGGTGGCCGTGTCTCGGAAAGTTGGCTCGAAGAGGACAAGGTCGGCAACTGCGCCGGGGCGGATCCAGCCGCGATCATTCAGTCCGAATCGCTTTGCTGGTTCGGAGGTCATTCGGCGTACGGCATCGGCCAGCGAAAACCAATGATCGGTTGCCGCTAGCTTGTTTAGCACGCGCGGGAACGCGCCGTAGGCTCGCGGATGGGGGCGGCCTTCTCGACGTGGGATGCCGTCGGACCCGACCATATGAAGGGGATGGGAGAACGCAGCGCGCGAATCTGCTTCGGCTAGTTGGAACAAAACTAACGCGGTGGCGCCGTTTTCTTCCAGAACGAGACGTTCTAGAATATCGAACGGATGGCACGTTCCCGATACGGCCGCGTCAGCGATCGTCTTGCCTTCCAACTCCTTCAAGCTCGCGACTTCGGTTCCCGCAATAAGGACTGATTCCCAGCCGATGACGTTGATTTTCGATTGCCACCCCTCCGAGTCGACTCCTGCGGCTTCGATCCTGGCCCACAGCTGGGCACGTTCTTCGGGCGACCGAAACTTTGACTTAAGTGCCTCGACTCCACCGGCCAGAGCGCTAGGCGGAAGAAGTTGAAGCGCGTAGCTCGAGCCCGCGAGGTAGGGATACATGTCGAAACTGACGTCGATCCCTTCCTTGCACGCACCTTCAAGAGCATCAAGGGCTTGAGTCACCAGGCCCCAGTTGGGGCGACCAGCCGCCTGCAGGTGACTAAGCACGCCCCGCGCACTTGACTCTCGAAGCAAATCCAAGAACTCGTGAGTCGCATCTAGCAGGCCAGCCTCATAGCTTCGTATGTGAGCGGCCACAGGTTTTCCGCATCGAGCCGCGGCTTTACACAGGGCCAGAAGCTCCTCGCGGTCAGCGAATGCGCTCGGCGGGTAGACGAGACCGAGCGACAAACCGGCTGCGCCATGATTCAGCTGACTTTCGAGGCGGTCGGCCATTCGGCGGCGCTCGTCGAACGTCGCGGCTCGAGGGTCGAAGCCGAGCACTTCCAGTCTCAATGGGCCGTGCCCTACTAGAGGGACGACGTTCAAGGCAATCCCCCGATCCAACAACGCTTTCGAATAGGCATCGACACCTTCAAAAACCTCGTTCAATCCAACAGATCCGAGCAAGCCGCCGGCGTGGCTGCGCAAAGAATCTTTTGACGAGGCGGTGCAGGGAAAAAGCGAAAACCCACAATTCCCGACCACGACGGTTGTAACGCCTTGGACGATTTTCTCAGGCCGATCCGGATCTTGCAGCATGGCAAGGTCATCGTGGCAATGACAGTCGATGAAGCCCGGCGCAAGATAAAAGCCATCTCCGTCGATGTCGGCCAAGTCAGGTTCAGCTCCCACATCGGTTAATTTATGGACTTTTTCGCATTCGGATACTCCCTCTCCCCCGGTTCGCCTTCGTTCCTCAGACTCACCGACCCCGCTCACGGAGGAGAGGGGTTGGGGGCTGTGGTCCATGGATTCGCGTAAGCTAATCGCGATGGCTTCACCAGACGGGACCACCGAATAAATCCTGCCGTCGCGAACGACAACGTCGGCGACTTGTGGTTCGCCCCCGCTTCCATCCAACACTGTAGCGCCGCGCACTACGAACCCTGCGCCCATTACTGGGTTTTGCCTCGGCCCAAGATCTGCAGTCGCCTTTCGACGGTATCGCCACGGACCCCGACCAAAGAATCATGAAGATTCACAGCAACGCAAACGTGGTTGGGCAAGACTCGGACTCTTTCGCCAATCTCCAATCCTTCAGAACCTTCTGGCACGCGAACAATCGCGTGTTCCTCGTACAGCCGCTCGATCACCGCGTCTGGATATTCCCCGATCAACCCATGCCCCTGCCCCACTGTTTCCGGGACTCGGTCGCTCGAAAGGCTCTTGGAGCCGGAATCCAAGATGGCTCGGTCCCGAGATGGTCGACTTACGACGGTTGCCCAAATGTGCAGAGCGCACTCGTCTAGAGTCGCCGCGCCGGCGCCGACAGTCGACCGATCGTGAAAGACGTACGTCCCATGGCGAACCTCTGTGAGGCCATGCGTTTGATGAGACGTGAGCGAAGTCGGGGTTCCTGCCCCGGAAAAGCCAGGAATTGCAACTCCCTCTCGTGCAAAGAGCGTTGCAGCTTGCTCATAGATAGCGCCCGCTTCCGGTGAAAGGGGATAGGTGATCAGGCCTGCGAATTCAAGACCCAGAGTATCGAGGACACAATTAGCAAGTCGTAAGGCGTCCTCGACGCTTGGCACGCCAGTGCGACCTGCGCCCGAGTCGAAGTCAATCCAAACCGAGATCCTGCTCCCAGAAATCGCGGCTGCTTCTGCGGCCGTTTCTAAAGTTTGCTCCGAATCCACCGAAACCGCAACATTCGCACGCTGAGCGAGCGCCGCAAGTCGGGCCGTCTTGCCCACGCCGACAAGGGGATATGAGAGAAGCAAATCGAGAAAGCCGGCGTCCGCCATGACCTCTGCTTCGGTGAGCTTCTGGCATGTGATCCCAACCGCACCGCGATCAATTTGCATCTGGGCAATTTCGGGGCACTTATGCGTCTTGATATGGGGACGAAGCCTCAAGCCATGGTCATTGCAGTACGTCTGCATCTTGGTCAGATTCCCCTCAAGCACGTCGAGATCGACCACGGGGACCGGCGTTTCGAGATCGGCTATGCGCATGGGGGAATTGCTGCGATGCAGTCGATTTCTATGAGTATTCCGGGCAACCAACACCCGATCGTGGTCCTTGCTGGAGGATGATTGGGAAAGTACTCCGTGTAGATCGCGTTGTATTCGGCGAAGCGACTCGGGTCGGTCAAATAGACATTCATCTTCACAATATCGTTAAGACCAAGGTCCACGCCTTCTAGAATCGTCCGCAGGTTCGACATCGCCAGTCGGACTTGATCCGCAAAAATTGATGGCACGGCGCCTGTCTCGGGATCTTTAGGAACTTGCCCGGAAACAAACGCGAACCCGTTCGCGACGACGACATGCGAATAGCACCCCCCCGGTTTGGCTGCCTTCTCGATCATTAAATATCGGCTGTTTTTCTCCGCTTCCACAGGTTTAACCATACCTGCTTGCCACGTCGAACCGTCGCCAGACTGGGGTGCTAGTGCCTGTGGGGAGGCTGAGTTAGTGATTTCCAGCTCATTGGTTGCTCACCAAGGTGGCCCCTTCCTTCCGGATCGACCAACATTCGGCCAGCAACGCGAAAGATCGCAGGCGGGCGGAAAGGTCGTAGATTCTAGCGGTTACGATCAGCTCATCGGCCTGGGTCTGCTCCACGAATTTCTCCAACTGGCTACGAACGGTCGCTTGGCTCCCAACGAAAGAGTACTTCAGGAAACGATCCACGGCGGCATGCTGTTCATCGGACCATGCTGCATCTACGTCTTGGATCGGTGGCTGCATTTTGCCTCTCTTCCCTTGCAGTAGGTTTAAAACTCCAATCTTAGCCGAGGAGAACAAAAACTTCGCCTCTTCGTCCGTATCGTCAACCACGACGTTCGCCGCAACCATCGCATAAGGCTTTTCCAGGTTTTGAGACGGGCGAAACTCGGCACGATACACCTCCAAAGCTTGGAGGAGATACTCAGGCGCGAAGTGGGATGCAAACGCGAATGGAAGACCCAAGATCGCTGAAAGCTGTGCGCTATATAAGCTGGACCCGAGCAGCCAAATCGGAACATCAAGCCCCTCGCCAGGCACCGCATGCACAGACTGCCCCGGGACTGGATCGCCGAAATAAGCTTGGAGTTCCTGCACATCTTCTGGAAAAGAGTCGGCAGTCTCGTTGCCTAGATTTCGGCGAAGGGCGAGAGCAGTCCGGCCGTCGGTACCCGGTGCCCGCCCTAATCCCAAATCGACGCGCCCTGGGTAAAGCGAGGCGAGCGTTCCGAATTGTTCCGCGATGACCAGAGGCGAGTGATTCGGGAGCATGATTCCCCCAGCTCCGATTCGAATGCATTCGGTTCCTCCTGCAATGAAACCGAGCGCCACGGAAGTCGCAGCACTTGCGATACCGACCATGTTGTGATGCTCCGCCATCCAGAAGCGCTTGTAGCCCAAGTTTTCGGCCTTGCGCGCCAACTCCAGACTGTCGTGAAGCGCCTCGCGCGGAGTCTCGCCTTCTCGCACGAATGAGAGGTCGAGAATTGAAAGGGGGACGGACATATGGTTCGTTCTACGCTCAGTGCGTTACATCAGTTGTGAGAGCGAAAGTTAGCCTGTCTACGAGCAAGTGTGTCTGTACGGAAACGACGGCGACCCGGCGTTGAAGAATAAGCTTTCGGCTGGTATGAAAATCAGCATTGATGGAGTATTACGTTCTCTCAACATTACTTCGGCAAAGGGCTCGCCAGAGCCGTGGCGTTCAAAGCAGTCCTCTCCAGGGACCGGCTCTGAAGGAGTCGGAATGGCAAAGCCCAGAGCGTAGCTCTGGGTAGGGTATCGCGGATTCGCCCAGCCCTGAAAGGGTTGCGATGGGTCTATCGTGAGAACCTAGCTTCGAAGGGTTGTTTAGCCCAAAAATGCTTGTCGCAGCCCCTTCAGGGCTGGCTAAAACCGGCTGTTCCCGCCCCAGAGCTACGCTCTGGGCTTTGCCATTCTGACCCCTTAGGGGCCGCCCACCGCTAGGCTGGAATCCCTTTAGCCAACAGCAATGAAACAGCGTTGAACAGTTTGACGGCGGCTGGTAGTTGTCAGCCTGAGTACATTTTTCGTTCCTCGCTGTGAGCGCCAACTCATCGCGTCTGCTACGTAACCCCGGTCGTCACGTCAAGTGTAGTGAACAGGAATGCGCAATCGAGAGACGGTACTACTTGAAGAAGTCAAATGCCTGGAGACGATCTCGGAAGGCGGCGAGGAACTTGCCTGCTACCAGTCCGTCGATGATCCGGTGGTCGTAGGTTAAAACAAGGTGCATGATGGAGCGGATCGCGATCATATCGTCGATGATCACCGGCGTTTTTTGAATGGCGTAAGTGCCTAGAATGCCCGCCTGGGGAGCATTGATCATAGGCGTTCCAAACAGGGCGCCGTAGGTTCCGGGATTTGTAAGGGTGAACGTGCCGCCCTGTACATCCGCGGCCTTGAGAGAGTTGCTTCGCGCGGCCTTGGCGATTCCCTCGAGGGCCTTGGCGATTTCAATCAACGTCTTCGCGTGGCAATCTCGGATGACGGGAACGATGAGCCCCTCGTCGCCCTTCGCGCCCAGAGCGACGGCAACGCCGATGTGAACCCCCTTCGTGGTCATGATCTGGTTATCAGGAGTCATACTGGAATTGGCGAGTGGGAATTCCAAAAGGGTCTCTGCGAGCGCCTTGATGAAGAACGGAGTGTAGGTTAGCTTGACCCCGTACGTCTCTAGAAAGGTCTCTTTGTTTCGTTCGCGAAACTTGACCATGTTGGTGACATCCACTTGGGTAACGGTTGACACGGTCGGGACCTGGGAGCTGCGGACCATCGCATCGGCGATCATTTTGCGCATGCCGACAAGAGGAGTCAGGACTTGATCGGGTCCGGCCACGGTTGGTGCAACTGGTCTTGGTTGCGGGGCGATTGGAAGTTTAGGTACTGAAACTGCTATCGGTGCAGCAGGAGCCTTCCGTGCGACGAGGTAGCTTTCGATATCCTTTTTTGTGACCCGACCGCTCTCGCCGGTTCCGGCAATGGAGTTCAGGTCGGATTCGGTCAAACCGTGTTCCTTAGCAATCGCTTTGACAACGGGGGTGAACCACTTCTTTTCGGACTCGGGCGACTCGGGGGCTTGACTGAGAACTTTTTCGTTACCGGGTTCTCCCTCTCCCGCGGTTCGCAACTCACCGACGCCGTCCCGATTCCGCTCCGCTCCATTTCCCTCCGGCGGGATCGAGAGACTCACTGAGGAGAGGGATGAGGGTTCGGCGGCTGCCAGATTGGTGGAGACGTCGGCCGGCCCATGAGAGGAATCTGCCGGTGCTCGTGAAGCGGTTTCGTTTGGTTCGATGATGCCCATCGCGTGGAATACCTCGACGTTTCCGCCCTCGGGAATGAGGATTTTCGTCAAGATCCCGGAGACTGGGGCGGGCAATTCGGTATTGACCTTGTCGGTCATGAT
>Ga0206951_1010_pt1 | contig 66059 bp, 49 predicted proteins | sample Alteio_BWOrgHeat_38_FD_152974 | JGI IMG/M metagenome (GOLD analysis project Ga0206951, IMG submission 152974) | Enriched cells from forest soil in Barre Woods Harvard Forest LTER site, Petersham, Massachusetts, United States -... | ecosystem: Environmental > Terrestrial > Soil > Temperate forest >... | reverse complement strand
AGCCTCCAGATGGTGATATCTCCACTCCGACCGGGTTTAATTCTGTGATGCTACCCAGAGTGCTGCTTCCACCGGTGGAATTCGCAATCCAGATATCCCCGGCTTGATCGATTGCCATGCCCCTGGGAGTGCTGATGCCTGCGGCGACGAATTTCAAGGCAAGAAGCAAGTCGTTCGGCGCAGTGGGAAGTACGGGAGTGTATGGCAGCGCTACCGGCACATGCGAAAGCAGGTCATAGATGGCCGCAACGTTCTTTCCGGGGCTCAGCGCGATATCCAGCGCTGCCTGCAGGGTGTTCGTGGGAGCGCTGCCGCCGGCAGGCGGAACAACCGCCGCATACAAGCTGTTGCAATTGCTGTATGGGGACGGCGAGTTCACGCAATAGACAAGAATATCTGCAAGCGTGTTGAGAGTCTTAGGAGAGTTCGGGCTTGTGCCGAGAAATTTCGCAGGTGTACCCGTAGCGATATCGATGACATTGGTAGCGAGGGTAAGACCGGAGTTGATCATGCCGATATATTGCGTTGAGCGCGGAATCCCAATGGTTCCGATTTGTGCGGGATTTTGCGGATTCATGAATTGCGCGAACGTGTAGGCAGCGGCGACGGTGGAAAGCTCATTGATGACAACATTGTTGGGGAGGTTGTTGCATGGGCCAAGCATCGCCATGAGAAATATATTGGCATTGACGCCGTTGCCCGCGTCGCCGCCAGAGGCCGTGATGTAGAGCTGCGAAGACGCATGCCGGCAGCTGAATGAGGTGATGGAAAAATTTCCGTTCGCGTCGCTGGTGGAGCTTGCAAGAGTTGCGCTGGAAGTTTTTCCAAAAGTGCCTGCTTCTACAAGAAGAATGGATGAACCGGAAACAGGTTTCCTGCCGCCCATGACGCGGGCGGACAGCATGGCTTGTGTGCTGGTCGTAGAGGTGGGAATCGTGCTGGTAGAGCAACCAGTGCAGACTATTGCAGCGATAAAACTCCACAGTATGAAATTCAGTTTGGGAATTCGCATGTCACGTCCTCTCGGTGATGAACCGTGGAGGGTTTGCGTCACTATGCAATTGCGCAATGTGACGGAGGGACCATCCCGTGCGCATTTCTACTGGGTTCTGACGTCGTTATGCCGGTGCGGCCAACGGTCTACAGCTCAGGGGTGAGCAAAGTGTGTTGAATCGTTCTGCAACGGAGGGAACAAAGCCGCAAGAATCTGACGTCCTGTCGAAGCGGCTTATGGTCCCTTCGATCAGGCTCACCGATTATCACGCCGACTCCGAGGAGTGTCAAAAGGATTATGATCCTGTGGCAAAACGAGTTTAATGCGCTCATTGAGCGTCGAGAAATGGCCAGGCCCCAATTCGCTCCTGAATCACGGTCTATTCGGAGACTGTGGAATCGAATAGACCGTGGCCGGTTTCCGGGGCAACAATACGCTATTCAGCCCGCAATGCGTCTACCGGGTCGACCGTGGAAGCCCGGCGGGAAGGCAGATAGCAAGCCAGGTACGAAGTGGCGACCACGCCTACGGTGATGGCAATGTAAGTGATCGGATCGACCGGGCTTACGTTGAATAATAGCGACGACATCAGGCGCATAGTGATGAAGGCGACGACAAGGCCACAGGCTACGCCGATGGCTGTGAGCAACAATCCCTGGCGGACGAACAAGGCGGTCAGCGCACTCCGCTGCGCGCCGAGAGCCATACGGATACCGATCTCACGCGTACGCTGTGAGACGGAGTACGAGATAACTCCATAAATTCCTATGATTCCAAGCAGGAGAGCCATACCCCCGGCGACGCAGAGCATGACCAGCGTGAAGGAAGTCCGCGCCATGGATTTCGTGTAAAGTTCGCCAAGAGTGGCGGGATTCGCGAGAGGCACATCCGGATCGATGGACCAGACTTGCTGCTTAATCTCTTTCATGAAGGTTTGCGAGCCCGCGCGTGGACTGCGAATGATGAAAGCAATACCGCGCCGCAGATCCTGCTTCTGGCCTTCGAAATTCTTCGGCATAGATGGCCAATACACGGTCGAAGGCGCGGGCTTGTCGACGCCGTCGTCGTGCATATCCTGGGCAACTCCGACGATCTCGCGCCAGTCGTCGGTGGTCGCCACGCGAATTCTTTTACCCAGCGCGCCGTTTGCATCGTGCCAGTACTCACGCGCGAAATTTTCGGAGATGATGGCGACCGGCCTCTTCTGATAGGTGTCTTCCCATGTGAGATCGCGACCGGCCACAAGATGCGTTCCCAGGGTTGCGAAGAAGCCAGGCGAGATGAATTTGAAGCGGCGGATAGGCGGTAACTCGCCTTCACCGTACACATGGTCCTGGGCAAACAATACATCGTTTGAATCGCGTCCATCCATGGGAACCGTGGTTGAGAAGCTGACGGCAGAGACGCCGGGAATGGCTGCGAGCTTGCCGAGAATATCCTGCTGCATCCGGATCACGCGCTCAGGCTGAGAGTCTGGGATTTGGGTTTCCGGAATGTAGAAACGGAAGGACTGTACGGCTTCCGGCTGAACGAAGCCGGGAGAGACGTGGATCAAGGCGCGGAATGTGCGGATCATCAGTCCGGAGCAGATCAGCAGAACCAGCGCCAGCGCTACCTGCACGACGACGAGGGCTTTGCGTGCGCGATGCCGCTCGCGGCTCTGGCTCAGCGCGCGGCCACCTTCGCGGAGGCTGCTGTTTACGCTGGTGCCGGCATATTTGAGGACTGGAATGGCTCCGATCAGGAGGCTCGTGAAGAGAGCGAGACCGAGCGTAAAGAGCAGAACGGGAATATTGATGCCGATTTCATGAATACGCGGCAGCCCTGTGGGGGCTATCGCTACAAGAAGCCGCAATGCGCCGTAAGCTAATGCCAGACCAAGCAGGCTGCCTGCAATGCCAAGAACGACACTTTCACAAAGCATATCTCCCGCAATGCGTTTCCAGTCAGCGCCGAGCGCGGAGCGAACTGCCAGTTCCTGACGGCGTCCTTCGACACGTACCAGCAGAAGGTTGGCGACGTTGGCACAGGCGACCATGAGAACCAGCGCGATCGATCCCATCAGCACCCACAACACATTGCCAATGTCGCCGACAACGTCCTGCTTCAGCGGCCGGAGATTTGGCATGATGCGAGCTTTTTCAAAGATGGTGGGGCTGAAGCCTTCGGGTGCCGGGAAGCTGCGCAGCACTACCGGAAGCAGGCGCGCCATGTCGGCGCTGGCCTGCGCCATGGTGACTCCGGGCTTTAAGCGTGCAAGAGAGGTCTGGCTGAAGTTGCCGAGTTTTGTCTTGCTGCGGTCCCACTGGAAAGGCAGAACCAGCGCTGCATCTTCATAGTCGAGAAAATGAAAATCTCTGGGAAGAACGCCGATGATCTCCCGCGGCTTGCCGTCCACTGTGATCGAGCGTCCGATGACGGATGAAGCGCCGCCAAACTTCTTCTGCCAGTATCCATAGGAGAGCAGAACGGTCTGCGGCGCGCCGGGAGAGTCGTCCTTGCGGGTAAATAAGCGTCCCAGCATGGGTGCGACGCCGAGAATCGGCAGCGTACCATCGGTGACATCAAGCCCCCGTAGATGTTCCGGTTCTCCAGCTCCGGTCACATCCAACGAATCGCTGTCGTAAACGCCGATGTCCTGGAGCGTGGTGTTCTGTTCGCGGTCGATAAAGTAGATCGACGGCGACATATTCAGTTCCTTGATGTTGATTCCGGGCGCGGTGTGCCAGACGCCGATCAGCTGCTCAGGATGGGTGTAGGGCAGCGCCTTCAGTAACACACCGTCGACGACGCTGAAGATTACGGTATTCGCGCCGACGCCAATAGCGAGCGTGAGCAGCGTGATGGTGGTAAAGAGCGGCGCACGGCTCAGCCTACGCAGGACCTGCTTCAGTTGATCGTTGAACATTGCCATGAGACACGCCTCGCTCGATCATACAAATTTCCCCGGACAAGGCGCTTCTCTCCCGCCCAGATCCAGTGATACCTCGTACGTAAAGAAACCTCCGGCAGTTCCGGGCTTTTCGTCTATGGAAGTTAAACGGTGACTTTCTTCGTCACAGGAACCGCCTGCTTTCCCATCAGTGTTGAAAAGACCCCTGCAACGACCAGAAAGACACCCATCAGCTGGAATGGAGCGAGCCGCTCGCCTGCGAGCACGGCTCCGGCAAAGAGGGCTATGACCGGATTTACATATGCATAGCTGGCGACGCGCGTTGTGGGTTCATTGGCAATAAGCCACACGTAAGCGGTGAAGGCGATGATCGAAGCCGCCACCACAAGATAAGCCATGCTGCCGAGAATGAGCGGCCGAAGGAGCACGTTTGTCGGCGGCATGCTGCCCCTCTCTCCCGTCATTGCGGAGAGCACGAAGATAAGGCCGCCGCCCACGGCCATCTGCCATCCGGCATTGAGTGTCTGCGGCTTCGGCAAAGAGAGACTGCGCGACCAGAGTGTTCCACCAGCCCAGCAGAGCGTGGCGGCGATGAGAATGAGCAATGCCGTGGTCGAGATATGAGTGGACGAATGAGACGACGGCAGAGCAAGCATGGCGACTCCGGCGAAGCCCAGAATGACTCCAATTAAAGAGAGTACTGAGGCTTTCTGCGATCGCAGGATCGTCAGCTCGCCCACGAATATCCAGACCGGAATCATGGCTGAGATGACAGCAGCAATCCCTGATGGCACCTGAATCTCAGCCCAAAAGAGTCCTGCATACATGCAGGTGAACATGATGAAGCCGAGCGCGCCCGCGCCGAGCCATTGCCGCCATGAGCAGATACATTCACCCCGCAGATAGCTGTAGAGGACTAATAAAAGTCCAGCGAGAGTGAAACGGAAACCAGCAGCAAAGAACGGTGGCACTACGGCAACGATTTCACGGATGGCGAGGAAGGAGCCACCCCAGAGAATGTAAATTGCAGCGTAGGCCAGCAGCTTGCGGATGGACATGGTATAGCATACCGCGGCGATCTCAGCTACAAGGAGCGATGAATCTATGTAGCTGCGGTGTCCGTGCCGCTCACTTTTTGAGCGGATGCGTCATGTCTTGCGGGCGCACCCATTGATCGAACTGTTCTGCAGTGAGGAAGCCCAGCTTGAGAGCGGCTTCGCGAAGGCTGATGTTTTCGCGGTATGCGGTGAGGGAGATTTTCGCTGCTTTCTCATATCCGATATGCGGATTGAGGGCCGTGACCAGCATGAGCGAATTGTCGAGATTTTCTTTGATCCGCTTCTCGTCCGGTTCTATTCCTCTGGCGCAGTGCTCGGTGAAGGAGCGGCAGGCATCGGTGAGAAGCTCGGCGGATGTGAGGACGTTGTGCAGGATAACGGGCTTGTAGACGTTGAGCTGGAAGTTGCCCTGCGAGCCGGCGAAGGCGACGGCGTGGTCGTTGCCGAAGACCTGCACTGCGACCATGGTGAGCGCTTCGCACTGCGTGGGATTGACCTTGCCCGGCATGATGGAGGAGCCAGGCTCGTTCTCAGGAATTTTGAGCTCTCCTAAACCTGCTCGCGGGCCGCTGGCGTACCAGCGGACATCATTGGCGATCTTCATCAGCGAGCCTGCGAGAGTGCGTAAGGTTCCGCTCACTGCGACCATGCCGTCATGTGCGGCGAGTGCTGCGAATTTATTGGGAGCAGAGATGAATGGCTTACCGGTTTCTTCGGCAATGTGATGTGATGCCAATTCGCCAAAGCGTGCATCGGCATTGAGTCCTGTACCGACGGCTGTGCCGCCGATCGCTAATTCATAGATCAATGGGAGGGATTTGCGAATGCCTTCGAGACATTGGTCAAGCTGTGCCACCCAGCCGGAGATCATCTGTCCGACGGTGAGCGGCGTCGCGTCCTGAAGGTGAGTTCGTCCGATCATTACGATGTCCGTGTAGACCCGCGCTTTTTCATCGAGCACACTGCGAAGCTCATCGACCGCAGGAATGAGTATGTTTTCGATTGTCTCGACGGCAGCGATGTGCATCACGGTTGGAAAGGTATCGTTCGACGACTGGCTGCGGTTGACATCGTCGTTGGGATGAACCGGCTTCTTCGATCCGAGAACGCCGCCAGCGAGCTGGATAGCACGATTGGCGATTACCTCGTTGGCATTCATATTGGTCTGCGTACCCGAACCGGTTTGAAAAACTACTAAGGGGAATTCGTTATCCCAGCGACCGTCGATGACTTCCTGAGAGGCGCGCGCGATCAGATCGACTTTTTCCTTCGGAAGCTGGCCCAGATCGCCATTTGCCAGCGCAGCAGATTTTTTCAGAATGCCAAGCGCGCGGATGACAGAGCGGCCCCAGCGGAAGCGTTCTACGCCGATGAGGAAATTGATGTGGGATCGCTGCGTCTGCGCTCCCCAAAGATGTTCGGACGGCACCTCCACATCTCCAAGAGCGTCTTCTTCGATCCGAAAGGAATGACTTGTTTCGCTGGCTGCCATGATCGTTTTCTCCGCTGCGTGCTATTCCTTGCGTTTATAGAGCTGATATTTTGGTTCCCAAATATTGGCTTCGATCTCGCGGCTCAATGCGTCTTCGCCATTGATCTGCGCCTGTCCGTCTTGAATCGCCTGTTTGCCCACGGCATGCGCGATCAGGCGTCCGAGATTGCGGGCTTCAGAGAGTGGCGGGAGCAGGCTGTCTTCTTTATTAGTCTGCGTTGGGAGGTGGCGAATCAACTCTGTTGCCGCCGCTTTCACCATGGTGTCAGTCACATGCTTCGATTTGGAGGCGATGATCCCGAGAGCCAGCCCGGGGAAGATGTAAGAGTTGTTGGTCTGCGCGATGTGGATTTTCTTTCCGCCGACTTCGACTGGATCGAAGGGGCTGCCAGTGCCGACCAGTGCACGGCCTTCCGTCCAGTTGATCAGATCCTGCGGAGTAGCTTCACTGCGAGAGGTCGGATTCGAGAGAGGGAATATCACGGGGCAAGCACTATGCTTCGCCATCTCGCGCACAACTTCCTCAGTAAATGCGCCACCCTGACCGGAGACACCGATGAGGACCGTGGGTTTCACATTGCGGATTACGTCGAGGAGCGTAATCTCTCCATTCGATTGCCGCCAACTTCGTACTTCCTGTTCTTTGCGCGCATAAGGCCGCTGGTCGGCTTCCACGTTCTTGCGGTTTTCAGTGATCAGGCCGTAGAGATCGACTGCATAGAAATGGGAACGCGCCTCTTCTTCCGAGAGGCCATTGTCCTGCATGAACTTTGACAGCAGGTCAGCGATGCCCAGTCCTGCGCTTCCGAAGCCGACGACGACAATCTTCTGCTGCTCCAGAGGATTGCCGGTTACGTTGATGGCAGAGATCAGTGTTGCTGTCGCGATGGCAGCGGTTCCCTGAATGTCGTCGTTGAAGGTGCACAGCTGATTTCTATAGCGAGCGAGAAGGCGAGCTGCATTGGAACCGGCGAAGTCTTCCCATTGCAGAAGCACGTGCGGCCAGCGCGCTTTTACAGCGGAGACGAACATTTCAACGAAGTCGTCGTATTCCTGTCCACGGATGCGGTGGTGTCTCCATCCGATGTAGATCGGATTCTTCAATCTCTCATCGTTGTCAGTTCCGACATCGAGCAGAATCGGCAGGCAATGCTCCGGATGAATGCCTCCAAGCGCGGTGTAGAGAGCCATCTTGCCGATGGGAATTCCCATCCCTCCGGCGCCTTGATCGCCGAGGCCAAGGATGCGTTCGCCATCGCTGACGACGATGCACTTTATGTCGTCGTAGCGCCGATGGCTGAGTATTTTCGCGATGCGATTTTTATTGGAGTAGCTAAGAAATAATCCACGCGGCTTTCTCCATATTTCGCTGAAGCGCTGACAGCCTTCCCCTACGGTTGGCGTGTAGACAAGGGGCAACATCTTGTCGATGTTGCGCACGAGCATTGCGTAGAAGAGCGTCTCGTTCGTATCCTGCAGGTCGCGCAGAAAAGCGTATTTACTGAACGGAGTGGGCTGCTGGTCGAGAGCCTGCATTCTGCGCTCGAGCTGTTCCTCCAGATTTCCGACATGGGGCGGCAACAAGCCGTGGAGGGAAAACTCATCGCGCTCCTCATCTGTGAAGGCCGTGCCCTTGTTCAGACGCGGAGAATTGATCAGGTTGAAGCCAGCAAGAGATATGAAGCAGGTCTTGTCGGCTGAATCTTCCTGTTCGTATACGCTCATCATTGCTCCCCCTGTTCTGGTTGATTACATCCTCAGCGCAGAAGGTTGGTTTTGGCGAGGTCGATGACTTCGTCACCGCGTCCGCTAAGGACAGCCCGAATCATGTACAGGCTGAAGCCCCAAGCCTGTTCGAGATTAATGGTCGGCGGCATCGAAAGCTCCTGTCGATTGACCAACACATCGACCAGGGCAGGCCCATCGTGAGCGAGCGCACGGATAAAAGCCGGGCGCAGTTCTTCCGGCTTCTCGACGCGAATTCCGAGGATGTCGGCTGATTCGGCGAGCTTGGAGAAGTCGGGATTGACGAGGTCTGTGCCGTAATCGACAAGTCCGGCTGCCTTCATTTCCAGTTCCACGAAGCCGAGGGAGCTGTTGTTGAAGACCACGACCTTGACTGGCAGCTTGAGCTGTTTAAGCGTCAACAGATCTCCGAGCAGCATGGCGAGGCCACCGTCTCCGGAAAGTGTGATGACCTGTCGCCGCGGATGGCTGGCTTGTATGCCGATGGCTTGTGGCAACGCGTTTGCCATGGAACCGTGAGTGAAGGAGCCAAGCAACCTGCGCTTGCCATTCATACGGAGATAGCGCGCAGACCACACCGTAGGCGTGCCCACATCGCAGGTGAAGACAGCGTCTTCCGATGCAACCTCGTCGAGAATTTTTGCGACATATTGCGGATGAATGGGAGTGCGGCCGGGCTCGCCCACGGCAAGATCATCAAGTCCCTCGCGAGCATTCTTATAGTGATTGAGGCATGTATCGAGATACGAGCGGTCGGCTTTGGCATCGATATATGGCGTTAGAGCGTCCAGAGTATCTTTCACGTTTCCGATAAGGCCAAGATCGACGGTGGTGCGCCGTCCAATCTGTTCGCCGAGCCGGTCAACCTGAATAATCTTTGCGTTCCTGGGATAGAACTGCTGATAGGGGAAGTCCGTTCCCAGCATCAGCAGTACCTCGCAGTTCATCATTGCGTGGTAACCGGAAGAGAAGCCCAGCAGGCCGGTCATTCCCACGTCATAAGGGTTGTCATATTCGATGAATTCCTTGCCGCGCAACGCATGGACAATCGGCGCTTTCAATCGCTCGGCCATCGCGACGAGTTCGGCGTGAGCGCCTTCACAGCCAGCGCCGCCAAGGATGGTCACTTTGCGCGCACCGTTAAGAATCGTTGCGGCGCGCTGGAGCTCATTGTCTGATGGGCGAATGACGGGTGCGGAGTCTTCGATACCGAGTGATAGTGCAGGCGATGGACATTCGCGTAGAGCAACGTCTCCAGGAAGAACAACGACGGCAACACCGCGCTTCAGGATGGCTGTACGCATGGCGATGCCGAGCACGCGCGGCATCTGATCGGGCTGCGAAACGAGCTCGCAATAATGGCTGCAGTCTTTGAAGAGAGATTCAGGATGCGTTTCCTGAAAGTAGCCGCTGCCGAGTTCGTGGCTGGGAATCTGCGCGGCGATGGCGAGTACGGGCACGCGGCTGCGATGACAGTCGAAAAGACCGTTGATGAGATGGAGATTGCCAGGGCCACAGCTGCCGGCACAGACTGCGATCTTTCCAGTGAGATGGGCTTCTGCGCCGGCAGCGAAGGCGGCTACTTCTTCATGCCTGGTGTGCAGCCAGTCAATTTCTTTACTCTTGCGGATGGTGTCGGTCAGACCATTCAGCGAATCGCCCGCCACTCCATAGACTCGTTTCACGCCCGCGTTGACGAGGGTCTCGATGAATATCTCGGCTACTTTCTTTGCCATGCCGTTCTGCTCCTTTTGTTTTTGAAACAAGGGACAAACAACTGAGTGGCTGACGAGTCAATTATTTCTAGTGCCTACAATTATCCCGCATTGTGAGGGCGATGATCAGCGGACCCAAGCAGGCCTCGCGGTCTTAATGCCTGGGCTTTGGTCCGAGCGCTTGCAGATATTTAAGGTAAGCCGCGAATTTCTCAGGAACGACTCGGTAATAGACGTTTAGCCCATCTTTTCGGGATGTGATGAGTCCCAGATCGGTTAGGACTTTGAGATGGTGCGAAAGGGTTGCTGCGGAGATGGCATGCTTGGCATGCATTTCGCCGCAGAAGAGCTCGTCGTGCTGGGCGATGTGAGTATAGATAGCGAGACGGTTAGGATCGCCCAATGCCTTTCCAATCTGTGCAACCTCGTTATCCGTCAGTCTACCCATAATCCATCAGACACGTGTCTTAGCTATTCGATGCAGCCGGCGGATTTCTGAATCCAACTATTTCGATGTTCATCTAAATACTCGCTGGCCGAAAATTGCCGCTGGAGACGCCATGTGGATTGTACGACTCGCGCTGAATACGCCCTACACATTTATTGTAGCTTCCATTCTGATTCTGGTTATGGGCTTCACGTCGATCGCCACAACGCCTACGGACATTTTTCCGAACATCGATATTCCAGTGGTGACGGTGATCTGGTCATACCAGGGGCTCTCGGCCAAGGAGATGGAACAGCGCGTCACCACCTTCAGCGAATTTGTCATGGCGGTAGTTAACGATGTGAAAGCCATCGATTCGCAAACGGTCAACGGCGCTAGTGTCATCAAAATTTCCTTTCAGCCACAGGTGCGTATCGACGCAGCGATGTCGCAGATAGGCGCTGCGGTGAACTCGATTCGCTTTCGCATGCCACCGGGTGTCAATCGGCCGTGGATATTGCGCTTCAGCGCATCGACGGTTCCGATTATCCAGTTGTCGCTGTCGAGTGACACGCTCTCCGAATCAGAGTTGTACGATTACGGTCTTTTTCGCGTGCGGCAGCAATTGTCTACAGTTCCTGGGACGCTTTTGCCTGCGCCTTATGGCGGCGTGGCACGGCAGATCATGGTGGATATGGACCAGAATGCGCTGCTGGCTAAAAGCATCACTCCAATGGATGTGACGGCTGCGATCAATGCGCAGAATCTCACGCTACCGTCCGGTACAACGAAGATCGGGACTCACGAATACACCGTGAGTACGAATTCCAGTCCAGTGGACGCGCTCACCTTGAACGACGTTCCGGTGAAAATGGTGAATGGGTCTCTCGTTTATATGCGCGACATTGCCCATGTAAGAGATGGATGGGCGGTGCAGCAGAATGCTTCGCGGGCCGATGGCAAGCCCAATGTGCTGCTGTCAGTAATGAAGACGGGATCGGTCTCGACACTGGATATCGTGAACCAGATTAAAAACGATGTTCTGCCTACATCGCGTGCTGCTGCTCCAAAGGGATTGAAAATCAAGGAACTGTTCGATCAGTCGCTATTTGTTCGGGCATCGATTGAAGATGTGCTGCGAGAGGGGATTATCGCCGCCTGTCTGACGGCGTTGATGATTCTTCTGTTTCTGGGAAGTTGGCGAAGCACGCTGATTATCGCGATCTCCATTCCGCTGTCGATTCTCAGCTCCATTATTGTGCAGAGCGCGATGGGCGAAACGATGAATACGATGACGCTGGGCGGCCTCGCGCTTGCGATCGGCATTCTGGTGGATGATGCGACGGTGACGATTGAAAATATTCACCGCCACATGGATTCGCATCCACTGAGGGATGCTGTTCTTATCGGCGCTTCAGAGATCGCGACACCTACGCTGGTTTCAACACTTACGATTTGTATCGTTTTCGTTTCCGTTGTGTTTCTGACGGGGCCGGCGAAATACCTCTTTACTCCGATGGCGCTTGCCGTTGTATTCGCCATGCTGGCGTCCTATGTCCTATCCCGCACACTGGTTCCGGTGCTGGTGAATTTCCTGCTGGGGGCTGAGCATGATTTTGAACGGCACGCTGAAGCTACAGGGCTGCGGGGAAAGCGTTCAATTTTTAAACGCATTAATGATCGCTTCAACCAAGGCTATCTCTGGTTTCAGGATCGCTACACGCGCGCACTGCGAGCGGTGTTGCATCATCGACGGACCGCCATGATCGCTTCGATTGCGATCATGGCTACGGCATTTGTTCTGCTGCCTTTCGTGGGCAGGGACTTCTTTCCATCAGTGGACTCAGGGCAGATTCGGCTGCACGTAAGGGCAGAACCGGGAACGCGGATCGAAACCACCAAGGTACTTTTCAGCCAGGTGGAGGAGCAGATTCGAAAGACGATACCCGCGAGTGAGATCGAGCTGATTATCGACAACATTGGTCTCAGCCCGGAGACCTTTAATTATGCATTTGGGGATGGGGCGACGATCAGCAGCGCAGATGGCGAAATTCTCATCGCGCTCAATGAAAAGCACCATGGTCCTTCAGCGCGTTACATCAAAGAGCTTCGGTCGCAGCTGCAGGGTCAGTTCCCAGACCTGACTTTTTTCTTTCAACCGGCAGATATCGTTACGCAGATTTTGAACTTCGGCTTGCCTGCACCTATCGACGTTCAGATTCAGGGATATGATCCCGCGAACTATGAGATCGCGCGACACCTGCGTGAGCGACTTGCCACGGTTCCTGGCACCGTCGATGTGCACATGCATCAGGTGATTAATGCACCTGATCTGCATCTGGATATCGACCGAGTGCGAGCCGCGCAGTTTGGCCTCACGCAGCAGGACGTAGCGAACAGTATTTACATTTCGCTCAGCTCGAGTGGTGCAGTGCAGCCAAATTTCTGGCTTGACCCGAAGATGGGAATTACCTACATGGTGGCTGCGCAGACGCCGCAATATCGGATCGATTCGATCAATGCGCTGGAAAATACCCCGATCCCTCTTCACACGCTGAACAACCGGAGCGAGCTGCTGGGGAATATGGCGACGCTTACGCCTGCCGTTCTGCCTGTGGTGGTGAATCACCATAACGGCGCGCCGGTGTTCGATATCTACGCGAATACTCAGGATAGCGATCTAGGTACGGTTGCCGCGAAGATCAACCGCATCGTGAAGGAAGAAAGCGGAAATCTTCCTCCTGGAACGAAGATCGTGGTTCGCGGCCAGGTGGAAAGCATGAATGAGGCATTCACACGGCTGGGTCTCGGCCTGGCGTTTGCCGCATTGCTGGTGTATCTGCTGATGGTGGTGAATTACCAGAGCTGGCTTGATCCATTCATCATCATCTGCGCGCTGCCGGGAGCGTTTACCGGCATTGTGTGGGCGCTCTTTCTTACGCAGACAACGTTCAACGTTCCAAGTTTGATGGGCGCGATCATGTCGATTGGTGTGGCAACTGCAAACTCAATTCTTCTGGTGACCTTTGCCAATGAGCTTCGCGCGACCGGCATGTTACCGCTTGAGGCAGCCGTAACCGCAGGCTATACACGGTTGCGTCCCATTATCATGACAGCCTTTGCCATGATCATCGGCATGCTGCCGATGGCACTTGGGCTTGGAGAAGGTGGCGAGCAGAATGCTCCACTGGCGCGAGCGGTTATCGGAGGACTCGGTGTCGCTACGTTCGCCACGCTCTTCTTCGTCCCCCTGATGTTTACGCTCATCCACGGAAAAAATACCAATGGCCAACAGGAGGCTTTATGACGCAGCAGACTGAAACACTTCCTACTGAGCAGCGCCAGAAGATCGCTGCGGGAACCAGAATCAAGCTCGCCGGAGGAGCTGTGCTGGTGGTGGCCTTGATCGCATTGGGAGCTGTTCCACGTCTCATCCGACAGCGCGATGCACTTGCGGCGGTGCGCGAGTCTCCGGTCACGCACCCGGTTGTAACGACGCTTCATCCGCAGATGGGTGAGCCGACGTCGGCACTCCTCTTGCCCGGTAACATCGAGCCTCTCTATGGTGCATCGGTATATGCGCGTACGGAAGGTTATGTCGACCGCAGGAATGTAGATATCGGTTCGCGCGTAAAAGCAGGTCAGGTGCTCGCCGTTATTTCTTCGCCCGAAGTTGACCAGCAGCTACTGCAGGCGCGGGCGACACTGGCGCAATCGGAAGCAGCACTCAAACAAGCGAACGCGTCACTTGAGCAGGCAAAGGCGAATGCTGAACTTGCGCGACTGACCAAGGAGCGCGATCTTCCGTTAGGCGAGCAACATGCTATCTCGCAACAGATCGTCGATGAGGCGGTGCAAGATTACAACGCCCGTGTTGCCGATGTGGATGCAGCAGAGGCAAACATAGCCGCTGCACGGGCCAATGTCACTGCAAATAAAGCCAATGTTGCGCGCCTGGAGCAGTTGCAGGGCTTTGAGCGGGTGGTTGCTCCGTTCGACGGCGTAATCACCGCACGGAATGTGGAGCGCGGAGACCTGGTAAGCACAGGCAGCGCCTCTACAGGCAAGCCGCTCTTCAGCATCGCGCAAAGTGGCACTCTGCGCATCCAGATTGATGTTCCTCAGTCAGAGGCAGTCAATATTCAGGATGGCGAAAAGGCTGCCGTCACGGTGAAGGAGCATCTCGGCCGCGAATACACCGGCACCATTGTCCGTAGTGCCAGCTCATTAGACAGCGCGGCACGCACCATGTTGACCGAGGTGCAGGTGGACAACGCTGATGGATCGCTGCTGCCGGGAATGTATGCTCAGGTCAAGTTCACACTGGGGCAACAGCGCAGGTCACTGATTATTCCGACAAGCTCGCTGGTCATTGACCACAGCGGGATGCATGTTGTCACGATTGAAGACGGCAGCAAGATTCACTTTGTTCCCGTGGCGATTGGAAGAGATATGGGCACGCAGGTGGAAGTGTTAAGCGGCATCCGCAGCTCTGATGTGCTGGTGGCAAGCCCCAGTGACCTTCTGCATGAGGGACAAGACGTACAAGTGCGCTGAGCTTGGGCGTTTGAGGAAGGATGATTTGGATATGTCTGCGACTATGAAACGAATCGGCCAGGTTCTAGTGAGTTCGGCATCCGCAGCAATTGCAGTACTGTTAATCGGATGCACAGTAGGACCTAACTATAAGCGGCCTGCGGTCGATGTGCCGAGGAGCTATCGCCAGGCGGATGCGCCCGATATTGCGCCGATGGCGCCAGCGCCATCGGTTGGCGATGAGCAGTGGTCGACTGTGTTTCAGGATTCAACATTGCAACGCCTGATCGAGAAGGCGCTGTCTGACAATCTCGATCTGCACATTGCGGCCCAGCGTGTGCTCCAGGCGCAGGCTCAGGTTGGTATCAGCCGCTCGCAGCAATATCCCGCATTAAACGCCGGTGGAAGTTACAGCGCGTTGCAGATTCCTTCGTCACTGGCGGGTACGAACAGCAATGGAACGTCTGCCAATTCGTTTTTCAAAGGGGGTGGTCCGAGCGCAGCGGCTGCGTGGAATCTGGATTTCTGGGGACTCTATCGCCGTCAGACGGAAGCAGCGCGAGCCGAATTGTTGGCCAGCGAATGGGGCCAGCGCGCAACACGCACGGCCCTGGTGCAGGGCGTAGCAGAAGCTTACTTTGATCTACGCAGTTTGGATGCACAGGCCGCGATTACCGAAAATACGATCAAGGCTCGTAAAGATTCACTGCAACTGACGCAGACGCTGGAACAACACGGTGCGGGTTCACTTGCGGATGTGCGCCAGGCGGAGGAGTTGCTTCATGCGGCGCAGGCAAATCTGCCGGAAATCCGGCGTCAGATTGCCATTCAGGAGAATGCGATCAGTATCCTCCTGGGCCACGGTCCGGAGGCGATCGATCGCGGATTGCCAATTGAACAGCAGCCTCATCCTTTGGACGTTCCGGTGGGGATTCCCTCGCAGCTCCTGGAGCGGCGCCCAGACATTCAACAGGCCGAAGCAAAGCTTATCGCGGCGAATGCTCGCATTGGGGTAGCTCGCGCGCAATATTTTCCTCAGATATCTCTTACCAGCATGGGAGGAGCGGCGAGCAATCAGCTGAATTCAATCTTTACCGGGCCTGCCGCATATTGGTATGCTGCCGGCTCGATTTCGGAGCCGATCTTTGATGGTGGACGCATTCGCAGCAATTATCGGTTGTCGAAAGCGCAAGAGCAGGAGGTTTTGATCGCATATCAAAAAGCCATTCTCAGTGCGCTGCAGGATGTGTCGAACACGCTGGTCTCATATAAGGAGACGCGGGAACACCGTGAGGAACAATCGGAGCAGGTGAAATCAGCCACAGATGCTGTGAGGCTGGCGCGGTTGCGCTACTCCGGTGGAAACACCAGCTACCTAGAGGTTCTTACGACTGATACGGATCTCTACGCTGCCCAGCTGCTTCTCGCCCAGGCGCAACAGCAGGAGGCCGCTTCGCTGGTTCAGCTTTATGCGGCTTTAGGTGGAGGATGGAAGTAACATGCCGGGCGATCTATTGGCGGATATATGAATGGGATTTGTTCATAGTCCCATTCATATTTTTTGCGCGGATATAAGAGAGTTTAATGGCTCGCAGAAATTTTGACGTATCCAGCAACAAACGTCTTGACGCGGTCGTCCGGCTGCTCGATAACTGAACCAACTCAATTTTTGCACTTCGCCTTTTTAGATCTGCCGAGGCAGTTTCCAGCCTCAGGCAGAAGGCGCCCTTCTGCAGTCATCGTGCGTAGCATTTAGTACCTCGCAGCCGTATATACCGTTCCGTTCTTTTTGGAGGTCATTTCAAGTGGGCCGTCGTCTCTCTGTCGTTTTGTCATTCTTTCTCTGCAGTCTAGTCAGCAGTTTTGCGCTGCCGCCGAGCGTTCATCATCCTTTGGACGCGCTTACCCCCGATGAATACTGGACTGCTTACAGAGTGCTGCGTGCCGCCGGCCATGTTCAGGAATCGACAGCGTTTGCCAGCGTACTTTTTCATGAGCCGCCCAAGGACCAGGTTTTGGCATGGAAGTCGGGAGATCCGATTTCACGTAAAGCCGATGTCGTTCTTTTCGATAAGGGCCGCTCTTATGCTGCGCTCGTCGATATCAGCGGTCAGAAGCTTGAAAGCTTCACCGAGTTAAAAGGTGTACAGGCGCCTTTTACGGATGATGAGCGACACGGGGTCGAAGACGCGATCAAGCACGATCCGCGTGTTGTAGAAGCGCTGAAGAAGCGCGGCATTACTGACCTGAAAGTGGTGACCTGTTATGCCGTTCCTGCGGGCTTTGTAGATTTACCTGAGCAGAAAGATGGCAAACGTCTGGGATGGGGCGGTTGCATGGACGCGGAAGGCGCCACCGGTATGTGGGACCGTGAAATAGGCGGGATCTTTTTTACCGTGGACATGAACGCGAAGAAAATTATCCGCTTCAACGACTATGGCGAAGTGCCTATGCCACCGCCTTCCAATGATTATGACGCTGACGGCGGCCCTGCGCTGGCAGGTACACAGCCCATCATCGTGTCGCAGCCTGGCGGACCAAGCTTCACCATCAAGGATGGAGAAGTGAGCTGGCAGAACTGGCACTTTCGCTTCCGTCTCGATCCGCGTATCGGAACGGTGATCAATCTCGCGTCTATCAATGATGGCGGCAAGCTGCGTTCGGTGATGTATGAGGGCTCGCTCTCGGAGCTATATGTTCCGTACCAGGACCCGGAAGAGACATGGAACTCGCATGTATTCATCGATGCGGGCGAATATTTCACTTATGACGGCATCGGTACCATCAAGCCGCTGCTTGCAGGCGTTGACTGCCCGTCCTATGCGAGCTTCTTCAGCGGCGTGTTTTATAACACGAGCGGCCATCCGGTTCTTCGTCCGCAGATGGCATGCATGTTCGAGCGCACGATTGGCGATCCGGCGTGGCGTCATGGCGATGAGCCTGGAGTCTCCGGCAGGCCGTCGCGCGAACTTGTGCTGCGCACGGTAGCGGTGGTGGGGAATTATGACTACCTGCTTGACTGGCGGTTCGGGCAGTCGGGTACCATTCGCGTAGCCGTGGGCGCTACGGGAGTTCTTGAAGTAAAGCCCGTGAAAGAAAAGACTGTCGATGGTCCCGTGTCGGATGACCTGATGGCAAAGGATGAGAAGGGCAATCCGGTCGAATTCGGCCAACTGGTTGCGCCGGGAGTGGATGGCGTCGATCACGATCACTTCTTCAGCTTCCGGCTCGATCTCGACATAGATGGGCCCAAAAATTCGTTCATGGCTGACAAGCTGGTGCAATACCAGCTGCCAAAGGACAATCCAAGCCCGCGCCGCGTGATATGGGCGATGCAGCCGACGATGGTGAAAACGGAAGGCGATGCGATGCAGGATCTCAATCTGCATCACCCTACGATGTGGCGTTTTGTAAATCACGATGCGCACGATCCATATGGCTATCCAACAAGCTTCGAGATCATGCCAGGAGAAACAGCAGCTTCTCTGTTGCCTGATACGGAATGGCCGCAACGTCGCGCCGGCTTCTCATCGCATCAGCTCTGGGTCACGCCGTACGATCCGTCAGAGTTCTATGCTGCCGGCACCTACGTTGCGAACAGTAAAGACACGGATGGGCTCCCAGCGTGGGTGAAGCAGAACCGCAGCATCGAAAATACCGACATCGTCGCCTGGTATACGGTTGGTTTCCACCATGTTCCGCGCCCAGAAGACTGGCCACAGATGCCTGTGATGTGGCATGACTTCGATATTCGTCCATTCCATTTCTTCCCAAAGAACCCTGGAATGGATTTACCTATGACGCCGTAACAATAGGGCGTTTGAAGTGAAGTAAAGCCGCGCAGGTTCGCGGCGTTGCTCTTCCTATTTATATGAAACGGCGGTCCAGCTGAGCAGCTTCGGGCCATTACTCTACGTGTCTCTTGAGGTGCATCATGGTGAAGCTCCTTCTATTGTTTACGCGTAATGTCGTGGCCCGGGCTTATCGCCCATTTCTGTATGTGGCGCTTGCAGCCAACATAGGATTACTGCCGATCCATGCCCAATCAACATTTGGCTCGATTGTCGGCACTGTAAAAGATTCATCAAATGCGGTGGTGAGCGGAGCTTCGGTCAATCTAACCAACACCGGAACTGCAATCTCACGCGATGCCACAACCAACCAAAACGGAGACTACAGCTTCACAAATCTAAATCCGGGCAAATATGAGGTTCACATTGTCGCGTCGGGATTTGAAAAGGTTGAATTCTTTGATCTCGATCTGCAATCGCGAGAGACCAAGCGTGTCGATGCTGCATTAAAAATCGGAAAAGCTTCTGATACCATCACTGTGCAGGGCGCGTCGGCGGGCGTAATTACAACGGAGGTATCGAATCTTTCTGAAACGAAGACGGGGCGCGAACTGACGGAGTTGCCTGTGGCTGTCTATTCAAGATCGACCGGCTCTACGAGCCCGATTACCACGCTGACAACCGAACCGGGAGTTCAAATCGATGACAATTCCAATATGGTAGTGAATGGGACGACGCCCGCCCTCATGTCCTACACCATTGATGGAATCAGCAGCGTATCAGTTGAAAACAGCGGTCCCATCAACGAGCTCTTTCCTTCATTCAACTCCATCTCTGAAATTCGTATCAGCGGAAGCAACAATAGCGCCGAGTTCAGCGGCGTTGCTGATGTGACTACGACGTCGAAAAGCGGCACAAATGAATTTCACGGCGGAGTTTTCGAAAATTTTGAGAATACTGTTCTCACAGCTGGCGATCCCTTCACGCACTCGACACCTAAGCTCATCATGAACGACTTTGGAGGATTTTTTGGCGGTCCGGTCAGCATTCCACGGTTGTACAGCGGGCAGAATAAGTTCTTTTTCTTCATGAGTTATGAGGGGCTTCGTCTGCCTCGCGAAGTGCCACTCATCACGAGCGTTCCATCAGACGACATGCGCAACGGCAACCTTGTTGATTATCTAGGCGGGACACCTATCTATTATCCCGATGGCACTCCCATCGACCCGGCTAATGTCCCTATATCGCAGGTTTCCGCGAATATGATGAAGTACTTTATTCCGCATGAGAATATCGGCGATCCGTCGTCTTACCAGAAAAATTATCGCGTGAATTATCCAGCGCCTATCTCCAGCGATCAGGCCGATCTTCGGTTGGACTATGTGCTGACTCCCAAGCAATCCATGTTTGCGCGAGGAACCTACAAGACGCGGGATGTGGTGACACCGCCAGATCCTAACTGCACAGGTTTTTGCGTCAACGCAGGATCGCCAATTACCGGTGCATTTGCGCAGCCGGAAACCGATCAAGGCGTGACCTTTTCGTACAACTATGCCATCACTTCTTCGCTAGTAAACGAATTGCGCGCGGGTTTTAACGGAACGCACTTTGCTACCGTGATGCAGCAGGGTACGTCCGCCGGATACCTTGAGCAATCGGGCATTGAGGGGATTCAACAGCCCGATCCCGTACCGCAGGTTCCCAACGCAATCATCACGGGGTTTATGTGGACCGGCGGTGGCAATCCATCTGTACAGCACAGCAACATCGTGCAGCTTATTGATAACGTGACCTGGAATAAAGCAGGGCACACATTCAAATTCGGGGCGGATATCCGCAGAATGACGGACCACGATGACAACGTCTTCGGCAATCTTCAGTCGGGCTGGTATGTATTCGACAACTCACAAACCGCTTTTACAGATGCAGGCGGAAATCCCGTAAGCATCGGCGATCCATTTACCGGGTTTTTGCTCGGCTATCCTGACTACACAGTTCTTGCGGAGCAGGTGAATCACCCTGCCATGAACGGTCTCGGCTACGGTTACGGATTTTTTGCCCAGGACGATTGGAAGATTACGCCGCGGCTGACATTGAACATTGGTCTGCGCTACGAACTGCATCCGCCGCTCAAGGACACGAAATATAACACCGCTGCTTTCCTGCCCGACTACAACCAGGACGGAGTAACCGGAGCCGTGGCCGTGCCGAATGAGCAGGCGTTGGGTTATACCTCTTCGTATTTTGCTGAATCGATTTCGCCCTCTCCCATCCTCACCGCCAAGCAGGCAGGCATCCCCGAGACACTTCGGTACACCTACAAAAAAGATTTTGGACCACGCATCGGTTTTGCCTGGCGGCCGCATGGCGATGACAAGCTGGTGCTGCGTGGCGGCTGGGGACGTTTCATCGAACAGCCGCTTGGCTTCTCTCTGGTCTCCGGATGGGCAGTGCATTCGAGCTTTGTCAACTACTCCTATCAAAGCGTTGATGCGAATAGGAATCCGACGATTTCGTTCCCGGCCCCTTTTTCTTCCACAATTACGTCTGGAGGGGCATCATTTCAATATGCCTTTCCCGTTCACTATATTGACCCCTCCGTGCAACAGTGGAATCTCACTCTGGAGCAGGATCTCGGCGCCGGCATCGGCATGCGCCTCTCCTATATCGGAAGCCATGGTGGAAATCTCGAAACCTTCGTCGATGTGAATCAGGTACCTGCCAACACGATCGGCTGGAACGCAGCGTTCCCGCAATATGCTCCTTTTCAAAGCTGGGGATATATCCAGAGCGTTGTGAATGGCGCCGAGAGCAATTACAACAGCATGAGCGTGGCTGCAACCAAACGCTTCGTGAAGGGACTGCAGTTTCAGGCGAGTTACGTTTGGACGCGTGATTTGTCAGATGCAGGTGGATACGCGCCCTCCGGAGTCACCACCGAAGGCGGCAGCATTTCTTCTGATCGTTTTCATATCGGACGCGATTACGGCAATGCGTCTTTCGATCGACGCCATCGCTTTCTTACAACATTTCTCTATGAGCTGCCTTTCGGTAAAGGCAAGCAGTTTTTTTACAACAGCGGAATGTTGAACGAGCTGGCTGGCGGGTGGCAGCTTGGAGGCGTAGTCGTCCTGCAGAGCGGTGCCTTTCTTACTCCTTATCAAACATCGACCGATCCGGCAGGCACGAACATGCTTTCGAACGTGGGAGCAACTCGCGCAGACGTTGTACCAAACACTACTGCCTATGTACGCCATATGTCGACAGGCGGAGGCGACCCGGTCTATCTGAATTCGGATGCTTTCACAGATCCGCCAAATAATAGCGGTGGATTCGGCAATGCTGGCGTCGGCAACTTCGCCGGCCCTGGAACTGAAGCGGTTTCGCTTTCGCTGATCAAGAAGACCACGATTCGCGAAGGAACGGCCTTATATTTTGGCGCGGAGGCATCGAATCTCCTCAACCATCGGAACTATGATATCCCCGATATGAACGTGGACGACGGCCCCGGCGCATTTGGAGTGATCACCGCGCTTCAATCTGCGGAGGGAGCCGGTCCCCGCAACATTGAATTGACAGCGCGAATTACTTTCTAAGCAAGCAGTGCGCAGGAATCAGTTTTTGTCGTAGTACGGGAAGTGTTGCGATCAGGCGTGTGGCTGGCTGCTTAGTCGTGGCTGCCATCCGTATGCGGCAATTGAATTGCGCCAAAAGAATTTCTCCTGAGCAGTCATGGTTTTTGTGCTCATAAACTTCTGAACGAGGCTCAGCGTGTCTGCATAAGTCGCTAAATGGTCGCCGTTAGGCCAATCGCTGCCGAATAGCAGGCGATTCTCGCCGAATGTGTCCCACAGCATGTCCAGCTTCTCTTTGTAGGAAGCCAGATCGAGCGAGGTAGATCCGTTCGACTGCTTCGGAATTTCCGAGAGTTTAGCGAAGACATTCGGTGCACTTCGGAGGTTTTCAAGATGAGCTGCGAATGTTTTTTGAGACGAGGCATCCGCTGGGATTTGCGCATTGGGCAGATGATCGATAACGATCTTGGCATCTGGAATTTTGTCTTTTATTCGCACGAGGGCGGAAATCAGTTCCATGTCTGGGTTCGCGCTTTCAAAGACAAGATGAGTTCCGCTTAGCAGCTTCAGATCTTCGAGAAATCCCGGCTTGTTCATGTCCTCCAACAAATTCCGATTCCAAAGATTGCCATAGCGAATTCCTTTAAAGAGCGGATTTGCGCTGAGGCGATCGATATTCTTTCTAAACGACGCGCTGCCCGGAACCAGATCACCGATCATACCGACGATGATCGGGTCACTCGCAGCAATTTGAAGAAGCCAATCGTTATCACTTTCCCATGGGCTACATTCAATGGCAATGGCTCCGCAGACGCCTAGACCTCGAGTGACATTTCTGTAGCGATCGGGTAGTGATGGTTTATATAGAACCGTATCTGTGGCTGGCGGCCAGGGCACTCCCTGCGGCCGTGTCGGATCGAAAAGATGTATATGTGCGTCGAGGATTGGTATGTTCTTCGTTGTGTCCGCCTGCACTTGTTTTGTAAGGGCCGCCAGCAGAGTAGCTGTGGCTGATTTCAAGACATCCCTTCGCTTCAATCGATCACCTGCCGATCTAGTTAAGAAAAGATACATGAACGCGAGATCTCATACTTTTTCTCTGTCGTCAAATCTTTATTTGAAAGCCGTTTGCGTGATTTCTCATGGCCTCTATGAGCTGACGATTTATCTGACCAAAAGCGCTGAAAGCCACGCCAGGTATATGTCGGCCGCCTCCAGATCGCCTTCGTGGAGCCGTTTTTCGGGTGAAAAGCTATTGTCCGGAATTCATGGTACGCGCTCATTGTGGGAAAATGGGCGAGACTAGAATTTGATCTTTCTGCACTACAGGATTTTGGGATGTGGTCATAAAGGGTGCATATCTCAATACTTCAATCACAGGGTTCGCGAGTCTATATGAAGTTTTTGAAAATAACGTTTGCTGTTCTGATGAGCGTGTTCGTCTGCGGCGGTTCTTCCCTGGTTTCACAGAATGTCGATGCAACGATGCTGCTCAAGCCGCCTGCCGATAGCTGGCCGAGCTATCATGGCGACTATTCTGGCCGTCGCCATAGCAAGTTGGTACAGATCACTCCGCGAAATGTAAATGGACTGACACTCGGATGGGCATTCCAGACGAATCAGACAGCGACGATCAAGTCTTCGCCCATATTGGTCGATGGGGTGTTGTATTTTACCGTGCCGGATAACGTCTGGGCAATCGATGCACGCTCTGGACATATGCTCTGGCACTACACCTACCCGCCGAACAACGGTGACCATATCGGGCAGCGCGGCGTTGCCATATATAAGGACTGGGTGTTCTTTACATCGCCGGATGCGCACCTTATTTCGCTGAATGCGAAAGATGGAAGCGTGCGTTGGATTGTGGAGATCGCTGACGTAGAGAAGGGATACTGGGCGACCATGGCCCCACTCGTTGTCGGCAATCACGTGATCGTTGGAGTTGGCGGCGATCTAGACAACCTGCAAACCTTTATCCGGTCAGTCGATCCGGAGTCGGGTAAAACACAATGGCAATGGGATGTCACACCTCCTGCCGGCACTCCGCATACTGCGACCGGGGGAACCACGTGGATGGCTGGGACCTACGATCCGGATCTTCATCTCATTTACTGGGGAACGGGGAATCCCACGCCTGTTCTTAACGGAACCGTTCGTCCAGGAGATAATCTCTACACCTGCAGCATCGTTGCTCTCAATCCAGATACTGGAAAGCTCGTATGGGCGTTTCAGCCGTCGCCGCACGATACTCATGATTGGGACGCAGTCGAAATTCCCGTGCTTGTAGACGGAGTTTTTCACGGCCAGCATCGAAAGATGCTGATGCAGGCCTCTCGCAATGGGTATTTCTTTGTACTCGATCGCACCAATGGAAAGAGCTTGTTAACTGCGCCCTTCGGGCCGGTGAACTGGGCATCGAGTGTGGATAAGGAAGGCCGCCCCATTCCCGACCCCGCAAAAGAGCCAGCGCCTGACGGCCGTCTGATAGCGCCTGACGAAGGTGGCCTCACGAATTTTCGATCGCCCAGTTTTGATCCGAACACTGGCCTTTTTATTGTCGACGCTCATCCGAGCTGGAGTATCTATTTCGCCAAACCGGCAGATGGCACTTATGGATGGGCAGGCGCCGATTACGGCGTGTGGGGTAAGGGAGTCATCGAAGCTATTGACTATCAGACCGGAAAAATTCGTTGGAGCCACGAGGTAGGTCCGGGAGGAGCAGGTTCGGGAGTTTTGACGACTGATTCCGGACTGACCTTTACAGGTGACGCTCATGGAAACTTTCTCGCGCTGGACACAAATAACGGCAAGACCCTGTGGCATGCGGGATCGGGAGGCAATATAGCCAGTTCTCCAATCTCCTATGAACTCGATGGAAAACAATATGTGTTGACCAGCGGAGGCGGCGTCTTGTTCGCCTGGAGACTGCCTTAAGACCGTTTCCAGTGCTCAAATTACCAGGGATAAAGCGGCTGTAAGAAGCAGAGCGACAACTGAGATAATCGTTTCGCAAACGGACCATGTTTTGATGGTTTGAGCGACGCTCATGTTGAAGTATTCCTTAACGAGCCAAAAGCCGCCATCATTGACGTGCGAAAAAATTAGAGATCCGGCTCCGGTTGCAATCGCCAGTAGTTCGGGATGAACTCCAGTGCTGTGCAGCGCGATGGGAGCGATGATGCCAGCGGCTGTCGTCATGGCCACCGTCGCAGATCCCGTTGCCAGTCGCATTAAGGCAGCAAGCAGCCACGCCAGCAGCAGCAGCGGGATGTGGCTGTGCAGCGCGACGACGATAATCGCCTTGGAGACGCCGCTATCCTGCAGAATGCGTCCGAAGCCGCCACCTGCGCCCACCAGAAGCGTGATGCTTGCCGTGGGTGCCAGACACTCATTGCTATACCGCAAAATCGTGTCGCGGGTAAAGCCGCTTAACTTGCCGAGCGTGAAGAAGCTGAAGAGTACCCCGATCAGCAATGCCATATCGTCGTTGCCGATAAAGTGCAGGCTCTCATTCATCATGTTGCCCGGCCTGGATATCGCGTCTGCCCAGCTTCCGATAAGCATCAGGAGAACCGGCAAGAGAATCGTAAGCAGCGTAAGCGAGAAGGTCGGCAGCTTGCGGTTCGGATCCGGGTCGGCGAACTCCGCCGCCATCGGGTTTTCTGCAGCCAGGGTGACATGCGGAGCGATGAGCTTCGCATAAAAGGGACCGGCGATGACCGCGGTAGGCAGTCCGATCAGCAACGCGTAAAAGATGGTGCGACCCACGTCTGCCTTATAGATCGTTGCTGCCATCAGGGCCGCTGGATGCGGAGGCACCAATCCATGTACAACAGAAAGCCCGGCTACCATGGGCAGTCCCACTAAGATCAGCGAAGTCCTGGTCCGCCGGGCTACCGTAAACGCGATTGGGATCAGTAGTACAAAGCCAACTTCAAAGAAAGCGGGCAGGCCAACTAACAGCCCGATTACAACCATGGCCCAATGGATGTTCTTCTCTCCGAAAATCCGGATGAGAGTATATGCAATTTGATCTGCACCGCCCGATTCGGCCATCATTTTGCCGAGCATGGTTCCCAGCGCTACCACGATCGCTATGTGCCCCAGCGTTCCACCGACTCCGGTTTCAAACGAGTGCACGATGGTGCTGAAGGGCATCCTGGTAACGACAGCGAGTGACAGCGCAGCAAGAAACAGGCTGATAAAAGGATTCAGCTTGAAGATGGTAATCAGCAGAATCAGTCCGACAACGGAAACCGAAGCCGCGACAAGCAGAAAAATACTGTGATGATCGATCATAGACGCACTAGTAGCGCTGCTCCAGTCACGTGTTTGGGTGTAGGTTAGATTACAAGTTACTCATTCGAAGATTTGTATGCCACGCAGTCAATCTCAACCTTGCAATCCACAACCATGCTTGATACTACGCAGGCGCGGGCAGGCGGATGTTCACCGAAATACTCTTTGAAAACAGTATTGAATGAGGAGAAGTCACGTGGGTCATCGAGCCACACGCCACAACGTACTACATGCTCCGGCCCATATCCGGCCTCTTTAAGAATCGCCAAAAGATTGCGAACAGCCTGATGAGATTGGGTGATGATATTGCCAGCAACTACTTCGCCATTGACCATGGGAACCTGACCCGAAACATAGAGCCAACCATTGGCTTCTACTGCTCGCGCAAATGGAAGATGCTGCCCGCCTGTACCTTTGCCGCCTTCTACGCCATACCGCTTGATACTCATCCCCTGCTCCTGCCTTACTTTTTTAATTACTGAATCCACTTTGTCTTCCCTCGAGAGAGAAACCGTCCGCCACGTTTTTCTGTCGCTCCCTGAGCGGTATAAGAAAGAATGCCATTGACCCACACGCCCGCAATGCCTTCGGCGGGTTGCATAGGATCAGAAAATGTAGCCGTATCGATGATCTTCTCGGCATCGAAAAGCACGAGGTCAGCAAAATAGCCTTCACGTATCAGTCCTCGTTCAGCGAGCCCGAAGCGTTGAGCCGGCATCCCTGTCATCTTATGAACTGCCTCCGGCAGCGAAAACAACTTCTCGTCCCGGCTGTAGCGGCCCAGCACACGCGGGAAGGTACCCCATAGACGCGGATGCGGAAGAGGATCGTTGGGCAGGCCATCTGAGCCAATCATGGTCGCCGGATGTCGCAAGATCCTGCGCATATCTTCTTCAGAGATGCTGTGATAGATAGCGCCAGCGGGTTGCAATTGTCGTGCCGCCTCCAGCTGCTTAATGCCCCAAAGCGCCGCAATTTGCGCAAGTGTGTGCCCGGCAATTTCAGGACGCGGCGTGCTCCAGGTGATGGTGATCTTGATGCGCTCGTCTACCTGCCGCAGATCAAGCGTGCTCGAACCAGCCGCGTAGGGATAGCAATCGCAGCCTGCATATTGTTCGGTTCGCGCCGTTTCCAGGGTGCGCAGAACTTCCTCACTTCGTCCCCAGTTGTTTATTCCGGCGCACTTCAAGTGAGAAATGATGACAGGCACATGGCTTAATCGCCCAATCTCGAATGCTTCTTGCATCGCGTCGAGAATTGTTTCGGTTTCAGAGCGCATGTGCGTGGTGTACACGGCGCCTGCGGCTGCAAGTGGCGTTGCGAGGCTGAGCACTTCTTCGGTAGAGGCGGCGTAGGCCGAGAGATAAGCGAGTCCGGAGCTAAGACCTAACGCTCCGTTGTCCAGCGCTTCCTTCAGTTGCTCGCGCATCGCATCGATTTCCACTTCGGTAGCGAAGCGGTCGAGCCGATCCATGTGGTTATTGCGCAAAGCCGTATGTCCGACAAGCGCACATACATTTACTGCTGGACCGGCGGCTTTAATTGCGGCGACATATGCGGCGAAAGTGGGATATCGGAAGGCATCCGCGTTGCCGAGCAGGTTCATTGGATCGGGCGGCTCTCCACTCAGCTGCACAGGCGCTGCACTGATGCCGCAATTGCCGACAATCACCGTCGTCACGCCCTGCGAAAGCTTCGGCAACATGGATGGAGTGCGAATCACGCTTGTGTCGTCGTGCGTATGGACGTCGATGAATCCGGGTGCCAGTATCAATCCATCTGCGTCCATCGATTCCGATGCTTTGCATTCAAGGTGTGGCCCAATTTCGCAGATACGGTCGCCACGAAGTGCAACGTCCATGCGTTGGCCAGCAGCACCGCTGCCGTCCAGAACAGTGGCGTTTCGGATAAGCGTGTCGCAATTCAACATGTTGGCTCTTTTAGAATATAAGCTGTATCCATCGCGCGTCTCGCATTTCAATTCTTGTGCTTGCTCCCGGAGACTCATCCATTGAAAGACAATCGACTCAAGCAAATCATTGGCCTCGACACAATCACTCCATGGAATAAGGGTCTCGGCTCTCTTGAAAATGCGCTCGAACCCGAAAATGTAACCTCGTTGAACTGGAACCTGCTGTGTGAAGATCTCAGTCTGCCGACAGCTATTCTTTATCAGGAGCGGTTGCTGCACAATCTCGATTGGATGCAGCAGTTCATCACTGCATACGGAGTCAGGCTCGCGCCACATGGCAAAACCACGATGGCTCCGAAGCTTTTCCAGATGCAGCTAGAGCAGGGTGCGTGGGGAATTACGCTGGCGACGGCGCATCAGACACTCATAGCCTATCAGCATGGTGTCCGCCGTATTCTGATGGCCAACCAACTGGTCGGCAAAGAGAACATGGCGATCATCTCTCGTCTGCTGCAGGATTCGGAATTTGAATATTATTGCCTCGTCGATTCGGCGGCGCAGGTGGAACAGCTCGGCGCTTTTTATGCGCAGCGCAATCAACAGCTGAATGTATTGATCGAGCTGGGAGTCAACGGCGGGCGCACCGGCATTCGCGACCAGAAGCAGCTGGATTCCGTTTTAGAGGCGCTGTCCCGCTGGAAACATTCTCTCGCTCTGAGTGGCATCGAGATGTATGAAGGTGTTCTCGATGACGAGGCGTCGATACGCGCGTTTCTCGAGCGCGCTGTTGCCGTCACCCAGAAGCTTGCTGACGAGCAATACTTCCGGCGTGCTCCTAGTCTGCTATCGGGCGCTGGTTCTGCATGGTACGACGTAGTAGCCGAGGTTTTTTCGGGTGCCAGGCTCGGCGACAATATTGAGATAGTTCTTCGGCCAGGTTGTTATCTGACGCACGATATCGGGGCCTATCGCGAGGCGCAGGCAAGAATCCTCGAGCGCAATCCCATCGCACACCGCATGCGTTCCGGTTTATTACCCGCACTTCAAGTATGGGCCTATGTGCAATCCATTCCTGAAGAAGAAAAGGCGATCATCGGCATGGGCAAACGCGATGCCGCCTTCGATGCCGGTCTTCCTGCTCCCGCGCTCCATTTCAGACCGGGGACGGCGGCTCCAAAGAATACTCCTGCCCACTGGATACTTACCAAGATGATGGACCAGCACGCCTATCTGAAGATCGCCGCCGATGACGATCTTCGCGTCGGCGACATGATCGGTTTCGACATCTCGCATCCGTGCCTGACCTTCGACAAATGGCGAGTGTTGCCGATCCTCGACGCAGGCTATCAGGTTGTTGACCTCGTCCAGACATTTTTCTGAAACTTCAAGCCGAAGGAGCCTCTTCCGTGAAAGTTGCGGGGTCACTCATGCTGGGTCTTCCTGTTTCGACATGTCCGGCAAACCGGCGGCGAAAGATCGGCAACTCTGAAGTGGTGATGATCAGATCGAACCAATTAAAACTGGACGCCAGCGGCCAGTGATCTTCAGCCGTCGCGTGCGGCGCGAGCGGAATTATGTGCGGGACTTCGCTTGAGACATATGGATTGAGTATTCGAAGCGTGCAAGCGACATCGCCGTGATTTGAGCATGTCAGGTAGATGTCGCCGCTTGAATGATCGTAGCGAGTCGAGACTTCCGGATCAGGCAATCCCGGCAACGCGATCAATCCTCGAAGATGACTGTAGAAGCCATTAGGCCCATGGATAACGACATCGTAATCAGGATCTGTCCGCGGCTCTTTGCTGGCTTTACGGTCAGAACCTGTATCCGATAGCAGCCAATAATCTGAAACAGTGCTTCCTGCGGAAACAGAATAGCGGCGAGGAGGCTGATGGGGAATCAGATTGTTGCGGGCGTAAAAGGCAGCCCCAGCCTTGCCGTCGTTGTGAAGGTCGATCCAGAATTTACTCTGTTCGGAATCGACGCGGCAATGCGTGTAGAAAGCATAGGGCAGCGCTCGCGCGTGACGCGTTCCTGCCTCCTGTTGAGGCATGGATTGAACTGCCGGAACACTGTAAGGCTCATGCAGCGACGCAAGTACATCGGGAACGGAGAACTTCGATGAAACCTGAGCGGACATGGAATCGGCGCCGGTGAAATCGAAGGCGGAGGTAAGATCGCCGCAGATCGCGCGCCGCCATGCATTTATGTTTGGCTCCGGGATTTTGAAGCGTGTCTCAAGGAACTGCAAAACGGAAGTATGATCGAAGGTCTGAGAACAAACCCAGCCCCCGGTCGTCCACGGAGAAACAATGAGCAGCGGCACGCGCGGCCCAAGGCCGATAGGCTGCATTCCGCCCGGATCAGAACCGGGAACGAGAGGGCGGCGCTCATGTGGATACTTATCCATATCAATGAACTCGTCTCGCAATGCGTCCACCAGATCCGGTGAAACCAGCCCTTGTGCATTCTGCTGCTGGCTGTATGGTGGCATGGGCGGAATCACATGATCGAACAATCCATCGTTCTCGTCATAGTTAATAATGAAAACCGTTTTGCTCCATACATCAGGATTGGCCGTAAGAGCTTCGAGAATAAGGTTGATGTAGTATGCACCGTCGCGAGGCGACGCGTCAGGATGTTCACAATATTTATAAGGTGAAACCACCCACGAGACTTGCGGTAATTGCCCTGTGACGACATCATTACGAAATTCAGCAAGCGTATGATCGGTGACGCCCTTGGTAACCAGAGGACTATGCGCAGGTGCGCCTTCTTTGACGTGATACTGGGCAAAGAACTCCAGTGAATTATCCGTGTAGTTATCCGTTGGCGCGCCCGGTTCACCCGTGCCACCCTGATAAAGCTTCCAGCTTACGCCGCTTGCTTCCAGGCGCTCCGGATAGGTAGTCCACGTGTATCCGTTCGTGTGATGGCGTTCGTCAAAACCAGGTCCATTGCTTTTTTTGCCGAGCCGGTTAGCTGCGTCCATTGTGCCGGACCACAGGTAAATGCGGTTCGGCGCAGTGTTCGAGTGAACCGAGCAATGATATGCGTCGCAGATGGTGAAGGCATCAGCCAACGCGTAGTGAAAGGAGACATCTTCGTGCTTCAGATATCCCATAGTGAGCACATCCTGCTTCTGAGTCACCCATTGATCGTGATGCCCATTGTTCCAGGCCTGATGACCACTGCTCCATCCATGATCGGTTCCGGCCTGAAATTCTGTCGTGCGCTTGGGATTGAGATAGAACGGAAGGACATGGGTCGCGTCCTCGGCAAGGCCCCGATTCTGATAATGCTTCGTCTTAACTTTAGCGGTGGGCTGGTGCCATACCGGCTTGCCGCTCGGCAACATCGCCGGACGCGGATCGTTGAATCCGCGCACGCCGCGAAGACTTCCGAAGTAGTGATCGAAAGAGCGATTCTCCTGCATGAGGATCACGACATGCTCAACGTCCTGGATAGTCCCCGTCGCGCGATGTGCCGGAATAGCGAGCGCTTTCCGGATGCTCGCGGGAAAGATGGCTGCGCTGGCAGCAGTTGCCGCTAAACGTAAAAAGTCACGCCGTGTGGGCATGTGGGTGAGGTCTCCTTGCCTATAAATCTAATTTTGACTGGTTGGAGTATACCGAACCTGAATTACGTAAATTTGAATGTCACGTGTGATGATTTCCTGACTTACCGGGTTAGCGTCGAATCGCCTGCGCGCCAGAGGACGCACGGATTACCCAAGGATCATCATAGATTTTATTCGTAAATCACTACTTTCATTTATGGTTATCGACAGCGAAAAGTATGGAGCGACTTCCATGTCCAAGATCCGATTGTTCTTTCATAGGGTTGGGTTTTTACCAGTCGTGTTTCTGATCTCCAGTTTGTTGACTTCAACATCGTTTGCTGCCGTAGATGATCCAGAACAGGGTTCGTTAAATAAGCAGGAGCGATTGGAGTGGTTTCAGGATCAGGGCTTTGGGCTTTTCATACACTGGAGCGTTGACAGTCAACTTGGTGTAGTCATCAGTCACTCGCTGGTAGGCGCATCGTCCGAATATATTGATCGCTTCTTTAGCGACCTTCCGAAATCTTTCGACCCGGACCGATTTAAACCATTGGACTGGGCGCGTCTCGCGCACCTTGCTGGTGTTCGGTATGTGATGTTTACGACCAAGCATCATTCCGGTTTCGCGATGTTCGACACGAGGACGACCCCATTCGGCATCATGAATACGCCGTTTCATCATGATATTACGAAGGAGGTTTTTGACGCCTTTCGTTCGGAGGGTATCGCGACGGGCGTTTACTATTCACCGGATGATTTCTGGTGGCTGCATACGCACGGGAAGACAATCGAGCGTTCGGTTCCCGAAGTCCAGCCTCGCAACAATCCCGGACTCATGCAATACGATCAAACTCAACTCCAAGAGTTGCTGACGCATTATGGCAAGATCGACGCGCTCTTTTTGGATGGTGAAGCGGTTGGACTTCGCGATCTCGCGTGGAAACTGAATCCAGACATCGTCGTTACTCGCGGGGCGATCAAAACTCCCGAGCTTACTGTTCCCGGGATGCCGCTTCCAGGCGCTTGGGAAACTTGCATGACCATGGGGACAGCGTGGCAGTATCAGCCTCAAAACGAGCACTACAAGTCGGGAGGCGAGTTAATCCGCCTGCTGATTCAGACACGCGCAAAGGGTGGCAATTTTCTGCTGAACGTAGGGCCGAAGCCTAACGGTGAACTGCCCATCGAAGAGGAAGAGCGCTTGCGCGAGATTGCGCTCTGGATGTTTGTGAACTCGGACGCAATTTATTCGGTACGTCCCTGGGTCATTACAAATGAAGGTGAGATATGGTTCACGAAAAAGAAGGACACCAACACTTTGTACGCAATCGTCGAATCCGATACGCCGTGGCCACGTGCAACCTGGAAGGAATTTACACTCCGTTCGGTTCGCGCGACAGACAAGACTCAGGTAAGTGTCCTGGGACAAAACGACGAGGTCGTTGAATATCATCCTGAAATCAAACCTAAATCTACCTGGCATCAAGAAGAAGATGGTCTGCACGTGCGAGTGATGCAGACGCAACGCCTGCAGGACAACTTTCGCTGGCCGAATCCTGCCGTGTTAAAGATTACGAATGTCGAGCCGGCTCTGAATCCCCCACATGTGCAAACCATCGGATCGGCGCAGGGGTCATCCGGTCAGGAGATACTTGAGGGCACAGTCCTCGATATGGGCGATCGCTCTTCGCTCGAAGTCGGCTTCGAATATCGGCCAATTCTCGGCGAAGATGTCAATTCCCGCTCGTCCGCCTGGACTGCAACGCCAACACAAACTATCACCAAGCCGGGCAATTTCAAAGCGAATGTGAGTGGCCTGGACCCAAAAGGTGCTTACGAGTTTCGCGCCGTAATCCGCCATCCGCTGTTGCCGCTCTATGGTTCAGAGATCACGATGAAACACTAGCCTCAATTTCCCACAGCTAACCCAGCAGGAGATGTTCCATATGAGATTTAAGCGCGCACTGTTCATGCTTGTATACGCGATAGCGGCAACGATCGGTTCCGCCCGTGGTCAATCTCAGAATGATCTTTATATCTCGCCTTCCCGCCCTGTTCCAACGGGTAAGGCGCCAGGTATGCGGGTGAAGCAGATAAAAGACACGCCGGAAGAGAAGGTTTATGTTGTAATTTTTTACAAGGGCGATGAAGTGCTGAGTGGGCTAACGGACTTTGTAATTCAGCACAAAATCGAAGACGCGCACTTTACTGCGATTGGAGCTGTAAGCGGCGCGACGCTAGCGTGGCTTGATCCGTCGAAGAAAATCTACCATCGCATTCCGGTGACAGAACAAGTGGAAGTGCTTTCGTTAGTGGGGGACGTTGCAACCTTTAACGACAAACCTGTCGTCCATATGCATGCGGTACTTGGCAAGCCGAATGGCACAACGGTTGGCGGGCATGTCTTTGAATTGAATGTCAATCCAACGTTGGAAGTCTTTATCACCGCGAACACACCCACTTTGAAGAAGAAGCCGGATGATGCCTCGGGAATGAAGGTGATCGATCCTACGCAATAGTCGTTCGAGAACTTGAAGGAGCTACGCGTGAACGACAGCAGAAGAGCATTTATCAAACAGGCAGTCGGCCTTTCCGTTGTTTGTGCTGCAAGGTTCGATTCGGAAGATCTGGCTTATGCAAGCACATCAAACGGAGTTGTTGGCGATGATAAAGCTGAGTGGTATCAGCGTCCCATGCGATGGGCCCAGCTTGCGTTCGTAGAAGACGATCCGGGGAACTACGATCTTTCGTTATGGCTAGATTATTTTCAAACCATTCGCGCAGATGCAGCCTGTCTAAGCGCTGGAGGCGTTGTCGCTTTCTATCCAACGGAAATTCCCCTCCACTATCGGAGCAAATGGCTAGGCACGATGGACACCTTTGGAGACATTGTTGCCGGATGCCGCAAGCTCGGGATGAACGTGATTGCAAGAACTGATGCGCATGCTTGTCACCAGGACGTTTATGATGCGCATCCGGATTGGATTGCCGTCGATGAAAAGGGCAACAAGCGGCGGCACCCATCTGATCCACAGTACTGGATCACATGCGCTTTAGGCCCCTACAACTTCGACTTCATGACATCGGTGCACCAGGAAATCATGCGGAAGTACATGGTCGACGGCATTTTCACGAATCGTTGGTCGGGATCCGGCATGTGCTATTGCGAGCATTGCGTGAAATCCTTTCGTGAGTTTTCCGGACTTGATCTCCCCCGCAATGACGATCCCCAGAATCCAGCGCGGCGCCAATACCTTCTGTGGAATCAGGCGAGACTATTTGATCTATGGAGGCTATGGAACCAGAAACTCAAAGAAATCAATCCACATGCCAGCTACATCGCAAATGCCGGCGGTGGCGCGCTTAGTCCACTTGATATGAAAACAATTGGAGAACTGGCGCCCACCCTCTTCGCGGACCGCCAGGGAAGAAGCGGCCTGATGGCGCCATGGGCCAACGGAAAAAATGGCAAAGAGTACAGAGCAACGATGGGGCAAAAGGCCATAGGAGGAATTTTTAGTGTTGGTATCGAGGATAAATACCGCTGGAAAGATTCCGTTCAGTCCAGCGATGAGATTCGCCTATGGGTGGCGGATGGAATCGCGCAGGGCCTTCGTCCCTGGTTTACCAAATTCAATGCCAAGCCAATCGATCGCAGGTGGCTGCCCGTAGTAGAGGAAATCTATAAGTGGCATTATGCGAATGAATCATATCTTCGCAATGAAAGATCTTTTGCGCGAGTCGGGCTCGTCTATTCTCAGCAAACAGCAACCTTTTACGGCGGCAAGAGGGCGCAAGGCTTAGTGGAAGATCCTGCTCTCGGCTTCTATCAAGCGCTGATTGAGGCGCGCATACCTTTCGAAATGGTGCATGATCGACTACTTGACCCTGACCACGTAAACCAGTTCCGCACTTTGATCTTCCCTAATATCGCGGCGCTCTCAATCGCGCAATGTCAGCAGATTCGTGAGTTCACAGAACGCGGCGGAAGCGTGGTCGCCACCTATGAAACGTCTCTTTATGACGAATGGGGTGTTCGTCGTCCAGACTTTGGGTTGTCGTCAATATTTGGAGCTTCCTTTACCAGCGACGCGAGAGGACCCATGCTCAACTCATATCTCGCTCTGGAAAAAGATCCAATGTCAGAAACATATCATCCGATATTGTCAGGTTTCGAGGATGCGACAAGGCTCATCAACGCCACCAATCAGGTGAATGTAAAGCCCGTAGGCCATAGCCTTTTCTCTCCACTACAAATTGTGCCGACCTATCCTGATCTTCCTATGGAAGACGTCTTTCCACGACCGATGAAGGAGCGCAGTCCCGGAGTATTTCTCAGAGAATCCGGACGAAGCCGCGTGGTCTACTTTCCGGGAGATATCGATCGCACTTTCTGGGAGGTGCTCGACGTCGACCATGCGAAACTTCTGCGCAATGCCGTACTTTGGGCAACGAACGAGACCACGCCCGTAAGTGTGGAAGGACAAGGAGTCGTCGACATCTCTATGTGGGGACAGAAAAATTCTATGACGGTCCACATTGTGAACCTTACAAATCCCATGATGATGAAGGGGCCAGTTCGTGAGGTAATTCCAATTGCAAACCAGCGCGTGCGAATACAAATCCCTAAAGAGCGACACTTAACACGAGCAAAGCTGTTGGTGTCCGGAAAAGACATCTCTTATCGACGGGAGCAAGGATTTATCCTTCTCGATATTTCTTCAATTGGTGTACACGAAGTGGTTGCCTTAGACTTCGCCATCTAACCGATTGCCCAGTCGCTTGTGACTGATCGGACAAATGGTCTGTCTAAATGGCTGGAAAGGCCAACGCCTCTACAAATGGCGTGAAATCTGTTCGCATCATCGATTGCTTTCAAACAATTTTTGCCCATGATTCCAAAAAACCAATCAACTCTTGCGGAGGCTGGAGCCACGCATTGGCATTCGTGGTGCGGTATTCAGGCCGCACGAGCACCGAAAGCCCGCGACCGTTCAGGACACGGAACGCATCTTCGTCAGTGAAATCGTCTCCCAAAAAGGCAACTGGTGTCGCTGCATCTATCGTTTTTAGAACTGCGCGGATCACGTCGCCTTTGTCCGGACGAGCAGTCCGAAGCTCAATTCCACCGTCAAACGCAAGAAGCTTGACCCCTTGTATTCCATTGAATTTATCCCATCCGCCTTGGATGCGATTCTGAACATCCTCAACCTCTGTCGCGGATAATCCACGCCAGTGAACGGCGATGCCCCCAGGTTTGATTTCAGTGATAGGCAACAACTCTTCCTGGGACAACCAATCTTCTGCCTCTCGAAGGATTGCAAGAAGATTTGGATCGATATCTGTGCATCGATATACTCCATTCGCTGAGAGATGCTCCAAGCCGTGCGCACCCCATATTTCAAAATCAGTTAACTCGAGGAGCAAATTCTGTATCTCACGCACCGGCCGTCCGGATACGACAGAGATCTTCGTTCTACCGGATTGAATTATCCGGTCCAGGATAGGCATGATGCCCGGATAGGGGTAAGCTTTATAGCGGTCTGCCTGAAACGGCGCCAGGGTGCCATCGTAATCCAGCAATAACCGGGAGGTCATCGAGCGGTCGAATCGCTGGAAGAAGTCTACAACCGCCGCCTTTCGGTCAATATTTTCCACGCTAGGTCTCGCTTGCGGTTGTCTTGGGTACTGCATCCCTGCTGAGTCGCAGGTCGCACAAATCTCCGATCAAGCTAGCCGCCCACCAGTAAATGTTGTGTTCCTTCACGGATTTCCGCATTCGCTCCATGCGATCAGCAACCTCGTTCACATCCATTTCCAACGCTTGAGAGATCGCCTCGCCTGTAGCCTCCGTATCGTATGGATTCACGATGAGGGCGTCGCGCAGGTCACGCGCCGCCCCAGTGAACAGGCTAAGTATCAATACCCCACGTTCGTCCTGGCGCGCAGCAACATACTCCTTTGCTACCAGGTTCATCCCATCATGCAGCGAAGTGACCATGCATAGATGCGCTACGCGATAATAGCGTTCCACCTCTTCGTGACTGTGCTGGCGACTGAGAAGAACGATGGGTCTCCACTTGCCCCGTTTGAATCGTTCATTAATGCGATTCGCCTCACTTTCCACCTCTCTATGGAAATCGGCATACCTCGGAATACGGCTGCGGGTCGGTGCGCCGATCTGGATAAACGTAAATTTCCCCTGATAACGGGGATGCCTTTCCAGAAAAGACTCTACCGCCAGAAAGCGTTCGAGAATGCCCTTGGTATAGTCCATACGATCTACGCCCACACCCAAAAAGGTCGTTTCAATTCCAAGTTCCGCGATGAGGGCGCTCCGCTCCTCGGCTGCCGTATCTTTTTCGGGAGCAATATTCTCGGCTTCCAAAAAATCCACACTGATTGGAAATGGAAGGACCGAAGACCAGTGATTCTTGCGTCTGACGGAAAAATGCTCCCAATCAACCCGAGCCTCAAGCACACGATCTACGGTACTAAGAAAATTGTTGCAATGTGCTTGTACATGAAAGCCGATCAGGTCTGCTCCCAGCAATCCGTCCAATAATTCCTGTTGCCATGGGCAGATACTGAACGCCTCCGGATTCGGCCATGGAATATGCCAGAAGATTGCAACCCGGACATGAGGAAGGCGCTCCTTGATCATCCGCGGTAGCAAGGCAAAGTGATAATCCTGAATCAGAACAACAGGATCCTTTTCATCTGCTATTTCTTCCGCAAGCGCGTCAGCGAATCGCGCATTGACCTCGTTGTAATATTTCCAGTCGGATGCACGAAACGTAGGGCGGGTATGCGCCATGTGGCAGAGCGGCCACAAACCTTCGTTTGCAAAGCCGTAATAATAGCCTTCCTCTTCTTCTTCACTGAGCCAGACGCGACGTAACGTGTATTTCGGATTGTCTGGAGGAACCTGGAGGCAGTCTTTGCTGTCTACCATCTCCCTGTCTGCATTCCCGCTTCCTTGTGCGACCCAGGTTCCATTGCAAGCGCAGAGAATCGGCTCTATCGCCGTAACCAGCCCGCTGGCAGGAACGGTCACAGCGATTTCGTTGCCCTGCCGATTGTGGATATATGGTTCACGATTTGAGACAACGAAAAGATTGCTGCCACGAAGTTTTGTGCGGACGTGATCGGCGAGTCGTTGTGCTGTCCAGAGAGACTCGTTTGTATTCCGGAGTCGAGCTTCAATCTCTGCCGCGGCACGTGCCTGACGCATGCTTTCCGCAAGGGGGGCGACCTCTCGTGCCAGCGGTTGGAGGAAGTCCAGATCCTTTGCAGGCGGCGGGGCAACGTTCCGGTCTGTGTGAAGAGTTTTCATCCACTGTGCTGCGCGTGCAATTGGCCCCACCAGACTCCAGCGCACTATCAACAATGTGATGGCGACAATGACCAGCACCTCGCCGGCTATGTGTACAAACGCCTGGCTCCAGACGTGGAATATCTGGGAACGAATATAGCCAGTGTCATAGACAACGATCATCCCGCCGGCAACATGGTTGTCTATGGCATGCAGTGGAGCGGCGAGCACATATAAACGCTTAAAATGCGACCGCATATACGTCGTCGCGGGGTGATTGTTCGAGACCGCATCTTTCAGGACCTGGGGCGTCGCGGGAGCGAAAGTACTTAGATTGCGCGTGGCGGCCAGGGGAAAGAATTCACTGTCATAGATTCCGATACCGAGCAGATGGTCACGATTGTTGAAACGCTCGACCATGCTTTTGAGCCCGGTCGTATCTCCATTTTGCAAATAGGATTCTGCATTGGCAGCCAGACTCTCGCCAAATGTTTCTGATTTCCGCTCGAGGTCGAGGCGGAGTGCATCCTTCTCGGTTCGCACCTGATACCAGGATGACACCAGGGAAACCGTAGTAACTCCGATGATCATCGCAATAATCAAACGTAAACTCAGAATTCGCATTCACCCTCGTCTGATTCACAGCTCATGCAGCTGAATGTAAGGAATGCCGACTCATTATCCATTGATCGGAGACGCTGCGTTATTACTCGCTCTATTCAGGCCGACCGTTTCATACTTTGCAGGGAGGACAGGAACGCCTCCATAGAGCAGAATCGGTTTCAGAAATCACTACCCGCATTTCCATGGCCGACGGCCAGCAAGCTCGAAGTCATTGGTACCAATCGATACAGGAGGGGTGAACATGTGCATTGCAGTGCCAATGTACGTAGATCACTCATAACGTAAGTTTAACAACCGGGAAGGCTGGAGCCAAAAAAGTGCGTCATTATAAATATTCGTGACAACGATTCAATTTCTTCCGGCATTCACCGTCAAACGACAGTTGAACCTAGTTCTTCGAAAAGGACAGTGCATTGAAATACCGACGGAAGTGCGGGAGGGAAGTGCCATCAATGAGGGTTTTGTAATTCGTCTGTGCCAGTTGCTGCTGTGAGCGCACTGGTGACTATGCGCTCATGGAAATTTTAAGGCGTAAAGGGATTGTTGGACTCAGATTCACGAGCCACGCCTTTATCTCACTGGCTCGCCTACTCGGTCCGGAGAGAGTCGATCGGATTCACGTTTGCCGCGCGCATTGAAGGAACGAGACTCGCCACCACGGTGACCACTGCGAGGAGCAGGGCTGCGCAAAGGAGAGTGGCCGGATCGCGCGGCTTCAATCCGAAGAGAAGGGCGCCGGCAGCACTAGCCGCAGCGAGAGACAAGCCTGAGCCCAGCACCAACCCAACCGCCAGCAGCCGTGCGGCCTTGCCGAGAATCATAGCCGTGATGCTGGTGCGTTGTGCGCCAAGAGCCATGCGAATGCCGATCTCGGTTGTCCGTTCGGTCACCGTGTAGGACATCACGCCATAGAGGCCGGTCATGGCAAGAACCACAGCGAGCGCGCCGAAGAATCCTGAGAGCGTAGCCAGCAGCCGCTCGGGCAGCAGCGATTGCTCGATCTGGTCCTGCAGTCCTTCGAAGTCGAAGCTGATTGCTGAGCTCACGTCGTGTAAGGTGAGGCGAATCGCCTGCTCCTCTGCATCCATCGGCACCTTGGATCGGATTAGAACCTGCATGGTATTCTCAGTGTCCTTGTTCTGTGCGAGCGCGAGATAGGCAATAGGTTCAGCAGAGCGCCAGATGCTGTGATATTTCGTGTCTTTTACCAGGCCGATGATCTCGTTCAGCTCTGCGGGACGCGACGGAGTCGCCTCACGCCAGAAGCGCGTTCCAATCGGATTTGCGCCCAGCCCGAGCTTTTTGGCGAATGCCTCGTTCACAACGGCCACACGTGGTGATTGGCTGTTGTCGTGGTCATTGAAATCGCGCCCGGCGATGATCGAGATACGCAGCGTATTGAAGTAATCCGGACTGATGCTACTGAGGTTCGAGTCCTGACGGGCTGAGTCATGGCCGTCGATCCATACCGCGTTGCTCCAGCCGTTGCCACTCAGCGGCACGATGTTGGTGTTGGCCGCCTCATCCACACCGGGAATGGAGCGTATGCGATCGAGCAGTTGGCGCTGGAATGCAGCGCGTCGATCGGCAGGGATTTGCAGACGAGTGAAATCCAGTCCCGCGATCAGTACGCCTTTGGCCTGGAAGCCCGGATCGTCGAGCAGCAAATTGCGCAGGCTTTGGGAGAACAGCAGCGCGCTGAACAGCAGCACCAGAGAGAGAGCTACCTGCGACACTACCAGCGTGCCGCGAAACCCCAGCCGCCCCCGGCTTGCCGTCATGCCGTGGCCGCCGGCCTTCATCGCGGTACCCGGAGGCGTACGGGAAGCCCGCAGCGCCGCAGCCAACCCGAAGAGGAGACATATGAGCAACGAAACCCCCAGCAGAAAGGCAAAGAGACGCCAGTCCAGCTTGAAGTCGAGAGAGATATCCAGATACGCCACTAGCTCGCGACTCAACGCCTGAGCCAGCGCTACTCCGGCCAGAGCCCCTGCAATCGACAGCAGCAGGCTTTCCCCCAGCACCAGCCGGATCAGCCGCCACCGCGCCGCACCGAGTGCCAGCCGCACGGCCATGTCTCGCTCGCGCGCGGTCGTCCGGGCCAGCATCAGGCTAGCGAGGTTGGCGCATGTGATTAACAGCACCAAGCCTGCGATTCCGAGTAGAAACCGCAGCGGATCGGAATATGTCTCGCGCAACATGGACACGCCTGCCGCCGAAGGTTCTGCGGTGAGCTTCATCGCGAGATAATCCTTCACGCTCTCCGGGGGATAATCCGCCCGTAGCGTCGACGCGAAGATGCCGGGCGAGGTGGCTCCAAGATGCGCTGCCACTTGCTGGGCAGACCATCTGGGATCAAGCCTGCCAATGACCGAAAGCCACCACTGGGTGCTGGAGTTCAGAAGGTTCCTGGTTTCAAGGTAAGGTTGTGCGCAGATGGGCACGGCCACATCAAAGTTGCTGCCAACGGCCACCCCGAAGAAGTTCGCCGGCGTGATGCCAATCACCTCTACAGACTTGTCGTTGAGCCTTAGCTTTTGACCCACCGCCGGGCGGCCGCCGAACTCCTGCTGCCAGAAGCCATAGCTGATGACTGCGCCTGGCAGACCGCAGCCGGGCTTGTCATCCTCCGCGCTGAAGACTCGTCCGGCAACGGTCCTGACTCCCAGGATATGGAAGAACTCACCGCTTACGTAGAGGCCATTCACAAACCGGGCATCGCCGCCCGAATCACGCGAGAAATCGACTTGCCGCCAAGCAGCTATTGCGGAGAAGCCCTGGTGATCCTCGCGCAGCTTCTCCCAGATAAGATTGGTCACCACAGGATAGCCGCTGAACTTGTTCCCGCGCGCCTTGTCCATATTGACGACGCGCACCTGTGCCAATTCCTGCGGATTCTTCACCGGCAGCGACTGCAGCAACACCGCATCGAGAAGCTCGAATAGAGCGGTGTTGGCGCCGATACCCAGCGCCAGCGTAGCGACCACGACAATTGAAAAGCTTGGGCTCTTGACGAAGACGCGCAAGGCACTCCGCACATCGTGCCACAGGCTCTCGAGTCCAAGTGCACTATCTTCCGCCGAGACGCGCTCGCGCATTACCGTGGGATTGCCGAAGCGCATGCGTGCATCGCGTTCCGCCGCCTCGCGGCTCATGCCCCGCGCCATGTTGTCGTCAACGCACATAGCCATGTGCTCGCACAGCTCCGCGTCAATCTCGCGCTCCATGCGCGCGCGTCTTCCCAGCGACAGAATTCTTCGGAAGATTGCCATGGTTCACCTCATGCAAATCGCAACACCGCGTCGACACCTTTAACCACTTGAGCCCAGTTCTTTTCGCGGCTGGCGAGCTGTTCCCGTCCCGCCCGCGTGAGCGCGTACCACTTGGCCTTGCGCCCATAGTCGGTAACGGCCCAACTGGCAAGCACCCAGCCGTTCTGTTCCATTCGGTGCAATGCAGGATAGAGCGAGCCCTCTTCCACGATGAGCAGTTCATCGGTGACGCGCCGGATGTGCATCATGATGCCGTAACCGTGCATGGAGTCCAGCTGCGAGAGAGTTTTGAGGATCAGGAGATCGAGCGCGCCCTGCAAGTCATTCTTTGCCATGTGTAAGCTCTTACCCCTAGATAGCGAGGGTAAAAGGGCTGTAGTTCGACATACCCTAGATGTCAAGGGGAGAGTGGCGCACTTCCTTCAAAAACTGCAGGGGCTGATTGCGGGCAGGATCATGCAAGCCATGATGTGATGGCGGAATTCTCGAAATGGGTGGAGGCAGGCGAGGAGTAGAAATAAAACTTTCCCGACGGCTTGTCGAATTCCGGTCTGGCCGTTCGTCGTTATAGTGAAGGCGGGCAGAGAAGCCGCCTGAAGAACTATTCCAGGAGACGACATGGCGCAATATCTGGTTGCTATCCACCTCCCCGACAACTACCAACCGGCCCTCGAGGACGAAGCGATGATGCGCGATATCGATGTGCTTAACGAAGAGATGGAAGCTGCCGGTGCCCGGTTCTTCGCCGGCGGCCTGCAATCGGCACCCCACGCGAAATCACTGCGTAAGCAGCCCGGTGGAGAGGTGGCCATCACCGATGGACCATACCTTGAGACCAAGGAACACATTGGCGGCTTTTGGATACTCGAAGCAGCCAACATGGATGAGGCCGTGGCGTGGGGACGCAAAGCCGTCGTCGCCTGCCGCGCATCGGTCGAGGTGCGCGAGTTCCTGTCAATGCCAACAGAATAAAAGCTCCAACCCCGGAACACGGAGACTCAAATGAGAAAGCTCAGAATCATGGAACACATCTCGCTGGACGGCGTGATCCAGTCCTCCAGCGAAGACGATTTCCCCTATAGTGACTGGACCGCGCCCTATCGGACCCCGGCTGGCCGGGACGCAATCACCGCTGAGCATGGAGGGAGCTTCGATCTGCTGCTTGGCCGACGCACCTACGATGCCTGGTCGGGCTTTTGGCCAAAGGCGCCGAGCAGTCCGATGGCGGATGGCCTCAATGCAGCAACAAAATATGTCGCTACCCACCGTCCGGAAAGTCTTGAATGGGGCCCGTTCGAGGGCCTTGGACCGGACATCATCGAAGGCATTCGCCGCATCAAGTCGCAGGACGGTCCGGACCTTATCCTCTGGGGTAGCTCCACGCTGACATCGACGCTGCTCGAACATGGGCTTGCGGATGAAGTTCTGCTGGTCGTCTATCCGGTCCTCTTGGGCACGGGGAAGTGCTTCTTTGCGGACGGAACCCCGCCACGCTCATTCGAGCTCGTCAGCGCGAAAGCAATGCCGTCTGGCGTCATCCTCAGTCATTACAAGGTCGCCGGACCTTTGAAGACCATATAGTTTGACAACGCGACATCGTCGGCCGTGTGAGAGATCGAGTCCACACGGCTCATCGCCACGATTGCCCGCGTTACTCACGATATCGGCATCGCAGAAGAACTGGCACGCAGAAGGCATCTCCGAAAATCGCGGCGCGTGGCTGATGACAGCGGCCAAACGGCGCGTCATCGATTCGTTGCACCATGGTCGTATGCTCGTGCAAAAGTACGAAGAAATCGTCCTCATGCTCCCGGTGACGGACTGGGATCTATCTTCCACTTGGTCGCGGCTCAAGTAAATTCGATGGAGTGCTCCATTCAAGGCGGCAAGCCTGAATTGGTTTTCCACTGGGTAGATAAGTACCGACAAATTGCCCCTAAGCCGGTTTCGCTTCGAGTATCCCTACGTTTCGAATCATAAGAGCGTCGCCTCCAACGGGGTGTACCCCGGTCAGGGTGAAGCCCGCTGCCTCAAGAAGCGTTTTCCATTCGCGCTCGCTACGCTCTTTGCCGCCGGTGACAACAAGCATGTTGAGGTCGCTCATCAGGTGACCTTCCAGCTGCGGATCTGCATGCGAGACGAGCGCAGGCAGGATGAATTCAATGATCAACAAACTGCCATTCTGCGGAATGACCGCGCGGCAGTTCCTGAGAATCGTGATTGCCTCCGCGTCTCGACGTCCGTGCAGAACATGCTTGAGCATGTACACATCAGCGCCCGCCAGGACCGACTGAATCAGGTCTGCGGCAAGAAGTTCGCATTGGGAAGAAGTATCTTCCTCGGCGAAGCGAGTTCTGGCTGCATCTATGCTGGGTTCGAGATCGACAAGCATGCCTCGCAGATGCGGATTGAGTTCAAGCACCGCAAGAATGAGCGACCCGCCACCACCGCCGAGATCGGCGACGACCTTCGCGCGGGAAAAATCCCATGCGGCAGCGACAGGCGCGTAATCTTCCGCAGGGGCGGTACCCATCACCGCGCGAAAGATCGAACTAGCATCGGGATCCTGCGACCAACGTGAAGGTACATTCGGATCGCGAACCTGAGAGGCCGGCTGGCCGGTCCGAATGCAGTCGGTAAGCAGAGACCAGCTGTCGGCAAGCAGATCCGCCCAAAAGATGACAGCTGACCAGACGGATTGAGGCGCGTCTTTACGCAGGGGTTGGCCGAAGGAAGTCAGCCGAAAGTGTTCTGGCGCCGTCTCTTCCGTGACGCCGATGCTGGAGACAGCGCGAAGGAGGCGGTACAAAGCATTGACATCTGCCTGACACTTTGCGGCAAGAAAACCAACACTGCGCACCTCGTCTCCAAGCGCATCAGCAACGCCGAGACGTGCAGCTGCACAAAGCACGCGGCTGCGGGAATACGCCATTGCCATTTCGACGAGCTTCGCATTCGGCGTGACATTGCCGATGCCGCCGCCATCAGATTGGGCCATAGGACACCTCGAATCCAATGTACCCATCTTTACTCATCGGAGAGGAGCCCAGGAAGAGAAACTTACGGCATCCATTTGCCAATTGGCAGCCCTTTCTCCCTTTGAGGTTGAACTGTTTCAACACAGAGTGATACTCTCGCCGCGTTTGCTCTCTCGCGTTTGCTGCGGCCCTTTCCCGGTTAAAAAAAATGCATAAAGGCGGTTCTTATGCCCAATAATGTCGTGAATTATGACGGCAGTATTGCCTTCTCACCTGAGGTCCTCGTTTATCCAACGATTGTCGCAGAGATTCAAGCGATTCTGCGTGATTAGGAGACCTATCCGGGGCCGGTACGCGCGATGGGAAGCTATCACTCACTGACACAATGTGCTTTATCCACCGGGACCATCGTGAATATGTCCCAGATGGTCCAGGTCATCTCGGTCGACACACAAAACATGACCCTGACGGCGCAGGCTGGACTTCAGGTGATTGATGCTGCTGTGGCACTTCGCAGTCAGGGCCTGCAGTTGATGACCAACATCGAAATCGGCAACATGAGACTGGGCGCTGCCGCGTGCTGTCATAGCAAAGATGCGCTCGATGGTATCGAGTTCGGCCAATTCAGTTCGTGTGTCACGGCGATTAAATGGGTGGGACCCGATGGTGAGCTAGCTGCAGCTTCAGAGGCTGAGAGCCCCGATCTGCTTCGCAAAGTACGGTCGAGCTACGGACTCGTTGGGATCGTCTATGAGGTAACGCTGAAAGTTAAGCCTGTGGAAGCGCTGCACTTCAGCTATTTGCCCCGTTCTGTTGATGAGTTGCAGCAGGCAGAGGTCGACAATTTCCTCGACACCTCGGAAGGGCTGATCTGCTGGACGGTAGGAAGGACGTGCATCTGCTGGCGGCTGCCAGCGAAGGCGAAGTGGACTTCACGATGGCGGATATCGATCGCCTTTCGCGTCGAGTACCGTGCCTTTGTAAGGTCGCACCGGCCAAGAGTGATGTTCACCTTGAAGACGTGCATCGTGCCGGCGGAGTCATGGCGATTCTTGGTGAACTCGATCGGGCCGGATTGATCGATGCGAGCGTGCCCACTGTCCATGCACCTACGATGGGAAAGGCTCTTGAGGGCCGGGACATTATGCGGGCCGATGATGCTTCGGTCGATACCTTCTATCGAGCGGCACCGGGCAATATTCCTACGCAGAAGGCTTTTTCTCAGTCCGCTCGCTGGGATGAACTCGATAAGAATCGTGAGTCCGCCGCGATACGATCAGTGGAGCACGCGTTCAGCAAGGATGGTGGTCTTGCCATTCTTTTCGGCAATCTTGCGCCGGAAGGTTGCATCGTCAAGACAGCGGGCGTGGACCCATCCATGCTCGTGCTTACCGGAAAAGCAATCGTCTTCGAGAGCCAAGAGGACGCGATCACGGGAATTCTTGGCGATCAGGTTACTGCGGGAAGTATCGTTGTGGTTCGCTACGAAGGCCCCAAGGGCGGCCCCGGCATGCAGGAGATGCTTTATCCGACCAGCTATCTCAAGTCGAAGGGCCTCGCGAAGTCCTGCGCTCTGATAACAGACGGGCGATTCTCCGGCGGCAGCTCCGGGCTCTCGATCGGCCATGTTTCTCCTGAAGCCGCCGAGGGAGGTCTTCTCGGTCTGATCGAAACTGGCGACACGATAAAGATCGATATCCCCGCCCGCTCCATTCACCTTGAACTCAGTAATGAGGTGATGGAAGAACGTCGCGCGGCGATGACGGCTCGAGGGTGCAACGCATGGAAGCCAGTCAACCGTGAACGCGCTGTTTCCCCAGCGCTTCAGGCATACGCTGCGCTGACGAACAACGCGGCTCGCGGTGCGATTCGGGACGTGAAACAGCTTCGGTCGAACTAGAATTTCGGGACTGTCGCTACTCATAAGCGGATTTGTGATCATCGATTATCTTTGCCGGAAAGTGGGGGGATGCCTTCATATCATTTCTTGCGTATTGTCGTCGGTGATCTCTTGTGTTTCGGTTCTGGTATCGCCGTTCTCGGAGAGCCTGCGAAGCTGTATGGCTACACGAGAGAAGAGCAGAACAGTGATTGACGTGCGCAGCCAGTCGGAATAGAGTCAAGTCCTCCGTACTTCAGATTCAAATTGGCACATGAAATGCCCGTGCGAATCCGCAACAGGTGGAATTAGCCTGGTGCAATTGCGTTCGGGAGGAGAGTCATCATGCACGCGCCTCCGACCGCCGATCCATTTCAGCAATTCCAAGTGACATCCGATAAAGATATTTCGGAATTGCTTCCATCTTTGGGAGCCGGACTCAAAGTACTGATGGTATGGCCACGCTTTCCCCCTTCGTTCTGGGGCTTTGAAGGTGTTCTCGAGATGATCCCGGAGAGATCCGTGATGCCGCCATTAGGCCTGATCACTGTCGCGGCGTTGTGTCCATCCAGTTGGCAGATCCGTCTTCTTGATAGGGCGTTCGAGGAGTTGCGCGACGAGGACCTGCTTTGGGCCGACCTGGTGATGGTGAGCGCGATGCTCGCACAACGTGCAGATGCTCTGGACACCCTCGCCCGCGCTCGTACTTTTGAGCGCCGTACTTTTATTGGAGGACCGTGGGCCAGCAGCGAACCGGATTTTCTGCTCGGGCACGCAGATCATGTTCTGGTTGGTGAGGCGGAAGAGGTCTTTGCGGACATCGCCAGGGCGTTGGAAAAAGGCGAGGCGCGACGGATATACCATGTCGCTGACAAACCGGACATGTCGCACAGTCCTGTACCGCGCTTCGACCTGCTTCAATTAGATAAATACACGTCGATGCCTGTGCAGTTCTCGCGCGGTTGTCCCTTCCAATGTGAATTTTGCGACATCATCACGATCTACGGAAGGCGCCCGCGAGCCAAGACTCCATCGCAGGTGATCGCAGAGCTGGATGAGCTTCGGCGACTCAATTGGCGTAACGAAGTGTTCATCGTAGATGACAATTTCATTGGCAATCAGAAGCAGGCGTTGCTTCTGACACACGAACTCAGTGCATGGCAGGAACGCAATGGGCATCCTGTCTCGTTCTACACGGAAGCCTCGATCGACCTTGCGGATCGGCCGGAACTGCTTGCAGCCATGGTCGCGGCCAACTTCATGTATGTCTTCATCGGTATCGAGACGCCATCCGCGGAGGCGTTGAAAGGATCGCGAAAATTTCAAAATCTCCGCGGCAATATTGCCGACCAGGTCCGTGTGATTCGTGAAAGCGGATTGTGGGTGCTGGCCGGATTTATAGTCGGCTTCGATTCGGACGACGAAAGCATATTCGAAAGGCAGCTTGAGTTTATCAATCAGACGGGGATCGCCTGGGCGATGGCAGGCGTTTTACAGGCGCCCCCTACGACCGCTTTGTTCGATCGGATGAAGCGCGAGGGACGCCTCATCGAAGACAGTCAGGCGACTACAAACTTCAGCCCTCCCAACTTCCACACTGTACTGCCATTGCTGGTGTTGCTGCGCGGACTGGCTGGTTTGCTGACGGCACTATATACGCCGGAGGCGTATTTCGGACGCGCTTTCCGATCGATCGAATCGTGGCATCCTCGCGCGACGCAGCAGCCGCCGAAGCTGCCTCTCTCTTACAACCTGCGAGTCTTATTCGCGTCGATGTGGAGGCAGGGAGTCCGCTCTCATTATCGGTCTGCGTTTTGGAGGTTTCTCTGGCTCATCATTCGCAATTGGGCGAGCCAGCCTGCGAAGCTGTGGCTCGGATATATGGTGCTGCTCTCTGCGCAGCACTTTCTTAACTATGCCCTGGTTGCCGCCGAAGAGCTTGAAGAGCACTGCCGTTCCCTGGAGAAGGAGGGAATTCGCGGCTCGCGGAAGTTTGCGTTTCCTTTAAGTGGTTCGCCCGTCGCAAATGTCCAGCACGTGCCAGTATCCGAGTTGCTTCAGAAGAAAAACGCGGTCGGATGATACCGCGTTAAAGCAGCTTCTTCGAGCCCTAATCCTGAAGCTTTTCCAGTGTTTCCAGCAGCGCATCCTGCCACGCTGGCAGAGTAATCTTCAGCTCCGATTGCAGCTTCTTATTCGACATGACCGAATTCGCCGGACGCGTTGCCGGAGTCGGATATTCGTTGGACGGTATGCCTGAGACTTCAGGTGCTTTCGCCCGGGATTTCTTTTGATGCTGCGCGAAGATTTCTCGTGCAAACCGGCACCACGTCGTTTCTCCGCCGCAAGTTAAATGATAGATGCCATATTGCGATTGTCCGTCCATTGCCGCATTTACAGCCGTGCGCGTCGCATCGGCAATGGCGATTGACGATGTCGGAGCTCCGAACTGGTCATCCACAATTTTCAATTGATCGCGCTCACGGCCCAATCGCAGCATAGTACGGAGAAAGTTATGTCCATGCGGGCCGTAGACCCAGCTGGTGCGAAAAATAAAGTATTTTCCACCGACTGCTTCGATGAACTTCTCTCCCGCCAATTTTGTCTTTCCGTAGACATTAAGCGGATTCGTTGCATCCGTCTCGACCCAGGGAGATGCCTTGGATCCGTCGAAGACATAATCGGTGGAGTAATGCACGAGTACAGCATCGAGCTCCGCAGCCTCTTCGGCAAGTACTCGAGGCGCATCGCCATTGATCGTCATTGCCAGCTCGGGCTCGGACTCAGCGCGGTCGACCGCGGTATATGCAGCGGCGTTCAGGATGACATCCGGCCGAAGCTGGCGGATGAGCGGACGCAGCTCCTCGGGTTTAGAGAGATCAGCTCTTTGCCGGTCGCATGCCGTCACCTTGCCTGCATTCGCGAAGCTGCGCTGGAGCTCGGTTCCAACCTGCCCGTTCGTACCGAGGATCAAGATGATTGGCTGGCTCATGCGAAGAGTTCAGCCTTATCCAGCGTTGGCCCCTGCTGATCTTTTGCCGAGACAATCGCCTCTTGCGGCGAAACAGGCCAGGGAATCGCAACAGCGGGATCATTCCACAGCAGTGTTCTTTCGTCTGTCGGAGAGTAGTATTCGGTGACCTTATAGGCAAACCCCGCAACTTCGGATAAGGCGACGAAGCCATGACCAAAACCCTCAGGAACCCAGAAGAGACGGCCATTTTCGCCGGAGAGCTCGACGCCTACATGCTTACCGAAGGTGGGCGAGCTGCGACGCAAGTCTACTGCGACATCCCATACGGCGCCATGCGTGACGCGAACCAGCTTGCCCTGAGTATTTTGAATCTGATAGTGAATGCCGCGGACGACATTCTTTTTTGATACAGAAAAGTTGTCCTGCACCCAGTGCGTCGGCAAACCTGCCTGCTGCAGCGCACGCTCGTTGTAGGTTTCACAGAAAACGCCGCGATCGTCCCTGAAAAGGCGCGGCTCAAGTATCAGAACTCCGGGCAGTGCAGTCTCAATAATGTTCATTCTCTAAACGTCTTCGGAAGGAAAGTTGGGTTCGTTGAGTAGTGTCAAAAGGTATTGCCCGTATCCACTTTTGCGCACGGGTTGTGCAAGTGTTTCAAGCTGCGCTGATGTGATATACCCATGCCGGAAGGCGATCTCTTCCGGGCATGCAATCTTGAGGCCCTGCCGTCGCTCGATTGTCTGAATAAATAGCCCCGCCTCGAAGAGGGAGTCATGTGTTCCTGTGTCGAGCCATGCCATGCCCCGGCTCATTAGCGAGACATCGAGCGAGCCGCGTTCCAGGTAGATGCGATTCAGGTCGGTGATTTCGAGCTCTTCACGTGGAGAGGGCTTGAGCGACGCTGCAATTTCCACTACGTCGTTGTCATAGAAATACAGCCCTGTGACCGCGTAGCGCGACTTGGGCGCATGTGGCTTTTCTTCAAGGCTGATAGCGCGACCATTCTTGTCGAATTCGACAACGCCATAGCGTTCCGGATCGTGTACCGGATAGGCAAAAACTGTGGCGCCCTTTGTTTTGGCCGCCGCCTTTACTAATTGGGCCGACAGAGACTGGCCATAAAAGATGTTGTCCCCCAGCACCAGCGCACACGGATCAAATCCGATAAAGTCCTTGCCGATAATGAATGCCTGGGCAAGGCCATCCGGGCTTGGCTGCACAGCATAAGAAAGCTTCATTCCCCATTGCGATCCATCGCCGAGCAGTTCGGCAAAGCGGGAGGTATCCTGCGGCGTTGAAATAATCAGGATCTCCCGGATACCAGCCAGCATAAGCGTGGTCAGCGGGTAATAGATCATCGGCTTGTCGTAGACCGGAAGAAGTTGCTTCGAAACAACGTGCGTCACAGGATAGAGACGGGTTCCAGACCCGCCGGCCAGCACTATTCCTTTCATCGTGCGACACGCTCCGCATAGTTTGTTTCAATCCATTGCTGGTATGCGCCGGAGCGCACATTCTCTACCCATTCCTGGTTTGCCAAGAACCACGCCACCGTCTTGCGGATTCCCGATTCAAAGCGTTCCGCCGGTTCCCAACCCAACTCCTGCTTGATCTTGCGGGCGTCAATCGCGTAGCGCCGGTCGTGACCTGGGCGATCGTTGACATAGGTAATCAATTTTTGACGCGAGCCGATGTCGGGGCTGGGCGCAAGCTCGTCCAGCAGATCGCAAATCGTCGTCACTACATCAATATTTGCTTTTTCGCTGGATCCGCCGATGTTGTAGGTTTCCCCCAGCCTGCCGCGTTCGAGAACGGCACGGATAGCAGAGCAGTGATCTTCGACAAAGAGCCAGTCGCGAACATTTTTTCCATCGCCATAGACCGGCAACTGTTTGCCCTCAAGCCCGTTTAGGATCATCAGGGGGATCAGCTTCTCGGGAAACTGATACGGCCCATAGTTGTTTGAGCAGTTTGTCGTGAGCACGGGCAGTTTATAGGTGTGGAAGTAGGCCCGCACCAGATGGTCGGAAGCTGCTTTGGACGCAGCGTAAGGGCTGTTCGGCGCGTAAGGCGTTGTCTCGGAGAAGGCAGGATCGTTCGGCTCGAGCGTCCCATACACTTCATCCGTCGAGACATGCAGAAAGCGGAATTGCCGTTGTTCCTCCGCGCTCAGCTCTGAGTAATATGCCTTCGCCGCCTGAAGCAATGCGAATGTGCCGATGACGTTGGTTTGTACAAACGCGCCCGGTCCAACAATGGAGCGGTCCACATGACTTTCCGCAGCAAAATGAACGATAGCTCTTGGCTTATGTTCGCGCAGAAGACGTCCTACTAATTCTTCATCCGCGATATCTCCATGGACAAAGATATGTCTGGGATTCTCGCTGAGAGATTGCAGGTTATTGAGATTGCCGGCGTAGGTCAGGCTGTCGAGGTTGATCACAGTGGAGCCGACTTCTCTTATCCACGTGAGAACGAAGTTAGAGCCGATAAAGCCAGCTCCGCCTGTTACCAGGATCGAATCTTCTCTGCTCATCATTATTTAGGTTGTCTTCCTAGTTTAGGTTGTTTTCCTAGTCCAGATTGCTTTGCGTAGAATATCGAGACGTTGGCTTTGTTCAGGGTTCTGGCGCAGTCTGTCCAAGCCTTCACGCCACAATGCAACGAAGATGCCTATAAACAATCCAGCCGCGCCAGCAATCAGGGTAATCAAGCCACGTTTCGGGAATGATTTGTAGTCGGGAACGATAGCCGGATCAACGACCTGGACCAACGCTCCTTCTTTTGCCTCGTCGAGCTTTGCAAGTTCAAACTGCCGCGCGAGAATTTCAAAGATAGTTTCATAATACTTTACATCACGCAGTTTGCGAACATACTCAATTCCCGCCTTCGCCACCAGGCCCTTCGGCACAATCAATCCACCGCTGCTGTCGTCGACACTACCGCCGAGTTTCGTCAGTTGCGCCCGCATGCTATCCAGTTCCTGCTGTGTCTGCACGACGTTCGCATTTTCGCTGGTCGCGTAGGTGCGCATCCCCTGCAGCTGCACTTCTTTTGCCGTAATCTGCGCCCGCAGGGCGGCGGCCGATTCGATCAACGCGCGAGCCTGACTATCGAGCTGGATCATGCCTGTCTTCTGCTCCGTATCTTTCAGCGCTTCCTCCGCGCTGCCCAGGTTGTCCTTAGCCTGCTGTAGCTGCTGTTCAAAAAAGAGCCGACGTTGCGCCGCCTCGCCAATAGCGAGATGCTGCGAAAGGCTGCGATACGCATCCACATATGCGTTGGCCATCTCTGCAGCCCGTTTCGGGTCTTTGTCTTCTACAGAGATGCGAATCAGGTTGTCTTTTGTCCCCGCTTCAACTGTCGTATGGCTTTCGAAGGCGTTCCGCGCTATCGACATATATTTCGCCTTGTACTCAGCCATCAATCCGAAACGCTGGACCATGGCGTCTTCTACAGTGCGGCTCTTAAACATGGCTACAAACATGTCATTGGGATTCTTCAAGCCGAAGGTTGAGCCAGCCAGAGCACCAAGACTACCAATTTGCGAGATCATCGCAGAACTCAACGACGAGCTCTGCTGCGGCGGCAGCACTGTCACCGTGGCTGTGTACTTCTTCGTAAGGAGCGAAGACACCAGTAGCGCGATTAGCCCGAAGCCCAGAGTGAACTTCGCGATCAGCCATTTTCTGCGGGCCAGAACGATCAACAGATCGATAAGAGATATTTCGTCGTAAGACTCCTCCGGGCTATCGCCGGGTGGGGAAGTCTCAGCTTCCAGATGTCGAATCTCGGTAGTTGTGGTGTTCATTCGCTGCGGCTTTGGAATCGGCACCCGAACGCAACTATCAGAAACGCCTGCACTTTACTCCGCGATCTTTTGTTTAAGTAAAAGCGAACGGGGGACCCTTCCAGAAGTTTAACGCAAGCGAGCTCTCCAGCTCTAAGACGTTTTTCCAGGGTGTCCAGTCACATCTCCCATTCCGTCAGCATCAGCATCATGGCCCCCGGTCGCCCATAACAGGGCGCTGACAAATACCACCGCAAAGAAGAGAATCGCTCCGACTGTCGTTGGCATGCTTGCCTCCTGTTCAGTTGGAAATCGGAAGACCCGTCAGGGTTGCGTCGTCCTTCAAACCTTTTACTGGAACGGGCTGTATCTTTTTTGTGGATTGCCGAGTCTTTTCCACCCGGACGCGGGACGAGGTGACAAGCGCGACCGCAATCACGACCGCCGCCATGCCGATATACTCTGTATCCGCCAGCCGCTCTCCGAGAAAAATCGCTCCCAGAATCACCGCGACTACGGGATTGACATATGCATAAGTGGACACTTTGGAGACAGGTACATGGTCCAGAAGCCAGACGAACGCCGTATAGCCAACCAATGAGCCAAACACCACCAGATATGCGACCGCTTCGACCGCCGGGCGCGCCCAGGTAGATGCCTTCCAGGCTCCTGTAGCCAGTCCGAGAGTCCCGCTGGCGACGCCGGCAGCCACCATCTCCCATCCGGCAGCGACAATCGGGTTGACCGGCAACTTTAGTTCCCGCGACAAAACAGAACCGACGGCCCACGAGAAGGTGCCACCCAACACGATCAAGCACCCCTGCAGCTGGAATTGCCATCCGCCGGTCTGATGCCGCAGACTTGGCCATACCAACGCCATCAGACCCGCAAATCCTAGACCCAGACCGATCCATCCCCGCACGGTTAGCTTCTCGCCCCGAGGGAGAAGCATGCCGATAATTGCGATGTATAAGGGCATGACCGCAACCAGCAGGGCTGCAAGGCCGCTGTCGATATATCGTTCACCGGCGACGAGCGAAATATTACCTCCGCCCAGCAGTAACAGGCCAACAACGGTTAGCCAGGCCAACTCGCGCGGTGCAGGCAGAATCCGTACTCCCCTGAGCCGGCAGAAAGCAAGCAACAATATGCCTGCGACCAGAAACCGCGTACTTCCAAGTACCAGCGGATTCAGATACTGCACTCCGATCTTGATCGCTGTGTAAGTCGATCCCCAGAAGATATAAACGCATCCAAATGCGAATGGAACGGCCAGCGATGCTGCGCGCCTACGATTCATGAGCGGGCACTCCTTGATGTCGTGCCTTATGCTGGCTCGACCTAAGTAGAAGATGTCGCTCGCATAATTTCGATTATGGATTGAAGCGATGTAGGCCATCGTTTTTAGAGATTGATTCCCGATAAGTTCAGCACAGTTAGGGCGAGTCGTTACATGGCGATTGGTTATGTACTGGCTCATCCGAACACGTCGATTTCCAATTTCCCAAAAACGATTGAACCCGATGCCAAAGGCGGACGTAACAGGAGTCAGGGCCCTCCTTCGACAGATCGGAAAGGCGTTTCCATGTCCTCACCGGTGAAGATTCTATCTCTGCCCTGGTGGTTAGTAGCGATTGTGATTTTCGGTGCATGTCTTATGGCGGCCGGCGCAGGTATCGCGCTGTTCCGTCCGCAAATGCTGATTCCTCGGCAGGAATTGGTCAGCCCTGCTGTGCGTGTCTACGCTGGCCATCTTGTCTCGCGAAACCTGGCTCTAGCTATCATGCTAATGATCGCTATGGTCTTCCGGATGCAAGGCTCGTTGCGCGCATTCGTGATTCTGACCGCTCTCATTCAGGTTCTGGATGCGGTGCTCGATGCTATCGAAGGGCGCTGGGCTGTTGTGCCGGGTGTTTTTATTTTTGCGATTGCGTTTTCTTTGGTGGCGTTCTGGCTTTCCCGGCATGACCCGAGACAGACTGCCTGAAAGCAGTCTGTTCCGCATGCTTTTCACTTCACGCCTCCCTCATGCCCGTGCTATGCTCACCTCACACCGGAACAACATGCGCATCGACAGGCACATTGCCGTTTTTGGCCCAACTTCCAGCAATAGACGCTGGAGCCTGGCCTTTGCGCGCTCTATCGCTCCCCGCAAGCATCTCTGTGTGCTCCCCACCCGCACGCGACCTAGTCTCTTCGGCAGCGATTAGTCGCCGCTGCCCGTGACGCGCAACTGCGTGCTCTTTGGCAGGATCGTTACCCGTCCTCCATCTGCATTCGCGTCATCGCCGGAAGAAAGACTCCTCCCGACAGCCCTATCGCCGCTAAATTCAGGCGATTCCGGAAACCAAGATCAGGCTGAAGCCTAAACCAAGGCCCTACAAGGAGAAAGATCATGCAGTCGACTGAAATTCTGAGCAAATTTGGACCGAAACTGAAAGGCCAACTGCCCGGCCCGAAAGCGAAGCGCATCGTTGAAGATGATGATCGCCTCATCTCGCCCAGCTACACGCGGTCCTACCCGCTCGTAGCGAAGTCCGGCCGTGGAGTTCGCATCGAGGACGTAGATGGCAATGAGTTCCTCGACTTTGCCGCCGGAATAGCCGTCACGTCGACCGGCCACTGCCATCCCGAGGTCGTAGCCGCCATCCAGAAGCAGGCGGCGGAACTTATCCACATCTCGGGCACCGACTTCTACTATGAGTCCCTGGTGACCTTCGCAGAGCGGCTGTCCGCTATCGCACCCATGCCCGGACCGCACCGCTTCTACTATGGGAACTCCGGTGCGGAAGCCGTGGAGTGCGCCCTCAAGATTGCCCGCTACCACACGCAGCGCCAGCACGTCATCGCCTTCTTCGGAGCCTTTCATGGACGCACCATGGGCGCGCTTTCGTTGACCGCTTCCAAGCCGCAGCAACGCCGCCGTTTTGCGCCGCTCGTACCTGGCGTGACGCATGTGCGATATCCATACGCCTATCGCGGTTGTAGCGGCGGCCCACAGGAAGAAGAGGCCTTCGCTCTCGGCTGCGCCCGCTATATCGAAGAGAAACTGTTCAAAACCACGCTCGCGCCCGAAGAAGTGGCTGCCATTTTTGTAGAGCCCATTCAAGGGGAAGGCGGCTACGTCGTCGCGCCTACCGTCTTCATGCAGGAATTGCGCCGCATCTGCGACAAATACGGCATCCTGCTTGTCGCGGACGAAGTGCAGTCCGGAGCAGGCCGCACCGGTAAGTGGTGGGCCATTGAGCACACCGGTGTCGAGCCGGACATCGTCTGCATGGCAAAGGGCATCGCTTCCGGAATGCCTCTCGGTATCTGCATGACGCGTGCAGACATCATGGACTGGAAGCCCGGTTCGCATGCCTCAACCTTTGGCGGCAATCCTGTTTCTATTGCGGCGGCACTTGCCACCATGGACGTTCTCGAGCGCGAAGGCATTGCGAATGCTGAAAAAATTGGCGGGCATATGCTGATCCGCCTGCGCGAGTGGCCGTCTAAGCACTCGATCGTCGGAGATGTCCGCGGGCGCGGTCTGATGATCGGTATTGAAATCGTTAAAAACCAGGCTAGCCGTGAACCTGCAGGAGAATGGCGCGATCGTATCGTCGAAGTCGCCTTCGAGCGCGGTCTCCTGATCCTCGGCTGTGGCGAGACTTCGATTCGACTGGCGCCGGCACTCGTTGTCAACGAGCACGAGGCCGCCATCGCACTCGATATTCTCGAGGAGTGCATTTCATCAGTTGAAAGTGAGTACGTCGAATCGGGCGCGCTTGCCGTTTCCGCAGTATAAGATGTGAGGCCAGAGATCCGTTATGATCTCTGGCGCTCCTCAGGACCAGGCCATTCGTATCATCCATCTCCTAGGGGGGCAGGTATGATCACACGTCTTTGGCGGGGCTATACGACTCCCGAAAATGCCGATGCATATGAAAGCTATATCCGGCTTGAAATCTTTCCTCAACTTCGTTCCGTCCGTGGATTTTTAGGCGGCAACCTCCTGCGCCGCAATCTCTTCCAGGAAGTCGAATTCGTAGCTCTAACGCACTTTGATTCGCTGGAATCCGTGCGTGCCGCCGCCGGTGAAGAATTCGGCTACATTATCATTCCGGAAGTCGGACGTAAATTGCTCTCCCACTTCGATCAGCGCGTGGCAATTTATGAAATGGCGGTCGACGAAGAGGCGGACTGAGCCCAATTCATTTTCGTAGCGCTTGCCTCCGGAACACCACGCCGGCAATCAAAAATAAGAGAGAAACCGCAGCAGCGAGCAGCGTATGCGGACGCGAGCCAGCATTCAGTTGCAATGCTGCATCTACCAGCCATACCACCGCGCCTACAAACCAGATGATGTAGGAATTTGACCGCACCTTTTTATTGGATGCACCTACCCATAGATGTTCTGGCCGCGATGGCGGATCAGAACATCCGGTAATCGCCTTCTTCCCGCGGAGCATGCACGAGCAGACCGAGCTCGCCGCACAATCGCTCAAGCCTTGTACGGGTCGCCTGAGAAACAGGCACCATCGGCAGCCTGTAATGCTCTTCGATCCGGCCCATCATGGTCATTACGGCCTTTACCGGACCGGGACTTGTCTCCCAGAAGTTTGCCTGGATCAGTCGGTAGAACTTGCGGTTGATCTGCCGCGCCGTCGGCCAGTCGCCGGTGAGCGCCTCCTGCACCATACGCGCCATCTCGGCGGGAATTTCGTTCGAGGCAACAGAAACCAGTCCTCGCGCCCCGACTCCGATCGCGCCCAGCGCCATATTGTCATCGCCGGCATACACGCTGAAGCTGCGCGGAACCTGTGTCACCAGCTCTGTGATTTGCGGCAGGCTGCCGCTCGATTCCTTAATCGCCGCAATATTTGGAGCGTCTTCAATCAGCCGCAGCACCGTAGCCGGTTCAAGATTCGTCCCCGTGCGCCCGGGAATGTTGTAGAGCACGACCGGCAACTTCACTGCATGAGCAATTGCCTTGAAGTGGTGGTATTGGCCTTCCTGTCCCGGCTTGTTGTAGTAGGGGTTCGCCGTCAGAATCGCGGTCACACCCGGCACCTGTGCCGCAATCCGCGCCCGCTGTACCGCTTCGCGTGTCGCATTATGAGTGCAACCAGCCCAGACGGGCACTCGCCCGGCAGCTGCCTCGGTTACGATGCGAACGACGCGCAGCCATTCTTCCTCATTGAGGGAAGGCGTCTCGGCCGTCGTGCCGCAGGCCACCAGCCAGTCGATGCCGCTTTCAATCTGCCATTGCGTCAGCGCATAGAGCGCCTGTTCGTTGATTGCGCCGTCCGCATGAAACGGAGTTACCAGCGCCGTGCCACAGCCTATCAGGTCCATCACTGATCGAGTCTACAGGAAGGCGCAGGGTGCAAAGAAGGGCTACAAAGAGTGCCGTTTTTCATACAACTTGGCGTCCACCAGGAAACGGAACCAGAACGTCTGTAGCACGAAGAAGATGAAACCCGTTGTGCCATCGAGAAATCCCAGCCGCAGAAAATAACGATAGAAAAAAAGCACGAAAGGCCGCACAAAAAGGGGCGAATCGTTATAAAGCCCACGTAAATAGCGCTTCCTCTGCACCGGATTTCCGGAAATCTTGCCTTCAATCCTGCCAGCGTCAACCTTTTCACTCTGCTCTTCAACTTCGAAGTCAGACCAACGATTGTGGCGAAACGTCCACTCGCTCAATGACATCCGGATGTCGTCTGTCATGTGCCCTTTCAGCTGCGCGGATGTGCCCGATTTCAGATAGAAGTGCTGGTCATATTTCCGCGCTTCGCATCTTCCTGCGCCGGTCCTGAAGAGCCTCATGTGCCAGATGGGGTACATGGCGCCGTGACGGATCGGCCTGCCCATAAAAAGCATTAGCCGGGGAAGATAGAACCCCGTGTGCTCTGTCTCTTCGCCGAGTGCCGCAATCTCCTGCAGCAACTCAGGCGACAACCGTTCATCGGCATCCAGGTGAAGCTGCCATGCATACTTCACAGGCACGGAATCGATGGCCCAGTTTCGCTGCGCGCCATAGTTCTCAAAAGCGTGCTTCGTCACTTGCGCGCCGAAAGTCTGCGAAATCTCTAACGTGCGATCTTTGCTGTAGGAATCGACAATGTGAATATCATCGGTAAGCGCGGCGACCGACTGAAGAGTTTCCGCAATCGACAGCTCAGAGTTAAAAGTAAGAATGATGACCGATGGCCTCAAGGGTACCTCATTGCATGAAGTAAGATCGACCAAGCCAATATCTGCTTCGCGTCTGCACCAAAGGAAGCGGAGCCGACTTCAGTATCGCATCAGCCATGTACGATTAAGATAAAGTGCCCGGAACCAGGACTGATATGGAGCAGGACCCTACTCTTCTACCGTCATTTTCGCTGCGCAACCGTCTTACTCGTGTGGCTTGGCAATTGGTTTACATCCTGCTTTTCCGCCTGTCGCCGCGACCGTTCCATGCGTGGCGTGCCAGCTTGCTGCGGCTTTTCGGAGCAAGACTGGGTCCGACGTGCCATATTTATCCCAAGGCCAGAATCTGGGCGCCCTGGAACCTGATTTGCGAAGACCGCGTGAGCGTGGCGGACGATGCCGAGCTTTATAATCCATCGCCTCTCTATATGGGCTCGCATTGCATCATCTCGCAGGGAGCTTACATTTGCGGCGCTACGCACGATTACGATCATCCGTCGTTCCGTCTCGTGCATTTTCCTATGAGGCTTGGCGCCTATTCGTGGATCTGCGCTCGCGCGGCAGTCAATCCCGGAGTGAATGTAGGAGATGGCGCCATTCTTGCACTGGGAGCCATTGCCACGCGAGATCTCGAACCATTTGGTATCTATGCAGGAATTCCCGCGCGCAAGATCAAAGAGAGATCGAGAAGCGCAGTGCCCGAAGAATTCCCAGCTTTTACAGTTGATCCGCGATCTCGCTGAAATCCCACACGCCGGTTTTGCCGGCAATCCATTCCGCTGCGCGTACCGCGCCTTCAGCAAAGGCACGGCGCGAAAAAGCCTCATGGCGGATCTCAATCAGTTCATCTCCGGAGCGCGCTTCCAGCACATGTATCCCGGCAACATCTTCCTCGCGCCTTGACTCAACGGCAACCTCGAGCGATGGATTTGCAGCCTGCACCGCTTGGCGAATCGAAAGAGCCGTCCCGGAAGGAGCGTCTTTTTTCGATTCGTGATGCGTCTCAGTGATTTTGAACTGATAGGTTGGGACGGCAACAGCCAGCTCTCGCGCCAATCTGTACACGGCCTGCACGCCAATGGAAAAATTCGTGCCGTAAAGAAAACCCGCTCCCTTGCGTGCTGCCAGTGAGCGCATGTCATTCAGATGCTGGTACCAACCGGTGGTGCCTACAACCATGCGCGCACCGGTCGCCAGACACGCGCGCATATTGGCTGCAGCCGCTTCAGGTGTGGTGAAATCGATTACGGCATCGAAACCGGCTAGAAACGGAGCGGTGAGCGCCATCGTATTGCGATTTTCCTCTTCGCCTACAACGCGCACGCCATGGCCATGCTCATATGCGACATCGGCAATCACGCGTCCGGTTTTTCCGCGGCCCAACACCAGAAAGAGCATCTGTTACCTCACGCTTGCTTCGGCTGTGGCGCTCTTGCGCGCTTCCACGTCGAAAATCTCCGGGTCGGGCTTTTCAAAGAAAGCGGCATGGAGTGAACGCACTGCCTCATCGGCATCGTCCTCCTCGATCATGAAGCTCATGTTGATCTCCGACGCTCCCTGCGAGATCATGCGCACATTCACATGGCGAATCGCATTGAAGACCTGCGCCGCAATGCCATTCTGTCCTCGGATATTCTCGCCCACCATGCAGACCAGCGCCTTGCGGCCTTCGTACTTCACATCGGCTAGCCTGCTCAGGTCGGCAGCGATTTCGGGAATCCTGTCGTTTGAGTCAACGGTGAGCGAGATGCTGACCTCGGAAGTCGAAACCATATCCACCGGACACTTGTGCTTGTCGAAGACCTCGAAGATAGCCTTGAGATAACCGTGCGACATCAGCATGCGGCTGGCTACGACGTCAATGATCGTAAGCCGCTTCTTCACCGCGATTGACTTGAACGGGCTGTCACAATGCGGAGCGAGCGAAATAATGCGCGTGCCCTCGTTCTCCGGATTGCGCGAATTCAGCACCAGCACGGGAATATTTTTCTGCACCGCAGGCAGAATCGTCGCCGGATGCAACACCTTTGCGCCGAAGTAAGCCAGCTCCGCCGCCTCTTCAAAGCTGATCGTCTTCACCCGCAATGCATCCGGGCAGACGCGAGGATCAGCAGTCATGATGCCGTTCACGTCGGTCCAGATTTCAATCGCTTCGGCATGTACGCCGCCGCCGATGAGTGCAGCGGTAAAGTCCGAGCCGCCGCGTCCGAGCGTCGTTGTCACACCTTTTTCGGTCGACCCGATAAATCCGCCCATCACTACCGTCTTGCCTTCGCCGGCCAGCGGAAGTACATGCTCCTTCAATTTCTCCTCAATCAATACGTCCTGCGGAACCGCCTTGCCATGCTGCGCATCCGTAATGATGCAGGCCCGCGAATCCACGTGTACGCCATCAAGGTCACGCACAGCGAAGGCCTCTGCGATCATGCGGCTCGAAAGCCGCTCTCCGTAAGAAACGATCATGTCGCTGATGCGCGGAGTAAGTTCGCCAACCGCTGCAAGCCCGCGCAGAATTTCATCCAGCGCATCGAATTCCGCATCGATCCAGGTCTGCGAATGCGCGTAAGCCGGGCCCGTCACATCGTTGCACTGCGACATTTCTTCGCCGCGAGCCTGCGCCGTCAGGCGGCACGCCACTTCCTTGTGACGACTGCGCAAGCGCGCCGTAATCGCTAACGCGCCATTTCGATCGGCGCGCGCTGCAGCATTTGCCGCAGCAATCAGCTGGTCTGTAACTTTCGCCATCGCGCTGACAACGACAATCGGCTGCAATCCTCTTTCGCGACGTCCGGCAACAATGCCAGCCGTACGGTGGATCGCCACTGCATCTTCGACGGAAGTCCCGCCGAACTTCATCACGACAAGCTTCTTCATGCCAGGACCGCCACAGGATCGAGCTTGCCCAGCGATACCAGCAACTCTGCATTCAGCAGCGCAGCGCCGGCCGCTCCGCGAATCGTGTTATGCGAGAGAACCGTAAACTTCCAGTCGAGCAGCGTGCAGGGCCGCAGACGTCCAACCGTCGCCGCCATGCCGTTGCCGCGCATGCGATCGAGCCGCGGCTGCGGGCGATCATCGGCGGCAACAAACTCCACTGGCTGTGCCGGAGCTGTCGGGAGATCCTGACCGGCAAGAGGCTTAAACTCGCTCCATGCCGCCAGAATCTGCTCACGCGTGGCAGGCTTGCGCAGCTTAATGCTCACGCTTTCTGTATGTCCGTCTTCGACAGGAACGCGGTTGCAGTGCGCTGAGATCTTCGCGTCGAGAGAAACTACCTGTGAACCCCTGAGCGAGCCCAGCAGCTTCAGCGTCTCCTCCTGCATCTTTTCTTCTTCGCTCTTGATGTAAGGAACTACGTTGCCCATGATATCGAGCGAGGCCACGCCCGGATAACCCGCGCCGCTGACGGCCTGCATCGTGCTGACGAAGATCGATTCTATGCCGAAGCGCTCTTCAAGAGGCTTGAGCGCGAGCACTAATCCGATTGCCGAGCAGTTGGGATTCGTAACGATGTAGCCGCCGGACTGTTTCCGCCAGCTCTGGTTTTCGAGCAGCGGCAGATGGTTCGCATTTACTTCCGGAATCACCAGCGGGACATCCTCCTGCATGCGGAAGGCGCTGGAATTCGAGATCACCGCGCAGCCGGCAGCAGCGAACTTCGGCTCCATCTCGCGCGCAATCTCGGAATCGAGGGCGGCGAAAATAATCCTGGGAGCGCCTTCAGGCGTTGCAGGAGAAACCTGCATCTCGGCAATGTGCGCAGGGAGCGCCGTATCCAGTTTCCATTTCACCGCGTCGCCGTAAAGCTTGCCGCTTGACTTGTCGCTGGCTGCAAGCCATGTCACTTCAAACCATGGGTGGCGCTCAAGGAGCTGGATGAAACGCTGGCCGACCATGCCGGTCGCGCCGAGAATGCCGATCTTCTGTCGCTGCATGTGCCTCTTTCCCATCAGCGAGGGGGTGTGTACACCAATATCCATGCATATGCGATGGACTGTTCGCTGTACTGAATAGTGTAACTGCTTGGCGCACGCAGATGCACGTCAGGGAATCATCGCAGCCAAGAGAAAAGCCCTTGCGTTCCCACAAAGGCTCTCATTCCCATTACGAAACAGTCTGGGTGCCCCAGCTTCGCGAAGCTAATCTGGGATTGCTTTCCGTTTACCTACTTCGCCGCAAACGTAAAATCCTGCGCGGCCGTCTGCTTCGCGCTCACGCTCACGGTTGCCGTCTGCTGCCCCAACACTTCATGATCGGCAACAAGCGTATATGTCCCCGGCGGAAGCCCCTTGATCACAAAATGCCCGTCCGCATCGCTGACCGCGAAAAACGGATTCGCGGATACATTGATAAAGGCCTGCATCCAGGGATGATTATTGCAGCGCACGGGAATCATCAGCTCTGGCTGGCTGAAGACGCGTGACTCCGGCTGGCCGTTCGGCCCTTGCGAAATATCAGCTTCCTGGTTGCCGCCAACAGTCGGGATCATGTGAATGTTGTGCATCGTCGGATCGCTGTTGGTGAAGCGGATCTGCTGGCCCACCATCGCGCCCACAACATGCGGCGTGTAACGGCAGCCCTTCTGGTCGATCACAACTGGCGTCGAGGGAGCCGGGTAAAGCTTGTTTCCAAGCCCGTCCTTTATATAAATGAAAACGTTCTGCAGGCCGTTTTTGCCCAGATACTGCTCGCTGTAATTTGCCGGCCCCAGGCTGCACGCTGGGTCCTGCGCCATATCGATCAGGACCGGAGCCGGCATCTTTCCCGAAAAATGAATCGTCCCGCTGATTGTCCCCGCCGTGTTCCAGTCGATCTGCGTAAATTGCCCCGCCGATTCACTCGCGTCACTCGGAGCAGCCTTCTTACACCCAGAGACTGGCAGCAGAAGGCTCGCGGCGGCCACAACCGTAATCAGATATCGCATTGTTTCGTGAACTCCACGTTTTCTATCGTGAAAACAAGGGTGCCCCAGGTTCGCGAAGCTAACCTGGGGTCGTTAGGAAGTTAAGCTACTTCTTCCAGTGCCGCGATCACAGCATCG
>Ga0206951_1009_pt1 | contig 69791 bp, 62 predicted proteins | sample Alteio_BWOrgHeat_38_FD_152974 | JGI IMG/M metagenome (GOLD analysis project Ga0206951, IMG submission 152974) | Enriched cells from forest soil in Barre Woods Harvard Forest LTER site, Petersham, Massachusetts, United States -... | ecosystem: Environmental > Terrestrial > Soil > Temperate forest >... | reverse complement strand
ATATTATCGATTGCTAAGACAAGGAGACTCTCATGCCTAGAAACTTAACTCTTATTCTTGCTCTTTTGTGGACTTTCGTCCTCCCCCTTCCCGTCTTTGCCAAAACCATCGATCTTTATGAGCAACCGAAAGACGGCGCCAAAGTAATCGGCACCCTGGATTCCCAAGAGGGAATCATCGCGATTTATACCCCTGAAAAAAGTACTTGGATTAAAGTCGCCGATCCCCGCAATGGCAACGTCGGCTGGGTCAAAGTAAAAGACCTGGGCTCGGCCAGCACCACCGACTACACCTTTACTCAGCGTTTCATCAACACTGGAAACTCGCCACAAACCTATCAAATTATTCAATTCGGCGGCCCTAATAAAATGACGCCGGAACAAATCCAGCAGCAGCTCAAGCAAACCGAGCAACAGCAATTGCGGATACAGGAAAATATGAATAAAGCCATGCAAAACATGATCAATGACATGAACAATCTTTATCATTGGAATACCCAGTGGTATAACAATGGCACGCCTTTTGTCATGCCGGTCATCGTTATTCCCGCGCAGACCCTGCCACCGATCAAGGATAAGGCCTCGGATAAGAGCGGCGCTGCCAAAACCCAGAAAAAAGACGCCACCAGCGATAATGACTAGTGCGGTGTCTTGCCAGACTGTTCGCAGTAAGAGGAATGACGCCGGGGTCGACTCGTGCTAAAATCAAGCTAGTTCTTCACGGCAGGCAGCAATGATGATCAAGAAAAATAATTGGCTTAAATTCTATTTATTTTCTGTTTTTTGCTCTTTATTGTTCTATCCCTTAGCCTTCGGAGCATGGATGGAAGAACCGCGTCAGCCCGCCAATGAGAATTATTACCGCCTCAAGAAAGCCTTGGACTATTACGAATCGATCCAGACCCACCCCTGGCCCTCCATTTCCACCCTCGACCTGAAAAAAGGCAGCTCCAATCCCGGTGTGTCCGAATTACGTGAACGTCTGCGTTTAACCGGCGATCTCGCTCGCGCCGAAGACACACAGAGCGAACTTTACGACCAGGCACTGGAAACCGCGGTGAAGCGTTTTCAGGCGCGTCATGGTTTGAAACCGGACGGCGTTATGGGTTCTAAAACGGAAAGGGAACTCAATGTCCCACCTTATGAACGGGCCGAGGAAATTCGCCGCAATATGCAACGCTGGGCCGCGCTGCCACCCCAACTGGGCCATCGTTTTATCTTCATCAATATTCCTGAATTCCGCTTTGATCTGGTTGAAAATGGCCATCCTGTGCTAACCATGAAAATCATCGTTGGCAAGCCGGAGCGGCCCACACCGGAATTGATTTCTGAACTGAACCAAATTGAAATCAATCCCTATTGGAATATTCCGCCGAATATTATCCAGAAAGATATTCTGCCTAAAATTTTAAAAGACCCACACTATTTGGACGAAATGGACATCAAAGTGGTGCAGCATCGAAAATCGGGGGTCCTGACCCTGGATGCCAGCCGCATTGATTGGAATGAGGCTGTCAAGAATGGCTTTGCCTACGAACTGCGCCAAGAGCCCGGTAAAAAGAACGCCCTGGGAATGGTTAAATTTGATTTTCCCAATGAATACGACATTTACATGCATGACACGCCGGCCAGGGAGCTCTTTAGCAGAGATAACCGTATCTTCAGCTCCGGCTGTATTCGCCTTGAAAAGCCCTTCGCCCTGCTCTCCTATTTATTAAACGGCAATCCCCAGTGGAACGTCCAGCATATGGCCGAAGTTTTGCAGTCGGGAAAAGAAACCACTATCAAAGTGAAACCGTTGCCGGTCTATATCATTTATGCCACCGCCTGGGTAGACCGCAACGGGGTTTTGAATTTCCGTCGGGACCCCTATGGCTACAATGAAGATCCCAATCCGGATGAACTCAGCCCGCAAGCATCGATTGACGATCCTTTCGCAATACCGCTATCCTTCTACGCTTTGAATTAAAAGCCACCCTTTTTAAAGGTTATTTATGTCCCTGCCCATCTTACAACTGAAAAAGAACGAAGATAAACGCCTCCGAGAAGGCCATGTCTGGGTCTATAGCAATGAGGTCGACATCAAAAAGTCGCCGTTAAAGAACTTTCAGCCCGGCGAAGAAGTCGTGGTGAAGGCAGCCAACCAAGACGTCCTGGGGTTAGCCTATGTCAATCCGCATTCGCTCATCGCCGCCCGTCTCTTTTCCCGAAACCCAACAGACCGGCTGCATGTGGCACTGCTGAGCGAGCGTCTGCAACAAGCTTTAAAGTTGCGGGAGTCGCTCTTTCAAAAACCCTATTACCGGCTTGCCTTCGGCGAAAGCGACGCGTTGCCGGGGTTGGTTATCGACCGTTATGGAGATCACCTGGCTGTCCAATGCAATACCTACGGCATGGACAATAAGAAAGAAGAATTGCTCAGCGCCATCCGCGCAGTGCTGCCGACAACGCAATCTTTGATCTGGCGTAACGATAGCCCTATTCGTCAACAAGAGGGTTTAACCTCTTCTGTCACCGCCGGTCTGGGTGAACCGCCTGAAATCGTCGTAATTGAAGAAAATGAAACCGCCTTTCACGTTCCCCTCTGGCAGGGGCAGAAGACCGGCTGGTTCTTCGATCATCGGCTGAATCGCGCACGACTCAAGGACTATGTCCGCGGCCAAAGCGTCTTGGACGTTTTTAGTTATCTGGGCGGCTGGGGTATTCAAGCTGCGCGCCTTGGCGCGAAGGAAGTTCATTGCGTCGATAGTTCGGCGTTTGCCTGTGAGTGGATCAGTAAAAACGCCGCCCTCAATCAGGTGCAAAGCAAGGTTCAAGTCACGTGCGAGGATGCCGTCACCGCCTTACAACAACTCGCGCGGGAGAAAAAGAAGTTTGAGGTTATTATTCTGGACCCGCCGGCCTTTATCAAAAAGCGCAAAGATCAAAAGGAGGGACTCCTGGCCTATCAACGCCTGAACCTGCTCGCCCTCAAACTATTAACGCCGACGGGCATCCTAATATCCGGCTCTTGCTCCATGCACCTCCACAATGAGGATTTCCTGAGGCTACTGCAACGCGCGAGCCTCGCTGCCCACTGCCCCCTGCAGGTTCTCGAAAGAGGCCACCAGGGGCCGGACCATCCGATACATTTAGCCATTCCAGAGACGGACTATCTCAAAGCCATCATTCTGCGACGACTCGAGGCATAGAGAGAGAGTGCTTTATGCTTTGAAGGTTGGAAGGGTTCTGGAAGTTACAGGGTGGCGGGATAAAACGGGGGGGAAGATGGTTTTAGCCATCTTCCCCTTTATCGTTACCTCTTCTTCTTTTTCTTGCTAGTGCTTTTTTTCGCTTTCGATTTTGATTTCACTTTTGATTTAGCCTTACTTTTCGCTTTCTTTTTCCCTGCCATGTTTCTTCTCCTTCAAAGGTTGGTTAGGATGCTCGAATAACTCGAACAACCTTTATTATATATTTTTTTTTAGCTATTTGTGAATACTTATTATCATTTTTTTTTCATACCTCCTTTTTTTATGAACGGAGCTCGGAGAGAAAAATGGGCTTCTGCATTGATGAAAGAGCGGCATCCGTCGTGTGCTTTCCTGGAAAAATATCAAAATTTCGGCTTTTTTATGGATTATTCTCACTGCTTGATAATAAAAGAAAGCGACCTTTCTTCGGTCCAAAATCAAAATCGCGACCGTTCACCTTGCCTCTACACCCTGAAAAATATTTTTTGCGCGGACCATGCGGAAGAAAAGAATTAGGGGTAAAAGCGGTTAATCAACCCTCTCCATCACTGTTTCGGAAGAAAAAGGGGGTCCAAAGCACCCTCCTCTCGCAACCTAGCCAGTCTTATGTTCCACCCAACACCCAGAGAGGGGCTTAGTAATAACCCTAGGTCGAATTAGAAAAGCACCTAGTACAGCATCGGTTAATTCCTTCACCCTGAACGCTTCTGTCATCTTGAACGCTGCGAACAAAGCGTAGCAATCCAAGGAATTGATAGCTGTCATTCTGGATTACAACGTTTCGCTCACAATGACAGGCTAAAGTTAGCAGTCTTGGACTGAGTGCGGCATTGCACTAACAGCGTTCGGTTAATTCGGTCATCCGGCATAGCCCTTGTCATCCTAAGTATAGCCTCGTCATCCTGAGTGTAACGAAGGATCTTACTACTACATAGGGCGTGAGATCCTTCGCTGCGCTCAGGATGACAGCAGTAGGGCTTAGGATTTAGGATGACGAGGCTAAGCATAGGACGACACAATCAAGTTGACGCTTATTAAGCTTCCTCTCCCGCCGCCTTCCAGGCGGCGCGCTTGTCTGCCGGCAGACTCTCGACATATTGATCCAGAGAGAGTGCTTCCTTCTGAATCAGCTCCTGTTCGATGAACTGACGCAGGATGGCCTTAATTTGCGGCGACGAAAGAATAGTTTCCACGGTGTATTTCGTACGTTGCAGATGCAAAACCGTGTTAATGGCAACCTTCGCATAGCTGTGAAACCGTTCCATAAAAGCCTGTCGATCCGTTTCAGACAAATTTTCCAAGGTCTGATCGATCACCTGGCTGCGGAAGTTCTGGTAGTCCTCACGGATTCCCTCGGCCACTGTTTTGAAATCACCGCTCTCAGCTCTCTTTTTGATTTTTTCCTTCGAACGGCCAACCGCCTTTTCCACTGTTCTGGCTTCCTGATAATTGAGCCGCAAAGCGCTCATCAAATAAGCGGTCAGATTCTTGACCCGGCCCTCTTGGTAATTTTTGGATTTCTCAATGAGGTCCATCTTCCCGACAATAACCTCCCGCGAATAATCCTTCAAGACCTGCTCGGCCTGTTCCCTGGAAAAGTGATAGACTTCAATCAAAAGCCCGCGCAGCTCCGCTGCCACCTCCGTCACGAGAGGCAGGACCGGCTTGACGCCAATGCGGGTTCGTTTGCTCCGCTCCTTCAAGGAAAAACGCAGCTTGCCTACACGCCGTCCTTCCTTTTGCACTTCCGCCTCAACCACCAAGTCAGAGTAGGTATTCACTTCTTCCACCGACTTATCCAGCACCCGCTTTTTGAAATCGCGGAAAATAGGATACTTGTCATCTGGCACGCCCATCAGCTTGCGAAAGGTATCGATCTCAATCCACTTGGTAAACGGCAGGCCTCGATAACGAATACAGTTTTCATATAAGGCTAAACCATAGCTGGATCGGAATTGCGACTGAATGAAGAGATCAATACGACCAAACATGGAGGGCGAATGCAACAATTGTTTCATGCGCGGCGAATAGGCGTAATAGCAAAGCGGCCCCTGCAAGCTGACACTGGCCAGAATGGAGGAAGCTGTCCAGTCTTCCTGGCCAGTCTTGTCGTTAATCACATTCCATTCCATGACGGTTGAGAGCAGTTCTTTCAAGGCTTCTTTAATCGCCGCATGATTGTTGCCCTGATAGCCAATCAGCTTGCAGAGCTGTTTCACGGTGATTTCATGCTCTTCCTTCAACAGAAGTTCCGGGTAGGCGTGATAGAGCAGCGCGTTGGTGATCTTGCGTTGAAGTAAACTAAGGGTATTCGAGCAGTGAATGGTCGCAGCATGCTTCTTTAATTCGCGTTTGCCCGCTTCAGCGGGCCGAGTCGGTTTTTCTTTTTTGGCTTTCAATCCCATATCCGTCACATTAATCCCATATCCGTCACCGATTATCCCAAGGACGTCGCAGTTTCTCCCATAAACGTCCCTTCTACTCCCATAAAGGTCACCAAATCAAGGTGAAATTTATTATCTTTCAATAGTTTGCCTTGCTCTAAACAAAAGATAAACGTTATTAAACAAAAACTCAACATGGCGGTGGTGTTCTTTTATTTTCGATGACACAAAATTGATAATATATTATGATTTCTTGTAATACAATTCCTGGAAAAAAAAGGAGCATGGAATGAAAATTATCGCATTCGTGAATAACAAAGGAGGTGTTGGAAAGACAACCTGCAGTAAAATAATGGCAGAGTATCTTTCCAAAGTAAAAAAAATGTCCGTTCTTGGCATTGATTTTGACCCTCAATGTAATTTCTCACATCAATATCTGCAAATGGAAATCGATCCCGTTGCACCCGAAGGCCTTATTCCACCGATCCATCCTGATTACAATCCCGAAGATCTGGAGGAGATGGACTGGGAGGGCCGCAGCAGCATCGCTGAAATTTTTTACGGTCAAGGTGTTGTGCCTTATCCCACTTATATTGAGAACCTCGATCTTGCACCCGGCCATGCTGAGCGGCTGCTCGCTGCAGAATCAGTCAGAAAAACAGAAGTTGTTGAAAAAGTACACAAACAATTAGCTAACTTTTTGAATTCTGAGGATGTACGCGCGGCTTATGATGCGGTCATTATTGATACGGCTCCTTCCAAGGGACCGTTGACGATCTCCGTGATGAAGGCGGCGACGGATATCGTTATCCCCTCGGTGATGGAAGAACAGCCGGTGCAGGGAATTTATGGGATGTTGCAGTTATGGATGCAGGAATCCTTGATCCGCGAAAAGTCGCGCCCCTTAAATCTGGTCGGCATTCTTCCGAACATGTTCAAGCAAACCCGCTTGCATAAGGACCTGCTGAATAGCTTACAGGGCAATCCGGCGATTAACCGTTATATTCTTCCCGTGAAATTAAACCAACGCATTGTCTATGCGGAAGTGGATTCAGAAGAAGCGAATCCCCGTTCCATCTTTGACTTCCCGGATGACCACATCGCGAAAAAAGAAGCCTTGGAAGCTTACCAACATATTGCAGAGAGGATCTATTCATGACGAAGAAAAAACGCTTTGGCGTATCAACAGCGTTGACCCGCGGCCTCAGTGAAACGATTCATGTGGTAGAAAACAATTCTGGCACCTTTCGCAACGTCGTTCTGCCGTTGTCACGCATTGAGCTTGACCCAGACAATCCGCGCAAACTGGCGCTTAATCTGACGGATGTGAGAATAGGCTTGAATAAGCAGGATCCGCTCTATAACCAAAAGCTAGGGGAACTGGAACGTTTGAAAGAATTGATGGCGACTATTCAAAGCAGTGGCGTGATTAATCCCATTGTGGTGTATAAACGGGGCGAGCTTTACCGCGTCGTTGCTGGCGAACGCCGCTGTCTGGCTTCGATTCTTGCGAGCAAGCATGAAATTGACGCCCGGGTCTTCAATGAAAAACCAAGAGGTTTTGAGCTCAAACTTGTCCAATGGATCGAAAATACTGCCCGTGAAGATTTGACGCTGGATGAGCGCATTGAAAACGTGCGTGATTTGCTGCGGGAGTACCAACAACAAAACAATCCCACAGAAGTCACTGCTTCCTTGCTGCGTGAGCTGACCGGCCTTTCGTTACCACAGGCTACCTACTATGTCGTTGTTTTGAACGCCCCCGCTGATCTGAAAGCCGCCATTTCCAAGAGTGAAATTCGCAGTTTAGATAAGGCTGCCATCTTGGCTGGGATCGAGCGCGAAGACTTGCGACAGCAGGCGATTGAAGCCTGCATTAAGGGCAGTAGTTTGAAAGAGTTAAGACAGATGATTTCGCAGCAACGCGATTTATCCAAGAAACAGAAGCAGATCTCCTTGCAAGATAAGCAGACTCGGTCTTTGTCACGACGCGTTAATATGGGATCCACCGGACAAGTTGCGGTGGTAAAGGAAATTGTAGATGCTATTTTGGGCCAGGCCAGGTATCAGAAATATGTTCCGATTTTTTCTGCCATTGATTGGGCGCATGTGAAGCATAGCGCACTGGCTTTCCGTCAATTAGTTGATATTCTCGAAAGGGAATTAGTAGGGCAGATATGAAAACAGCAATCACTTCAATCAAATTACAAAAGAAGCTCCATCACAAGCTGCAGTTGACTGTAGTCAATGATCAGTATGGTATGCGCGGGAAAAATAAGTGGATTCTTGAGGCGATCGAGTCCTTCTTGGCCTTACCCGATTACCCCAACCTGGTGGATATTGCCAATTGCTCCGATCAGTTGACGGACATGATTAGCTTACGCTTCCCCGAGCTGCTGATGCGCAAATTGGATGAGGCGGTTATTCACGTGCGGCGCCAGTATCCGGGGATGGAAGGGGTTAAAAGCAATCTGATACGGGCCAGTATCATCCAAAGAATGATCCGCGGCGCCACTTCGGTGACCGAACAAGACTGTAACTAACTGAATATACAGTAATTCACATTTTCGGTTTCTTTTTTCACGAACAGTGACGCTTGTGGGATGCCTGGGAAAGGTGACGTTTATGGGATAGAACGAAGGTTCTATGTAGAACATTGCCGTTGTTCCACTGGATTTTGGTCATGTAAAGGCGCGGCGAGCCAAAAAATAGGTAACCTTGCGTTGGATGACCGGTGGAAGCTCTGCATTAAAACGATTAACAACTAAGGAATGAAATATGACCTCGATAAAAAGCTATGCGGCTCTCAAAGCCAAGGAACTTTTAGTCCCTTTCCAAATCCAGCGTCGTGAACCCGGTCCTTTTGATGTAGTCATTGATATTCAATATTGCGGTATTTGTCATACAGATCTGCACCAGGTACGGGATGAATGGGGTGGAGCCCGCTTTCCGATGGTTCCTGGCCATGAAATTGCGGGTCTCGTGAGTGCCGTTGGTGCCTCGGTCAAGCGTTATAAAATCGGCGATCGGGTCGGCGTTGGTTGTTTTACGGATTCCTGTCGCCAATGTTCGCCGTGTAAGCAAGGCCTGGAACAATATTGTGAAAAAGGCATGCGACAAACTTATAATGCCCTTGAAAAAGACGGAAAAACCGCGACCTATGGCGGCTATTCGCAGAAAATTGTAGTCGACGAAAATTATGTTCTGAAAATACCGGACAGCTTGCCCTTGGATAAGGCGGCGCCTTTGCTCTGTGCCGGCATCACGACTTATTCTCCTTTGAAGCACTGGAAAATCAAGGCCGGCTCCAAGGTTGGTGTGCTCGGTCTGGGTGGTCTAGGACACATGGCGGTTAAAATCGCTGCGGCGATGGGCGCGGAAGTGACAGTCTTGAGCCATTCCGGCAGCAAGAAGGCAGATGCGCTCCGAATGGGAGCCAAGAATTTTGTAATTACCGCGGAACCGGGCGTTTTGGATCCCTATGCCGCCTATTTCGATTTGATCATCAATACAGTTTCTGCCAACCTAGATCTTGGCGCCTATCTCATGCTGCTTAAACTGGATGCGACCTTGGTGGCAGTCGGCGTGCCTGAACATCCAGTGTCCTTTGGTTTTTTCCCATTGATTCAGGGTCGGCGTTCTTTGAGCGGCTCTTTGATCGGTGGTATACAAGAAACGCAGGAAATGCTGGATTTCTGTGCCCAGCATGGTCTATCAGCGGAGATTGAAGTGATTTCCATTGAGAAAGTCAATGAAGCTTTTGAACGCATGACCCAAGGCGACGTTCGCTACCGTTTTGTGATTGATCTCAGTACCTTGGCGTGAAGCAGCGAGTACAGCGTTATAAATATTCGGTTCACCTTTCCATACCCTCCTTCCTCCACCAACAGCGTGGAGGAGAGGGGAATTTAAAATGAGAACCGAATATTTACCCATTTAGCGTTTATCCATTTGATTTTAAACCATTAATTCAATACTTAGAATGAACAAACATCCATAGACAGAAAGGCTATGGCACTATGGGAAAAACGCGGGCCAAAAGGGTCAAAGCGCTGCTTGAAAAACTGATGGAAAAAAAGTACCCAAGGTGTTTATAATCAACTTTAAAATGACACAAGAGGAGTGGAAGCGTTGTGATGCGGTCAGGTACGCGAGGAATAGCCGCTGGATTAGGCGCAGAAAGACCGTTGCCTCCGACAACGACTCTTTTCGCCTTTAAACTTGCTAATGTGCAAAAACAAAAACTCAACGTCCTGAATCAAAACCTGAAACTCCATTCTGGTTTAACTCTCCCCGAAGGGCAGGCCTTGTCTCTCATTCAAGAACTCGCCGATGAATTGGAAAGACTTAATAAAATCGATACCACTCTGGCGGAGGAAAGCCAGGATAAGCTGCTGATTAACCAATATCGATTAGCGATCATCAAAGCCTTCGACGAGCATCTTCGCCTAAGCACCCCGCAAAAGCCCAGCGCGCCGAACCCGCCACCGATTCCTTGGTGGAAACAGACTCTTCACTACCTCAGCTACGGCGTGCTTTTGGTCGTTGGGATGGTGATGGACGGCATCGGCAGCTTTTTAGGCGGGCAGGAGCTCATTAATTTAATTCCAAGCATCGCCGGTCCAGTAGGAATGATCATTGGCATCAGCTTTAGTTTAATTAATGCAGCCTTGTTTTATTCCTTTGAAGCCGCCATGTTAAGGCAAATGATGGGCTTGGAATCCATGGATGAAATCGGCGAGCAACTGGAAATGGACGAGGAGCAAATTGTCCGAACCAAAGCAATAAACGATTTTATGATGAACCATGCAAAAGACAGCGTGGAGCAAGAGACCTATTATACCTATGCTCATCTGGCTGCTGTGATTAACAAAACGATTCAGGCTAAAACGCATTTCCATAGAGAGGAACTCCCCGAAAAGCGCTCGCATAAAATGCTCCGTCACGCGGTCACCCTGATCGGCGGGATCATGGTCACCGGCTCCAGCTATTTTATGGCGAATTCTCTGCTGCTCTTTGCAGCGCCGGCTCTCGTCGGCACACCTATCGGCTGGGTTTTACTGAGTATCGGCGTCATCACCATGCTAGCCTACTTTCTTTCTATGCGCGGAAAAGCAATGGTCAGTATGTTCAATCCAGCCAGTAAAAAATTTAAAGACGCGAAGGCCCAATACGAGCAGTTTTTACCAAAATCTGAAGCGGTATTCAGACAGGTTTATAAGGATAAGCTCGAGCTACTCACTTTACGCGCGGAAAACCGCGAGCTGAGGAGACAACTTGAGGTATCGGCGGGGAGCCCAAGGATCAGTCCGCCGCCGGTGAGTAGCTCCCCACCTCATAGTCCTAGTCTCCTTCGCGGGTCTCAAGGTTTTTGGAGGGACCCACAGGATCTGTCCGTAATCGCTACTTCTTCAAGCACAACAGAGCTGAGAAGTAGTAGTCCCGGGCAGCACTGAAAATGCGCCCTTGCCTTCTCGATGGTCGCCAGTCACTAAATAATCAGCACTTCCTTCCACGCACATGCTGATGAAAAAGCTATCATTTGGATCAGCTGCCTCTGCTTTGAGAACCAAGCGTTCTAAACGGAAATGACAAATCTCCGACTTTTTCTGCCCCTATTCAACCCTTTGCCATGCTATCCCTGCTTTTGCTTACCTCCGATGCGCGACGCATCATGGGAACGCTGGTCTGAATTCAGTGCCTCGGTTGGGCTTGTGCCTTGATCATCATTCTGGCGAATATCGGCTTTCTTGCGGCGATTCTTTCGCATTAACGTTTAGAGACAAAGAAGTTTCCCTTGATATAAAACCGCAAATGACGTTTTGCCCAGTGTTTGGCGTAGTCCACGCCAATGCGCGGTCTTTTCACCAGGGTGAAGGCGGAGTCGTCTCCTTCGGTGAGGTGGAAGTCGGGGCTGAGCAGGTCCTTGCCCTGCAGATTTTTATCAATGCTCATGGCCTTGCATAAGAGCCCGGGACCCTGGGTGCGCTCTGCGATATTCTTCACCGGTTCTAGGGCGCGCAGCAGGACAGCGGCGGCATGACCTTCTTCCTCTGTCACAATGTTCATACAGTAATACATGCCATAAATCAGGTAAACATAGGCGTATCCCGGCGGGCCAAACATGACTTGGGTTCGGGGGGTTAAACCTTTGGCTGAGTGAGCCGCCAGATCATGCGGGCCAAGATAGGCTTCAACCTCGACGATTTTTCCGATGCGCTTCAGGCCGTTCACCCGGTGGACTAAATATTTTCCCAGTAAGTCTTGAGCAACGCAAACGGTGTCTCGATTATAAAAGCGACGGGAAAGCTTTTTCATGGCCGAGGGAGGTCCTCACATCATTTCATATTGCGGTCCGCTGCCGCCTTCCGGCGGGGTCCAGACGATGTTTTGCGTAGGGTCCTTAATGTCACAGGCTTTGCAATGAACGCAATTGGGCGAATTAATTTGTAATTGGGGCTGACCGCCGTGATCAATCATTTCATAGACCCCCGCTGGGCAATAGCGGGTTTCCGGCGCGGCATATTCCGGTAAATTGACTTGTACGGGTACCGTGGCGTTTTTCAATAGAAGGTGGCAGGGTTGGTCTTCCGGGTGCTCGATATTGGCGAGATAAACAGAAGCAGGCAGATCGAAGGACAAATGACCGTCATGCTTGGGATAGACGAGTTTGCGGCAAGCTGCGGCCTTTTTCAGGCTGCCGGAATCGGTGATCGTATGATGCAGGGTCCAGGGTGCGTGTCCGCGAAAAAGATAAGCGTCGAGGGCGGAATAAGCCAGCCCCGGCCACAGGCCCCAGCGTAGTGCGGGGCGAATGTTGCGCGCCTGATAGAGTTCTTTCCAAATCCAGCTGGTCTCGCATTGGCGCCGGTATTCCAGGCATTCCTGCGACCCTGCTTGTTCCAACAAGGGCAGAACCGCTTCAGCGGCGATCATGCCCGACTTCATGGCATTGTGAATACCTTTGATTTTGGGAACATTCAGAAAACCCGCGCCGCAGCCCAGGATGAGTCCGCCGGGAAAAGAGAGTTTAGGAATGGATTGGAAGCCGCCCTCATTCAGCGTTCGTGCACCATAGGCTAGCCGTTTGCCGTCCTTGAGCAGGGGGGCGATGGCGGGGTGAGTCTTAAAGCGTTGAAATTCCTCATAGGGATTGAGATAGGGATTTTCATAATCCAGTCCGACAACAAAGCCCAGGGCGACTTTTCGATTTTCCAGATGATAGACAAAGGATCCGCCGTAGGTCTTTGCATCCAGCGGCCAGCCGATGGTGTGCAGCACGGCACCAGCGCGATGCACGGCTTCAGGCACTTCCCATAATTCCTTGATGCCGAGGCCATAGGTTTGGGGATCCACACCTTGGCGCAAGCTAAAACGTTCAAATAATTGCTGTGTCAGATAACCGCGGCAGCCTTCCGCGAAAAAAGTCTGCTTGGCGCGCAGTTCAATGCCGGGTTGATAAAGCGCACTGTGTTCGCCGTTTTTCTTCACGCCTTTGTCGCCGGTCGCGACGCCGCAAACGGCATTTCCCTCATACAGTATTTCCGTGGCTGCGAAGCCGGGAAAAATATGGATGCCCTGGTTTTCGGCCTGGCGCGCCAGCCAACGGCATAATAAACCGAGGCTAATGAGATAGTTGCCATGATTTTTCATAGGGGGAGGCGTTGGTAGGCGGAAGGATTTTTTTTCCGTCAGCAGGACAAATTCATCTCGTGTGGCGGGCGTGTGAATGGGTGCGTCCAGGTTGCGCCAATCCGGGATCAGCTCGTTCAGGGCGCGTGGCTCGAGGACCGCGCCGGAGAGAATATGTGCTCCGACCTCGCTGCCTTTTTCTAAAACGGCAATTTGCAGCGTTTTATGGGCCTGTTGTGCCACTTGTGCCAGGCGAATTGCGGCAGACAGTCCGGCGGGGCCGGCGCCGACGATGAGAACATCAAAATCCATGCTTTCACGCGCCATGATTTTCCCTTATCCGAGTTCCACCGCAAGGGCTGTGGCTTCGCCGCCGCCGATACAGAGGGAGGCGATGCCGCGTTTCAAGCTGTATTGTTGCAGCGCGTGGACCAACGTGACCAGAATACGCGCGCCGGTTGCCCCGATGGGATGGCCCAAGGCGCAGCCACCGCCGTGAATATTAAGTTTGTCGCGCGGGATTTTTAATTCACGCATGGCGGCCATGGCGACTACGGCGAAGGCTTCGTTGATTTCGAAGAGATCCGTTTGCGCGACCGTCCAGCCGATTTTTTCCAGCAATAGTCGTGTGGCGTCGATGGGCGCGGTGGTGAATTGTTCAGGTTGCTTGGCATAGGATTGGTGAGCAACAATCCGTGCCAGTGGTTTGAGACCACGTTTTTCAGCCTCAGACTGTCGCATTAAGACCAAGGCCGCGGCGCCATCTGAAACGGAGGAAGAGTTGCCAGCCGTGACGGTACCGTCTTTATCGAAGGCCGGCTTTAATTGAGCGATTTTTTCAAGCGAGACGGAGCCAGGCCGTTCATCCGTGTCAATGCATTTGTCTCCCTCGCGGGTTTTTGCCGTGAGCACGACAATTTCCTTGGCAAAGCTTTTTTCCTGAATCGCTTTTCGAGCGCGCTCAAAGGAAGAGAGGGCGAACTGGTCTTGAGCTTCGCGGCTAAAGCCAAATTCTTTGGCGCAGCGTTCAGCGAAATAGCCCATGGGTCTGCCTTTATCGTAGGCGTCCTCTAGGCCGTCCAGCAGGGTATGGTCAAGCAACTGCCCATGCCCGAAGCGATAACCTTGACGCGCTTTAGGAAGCAGGTAGGGACCGTTGCTCATGCTTTCCATGCCGCCGGCAACAATGACATGTTGCTGTCCGGTTAGCAGAATATCATGGGCCAGCATGACCGCTTTCATGCCTGAACCGCACATTTTGTTAAGCGTGGTACACCCGGTCTTGACGGGTAGGCCGGCGCCGAGAACAGCTTGTCGCGCCGGAGCTTGTCCTTGCCCGGCGGGGAGAACGCAGCCCATAAAGGCTTCGTCAACGTCTTCTGCTTTGATCGCGGCGCGTTCCAAGGCGGCTTTGATCACGAAAGAACCGAGCTGCGGCGCGGAAAAATCCTTTAACTCACCCAGGAGATTGCCTTGCGGCGTTCTGGCCAGACCGACGATGACGATGGGATCTTTATCCATGCAGCGGTTCCTTGAATTAACGGCTCTCTCTTTTATCCAGGGCTTCGTTTTTAATATGGCTTTCCTGCTGTTTCAGCAGGGACTTGATTTTCTGTAGCTTGGCGGCGTCAAAAGAAAAACCCGATTCTTGTAGCGCTTTCTCCGGATTTTTCTTGAACTGGGCGCGAAAATCAAGATCGTTTGCCCAGACTTCAAAGACTTCTTTCAGTTCCGCGGCAGAGACGGTCGAGGCGGCGGCTTCCTTCACATCCATAGTCCATAACGGGTAGTGGCCAATCTTGCCGTGGGGCACGACGTTGAAATAGTGGGAGGCGGCAGTGATGATTTTTTCTTCTGAATAGTTTTGGCTGTGCTCACTGGCTTTTTCGATTTGCTCGACGTTTTGGCAGTCGGCCAAGTTGACGCGGTTGTTGAAGATAATACGCTCACTGCAAATTTTTCGAAGGTATTTAAAGATTTCGTCGTGATCCAGGTAACGGTCGGGATTGCGAACGCTGCCGAAATAAAGATATTGATACATATTCAACATGAGCACCGTCTGAAAGGGTCCGCCGAATTCGTCAATTCGATCCGCTAGCTCATGCAGACGCAGGAATTCAAAGCGCACTTTATCTTTGTGCAAATGTTCCTGCAACCAACGGCAGACGTCAATGTCATATTGATAAACGTCGATGCCCAGGCAGCGTGTGCAGTTGGGATCTTCGCCGGCGGCGAAAACAAAGAAACCTTTCGAGGAACCGATGTCCAAAAAACTGGTTAGCGGCTGCGGCAGCAGATCGCGCACGCGGTTATAGCGTTTGGCTAATTCACGAGTGGGGATCAAGCGGGTTTTTTTCACTTTGTAATTATGGTTGTTTGGGTAGGAGGCTCGTAAATAGTTTATATATTCCCGTGCAGTAGGGGCCATGTTTTGATTGGGGTGAAACAGGCGAGACAAGCGCTTAACAATTTTTGAAAACACAAAAAGCTTCTCCTATTGATTCCGTGAAGCGGTAAAAAAACATTATAGACAGCGAGGAATAGTTTTGAAATGAGTATTTTTAGCCGAATGCGAGAATGCAGACGTATCATGTTAAAATAGAAAAAAGTGCCATTAATTGATATCCACTCAGTATGGATTAATTATGCCCACTTCTATCGAAAGTGCCACTATAAGCATCCCCGAGCGGCAGGCTCTTATTCAAGCCTTTCCCTGCTTTTCTGGTCTATCTTCAGATCAAAGCGATCATTTAGCAACGTTAATGCGCGAGGTGAGTTACACGCCAGGAGAGGTGGTGGTTACGCAAGATGAACTGGTTGACTCTGTTTATTTTATAGTCAATGGCGAGGCCGAGGTGAGCACTTTCTCTGAATACAAAAAAAAGCTAATAAAAACGCCGGTTGCAATGCTGAGGGCAGGTGAAAGCATCGGCTTAAATGACAGCGGCTTTTTTTCCTCAACCGGCAAACGGACTGCCACGGTCACTGCCACTGCCAAGCTTTTATTGCTGGTCCTCGACTTAAAAAATCTGCACGCTTTTTTGGAAAAGAATAAACTGGAATCCGGGATGTACGCGGCGGCCGAACAAATGCTGCGCATGCGACTGATCAAGCAAAGTTTGCCCTTTAGCAAACTGACACACGAACGTTTGCTCTGGCTTTGTGAGCGAATCGAAAAGCTCACCATGCCGGCTGGAACGGAGATCTTTCATCAGGGCGATCCGGGCGATAAATGCTATCTGGTGCGTTCGGGAAAAATTGAAATCATTGCCGAGGAAAAAGACGGTTCTTCGCATCTCCTGGCTGTTCTCAAACCGCCGACCTTGTTTGGCGAGGCAACCTTGGTGACGCAGCAGCCGCGAAATGCAACGGCGCGCGCGCAGGAGGACTCTCAATTATTGGTGCTGTCTTTCGAGTACTTAAGTGATTTGTGGGAGAAAGAGCAAAAGGTAGCAGATATGTTCATGACGCTGATGGTGGATCGTAGCCGTCCTGAGCGCAATCCCGAGGTCAGTGAATATCCGCGCACCGCGCCAGATGGTCAGACACTCGTCATTCTAAAAAATGCGGCCACGGCGCGATATTTTAAATTGTCCCAGGAGGGCTGGTTTATCTGGCAGCAAATGAATGGCAAGCAGACGCTGCTTGAAATCACCATGGCGCTTGCGAATCAATACCAAGTTTTTTCTCCCAACATGGTGGTAGCTTTGATTTCCAAGCTGGCGGCTTCGGGCTTCGTTTTGCATGTCAGCCTGGGCGCCTTGCCAACGGGAAAAAAGACGGTGCTGGATCTCTGGCGTTCTCGGCTACAACGCATTTTCGATTTTAGAATCATCTTTAAGCAAGCCGATGTATGGCTGACGCGGATTTATAACCAAGGCGGCAAATTCCTGTTTACCCGCCTCGGACAAGTCTTTCTTGCGACGCTCTCACTGAGCGGCCTGGCGGCTTTTTTTATGACGGAAAACCATATCGTGCATTTGTTAAAAACCCTGCATGCGAGTTGGTTGATCCTCGTTTGCATGTTACCTCTGATGCTCCTGACGGCTGCTTTGCATGAGTTGGGCCACGCCTTCGGCACCAAGGCCTACGGTCGCCAGGTGCATTGCATGGGTCTCGGCTGGAATTGGATCCGGCCGATCGCTTTCACGGACACGACGGATATGTGGTTGGATACCCGCGGGCACCGCATTGCCGTTAATTTATCGGGACTGTATGCCAATGTTCTCGTGGCTGGGTTTTGTTCGATATTGGTCTTGCTGGTTCCCTCGCTCTATTTACAGTCTTTTCTGTGGTTGTTCGCGCTAATGACTTATATCAAAGGTTTTGCCATGCTCAATCCCGCCCAGGACATGGACGGCTATTTTATTATGATGGATTATTTTGAAAGACCGCGTCTGCGTCAGGACGCTACAGTCTGGCTGATCAGGAAATTTCATCGCCCGGGGAAGCATGCGGCACATTTTTTGAAGCACCTTCCGGAAGTAGGTTATTGGCTGGCCTGTCTGGTCTTTTTAGTCTTGACCGCCGTGATCACTTTATATGTGCAGGGCTTCGTTCTGAAGCTGCTGGGGATGCACCCGCCCAATCTTTTTACGGCGCTTCTGGTCCCTGCGTTCACCGTGGCGCTCTCGAGTGTGGCCCTTATTTCTGACATCCGGAAGCAGGATTAGGCGCTAAATTCGCATCGGAATAATGACGAGTTCCTTGCCTTCCATGTGTAACTGGCGTTGCAGTGTGTTCGGGGTTTCGTTATGCAGGAAACGCGTGATCCAGTTGTCGTGCTTGAACACCAGCTTGCTTGAGAAGAAAATGCAGTTGGGATATTTGGCGCAGACTTCCTCAGCCAGTTTATCCAATTCTTCGACGGTGTCAGTGCCAAAGTCGGAGTGGGCCTCGGCGGGAATGCCGTATTGATGGCAATAGTTCACGAAATAAGCCAGCGTTTGATTGACTTCCAGCTTCATTTTTTCCAGTTCGTCCTGACCGCTAAAGCTTTTCACATCGACGATGCCCGCGCTTAAAAACACAAAATTTTTAAAATGATGGGGGAACATGCGGAGGACGCACAGTAAGGTATGCATACCGACGCCTAAATTTTTACCGACCAAAATGCCGGCGGTTGGTTGCTGGGGGTCGGGCAAGGGCGGATTGCTGTCTTCTTCGGTGATGGGCTGTCGGAGCTGAACGTCAAGTTCAGCCAGCTTTTTCGCGACGCGCTTATAATGTTGTTTGATCAAGAGGCAGAGGGCGATAACGGCGCAGGTGATGGCGATAGTCAACCAACCGCCGGCTTGCAGTTTCGACACCAACGTGACGCAGAGAATGCCGGCCGCGATGAGAAAGGCCGCGAAGGAGAAGACAAGGCGCCAGTGCCAGTTGGGCGAGGCCTTCTTTCTTTTTCGAAGCCAATAGACGGACATACCCAATAAGGAGAGAGTAAAGGTGATGAAAACATTAATACTATATAAGACGACGAGCACCGAAACCGCGCCTTTGCACCAGATCAGAATGCCCAAGGCCGCAATTCCGAAGAGAATAATGCCATTTTGCACCACCAGGCGGGTGGATAAATGGCGGAAGCGGTTTGGCATCCAACCGTCAATGGCCATATTTGACAAAACGGCGGGGCCGGCCAGGAAGCCGGTGTTGGCGCCGACGAAAAGGAGACTGGCTTCCAAAAGCAGCGTGATGAATAAAACCACGTGGCCAAAGTCAGAGTTCCCTAAAATGGCGTGGAAAACAATCGCATTCAAGGTTTGTCCCAAGGCGGGAACGGGCTGCCAGAGGAGATAAAGCAAAATAAAGCCGGCAGCTGTGAAACTGAGCGAGGTGGCCATGTAGAGCATGGTCCATTTCCCGGTAGCGACCCGCGGTTCTCGCAAACGGTTCACATTGTTCGAGACGGCCTCGAGCCCGGTATAAGTACCGCTGCCCAGGGAGTAAGCGTGCAAGACCAGGCCAAGGAAGGGCAGCCAACCCAGGGCCTGGATGAAGTTGTGGGATTCCTGCAAGGTTTCATGAACAACGGGAACCACGCCACTGCGATGCGCGGCGATGCCGTAGATAATGAGTGTAAAATGCACGAGAACAAAGCTGAGAAAGATCGGCATAAGCACTTTAATGGACTCTTTCATGCCGCGCATGTTGAGTACGATCAGAAATAAGGTTAGGAGAGCTTCGGCCAGTAATTTAGAGGAAAGCCAGGCTGTGGGTAAAAGGCTGAAAATCGCGTCCATGCCGCTGGCGATGGATACGGCGATGGTGAGTACGTAGTCCACGATCAGCGCTGCGCCGGAGATCAGGCCGATGTAGGGGCCAAGTAACTGGGTGGCGACTTTATAACCGCCACCGCCGCTGGGAAAGAGTTCGATCACCTGGTTGTAGCCCAGGGAAATCACGAAGACGGTGATCGCGGTCGCGATGGCGATATAGAGTGCGAAATGCGTATGCGTGCCTAAGGCAAGGAAGGCTTCCTCCGGTCCGTAACAGGAGGAGGAAAGACCGTCGGCGCCCAAGCCGACCCAGGCGAGAAAGGCAACCAGCGAGGCATGCCGCAAGATAGCCGGATTAAAAGGGTTGAGAGGATGACCGAGTAATAAATTTTTTAGTCGAGCTTTCAATTTCATTTCAATGTCCGTTGATGAGGTTCCTAAGCCCTCTGCTTTATCCCTGATGCATTAAACGCTCAATTCGTTTTTCCAGCGGAGGGTGAGATGAAAAAAGTTCAAGCCAACCGGGACGGTGGGTAATTTTAAGGGCGGCCATTGACGGTGCGCGATCGTCCTCATAACCCATGGCGCTTTGCAGACGCTTTAAGGCGGCGATCATTTTATCGCGACCGGCGAGACGGGCGCCGCCAGCGTCGGCACGGTATTCACGCAAGCGCGAGAAGGCAGCGACGACGATACTTCCCAGGAGGGTGAAGAGAATGTCAAAGACAATGATCAAAAGATTATAAATCAGGAAGGAAGGGCCTTCTTCGCGATCTTCATTTTTGGAGAGCGCCATGGAAACTGCGTAGGCCACGATGCGCGAGAAAAAAAGAGTAAAAGCATTCACCACGCCTTGCAAGAGGGTCATCGTGACCATATCGCCATTAGCGATGTGCGTCATTTCGTGGCCGATGACGCCGTCGATCTCATCTGGATTCATGTTCGATAAGAGACCGGAAGAAACGGCTACCAGGGCGTTACTCTTCGAGGGCCCCGTGGCAAAGGCGTTAAGTTCCGGCGAGTGATAAATACCGACTTCGGGGAGAGCGGGCAGATTTAAGCGGCGGGTATAACCTTGAACGATGTCCAGTAAAAAGCGTTCTTCACGGGTCGCGGATTGAGAATTAATGCTGACCACGCCGAGGGCAAACTTAGCCATGGTCTTGGAAAGTAACAGGGAAATAAAAGAACCTGCCATGCCCCAAATAGTACAATAAATAGCTAGGTTTTTATAATCGAGCCCATAGGACGTTAAATACCCATGAAGGCCTAGAACGGTAGTAATGATCGAGATGGTGGTAATGACTAAGATATTCGTCAAAACAAACAAGAGTATTCGTTTAAACATATCGGCCTCGTGTGATCACCCTATAACATACCTCATTTTGGCTGCATCCGTAAAGCACCGTCCAGGCGGATGACCGAGCCGTTTAACATGGGGTTTTTAATAATGTGCCGCACCAGGAGGGCGAATTCCTCTGGTTGCGCAAGGCGTTTGGGAAAGGGAACTGCTGCGGTTAGCGCGTGTTTCGCCTCCTCGGATAATTTTGCAAACAGGGGCGTGTCCACGAGGCCAGGCGCAATAGTCATGACACGAATGCCGAATTGTGCCAATTCGCGCGCAGCCGGCAAGGTCATGGCGACGATGCCACCCTTGGAGGCGCTATAGGCGACTTGACCAATCTGCCCTTCGTAGGCGGCGACGGAGGCGGTGTTGATGATTAAGCCGCGTTCACCGGAAGCACCTTGTGGTTCGAGCGGGATCATGCCGGCGGCGGCGAGACGCATCAGATTGAAGGTGCCGTTGAGATTGACGTTAATGATTTTCTGAAACTCTTCCAAAGGCAGGGGTCCCTCTTTGCCTACCAGACGTTTTGATAAAACCAGGCCGGCGCAATTAATGCAAATGCGAGCCGGTCCAAAAACCGTGGCGGCTTCGCGGACCGCGGTTTCCACGCTGTTTTCGCTCGCGACATCGCAGCGCAAGGCCAGGCCTTTAATTTCCTTCGCGAGGGTCTCGGCGGCTTCTAGGTTCACGTCCAGGAGCACGACTCTGGCGCCGGTCTTGGCCAAGGTCCGCGCGGTCGCAGCTCCCATCCCGGAGGCGCCGCCGCTAATGAGGGCGACCGTGTTTTTAATTTTCATCAAGGCTTCCTTATTTTTCTTGTCATCTCTAGTTCTCTAACATATTCTTTTTAAGGGTGAAATAAAATAGCCTTCACCAAAAAGGAAAGCCATGAAAATTTTAGTCGCGGTCAAGCGAGTCCCGGATTTTAAAACGTCTGTTCGCCTGAAGGCAGACGGCAGCGGCATTGAAACAGTCAACGTAAAAATGTCGATCAATCCCTTTGATGAAATTGCCATTGAAGAGGCCGTTCGTTTAAAAGAGCAGGGGACGGCGAAGGAGGTGATCGTTGTTTCTATCGGCGATGTGGCTTTACAGGAGATTTTGCGCACGGCGTTGGCCATGGGCGCGGACCGCGCCTTGCTGGTGCGGACGGAAGAGGAAGTACAACCTTTAAGCGTGGCCCGCATTTTAGCCGCCGTGGTTCAAAAAGAAGCCCCGCAGCTGGTTATTCTGGGGAAACAAGCCATTGATAGCGACAATAATCAAGTGGGCCAGATGCTGGCCGGTTTGCTGAATTGGCCGCAGGGTTGCTTTGCCTCGCGGCTGCGCTTCGAAGGCGCGGGCCTGCAGGTTACTCGGGAAATCGATGGTGGTCTCGAGACTTTAGCGCTCTCGTTGCCAGCGGTTATTACGACGGACCTGCGTTTGAATGAGCCGCGCTATATTTCGCTTCCCAATATTGTGCAGGCCAAGCGCAAGCTGTTGGAGGTGTTGCCGCTGGAAACATTAGCGGTATCGCTTTCCTGTGGAATGAAGGTGTTGAAGTTGTCTGTGCCGGAAAAGAAACGCAATGCAGTGCGCGTTGAAAATGCTGCGGAACTGGTGCGTCTTCTGAAAGAAGAAGCAAAGGTATTATAAGGGATAAAGGAAGCGCATGAGTATATTGATTTTAGCGGAACATGATAATCAACGCTTGAAAGAAGTCACCGGCCACGCGGTTAGTGCTGCCCAACGGTTAAATCAGGATCTTGAAATCTTGGTGGTCGGCTGGCGTTGCGAAGGTGTGGCGCAGGAAGCGGCAAAACGGCCTTCCGTCAAAAAGGTGTGGCTGGTCGACGACGAAGTCTATCAGTACCAATTGGCTGAAAATACGGCCGCACTTTTAGCGGAGCTTGGCAAGCGGCATCATTATATACTGGCGACTTCTTCGACTTTTTCAAAAAATATTCTGCCACGAGCGGCGGCCTTGTTGGGTGTAAACATGATCTCGGAAGTCACGGAGATCTTGTCCGAAGACACCTTTATCCGGCCGATGTTTGCCGGCAATGTCTTGGCCACGGTGCAAAGTCTGGATCCCATTAAAATGATGACCGTTCGCGGCACAGCTTTTCCCGCTGCTTCCCCTGGTGTAACAACGGCGCCGATTGAAAAGCTCAGCCAACCCTTGCCCAATGCCCTGTCGCAATTTGTCGAACACCGTTTGACGGTTTCCGAGCGGCCTGAATTGACCTCGGCCCGCGTAGTGCTTTCCGGTGGCCGCGGCTTAAAGAGCGCGGATAATTTTAAATTACTCGAAGGGCTGGCGGATCGATTGGGTGCTGCGATCGGTGCCTCGCGCGCGGCGGTTGACGCTGGTTACGCCCCGAATGACTATCAGGTTGGCCAAACCGGCAAGGTGGTCGCCCCTGATTTATACATCGCCATCGGCATTTCTGGAGCGATCCAGCATTTGGCGGGGATGAAAGACAGCAAGGTGATCGTTGCTATTAACAACGACCCGGATGCGCCCATTTTTCAAGTGGCGGACTATGCCTTGGTCGGCGACCTTTTTCAGATTTTACCGGAATTGCAGGCGGCATTAGACAAACAGGGAAAATAATGCAATATACCGATTGCATTTTGAATGTCTTTTGTCCCCGCTCCCACGCTTTTAGTGGGAACGGCGGAGTGCACTGCTATTAAGTTAGGGATACCGGCGTACTTCACGTTTTGAAGTGCAAAAGGTATATTTGGCTTGTTCTGGTTTTTAGGGTTGGCTGTTTAAAACCCTCCCTTTCTAGCGATTATCAATTATAATTACAGGTAGAAGGCCGGGGTGAAGTACGCGGGGAGAGTAAATATTCGGTTCTCATTTTAAATTCCCCTCTCCTCCACGCTGTTGGTGGAGGAGAGGGCTAGGGAGAGGAGGTGTTATTAATTATAACTCGCTGATTATGATTAATTTTATACCTCCTTCCCCTAACCCCTTCCTCCACCAACAGCGTGGAGGAAGGGGGATATGGAAGGGTGAAACGAATATATACGGGGAGAGAAGTAGATGATTGATTTTGATGAAGAAAAACGCAAACGAGCTGCTGGTGAGGAAGAGGAGAGCGGCGGCGATCAAGGCGAAGAGGGCGGTGCCGGCGGCCAAGGTGGCGTGGTCGAGTTTCATGATTTTATTTTCGCCAACGAAAAACAACGCAAACTTTCTCCCGAACAGGAAAAACAACTTTTAGCCCAGCACAAAGAGGCGAATGGCAGCCTGGTTGAAAAAGCGAAGAAACTCCGCGAAGAACGTAAGGACAGAAAAGAAGGCCGAACGGCCGGTAATCAGTGGAGAGCCGGGATGTCGGAGCGAACTTCCTCTTTCTTGAAGCACCCCATTTTGGGCGAGGCGGCGGAGTTTGACGGTATCGATCCCCAGGTCAATTTGGATCCCACCCTTTACGATGCCGATACCAACTCTGAGAAGAAAGAGGAATTAACCTATCAGCATCAATTGCGTCTTGGCCTTGAAAATCAGCCGCGCTTTAATCCCAAACCTTCTCCGTTTTAAAGGCCCCCAATGTCCCTCGCTACTGCGATCATTGAAGAAGATATCCACGCTGTTAAAGAGTGGCTGCGGCATCGCGTTGATCTCAATGCAATGGATGAATACGGCTTTACCCCCTTGATTGAGGCGGCTATTGCCGACAACCTTGAAATCACCAAGCTCTTGCTTACTCACGGAGCTGACGTGAATGGGCAAGATGCCACTGGGAACACGGCTTTGCACTGGGCGGCTGAAAATAACAATCTCGCGTTGGCACAGCTCTTACTGTCGCGCAATGCGAATCCCAATGCCTATACCCTGGCAGGGCAGCCCGTTCTCGTCATGCCGATTTTGCGGCGGCAAGCGGAACTTCGTCGGCTTCTCTACGATGCCGGCGCGGATGAGATCTTCGCTCAGGATTTTATTAACTTGAAACTGCTAGGCCACATGTTTGAACTGGTCGGAACGGCCAACCTGGTCGATCCGCAGAATCGGTATGTGGAAGTGGATTTTGAGGGTTTTTTTCTGGAAATCACGCTGGGCTTAATTTGCGATTCGCTGGCCCAATTTCAGAATAACTACGGTGCGCGCAAGTTAAGGCGCTATTTGGGCCTGTCTCAAGTGATCGTGGATGTGATGCACCGCGCTGCGGACCTGGTGCGTTATCGGCAATATCGCGTGGACGTGACCAAACACCGATCCACCCTCTTAAACCTGCTGCATCAGGAACCCTTGATTATCCCCATTGGCTACGAAGGGCATGCCATTACCTTCGTAAAATATGGTCGTATTATCGCGAAGTGCGACCGTCGCGAGGACAGCCGTCTTTTCGACAACATTATGTGCTACCGCATCGGCAAGCCCGAGGTTTTCACCAGTGAATTTGTCATGGACTTAATGTATAAGAAGCAGAGTGGACAGTTTATCAACGAAGACTTGCATCGCGTGTTAGCGCTTGAGCCGCTTACGGAGCTGAAGGTGGAGTCGCAAATCAGCGGTAATTGTTCCTGGGCGAACGTGGAAGCCTGTATCCCAACCCTCTTCTTCCTAATCCTCGCTTCCTTGCCCGGTGGCGCGGATTCTCTGGCGCAATATAAATCCCTGGCCTTGAATTTCTATCAGCGCTGGCGTGAATGGAACAAGGACCGTGCCCTGCAGTTTTGCCTACAAAGCTTTAAAGAGGCCGATTCGATCCGAAAAGCCTGTAAGGCCGAGATTTTGGCGGCTATCCTCTTTCAGCGCTGCGGGAGCGGGCAGATGTCCGACAAGACCCGAACGGAGGTTATTTTGTCCGTTTTTCAACATACCCGCTATCAATACATCCTGCAAAATTACTTGCAGGCTTATTATTATCGTCGCCCGACTCCAGAAGGGGAGCAGTTTTCAAAGCTTCTTAAGGACTATGGGATTATCAAGCGTTAAGGTCTCGATGGTGGTCAAACTAATTCTGTGCTATTCTAAAAAGCGGGAAGGTTCAACCACATAAGGAGCTTGGACTATGGAGTTGTTGATGTTGAAAAGTTGGGATCTCTATTCCTACGCTTGTTTTGTTCTCTTGCTACTCGGCGGTATCGATCTTGGTCTTTATGGAATCTTCGGAATTAATTTCTTTCATGCCATTCTAGGCGGCTTATTGTCCCGTCTGCTCTGTCTGGCAATTGGTATTGCCGCGGGTTATCTGATTTATCTGCTGGTTCTCGAAAAGAAGAAGGGCTCGCCCTAGTACTGAAGGCAAAATTGCAGTTTTATAAAAATCCTCCCCGGCCCTCCTGGTTACAGCAGGGCTTGGGGAGGGTTTTAAAAGGGCAGCTTTATTCCTTACCCTGCTTTTCCAGATAAGTAATCCACTCTTCCGCTTCTTTTGACTCGGGATTTAATTCAAGCGCCTTCTTGAAATTAACCATAGCCTCAGCATTTTTCTCAAGCTGATGCTGACAGAGAGCAATATTGTAGCGCAGGCTGAACTGCTCGCCCACGTAGGGTATGGATTGTTCGTAATAGACCAGCGCATCTTGGTATTGTTTGACGGCGTGGTAGAAAACGCCAATTTCAAACAAAACACATTCCGTCTTGGGCAGATGATAAAAATGAGCGGCCAGTTTTGGCATGCAAGCTGCTATAAACTCCAGCGTTTCCGCTTCGGCCTCCGGGACCAGGCTGATAATGCGATTTTTGATCTTGAGGTACATATGCGGATCCCAGCGTGTTAAATGCATGTGAGCAGCAATTGTATCCAAATCGCATTCATTGAAGGAATCGCTGACGCGGCGGTGAAGTGTGAAGTAATCGGAGGGACTGAAGCCTTCCACATATTGTTGAATGGCCAGCGCGGTACGCGGCAAGTTTGTCAGGTTCATGCCAGCGCAAAAAACGGAAGTTTTGATGCCCTTGCGTGACGTTTGCAGGAAATAGTCACCGCCGGTGTTTTTGAAATAATCGGCCAGGGCGTGGAAATTCACCATCATGGAGAAGCTGCCGTGAAAGGACAGCGAAGGATGGCCGTGGTAATCCAGCGATTTGACCGTACTGTAGCCTTTGTCCGTCGAGATAATGAATAATTTGTCATTGGATATTTTTTTCAGGTATTTAATGGCATGAAAGGAGCCGATGGGGAAGAGGAGGCTACTTTCATGAAGCTCGGCTTTATATTCCGCCAGGATTTTATTGAGTACGGGGTCGGGATAATAATCGGGCTTGATTTCGCGGATATGATAAACCGTTTCCAATTTCTCTAGATTCACGGGACGGTTGCCTTCTAGATTGCTGGTCTCCGTTTTTAAGCTAATCAGCAGCTCGTATAATTTTTTATCATGGACCGTAAAAGCATCGTGCGAAATGGTATCAAAAATATAATTGGCGAAAACGATGAGCGGATTTTGCAGCGTTTTTGGATCGAGGTGGATATGCTGCCGCAACAGCGTGATCGGCTTGTCTGTTTCCATATTGTAGATGGCGAAATCAATCAGGCCTTTTTCAATGTAGGGCAGCAAGGCTGGGTGTTTCTCGTAATAATTGATGTTATTGCGGGTGACATCGCTCATGACGTAACAGATGCGGATATCAGTCAGATTTAAAGACTCCATCAATTCAACCAGCGTTTTGATAACAAAAAAGCTAAAGCGTCCCGAACCGGTTCCCGGTTCTAAGATGTAAAAGGGATGTTGCGTGGCCTCAGGATGTTGCTGAATCCAGTCAAGAATAAAATTGAGTACAATTTGGGCATAGCAATACGCGATAAAAGGATTGCTGGTGATATAAAAAGGAACCTGGTTTACCCAGGCATTGATGCTTTCTTTATCAAAGTATTCCCGCTGCATGCGCCATAAAGCGGATTCAGAGAGACGCTTGTTTTCTTCAAGCAAGACCGACGGTACGTTAGTATGTTCTGTCACAAAAGGACTCCAAAATGTTTTGCGGTATTCTATATTGTGGAACACTTTTCTTCCTAGATCAATTTGAGTTTTAATTGGTATATTTTAAGTGCAAATATATTTATTTAGTATAAATTAAGATTAAAATTTATTATAATCGTTCAAATTTTATATGGTTCCCCTTTTTTTACAAGATGAAGTAATATGATGGTTTAGATTTAAGGGTGGATTTTTCATGAGCATAAGTAAACTGCAGCAACTGAATTTACCGCGTTATCTGGCGGAGCCGGAAGCGCTGGATTCGCTTTGGGTGCGGACGGACAAAAGGCGTGATGCGGCGCGTGGTATTTCTATTGAAAGCTATACTTTCAGCTCGCAACTGTGGCCGAAAGGGCCCGTGGAAAAGGAGGGACAGACTTGGCGCCATGCCCTGGTGTTTTATCGTCCAGACGTGATCTCAGCGGCGCAGGCACTGCTCTTTGTAAACGGTGGGACTCGGAACAAGGATGCACAGCAGGACAATCCCCAGCCGCATGAGCTGGATTTTTCGAGATTAGCCGCTGAAACCCAAGCGCTGGTCGTCGATTTGCAGGACGTTCCCAATCAATATTTAACTTTTGAAGATGCGGTTTCGCGCAAAGGCGACAGCATCTATGCCTACTCCTGGAACCGTTATATGAGTGACTTGGAGAAGAACGCTTATTGGCCCTTGTCGCTTCCCATGACTAAGGCCGTCGTGAAGGCCATGGATGCCATTCAGCAAATCATGGTTCAGGAGTATTTCATTCCGATCGAACATTTTGTCGTGGCCGGGCTTTCTAAACGTGGCTTGGCGACCTGGTTGGCCGCTTTGCACGACGAGCGCATTTCGGCCATCGTTCCCATCGTGATTGACACGCTCAACACTCAAAAAACGATGAAGCATATTTATGCGAGTTATAACAACAACTGGCCGCTGGCTTTCTATGACTTCATCCAGGAAAAAATTCCTGAGAGCATGCAGTCCATGGAATTTAAGCAACTCATGGAAATTGAGGATCCGCTCGCCTATCTTCGCAAGGAGAACGGCGAATTTTACAAAAAGCGCCTGAGTATCCCAAAATATATCATTAGTGCGAGCGGTGATGATTTTTTCACGCCGGATTGTTTGAGTTTATATCTTGACGAATTGCCGGGTGAAACCCGGGTGCGCCTGGTGCCGAATCAGGGCCATTCGATGGACTTGAAAATTGTGGAAGAAGCCTTGCTGGGCTATTTCCGTGCTTTTATTAAACGCAACCCGCTGCCACAAGTTCAATGGAGTATCACGCAACGCGGCGCCCTTTGTCACGTGCTGACGGACAAGCCGCCGCAGCAGGTTAAACTCTGGGAGGCGGAAAATGCGCAGTCCCGGGATTTTCGTCTGGCCGCCCAGATCAAATATCTCGACAAAAATCTGGTTGGTGCTTATCGCGAAGGCTTTTATCACTATCCAGTCCAGGTCAACGCACCGCTCCAGGGTTGGAAAGCCCATTTCATCGAACTGACTTTTCAGGAACGGCAAGGGGACCCTTTGATCCTTACCACGCCTGCTTATGTGGTGCCCGCGGATCATTCAGACTAAAGGAAGCGTAAAACGGAAGGCGGCGCCGCTATCTTTGCGGTTTTCTGCCCAGATTTTCCCGCCATGCGCCAGGATGATGTGTTGGCAGATGGCTAGCCCCAAGCCCAAGCCTCTTTCTGTCGCCAACATACGACCGCGGTAAAATTTTTCGAAGAGCTTATTGATCTCGTCGGGAACAATTCCGGGGCCGCGGTCCTCTACGCTCACAATCACTTCGTTATCTTTGACGTCGGCGGAGATGTCCAGGGGAGAAGTGGGCAGGGTGTATTTGATGGCATTGTCAATCAGGCAATTGAACACTTCGCCGATCAGCACCTTGTCAAAAGGAACCGGCGGCAGCTTGGCCGGGAAGTGCAGCTTGATCGGTTTTTTTCCCAGGCGCTTACCCAGTGTTTTAAGGACGAGATTGAGTTCGTCGGCGAGAGAGCCTGGCTGCTTCTTTAATTTAACGTCCTCCGATTCCAGGTAGGTGATTTGCAATAAATTGTTGATCAAATGACTGACTTGCTCTGCTTCGGTATAGATGGCGTTACCTAACTTGAGAATCATTTGCGGCGGCAATTCCTTGTTCATTTCGATCAGCGTGCTGGCCGCGCCCATGACGGAAATCAGCGGAGCGCGCATGTTATGGGAAACCGCCTGCAACAAGGAAGAACGCACACGGTCGGTTTCTGTTTTGAACTCGGATTCCTTGGTTTTTTCTTGCAAGCGGTCGACTTCCAGAGCCAAGGCGACCTGATTGGAGCAACCCTCGAGCAGGTGCATTTGCTCCGGAGTAAAGAGAGTGTTTTTTTGAAAGGGATGGAGGCGTAGCACACCGATGGTTCCCTGAGTCGTGATTAAAGGAACATAAATTGAATCCGAGAAAGGCAGGGTATCTGTCCCGAGGCCAGCCACCTGGCCTAAATCATAAACCCACTGAGCGACGCCGATTTCTTTGGCGTTCAAAGTTTCCTCGGTTTTATATCGTGCACGAATCTCCAAATGTCCGTTTTCGGACAGGAGCGCCAAGACTTCGCTATTAAAGACATCGGAAATATATTGCACGGCGATATGGAGCAATTTATCGACGCCGCGCGTACTCGCCAGTTGCTGGCTCAGCGAATGCAGGGTGGCGGTTCGATGTTCGGAGGCGTTGGCGGCTTCGGCCTGACGCCGTGTCAGGATCGTTAAATGACTGATGACCTGGGTCACCAGGAGCATGACCAGCAAAGTAAAAATATACTGCACATTGGAGAAAGACAGGGTCGGCGTCATGAAGAAAACGGCATAGGCGCAGACGCTGAGAACGGAGGCTAAGACGGAGGGGCCGACTTTGCCAAAGAGGGATACCAGGGTCACGGCCAGGAAGTAGACCATGATTAAATTGCTTTCATGGAAGTAGGGATGCAAGAGAAAATCAATCCCGGTTGCGAGCCCGACCCCGGCGACGGCGCCGCCATAGGTCGTCAGAGGAACCTGTTGGCCGGAGACGGGCTTGTCCGATTTTGGCAGCGGCGTCTTCTGGCTAGTGATGATATAGACATCGATTTCACCGCTAAAACGCAAGAGTTCATCGGCCAGATTACTGAAGAGAAGGTCTCGCACGCGTGAACGGGGCGTTTTTCCGATGATGAGCTTAGTGATATTTTGCTCGCGCGCGAAGTCCATGATCTCGGTGACGACATTAAAACCGTTGACAATGCGGGTTTGCGCGCCGAGTTGTTCCGCCAGCCGCAGGTTTTGGATGGCGCTATTATGCTGTTCCTGCGATAACTCCAGGCGCGGGGCGTCCACGTGCACTGCAAACCACTGTGCTTGCAAACTGGCGGACATGCGCCGGGCAGCGCGGATAAGCTTGGTCGATTGGGTGCCGGCTCCCACGCAAACCATGATTTTTTCCCGGGTAGGCCAGATATGCTTGATTCCCTGGCCTTGCCGGTAGTGCAAGACCTCCGCGCCCACGCGCTCGGCGGTAACACGCAGCGCGAGCTCGCGCAGGGCGCTGAGATTGCCCTTGCGAAAAAAATTTTCCGCAGCCAGCTCTGCCTGTTGCGGGAAATAGACTTTGCCTTCCTGGAGACGTTTGATCAGATCGTCCGGCGGCAAATCAATCAATTCGATGGTCGAGGCCATTTCAAGCATGGAGTCGGGAACGGTCTCCTTGATGCGCGTGTGAACGATCTGCGAAACGACGTCATTCAGGCTTTCGATATGTTGCACATTCAGGGTAGTGTAGACGTCGATGCGGCGGTCGAGGATTTCCTTGATGTCCTGCCAGCGCTTGTTGTGCCGTAGTCCCGGTGCGTTGGTATGGGCCATTTCATCGATCAGGATGAGGCCAGGGTTTCGTTTCAAGGCGGCGTCCAAATTGAATTCGGACAACTTGTGATCGCGATACAAGACTTCCTGGGGCGGCAGAATCTCCAAGTTTTTGAGCAAAGCCATGACTTCCTCACGGCCGTGCGATTCAACTACACCGACGACCACGTCCAGTCCCTTCTCACGCATGGCGATGGCGTCTTTCAGCATCATAAAGGTCTTACCAACGCCGGGAGCGGCGCCGAGATAAATTTTAAGCTTGCCGCGCTCGGCCTGCCGCTCTTCCTTCTGTGCTTGCTTCAAAAGGCTTTCGGGATTGCGACGTTGGTCTGGCATGACGCTCCTTAGAATTGATATAAGCCTTCAAGGGCGAAGGATTGTTGGTTTGTATTGGCGGAGACGCCGTTGAGCGTCACGAACGCTTTCACATTCGAGAAATCGTGCCGCGTTTCTGCGCGCAATTGCAGTTTTTTTAGGAGTGAATAGGCGAGGGTGAAGGTTACTTCCTTCCAGGTTTGTTGCACGCCAGTTCGATAACCCTTGCGGTCGGAAAAAACTTCGCCCCGCAGCGAGCTTTGCCATTTGTCAGTCCACTGATAGTTCACATAGCCTGCGAGCCCCTGCCAAAAAGCTTTGCCCGCTTGCCCCGTCGGCAGCGCGGCCTTGCTCTGCATGCCATAGTCATAGTTGACGCTTAAGCTCAGTTTGTCGGTGGCGTTCACAGCGCCGATTAGATCGAGGGCGTTGCGCCTGCCGGTCGGGCCCGAGCTCGCGCCATCGGTGATCGGCTGTACGCCGGTAATGCCGGTGATTGACAAGGAAGCCTTTGAATTTGGGGTGTAGGCCGCGCTGACTTCAACGGTTTTCTGCCGTCCAGTGTATTGGATGGTGTCCCAGCCATTATTGACGTCCGCGCTTAGGCTCAACTTGTCGTTGACCGTGTATTTTCCCTCAATGCCAATAAAGGTGCTGGGTTCGGCATAGCCGTCCAGGATGGAGCGAGAGAAGTTGCTGTCTGTGGTGGGGTTGTAGTTTTCCTCGCCCATGGAGCAATTATATTTGCCGCCCAGAATTTTAAAGGCGCCAACGGCATATTGAAGATAGGCTTGTGTCGCGGTCAATCCCACATTTTGTAACCCAAAATAATCGGGATTGATGCCGGCCGGAGACAGTGTGTTGGCGTCGCGGCCTAAAATTAAATTCAGCAAGGCGCCAAACCCTTGCGTGGGTTGCTTGGCAAGCGTGATGGCGGCTTGCTGAAGGGTGAAGCCCTTGGTTTCGAGGTCGAAAACGCGGTCATGAATCCCGCTGGTGAAATGATTGCTTCGGGTTAAATAATTATAGGAAGGCTCGATATAGCCGCTGAAAGAAAAGCCGTTGTCGGAAGAGGCAGCCCAACCCAGGCTGGAGTAAGATAACAAGATACTGATCAATAAAATCCTCAGGGAATGCATGCTTATCTCTTAGTGATGCACGGGCAAATGATCCAGGGCTAAATTTAACTCTAAAATATTGACGCGCGGTTCTCCAAGAATGCCAAAGGTTCTCGCTTGGATGAAGCTTGCCACCAAAGCGCGAATTTGTTCTTCACTTTGTGCACGTGCTTTCGCTACGCGTGGCACTTGATAATAAGCCGCCCGGGGACTGATTTCCGGATCCAGACCACTGCCGGAAGCGGTGACTAAATCGACGGGAATGCGTTTTGCGTCCGGTGCTTGCGGGTTTGCATTTTGCAGATCCTTGACGCGTCCTTGAACGGCGGATAGAAAGTCTGGATTGGACGGTCCTAAATTCGAGCCTGACGAGGAGGCAGCGTTATAGGGAAAGGGCGTTGTTGCTGACGGGCGGCCCCAGAAATATTTGGGATCGGTAAAGGCCTGGCCGATGAAGCGGGAACCGATGGCCTTGTCGTTTACTTTGAGGATGCTGCCGTTTGCTTGCCAAGGAAAGAGCAGTTGAGCGAGGCCCGTGACTACGAGCGGGTAGACGAAGCCGGTTAAAAAGGTAAAGACCACCAGCAGCTTCAAGGCGATTTTTATTTGTTTGCGCGTTTCAGCAATCATGTCATTTATCCTTTTAGGTTAACCCGAAAAATGCCAACAGCAGGTCGACGATTTTGATTCCAATAAAGGGCACCAGCAGTCCGCCCAAGCCGTAAACCAGCACGTTGCTGCGTAGCAGACGTGTGGCCGACATGCGGTGGTAGGCAACGCCGCGCAAGGCGAGTGGGATGAGAAAGACGATAATGAGCGCATTAAAAATGACGGCGGATAGAATGGCGCTGTTCGATGAGGAGAGACGCATAATGTTTAACGCATTCAACGCGGGATAGGTGCCGGCAAAGGCGGCTGGTAAAATAGCAAAATACTTCGCGACGTCGTTGGCAATGCTAAAGGTGGTGAGCGAGCCGCGGGTCATGAGCAGCTGTTTGCCAATTTCCACAACTTCCAAGAGCTTGGTGGGGTTGGAATCCAAGTCGACTAAATTGCCGGCTTCTTTCGCCGCCTGTGTTCCCGTGTTCATAGCAACCGCGACGTCAGCTTGCGCCAGGGCTGGCGCGTCATTCGTCCCGTCACCGGTCATGGCGACTAAATGACCTTCGGCTTGCAAGCGGCGAATTAATTTAAGCTTGTCTTCGGGCTTGGAGTTGGCTAGAAAATCGTCGACGCCGGCTTCTGCGGCGATGGCCGCGGCGGTCAGCGGGTTGTCGCCCGTGACCATAATGGTGCGGATACCCATTTGGCGCAATTGCGCAAAACGTTCGCGTATGCCGCCCTTGACGATATCCTTGAGGTGAATCACGCCGAGGACATTTTTACCTTCGGCCACCACCAGCGGAGTACCACCTTGCCGAGCAATCGCGTCCACGCTTTTCTGCACCGAGAAGGGAACGCTGCTGCCCAAATCCTTCACGTAGCTCTCGATGGCTTCCGCGGCGCCTTTGCGAATTTGCCGGCCAGGCAGATTGGCGCCGCTCATGCGCGTTTGTGCGGTGAAAGGAATAAAGGTGGCGCCCAGTTCGACAAGATCCCGACCGCGCAGACCATATTTTTCCTTGGCGAGAACAACGATGCTGCGTCCTTCCGGCGTTTCATCCGCGAGCGAGGCCAGTTGCGCTGCGTTGGCCAGGGTTTCGACGTTGACGCCTTCCGCTGGAATAAAGGCGGTGGCTTGTCGATTGCCTAAGGTGATGGTGCCAGTTTTATCGAGGATCAAGGTGTCGATATCGCCCGCGGCTTCTACGGCGCGTCCGGAGAGCGCAATGACATTGGCTTGAATCATGCGGTCCATGCCGGCGATGCCAATGGCTGAAAGTAGTCCGCCGATGGTGGTCGGCGCCAGACAGACAAACAAGGCGACTAGAACCGTGATGCTGATGACCTTACCGGCTTTCATGGCGCCGACGCTGTAAAAGGAAAAAGGCAACAAGGTGGCGCAGACCAGCAGGAAGACCAGTGTGAGGGCTGCCAATAAAATTGTGAGTGCGATTTCGTTCGGTGTTTTCTGCCGTTTGGCCCCCTCGACCAGTGCGATCATGCGGTCGATAAACGTTTCTCCGGGATTGGTGGTGATGCGCACGATGATCCAATCGGAAATGACCTGTGTGCCGCCGGTCACGGCATTGCGGTCGCTGCCGCTTTCACGAATGACAGGCGCACTTTCGCCGGTGATGGCGCTTTCGTTGACGGAAGCAATGCCTTCAATGATTTCGCCGTCGCTCGGGATAAAATCACCGGTCTCGACCAAGACCAGGTCGCCGGCGCGCAAGCTGGCGGAGGGGACGAGAATAGTCTTGGCGTTTTTGTCCGCTTTTGCCAGCTTTTTCGCTTGAATCTCCCGCCGCGCTTTGCGTAAGGCCTGTGCTTGCGCCTTGCCGCGGCCTTCGGCCATTGCCTCGGCGAAGTTAGCGAATAGCAGGGTAAACCAGAGCCAGAGGGTGATCGCGAAAATAAAGGAGGCCGGTGCTTCACCCGTGCCCAAGCAAGCCTGGATGAAAAGTCCCGAAGTGAGCAGTGAGCCAATATAGACCGTGAACATGACGGGATTGCGTATTTGGTGCCGCGGATTCAATTTTAAAAAAGAATCTCGGATCGCTGTTTTGATGATGCCCAGATCCCAGATTGAAATTTTAGTAGCCATAGTGCCCCCACAGCATAAGTTGTTCAACGATCGGCCCGAGCGCGAGGACCGGAAAGAAGGTCAAGGCGCCGATGATCAAGGTCACGGATAGCAGCAGGATAATGAAAAGCGGCGTATGTGTTGTCAGGGTTCCGGAACTGCTGGGAATCCTTTTTTTACGCACCAGCGAGCCGGCGAGGGCGAGCGTGGCGATCGCGATCCAGAAGCGCAAGAGCAGCATTTCAAGACCGCCGACAAGATTATAAAAAGGCGTGTTAGCATTGAGTCCTGCGAAGGCCGAGCCGTTGTTATTTCCCATGGAAGTGAAAGCATAGAGAATCTCTGAAAATCCATGTGTCCCGGGATTGGCGATGGAATGGGTTCCCAGGGGCGAGACGGAAGCCAAGCCGGTGAGGAGTAGGACGATCATGGGCATGAGCAAAACCGCCACGGCGGCCATCTTCATTTCATAGGGTTCAATCTTTTTTCCAAGGTATTCGGGCGTTCGGCCTACCATGAGCCCGGCTACGAAGACGGTGAGAATGACCAGCATCAGCATGCCATACAAACCCGAACCGATGCCGCCAAACACGACTTCACCAAGGTGCATGAGCCAAAGCGGGACCAGTCCCGCCAGGGGCGTGAAAGAGTCATGCATGGCGTTTACCGAGCCATTCGAGGTCGCCGTGGTGGCCGCGGCCCACAAAGCGGAGTTAATGATGCCAAAGCGCGTTTCTTTGCCTTCCATATTTCCGCCGGGATAAGTCGCGGCTTCTGCCACGGAATCAATGCCCATCGCGGCGAGCGCCGGATTTCCTTTTTGTTCCAGGACCAGCGCGACGCTCATAAAAGGAAGGAAGAGCAGAAACATGGTCAGCAAGAGCGCCCAACCCTGTCGTTTATCGTTGGCCATCATGCCAAAGGTATAACAGAGCGCGGCGGGTAGGAGCAGGATCGCCAGCATTTCCAGAAAATTAGACAGCGGCGTTGGATTTTCATAGGGATAAGCGGAGTTGGTGTTGAAAAAACCGCCGCCGTTGGTGCCCAATTGTTTGATGGCGATTTGGGAGGCCACCGGTCCCATGGGAAGCTCCTGCGTGCCGCTTTGGATGGTTTCCATGAGCGGGTTTCCCTTGGCGTCTTGAAGGGTCTGTCCCGCGGCATCGGTCTTGGCTTGCACGTAACGGAGGGGAGTGAGCAGACTTATTTTTGGGTAGGGCTTAAAATTCTGGATCAAGCCTTGGGAGCTTAAAATCAGCGCTAACACCAGTGACAAGGGTAGTAGGATGTAGAGGGTGCTGCGAACCGTATCCACCCAAAAATTTCCTAAATGGCTGGTTTCATGCTGGACGAGGCCCCGTATCAGGGCGATGACTAAAGCAAGTCCCGTTGCCGCGGAAAGAAAGTTCTGCACGGTGAGGGCCAGCATTTGTGTCGCATAACCGAGGGAGGATTCACCGCCATAAGCCTGCCAATTGGTGTTGGTGACAAAGCTGGCGGCGGTGTTAAAGGCCAGGTCAGGCGCGACGTTGGGAAAGGCTTGTGGATTCCAGGGAAGGTGAATTTGGAGTCTTTGAATCAAGTAGACAGCGAGGACGCCAAAAAGATTAAAAATCAGCATGGCGGATAAATATTGCTTCCAGTTCATTTCCTGCGGCGAGCGCAGATTGCAAAGGCGATAAATTAATTTTTCCAGAGGATGGCAGAGACGATCCAGGCCGCAGGCTTTGCCTTCATAGACGCGGGCCATGTACCAGCCTAGAGGCTTGACGCAGAGCAAAAGAACCAAAAAATAGAGCGCAATTTGACTGAGACCGATCCCTGTGATCATAAATCCTTTCCCAAATGGATTTTTAAATTATACTACAGGATGTTATTGGGGTTTTCCATTTAAAAAGGATGAAAGGAATGGGTCTTAAAAAACGTGGAAGTAGCTTATTACCGTTATTCATGTGGACCTCCGGCGCGGCTTTTGCCCTGGAGGTGGCGGACCCTTGCGCGGGACCGAGCGCGCTCTTGAATGTGGAGAACCGGCCGACGGTCGCAGATAGTGCCTGTGTGGTGCCCTTTGAAAAAGGCCTGGTTGAAGGTGGCGTGCAATACCAGAATATAAAAGGCGGCAAGAGCGGCTACAATTTACCACAGGTCGAACTGCGTTTGGGGCTGCCGGCAAAAACGGAATTATCGATTACAGCACCGAATTTTACGCGGCAAACGGTCATACCGCATGCCGGCTGGGGGCCAACGATTGTCGGCCTTAAGCATGAGCTAGGTTATAACGCGAAATGGTTGGCAACCGTGGAGGGACTGTTGACTCTGGCTTCCGGAGGCTCTGCTTATGGCAGTGACGGTCTCGGTGGAACGATCAATGGCATCGTCAATTACACGATTAATGATCATTGGAGTTTAAGTTTTATGCTGGGAGTGAGCACGCAAACGTTAGCTTATTCCGCGGGCGGCGGGCGTTATAACAGTGTGAATCCGGATTTAGTGCTAACCTGGCAAGCCACTGCCAAATTCCAGACCTATGGGGAAGTCTACGGCCAAAGCAAAACCTCACCGAACGCAGGGGCCGGGTTCAACGCGGACGCCGGCATTCAATATTTATTTACGCCGACCTTGGCCTCCGATCTGGAGCTCGGTCAAAGAATCAGTGGAAAATTAGGGCAATTTAATCATTACCTCGGCGCCGGTCTGGCCTGGTTTTTCTAAAAGAGTTCCGGTTTAAATAAAACTACCAGCAAGTACACAAACAAGGCTGCGGTAATGACGCCGCAAATGAGATAGAGGCTCATGAGTGGCTCCCTGAATTCGGTTCAGACAGAGAATCAAAAAAACGGATGAGTCCAAAACAGAGGATGAAAAAAACGAAGGTTATTCCTATAAAAAAAAGATCAGCCATAACGTATCTTCCTTAAAAAACGGTAAGCTTAAAACATACTATACATCAAGACGATAAAAATAAAGAAGCTAGACAGGGCGAGCCAATATTCGGCGCCTTGCAGAAAATAGCAGCCCAGAACCAGGACGCGCAGGATTTGAGAGAACACCAGGATGAGAAAGCCCAGAAGAATCAAGGCGAAAGGTTCGAAATGCAAGGCGCCTTGGAAAATGGGGCTATAGGTTGTGTAGTAGGTCAGGGAAACCGTGGAAAGATGTTGATCGGAAAGAGGGTTTGACCCGTGTTGCAGTAGATAGAGAATAGCGCCGCTCAAGACCAGGATAACCGCTAAAAAAATCCCCAAAAGCAAAAGCCAGCTAAGCCCAAGATTGATTTTTTTCTGCATCGCTTACAACCCTCCGGTGAGCCCTTTATAAATGAGTTCCATGCCCAAGAGGCAAATGACCACGCTAAAAATGATGCGCAAAACCCGAACATGGAGACGAGCCAACACCAGGGTCCCAGTGAAAGAGCCGAGCAAGACTCCGAGTAACACGGGGAAAACCAGGACGGGATCAATATAACCGCGGGCGAAATAAATGCCGACGCTTGCCGCTGCGGTAATCCCAATCATAAAGTTTGAGGTGGTGGTTGATACCCGATAGGGGAGACGCATGGTTTGATCCATCGCCAGCACTTTTAATACACCGGCGCCGATACCCAGCAAGCCCGACAAAAGGCCTGCTAGCGACATAAGGGAAAGCGCCAGAGGCACGCGTTGCACCTGGTAGGCCTTGGTTCCGCCGGGGACAGGAAATTCACCGTTTAACTTCAACGCTGTGGCCCAAGGGTGCGATACAGCCGGTGTCTCACCGTCCTCATGGCGCTGTAAAACAAAATAAGCGGATATTAATAAAACAGAACCTAAAATAATAGCAATAATTGAGCCAGGTATGTATTTAACGAGCAAGGCCCCCAACAAGGCGCCGCTGACGGCGCCTACTTCGAGGAGCATGCCGATGCGAAGATTGGTTAAGCCATGACGCAGATAAACCGAGGTGGTGCCCGAGGAGGTGGCAATTACTGAAATCAGGGAAGCGCCCATGGCATAGTAGATGTTGATGTGGAAGAGGAGAACCAGCACGGGAATGAGAACGGCGCCGCCGCCCACACCGGTGATGGCGCCCAGGATTCCCGCGAAATAGGAAAGGAGGAGCAAGAGACCGGAAAAGCCAAGGATGCTCATATCATTTTTAGATCCTGGTATAGAGTTTCAGCTAAATGTTTTGCTAAAAAGAACCAAAACATTTAGCTGAAACTAAAACAACCCCGTGCTGCTTAATGAATTATTCAAAGTGTATATGGTCTCCCTTTTTTATCCAAGATGAAGTATCATCATTACTTGGACTTTATGATGAATTCGGAAGGATGAACCGAATATGTACTAACAGGATAGATCTTAGCGTATTAATGGACGATAGGGAAATCAGTTCGTGCTCACCCAAGCGAAGCATTTTATTGAAAATGAGGTGGCTCGGAAACTCAAGGATTGGTATTTCACTTTAATGCCTTCCCAAAGCACCGTCTTTTCCCCGGACCGTTGCTGCCTGAGTCTCGATGAGAAAACGATTTTTTTCCTACACGTCCGCAAGACGGACCAAAAAATCGAGCTGCTTCATAGCCAGGCACTTGACTATCAGGGTCAAGACATCAAAATACGTTTGGCGGAGCTTGTCGACCAGCATGCTTTAAAAGGGGTTCGTTGTTCCTGGATCCTGCGACCGGAACAATATCAACTGCTGCAAACCGAGGCTTTGCCCGTTGCGCCCAGCGAATTTCAGTCGGCGATACGCTGGAAAATAAAGGGTCTGCTCCATTTTCCCCTGGAAGATGCGCTCATTGACAATTTTTCCTTGCCCGCGGCCAAGCAGGCGACCTCGTTGAATACGATCATGCTGGTCGTGGCCCGCAGCAGCGTCCTCAAGCCGATCGCCGATCAAATTAATGCCAGCGGTTTAAGGTTGACCACCATTGATATCCAAGAACTTTGCTTTCGCAATTTAACGGCGCTCTATGAAAAAGATGAAAAAAGTTCGGCGCTGATCTTTTTGCGGGAGGAGCAAAGCCTTTTGATCGTGACTAACCGGCAGAAGCTCTATTTTTCCCGCAATCTGGATTTGAATATGAAAGCGATTCGCAAGGCGCTGGAGAGCCAGGATAGTAACGCAGGCCTGGATGCCTTGCTGAACGCCGCCGCGCTCGATATTCAACGGTCTTTTGATTATTACCAAAGTCAGTGGCGGCAATCGGAACCCGCACGAATTTTTTTGGAGACGCGAACACCTTGCGCGGTGGATCTTCATGGCCTGCTGTCGCAGCGCTTGAATATCATTGTGAATAAAATTGATGTGGCACAGTACTTTGATAACAAGGCAAACGTGGACTTAAAGCAGGAGGGTTATTTCTTGCCGCTCTTGGGCGGTGTTTTAAGGGAATGGGAACAAAGTTATGCAACAGGAAATTAACCTTTGTCTATTGTTGCCGCAGCAGAAAAAACCTTTTCTGACCCTGCAGCGGCTGACGCTTTCTTACGGGATTTTTGTTCTCCTGCTCGCCTTGCATTTTTGCTTTGAATGGTGGGGAAAACACCGGCTAAGACTACAGGTCGAGGCAACGACTCAGGAATTAAACCAGGTGGAAGGAAGGCTCGCCCAAATTCACGAGCAATATCCCATGCTGGATCTCAAGGACATGGAGGCATCGCTGCGCAAACTGCAAGATGAATTGGAGGAAAAAAATAGAATCTTTGATTTAGTGTCTGGCAAGCGCATTTTTTCAAGCTATCTGCTGGGGATTGCCAAAGCGGCAGTGCCCGATCTCTGGCTGGTGGACATTCAAGCGGAGATGGATGAGAAGGACCTGACATTGAAAGGCTATGCCATGAATTCCAGCGCCCTTCAGCGATTCATCAATCAGCTGACCCTCCAGACCGAATTTTCGGGACTCAATTTTCAATTGCAGGAAGTGAAGAAAGAGGAACTGGAAAAGGAAGTCGTACTCCATTTTATTATTTCAACAAAGGTGAGCAGTGAAACTCAATCTTGATAAAGCGGCGGTTCAGCAATGGCTGGAAAAGCGGAATAGCCGCGAAGCCGTTCTTTTGTTCCTGGCCGGCCTTTCCGTCGTGTATCTGTTTTGGAATGTCATCTTCGAGTTGTCTCTGCGTCGTCAGAATGAAGCGCTAGAGACCCAAAGCCAGGATCTCGGTAAACTACTGGAGACGCAAAAGCAAAACTTAAACAGCATCGAGGGAATTATCACCAGTTCTGCTTTTGCCCGCAACCTGCAAAAGCAGAAGCAGCTCAGTTCGCAGTCTCACCGGGCTGGGGCGGTGCTGCAGAGTATCGAGGAGACCTTTGTGCCGGTTGACTTGCTGTCGCAGGTGACCAATGACGTCATTGCCCAGCAAGCAGAGGTCGCGCTGGTTAGCTTGAAGACTTTTTCTGGGGAGCCTTGGCTACAAACGCCGGGGGTCAAGCAAAATTTTTCCAGCCTGCGGGATGTTTACAAGCATAAAATAGAGCTGGAGTTTCGCGGAACTTATTTTAATACCATCGCTTTTCTGGGGCATCTGGAAAAACTGCCCTGGCATCTTTATTGGGACCATTTGGATTATCAGGTCCTCAATTATCCTGAGGCCAAGGTGGTGGCGCGGTTTTATATCTTAAGTAATCAAAAGGGTTAGCCGATGCGAATGCTCTTTCAGGTGATCGCGTTATTTTCCTTGTTCTATATCCAAGCCGGCTTTGCCAGCTTGACGGATCCCACCCGTCCCTTGGTGATCTCGGAAAAGGTCGGTTCGACGATTCAAAGTTGGGAGCTGCAGGCCATTATTATTTCCAAAGGGAGGCGAATCGCTATTTTTAACGGCGAGACCCTGCATTTGGGCAGTGAGGTTTCAGGTTTTAAGGTCGTCGCCATTGATCCGAATACCGTGCATCTGGAAGGGCCTGATGGTAAAATGACCTTATTCTTGTTCAATCAAACAATTAAAAAATCAGTGGATGAGGCGATATAGGGAAGGATCGGAGCTATGCAACCAACGATAAAGGGATGGATCCTCTTGCTGCTGGCAGCTTTCGTTTTTAGCGCCTGCACCACGCCTAAACCCTCGAGCAAGCCAACTTCCTGGGACGAGATGCGCGCGGATTTGAAGCAGGAAGCCCGCACCGATCGGGCCATCGCCCGCAAAAACATCCATTTACCCACTACTGTGAGCCAGGGCTTGCTGCCGTCATTTTCGTCGAATCTGTCGACCATGAGAGGCAGAACGGTGGAAAAGCGTTTTGACGTTAGCACCAACAAGATGCCGGCCAAAGCCTTTTTCATGGGCCTGGTCGAGGGCACGCCTTATAACATGGTCGTCAACCCTAAAGTCACGGGCGAAATTTCCCTCAATCTGAAGAACGTCACGATTAACGAAGCCATGGAAATGGTGCGTGACGTCTACGGCTATGAGTATCGCCAGACGGCCTACGGCTATGAAGTGTTGCCGCAGGAATTGGCTACCCAAATGTTCACCGTCAATTATCTCAACATCAAGCGCACCGGAAAATCCTTCACCGAGGTTTCCTCGGGTCAAATCAGTGAAAAAATATCAGGAACCAGCGTGAACGGTGCCACTTCCACGCCGGTTGTGAGTACGCCGGATAAAACCTCGGGCAGCAGTGTAGACACCCGGTCCAAGATGGACTTTTGGGCGAGTTTAGAAACGACGCTCAAATCGATGGTCGGGAACCGGGATGGGCGCGCTGTGGTGGTCAATGCCCAGGCCGGTTTAGTGCTGGTGCGTGCCTTCCCTGGTGAACTACACCATGTGGCTCAATATCTGGATAGCATTCAGACGAATTTAGGCCGTCAGGTGGTGCTGGAGGCTAAAATTTTAGAAGTGCAGTTAAACGATCAATTTGATGCCGGTATTGATTGGAACCTGTTCGGCCGAATTGCTCTTGGAAATGCCGGGGTGGGACAACAAAGCTCCCAATCGCTCACTGGCCTTGATTTTAACCTCAATGACTTTAACAGCATCTTCACTCTCAGCGTTTTTGGAAATTTTGGCACCTTGATTAAATTGCTGCAAATGCAAGGTAACGTGCAGGTTTTATCAAGCCCGCGTATTTCAACGGTGAATAATCAAAAAGCCGTCATTAAAGTGGGTGGTGACTCCTTTTATGTGACCGGCGTTTCCACCTCCAATACGGTTGTGGGAACGAATACTCTGCCTTCGGAAAACGTGGACCTGACGCCCTTCTTCTCCGGAATTACCCTGGATGTGACGCCGCAAATCAGCGGTCAAAAAGACGTTATTTTGCATATTCATCCCACGATTAGCTTGGTGACGGAACAACAGAAAAACATTGTCCTCGGCACGACACCTTCCTCTACCCCCGGTGTTCCGGCCTCGAACAATACCTTTACTCTGCCCCTGGCGCAAAGCACCATTCGGGAGTCCGACAATGTGGTGCGGGCCAAGAGCGGCCAAATTATCGTCATCGGCGGCTTAATGCAGAATAATATGACCGAGCAGGTGGCTGCGGTGCCTTTCCTGTCGCGTCTGCCCATTATTGGGCCCTTCTTCCGGCGCACCGAGCAAGTTTCGGAGAAGTCAGAGCTGGTTATTTTATTGCGGCCTATCATCGTGGACAATCGTACCTGGGGCGAAGAATTAGAGCGGGCGAACGACAAACTCGCGAAACTGAACCGCGGCTTTCATACTGGCGGGCTTCCGGAGACTTTTGGTTCCGAGGCGGAAAAGGAAGATTATAAGTGCAGGGAACCATCGACTTGTCCTCCGGTCGATCAATAGCAAGGGGTAGCCGATGTACCTCGATCACTTTAAGTTTAACGATTTGCCCTTCGCCTTGACGCCGAACATCGAGTTTTACTGTCAATTGAAAAGCCATCACGAAGCCTTGAACACCTTATTGTTTTGCTTGCGCAGCGGGGAGGGGTTCATCAAAATCATCGGCGAGGTTGGCTCTGGAAAAACGCTCTTGTGCCGCAAGCTGCTGCATTGCCTGGAAGAGGGCTTTTTCACGGCTTACATCCCCAATCCCGATTTAACGCCACTCGAGCTGCGCCGGGCTTTCGCCCGCGAGCTGGGAATTAACCCGGCACTTTTGCAGGATCAACACGAATTATTGGGCATCATCAACAGCCGCTTGGTGGAATTGCACGCCGCGGGGAAAAAAGTCGTTCTGCTGCTCGATGAAGCGCAGGCCCTTCCCTTGGAAAGCCTGGAAGCCGTGCGCTTGCTGACTAACCTGGAAACGGAAAAAGCCAAGCTCTTGCAGGTGGTTTTATTCGGTCAGCCCGAACTCGACGAACACTTGAATCAGCCGCATTTTCGCCAGCTCAAGCAGCGCATCACGTTTTCCTATTATTTGTCCTTGTTATCGCGCGAGGAATTGGACACTTACTTATTTCATCGCCTGGCCGTCGCCGGCTATACCTACGGTGCCTTGTTCACCCAAAAAGCCCGCAATCTCTTGTTTCAAACCAGCCGCGGTGTTCCACGTATCGTCAATGTGGTTTGTCACAAGGCACTCTTGATCGCCTATGGACGCGGCGAAAGGGTTATCACGCATAAAATGTTGAAGCTTGCTATTCAAGACACGGAAGCGGCGACGCTGCCCAATCGGAGTGCTCGCTGGTATTTATCGCTGCTGCTCGGCGCGGGATTGATGCTGGGCCTGGTTTGTATGATCATCGCTTAAAAGGATCCATTTGATGAGTTTAATTAATCAAATGCTAAAAGATTTGGAGGGACGGAATACGCAGTCCGTGCAGCCCGAGACGGTGCTCACGGGACTGCAGTCCACGGACGATAAAGAAAAGCCGCAAAAGAAGCGAAATTATCTATTTCTTCTGGGCGTTGCGGCTTTCATGGGTGTGTGGACCTGGAATATAGCGCATTATTATCGTGCTCACCATCCCATCGCGCGCGTTGCGCAAAAACAGCCGCAGGTGATACCCGCAAACCCCGCGTCGTTATCCACGCCCGTCCTGGCGGCGAAGTTGGCCGCTCCCACGCCACTCCGCAAGGCGGCGCCGGAAATGCCCGCTCTCGGCGCTTTGACCGGCATCTCCATGCAGGCCCACGGCAAAATGACTTATTTGCGCTTTTTGTTGAGTCGGGACATTTTTTATCGTGTTAACTCCGATCCGCTCGAGCATAGCATCACGCTGACTTTGGATAACACCCGCCTCAGCGTGAATCTTCCGCCGCTTGATTTTAGCAACAGTGCTTTGCGCGATCTGCAAATCAGCTCCGAGACCAAGGATGGACTTAAAATTGTTTTACTGCTCAAACCGGAGGCCAAGCTGAGCAATCTGGAATTAAATAAGGAAAGCAACCTCCCCGAATTGCAAGCCGATTTTCTGCTGGAAACGCCGGGGCTCGGCGATCGCGAGGTATTATCTGCTGGAAAGGCGGTGGCGTCTGCGTCTGAACCAGCGCCGGGTAGCTTAAAAAAGGTCGCCGTTGCCTTATCCACCGATGAGCAATATCAAAATGCCGTGAATTTGGCCGAGGCGGGTGAAACGGACAAGGCCATTCAGCGTCTGGCTATCCTCGTTGATAAATTCCCCGGCTACGGAGTGGCTCGCGAAACTTTAATCAGTTTATTAATTCAGAGCGGGCACCAACAACAAGCGCAAGCGTTTTTGGAAGCTGGCCTGCGGCTGCAGCCCTACTACCCGGGCTTCATCGAAATCAAGGCGCGCTTTTTAGTGGACGAAGGCAAGGTTTATCAGGCGCTTCATTTATTGAAAAAGGCGCCGCCGGCCCTGGCGACTAATCCAGAATATTATGCTTTTCTCGCCGCTCTTTACCAACGCCTCGGCCAACTCCCTGCCGCCGAGAATCTCTACCAACAATTGACGGCCTTGCATCCGGACAAGGGAGTTTGGTGGCTGGGTCTGGGCGTCACGGAAGAAGGCCTGGGCAAAACCGCCCAAGCAATGGAAGCCTATAGCAGGGCGGATAGAAGCCCGGATTTGGATCCTGAGTTGCGCGGTTATGTGGGAAACCGTTTAAGAGGATAAAATGGCCCTAACCAAAAAAATCCACATCGGTGAAATGCTGCTTGAGCTGAAGCTGATCACACAAGAGCAGCTTGAAGCCGCTGTCGCCCATCAAAACACCAGCGGGGGAAAGTTAGGCCAAGCTTTGATTGATCTGGGTTATATTAAAGAAGATAAGCTGATGGAACTGCTGTCCCAGCAGTTAAACATGCCCTTCGTCGACTTGAAAAGCTATACCTTGAACCCGGAAGTTGTTCAGCTCTTACCCGAATTGTATGCCCGCAATTTGCGCGCGATTGTCCTGGCGAAAGAAAACGTCGACCTGCTCGTCGGCATGGTCGATCCGCAAAATCTGGTGGCCCAGGACGAATTAGCCCGTATTCTGCAAAGCCCAATCCGTCTGGCTTTGGTGCGCGAATTGGACTTGATCAAATCCATTGACGTCATTTATCGCCATGCGACGGAAATCGTTCAGCTTGCTGAAGAATTGTCGGAGGAAATCACCAAGAGTGACTATGACGTCGAGCAACTGAGCGCGGGTTTGTCCGAGTCGGACGCGCCTGTCGTCAAGCTCTTGCAAACGATTTTTGAGGACGCCGTGCAAATCAATGCCTCGGACATCCATATTGAACCCGCGGAACATGGTCTCGGCATCCGCCAGCGCGTCGACGGGATTCTGCATGAACAGATGATCAAGGAAAAACAAGTCGCTCCGGCCTTGGCCCTGCGTCTTAAGTTAATGGCTGGCTTGAATATCACTGAAAAACGCATGCCGCAAGACGGACGTTTCAGCTTAAAAATCCGCAATCAAAATTTTGACGTTCGCTTATCGACTATGCCGGTACAATACGGCGAGTCCGTGGTCATGCGCTTATTAAATCAGTCGGCCGAGAGCTTTGGCCTGGAACGCGTGGGCTTGCCCGCACCTCTGCTGTCGATTATCCGAAAAATCATCACGATGCCGAACGGCTTGCTGTTGGTCACCGGACCCACTGGCAGCGGTAAAACCACGACCCTCTACGGCATTTTAAATGAATTAAACAAGCCCGATAAAAAAATCATTTCCGTCGAAGATCCCGTTGAATACCGTCTCGCGCGCATCAACCAGGTGCAGGTCAATGCGCGCATCGACCTGAGTTTCGCGCGGGTCTTGCGTGCTGTGCTGCGTCAAGATCCCGACATTATCATGGTGGGCGAATTACGCGATCAGGAAACAGTGGCTATGGCTCTGCGCGCCTCGATGACGGGCCATTTTGTTTTGTCCACCCTGCATACCAACGACTCCATCAGCTCGGCGGTGCGCTTACTGGATATGGGTGCGGAAGGGTTTTTGGTTGCCACTATTCTGCGCGCGGCCCTTGCGCAGCGTTTGGTGAGGCGTATTTGTCAAAACTGTGTTGAAATCCATCCGCCCACGCCGGAAGAGCGGGTCTGGTTAGACACCGTGCCTCATTATTCTCACGAAGGCAAAGTCTATTACAAAGGACAGGGTTGTACCTATTGCCACAACACTGGGTATAAAGGGCAAATTGGTGTTTTTGAGTTGCTGGAAATTACGCCGTATTTAGCGGAAATGCTGCGCTTGAAAGACACCGCTGAATTTAATCATGCCGCGAGACGTAGTCCGCATTTTAAACCCTTGATCTTGAGCGGCTTGGATTTCGTCGATGAGGGCGTCACGACGATCAGTGAAATGATCCGTATTATGGGCGAGAATTTGGTAACCACGCAGGCTTTCGAGACGCAGGTGAAGCCGAATGCCAACCTTTGAATTTCAAGGACGTGACGCGGCCGGCAAAGTGGTCGAGGGCCTGCGGTTGGCTTCCAATATTGACAATATCAGCACGCAGTTAATCCGGGAAGGCATCACCCCGGTTCAAATCAAACCGGTTCAGATGGAAGAGGACGCCTGGAAATTTATTGATGATTGGTTAAAAGGTGGCCGTATTTCCGCCGATGAGCTAGGCATCTTCTCTCGCCAAATGTACACGCTTAGCAAAGCCGGAGTGCCTATTTCGATCGCCATCAAAAGATTGGCTGAAACGGCGCGTTCCAGGAGCATGACGGCGGCTTTGAACGGCATCGGTGAGGCGTTGGAAGCCGGGCAGGATTTAGCCGCGGCGATGCAGCGTTATCCGAAGGTATTTACGCCGGTGATGATTTCCATGATCCGCGTGGGACAAAGCAGCGGTCGCTTGGATGAGGCCTTTTTGCATCTGAACCAATATATTGAGTTGGAATCGAGCGCAATCAAACGGCTGGCTTCGGCGATGCGTTATCCAATGTTTATTTTAACCGTGATGGTGGCCGCGGTTTTTGTAGTAAACACCTTCGTGATTCCAACCTTTTCTAAAGTATACGCGACGGCGCATATTACTTTACCGACCTTGACCATTGCTTTAATTGCGATTTCCAAGTTCACGATGGATTATTGGGTTTATTTACTCTGTCTTTTCCTGTCGGGTCTGGGATGGTGGATCTATTATTTAAGAACGCCCGAGGGTCGACTGTGGTGGGACACCGTTCGGCTGAAGATCCCGATTATCGGCTTGCTGATGAAACGGATTGTTTTATTGCGGTTTACCCAAATCTTCGCCATTGTGACCAAGGCCGGCGTGCCTTTGCTCGAAAGCCTGACGCTGGTCGCCCAGGCTATTAATAATTCCCATGCGCAGGAGGAAATCTTAGGGATGCGGGAAGCCATCTTGAGAGGCAAAACTTTAACACAATCAGCATTGATGGTTGATTTTTTTACGCCACTGGAGATTCAAATGCTAACGGTGAGTGAAGAAACGGGCGAACTTGCCGAAATGTTGCAACAAATGAGCTCGTTTTATGAGCGGGAAGTAGATTATGATTTAAAACGTTTAAACGATATCATTGAACCGCTTTTAATTGTTTGTCTGGCCGTTGTCATTCTCCTATTGGCCTTTGCGGTCTATTTACCCATTTGGGATTTAATTAAATTGGCTCACACATGATATAATAAAATCAGGAAGTTGGTGTCTTCGATCACTCGATAAGGAAGGAGCTTTATTATGAAGAAAGGTAAGGGACAAGTCGGTTTCACTTTAATTGAATTAGTGATTGTCATTGTTATTCTCGGCATCTTGGCAGTCATGGCGATACCCAAATTTATTAATCTTTCAGGCGATGCGCAAACCGCCGCGACGAATGGTGTGGCTGCTGCTTTATCGTCCGCGAATGCGACCAATTACGCGGCGCGCTCTGAAAATTCGGCCAATGGCGTTGCGGTGGCGAATTGCACTGCCGTGTCCGGGGCTCTCCTGGGAGGCGCGCTACCGACGGGCTACACCATTACTTCAGGGGTGGTTACCGTGGGTAACACCGTCACCTGTACGCTTAATGGTCCGAGCTCCACCACGGCAAGTTTTTCTGCCACGGGCATTAATTAATAAAAAACAAGCGGTGTGAATGATGCGAATGACGCAGTCTGGTTTTACTTTGATTGAATTAGTCATTGTGATTGTTATTTTGGGTATTCTAGCCGTGATGGCGATCCCGAAGTTCATTAATTTCTCTACGGACGCGCAAACGGCGGCTACCAACGGTATCGCTGCCGCTTTGTCGGCCGGCAATTCGATTAATTACTCGGCGCGCTCGGCGAGTTCGGCGAATGGAGTTTCCGTCACCAATTGTACTAGCGTGTCCGCGACTCTCCAGGGGGGGGTGCTGCCAACGGGTTATACCATAACCAGTCTTGCAATTAGCGTCGGTACGACCTCCACTTGCACCCTCACCGGCCCCAACGGGAGTAGCGCTTCTTTTACGGGAACGGGGATTAATTAATTTAATTCCGTTTAGGCTTTGACTTTCTGCGCTTGGATGCTTAAAAACCACTGCCTGGCAAAGTAAATCACTAAACCAATGCCTGTCCAGGCAGCAAAGCCCAGCCAGGTGATCTGCGACAGAGAACTCATCAGATATAAACAAAGAAGAATCCCAAGAACCGGAACGAGGGGGCTCCAGGGCGTTCTAAAGGGCCGGGGCAAATCGGGTTTGGTGATGCGTAACACCAGCACCGAGCCACAGACGGCGATAAAAGCCGCCAGGGTTCCAATGTTGACTAAGCTGGCAATATGGCTAATGGGGAAAATACCGGCGATGGCAGCCATGAAGATGGCCGCCATCCAGATTAAGCGACGCGGCGTATGACTGCGGGCGTGGATTTTTGCGAAAAAGTGAGGCAGTAAGTCGTCCCGAGCCATGGCGAGAAAAACGCGGGAAAAGCCATAGTACATGGCAAGGATCGCTGTGGTTAAGCCGGCGATAGCGCCAATGGAAATGATTTCTGCGGTAAAACGATGGCCGATTTTCAAGAGGGCCATGGCAACTGGCGAAGAGACATTAAGATGATAGTAGGGCACCATGCCAATCAGAATGCCCGCGACCAAAATATAAATAATAGTACAGACCAAGAGGGAAGCAAGAATGCCGATAGGGAGGTTTCGTTGTGGATTAATGGTTTCTTCCGCGGCCGAGGCCACTGAATCGAAGCCAATGTAAGCGAAGAAAATCAAGCCGGCGCCATTCACAATTCCCTGGAGACCAAAGGGAAAAAAGGGATGCCAATTTTCAGCCTTGAAGTAAAATAGGCCGATGCCGATGAAGAGGGCGATGACGACTAATTTAACCGTTACGATAATTTCATTAATACGCGCGCTTTCTTTTACGCCGATGGACAAAACACCGGCAAGCGCCAGGATGATAAGGACGGCAGGCAAATTAATCAGACCGCCGTTAAAGGGGTCGGTTACCAGATTAAAGGGAAGCGTGATGCCAACGGCATGCAGCGCACTCTGCACATAGCCTGACCAGCCAATTGACACCGTAGAGGCATCCATCCCGTATTCAAGCAAAAGATCCCAGCCCACAACCCAGGCAAAAAATTCACCGATACCGGCATAGGCATAGCTATAAGCCCCACCGCAGCCGCCGAAACAGGAAGCTAACTCAGCATAAGAGAGGGCTGCAAAACTGCAGGCCAAGCCAGCCAGCAGATAGGAGAGGATGATGGCCGGCCCCGCTTGTGTGGCGGCGGCAACGCCCGTGAGCACGAAAATACCGGCGCCGATAATGGCTCCGATGCCGAGCATGGTCAGATCAGTGGCGGTTAAACAACGGCGTAATTCAGAGTTTTCATCGGTACGATGACCAACGGCTTTGGTGCGAAAGAGTTTCTTCACAGACACCACTCCTCAAGAAGATAATGATTTTAGGCAGTCAAAGATTAGACCAGCATCCTCGCTTCATGTCAAATAAAGCGGGTTTCGAGGATTTTCTGCAGGCGAGTGGAATCGAGGTTTTTGGAACAATAGGCAATATAATTATCGGGTCGAATGAGATAGATCGCTGGGCTTTGAATGTGAAAGCGCTTATGAATGGCACTGCGCTCGTCCAGAATCAGGTTATTCACGCCGACCGTTTTATTCGGCATGATAATGAAAGGCTTAATGAGTTCGGGGTACTGTTGCTCCAGCCAAGCGAGCAGCGCCTGTATTTTTTTGACGTCTTTTTCTTTCGCGGCTGGTCCGGTAAAGAGGAGAACCTTGTGCTGGGGATGGCGCAGGAAAAGATGAAGTCGATTACCCTGATTGATCAAGACGTCCGGAACGCGTTCGCCGGGCCGCGGGGCTTTGCGGCTGACTTTATTACGGTAATCGATGGCGGAACTCTTCTTATAGCGCAGGCTCAGCTGTGTGAGTCGCATGCTGAATTTTTTCAATAGGCGCGGCTGACTATTCAAGAGTTTAAAAAGGAGATTGCGCAATTTCCGCAGGAAAGGATTTTCAAACAAGGCGATTTTCGTGAAATTCTCCGCCTGTTTTACGATCTGGCTGACGAGGGGATAGCGCTCTTCTTGGTAGCTGTCCAGGAGCTCCGGCTTGGCCTGACCTTGAATCACTAAAGCGAGTTTCCAGGCGAGATTATAAGCGTCTTGCAGACCGGTATTCATTCCCTGCGCGCCGGCTGGCGAATGGATATGAGCCGCGTCGCCGGCCAGGAAAACGGCGCCATACCGTAGTTTCTGGACGGTTTTGCTATGGATCCAAAAAGGAGAAATCCAGGAAACACTGTTGACGTCGTAGTCGCCTTGCGACCGTTCTTGGATTAATTCTTTGACCTCTTTTTCAATAAGGAATTTTCGGGGACTTTGATGCAGGTTGACGCCGATACGGTAGTGATGCGAGCCAAAAGGAACGGTGATCAACAGCGTACCCGGATTAAAAAATAGGTGGACTTCATTATTCGATAAAAAAGAACTCATTTCAGCGTTTGCAACCATAAACTGTTCAGTCAAGTCTTGGCCGGGGAAGGGAATTTGGCAAAGTTCGCGGACCTTGCTGTTCGCGCCATCACAGGCAATTAACCAGTCACAGCGGAGGATTTCGCTTTGGCCATTTTCAAGCGAGGTCAGGGTGCAGGTGAGGAGCTGGTTTTCCTGCGTGAGGGCGGTTAATTCCAGCGGCCTCTCGACTTCTTGTCCCTGTTCCATTAAATGCTCATTGAGCAAGCGTTCGGTCTCGCTTTGCGGCAGGGCTAAAATAAAATGATAAATAGAATCAAGGTGTTCAAATGAAATGCGGGCGAGATCGTTGCCGCCTTCATGGAGATGGATGGCGCTGCATTCATGGCCGAGTTTCAGGAATTGATGGACCAGGCCAAGATTATCCAGCAATTCCAGGGTTCGAGGTTGAATGCCGACGGCATTGGCGGTGAGGGTGCGTTCAGGCTTCTTATCAATAATACGGAACTTGATCCCGCGACGCGCCAATTCACAAGCCATCAGCAGGCCAGTGGGCCCTGCGCCAATGATGAGGACGGGGGTATGGCCGTTCATGCAAGCTCCCTAGCATTCTGTATATATTCGGTATATATTCGGTTTCATTCAAATTCCCCTCTCCTCCACGCTTTGTGTGGAGGAGAGGGTTAGGGAGAGGAGGTAAATAAATGCTTTTATTTATACCTCCTTCCCCTAACCCCTTCTTCCACCAACAACGTGGAGGAAGGGGGATATGGAAGGGTAAACCAAATATGTACGTCATTCTTCCCTATATTTTTCTATTTTAACTCAATTCGGGTCATTATTGTGCGGTATTCACAAATTTATCCTCCGGAGCTCTGCCCCCTCCCCTGTCATCCTGAGCATCTGTAGAGTGGATTAGACGCGCTTTTTGCGTCGTAATCCACCGAATTTAAAGCGGTTGATCATCTATCATTCCCCCCTAATACACTCCAGATGACGCTTTGTTGATTAATTGCTAAGCTAAAAGGAATAAGCTGAGGGAAATAAGCATGCTCGACCAGGATATCGTGGGATTCGTCTTTTCCGTCATCATCGGTATCGTCGGTATCGGTTATTGCTCCCACGGCAGAAAAAATAATCCTTACTATCTTTTATCCGGGATCGCTCTGCTGCTTCTGCCCTTTTTCGTGGACCAGTTCTGGTGGCTTTTGGCCCTCGGCTGCCTCTTGATGGTGTTGCCCTTTCTTTTGGACCGATAAAGCTGCTTTTGCAAATATTCAGTTCTCATTTTAAATTCCCCTCTCCTCCACGCTTTTGGTGGAGGAGAGGGTTAGGGAGAGGAGGTCTTATTAATTATAACCCGCTGATTATGATTAATTTTATACCTCCTTCCCCTAACCCCTTCCTCCACGAACGGCGTGGAGGAAGGGGGATATGGAGGGGTGGAGCGAATATATACCTGCTTTCAAAATAAGCGCTTATCCTTTAACATAAAGCTTACTTAAAGGCAGAGAGGAAATCTGCGTGGGATTCTTTCGATATGCGCTGGGAGAAACAGTGGATCTGTTGCGCGAGGCGGTTCGTGATTTTGCTTCCGCTGAAATCGCACCGCATGCCGAAGAAATTGACCGGCAAAATAACTTCCCTGTGGGGCTCTGGTCCAAATTAGGTAAGCTGGGCATTTTGGGAATCACCATCGAAGAAAAATATGGCGGCTCCGGTCTCGGCTATCTGGAACACGCGGTGGTGATGGAAGAAATCAGCCGGGCAAGCGCGGCAATCGGACTGAGTTATGGTGCGCACTCCAATCTCTGCTTAAATCAAATTCGCCTGAACGGCACACATGAGCAAAAATCGCGTTATCTTCCTCTTTTATGCAGTGGTGACTGGATCGGGGCGCTGGCCATGAGCGAAACCCAAGCGGGGTCTGACGTGATGGGCATGCGTTTGCGTGCCGAAAAAAAGGGTGCTCACTATGTTTTAAACGGGACTAAAATGTGGATCACCAATGGCCCAGAGGCGCAGGTGCTCGTGGTTTACGCCAAAACCGACCTGGCCGCTGGCGCGCATGGTGTCACAGCCTTTATCGTCGAGAAAGATTTTCCTGGTTTTTCCGTCGCGCAGAAGCTGGATAAGCTCGGCATGCGCGGTTCCAATACCTGCGAGTTAGTCTTCGAAAATTGCGAAGTTCCCGTTGAAAACATCCTTGGCGCCGTGAACGAGGGCGCCAAGGTTTTAATGAAAGGGTTGAACTATGAGCGCGTGATTCTGGCCGCAGGGCCCGTTGGCATCATGCAAGCGTGCATGGACGTGGTGCTGCCTTATATTCATGAGCGTAAACAGTTTGATAAGCCGATCGGCGAATTTGAATTAATGCAGGGCAAAATCGCCGATATGTACACCACCTTGATGGCTTCCCGTACTTATTTATACGCCACAGCCCAGGCCAGCGACCGCGGTGAGCTTTCACGCAAGGACGCTGCCGCGCTGATTCTCTTTACTTCGGAGCATGCCACCCAAGTGGCCTTGCAGGCCATTCAATGTTTGGGCGCGAATGGCTATATCAATGATTTTCCCACAGGACGCTTACTGCGGGACGCCAAGCTTTATGAAATTGGTGCTGGAACCTCCGAGATTCGCCGCATGTTGATCGGGCGCGAATTGTATAATGAGACCAGCTAAAAATGACGACGTTTAAAACACAAATCAATGCTAAGGACGCCACTTTTAAAACCAATGCGAAGGCGATGGAAGTCTTGGTCAAGGATTTAAAGGAAAAGCTCGCCAAAATTCAGCAAGGCGGCGACGGCAAGGCGCTCGAGCGCCATAAAGAGCACGGGAAATTGCTGCCGCGGCAGCGTCTGCAATTATTAATCGATGAAAATTCCAGTTTTCTCGAACTGTCGGCCTTGGCCGGCTATGAATTATACGGCACGGACTTGGCTGCCGGTGGCTTGATCGCCGGAATTGGCCGGATCATGGGCGTCGAGTGCATGATCGTGATCAATGACGCCACGGTGAAGGGCGGCACCTATTATCCGATCACCGTGAAAAAACATTTAAGAGCGCAAAAAATCGCCGCTGCCAACGGGTTGCCCTGTGTCTATTTAGTGGATTCCGGTGGCGCTTATCTCCCTCTGCAAGACGAAGTGTTTCCAGATGAAAATCATTTTGGACGGATTTTCTATAATCAGGCCACGATGTCGAGTCAGGGCTTGCCGCAAATTGCGGTGGTGATGGGGTCTTGCACGGCCGGCGGCGCTTATATTCCAGCCATGGCCGATGAGGCCATCATGGTGAAAAACCAGGCGACCATTTTTTTAGCGGGACCGCCTTTGGTGAAGGCGGCGACGGGTGAGGTGGTCACCGCGGAGGCGCTCGGCGGAGCTGAGGTGCATTGCCGCGTTTCGGGCGTGGCGGATTATTATGCGGAGGACGATACCCACGCGTTAGCCATGGCGCGGCGCGCAGTCGCAAATTTAAATTGCCGGACGAGTAAGACAGGTCAGGAAAATTTTTTAAAAGAAATCAAAGAACCCCTTTTTGAGACCAAAGAACTTTATGGTCTGGTGCCAGCTGATCCGCGCTACCCTTTCGAGATCCGCGAGGTTATCGCGCGCATCGTCGATGGCTCGCTCTTCGACGAATTCAAGGCCCAATACGGCAAAACCCTGGTCTGTGGTTTCGCCCATCTTTATGGTATGCCGGTCGGCATCATTGCCAATAACGGGGTTCTCTTTTCAGAGTCGGCTCTCAAAGGAACGCATTTCATCGAGCTTTGCTGCCAAAGAAAAATCCCGCTGATTTTTTTGCAGAACATCACCGGCTTTATGGTCGGTAGCAAATACGAGGCGGAAGGCATCGCCAAACACGGTGCTAAAATGGTGACCGCGGTGGCCTGTGCCCAGGTTCCCAAAATCACGGTTATTATCGGCGGGAGTTATGGTGCCGGCAACTACGCGATGTGCGGACGCGCTTATGAACCGCGGTTTATCTGGATGTGGCCCAACGCGCGCATTGCAGTGATGGGCGGCGAGCAGGCGGCAAATGTTTTGGCCCAGGTCACGCGCGAAAAAAAAATGCGGCACAGCGAAGCCTGGTCAGCCCAGGATGAAGCAGCCTTGAAAGCGCCGATTATCCAGCAATACCAGACGCAATCGCATGCCTATTATTCCAGCGCTCGACTTTGGGACGATGGTGTCATTGATCCCGCCGATACGCGCAAGATTTTAGGTCTCAGTTTGTCGGCGGCTTTAAACGCACCGATTCCAAACACGCAATTTGGTTTATTCAGGATGTGAAACCCATGTCGAACGAAGTCCTTGTTATTTCAACCCAGGACAGGGTTACCACCCTGACCTTGAATCGTCCGGAGAAATGCAATGCCCTTGACGGCATGTTAGTGTCTCAGCTGCGGGATGCTTTTTTCGCGGCTGGGCGGGATGCGCAGACGCAGCTCGTTTTGCTGACTGGAGCCGGTCCTCATTTTTGCGCCGGCGCGGATATCGACTGGATGCGAACGCTCGCGCAAAGTTCCTTTGAGCTGTGTCGTGATGACGCCATCAGCCTGTCTTCCTTGTTGCAGCTCATGTATTCTTTTCCGAAACCAATCGTTACGCTAGCCCAGGGCAGTACCCTGGGCGGTGGACTGGGACTCTTGGCTTGCTCGGATTTGATTATTGCCGCGGAGGATGCCACTTTTTGTTTTTCCGAAGTCAAGTTGGGTTTGGTGCCGGCCGTAATCAGTCCCTATATTCTTTCCCTGATCGGCCAACCGGCCACGCGCTATTATTTTTTGAGCGCGGAACGTTTTGACGCCGCAGAGGCTCTGCGTCTGGGGCTGGTGCATAAATGTGTGCCACGGACAGACTTAGCTGCCGCTGGGTTAAAAATGACACAAACCCTGTTAAAACACAGTCCCGCGGCTTTGTTGGAGGTGAAGCGCTTGCTCTCGCTGATTGCGAATCAAGAAATTACGCCAGAGCTTGCTGAAAAGACCGCGGAAATCTTCGCCAAGATGCGCATCACCCCAGAAGCACAAGAAGGATTAAATGCGTTTTTGGAGAAGCGGTCGCCGCATTGGGACGTTCGCTCATGAGTTTTCCTCATTATGTCAAAATGGTGGAGGTGGGTCCGCGGGACGGCTTGCAGAATGAGCCGCAAATGATTTCAGCGGCGGTCAAAATTGATTTTATCAATCGGCTTTCTGAAACGGGTTTGTCCGTCATCGAAGCCACCAGTTTTGTTTCTCCCCAGTGGATTCCTCAATTGGCCGACCATGCGGCGGTTTTTCAGGGGATCCATAAAAAGGCGGGCGTGTGTTATCCGGTCCTGGTGCCTAATTTAACGGGCTTGCAAAACGCAGTGGCGGTGGGTGTGAAAGACATCGCTGTTTTTACTTCGCCTTCGCAGCAATTTAATCAGCATAACATCCATTGTTCCGTAGAGGAGAGTCTGGAGCGCATCGCACAAATCCTGGCAGCCGCGGCAAAGCAAGGGCTGCGTGTGCGCGGCTATTTATCCTGTGTCCTTGGCTGTCCCTATGAGGGAAAAATGGCGCCTCAAAAAGTGGCGGCCCTCGCCGAACAGCTTATCAATTTAGGCTGCTATGAAATTTCTTTGGGCGACACCATCGGGGTGGGCACGCCGCTGGCGGTGGTGCAGATGTTAGGGGCGGTCATCGAAAAAATGCCGGTGGAAAAACTTGCTGTGCATTTTCATGATACCTATGGACAGGCGCTCGCCAATATCTATGCTGCTTTGGAAACCGGTGTCGCGGTGATTGACAGCTCCGTCGCTGGACTTGGCGGTTGTCCTTATGCCAAGGGTGCTTCTGGCAATGTGGCGTCGGAGGATGTGTTGTATCTGCTTAACGGCATGGGCATTGAAACCCGGGTGGATCTGAGCAAGCTCATCGGCGTTGGACGTTTTATCACGCACCAGTTGGGCAAAAAGCCGCAATCTAAGGTCAATAATGCTACCGGCTCGAATTGACGGCACGGCGGCGCTTGAGGTAAAGTCCTACACTACAAAATGAGGACTCAAAACGAGAGGTCCAGTATGGCTATGCGTTTTCATCTGCATCCGGTGCAAGGGTTCGTTATAACCGCGGATGCCACAGTTCTTCCCGCGCTTTTTTTACCCTCCACCACCGTGGAGCGTGACTCCTTTCAGCAGCAGCTTTTTATCTTTACCCAGAACAAATCGCCGCTCGTATTAAAAAACTTGCGCAAACTTATTTTCGAGACCAGCAAAAATAAGCAAAACGCTGTACTCGCCTCTTTTTTTAGCGATCTGTTTGAGCTTGATAGCTTGTATAACGCGGATGGCAAACACCTGTTATTGCATCGGATCTTGCCCCTCTTCATCGAATCGGTGACGCATGCTCAGCTTGCAACTATTTTCCTGGAGCAGGGCTATCGCTTGCTGGTTTATCTGCTCCAACCCAACAAGGTTGTGGTGGTGACGCTCTACTTGGCCTGCTTTCAAAAGCTGCTAGCGAAGGCGGTCATCAATCCAAGACAATATGAAAGCACTGTTTTGGCTCCGGAGGTCATTGCTAGCCTGAGTGAGGAGAAGGCGTTGGATGTCAATCTGGTGCGTGTTTATTTAGACGGGCTAATGCCGGCTTTGCAATCCAGACGCCTTCGTTGGCGGCTCAACGATTATTTATGCCTGTTGTGGCGTGCGGAGCGATCGATTGAGAACGATGAAGTGCGACTGATTCATCGGTGTCTGAGGCAGATGAAAGTCGACTTTAGCGCGCAGCGGCTGGACCCGTCCGATTACTTTAAGGATTTAAGCTTACCGGACAAGCAAGGCCTGACGCCCTTGCTGAAGCTCATTAGTTTAGGGAGGTCCAGATTGCTTGTAGCCTATTTTCGCTGTCTGGAACAGGTCGCTCGGCCCGCGCAGCTCATGGAACTCTTCCAGTTTGGTGCAGCAAATCAAGACAACTGCTTGCATGAACTGGCCCAAACCGGCTGCCTGCCTGCTCTCGAATCATTCATTGATTTTTTGATGAGCAAGCTCGGTCCTCCAGCTGCGACCCGGCTTATGGAGCAATTGGCCCGACAGCAGAATGCGGCGGGGAAAAAGCCGTTATATCCAACGGGTGACTTTACGCATCCCATGAATTATGTCTTGAGTCTGTTTACCAAGGGAAAAGCAGCGGAAGCGACCATCTATTTGAAAACAGTCCAGTGCGCTGGCTATTCTGCCTTTTTTGCACCGGAGCATAGCATGCTGTTTTTCACGGGTCCTCAGCGGCTGCATTATGGGTGGAAAGCCCGGCCGGCGATGCTCCCAATGGAGGACGTCTTATTGCCAGGAGACTTGCTCGAAATGCTCAATTCACCCGAAAGGAAGCGCTAAAACAGGACTCCGCTTTTGCGCCGGGCACTGCCCCCATCTGCGTCAAACCGCCGCCGCCGGCACCGATTTGAATCGTCACCTGTTCGCAAACTTTTTTCTTGCCAGCCACGATCAAAGTCGGATGCACTTCCATTTGTTGGCCTTCTTTGCCGATAACCCGGTTACAACCCGTGACCGACAACGTTTTCACGCTGCACTCGGGCGGCAGAGTTTCCCGTACTCGGTGCAGGAGATGGACGGCATGTCGACCATCGTAAGTATACCAGTTGTCGCCGCGATCCACGGGGCTGACGCAGCCGGCGGCACTGAGCCGGACGAACGTGACGCTGACCGGTCGCTTTTGGCCGCTGTGCGGATCCTTCAGCTCGATGATCTGCGGGGGCAGTAAAGGAACGATGTGATTGCTGCTGCCACAGACAAGTGGGCCGCCTTTAAGCTCAGCGCCGATAATCAAGGCATTGATGGATACGCCGGTGACGGAAATGAGATCGTAGACCGAGGGGTGAAAAGGGGTTGCTCCCAGGGAGAGATGCGCGCGAGAAAATTTTCGGTAATGCTGAATCGTTTCACCGGCTTTTGTGAACTCACGGAACTCCAGAATACCCCCTTCGTTTTTGTCGGTGTCAACATAAACGCGGAGCAAGCGCCATTTGTTTTGGACTTCACCGCCGTGTTTTTGCACTGCTGCGGTCATTTTTTTTAAAAAATCCGGCTCAAAAATGAAATCATGGGTTTTTTCCATTAAAGCGAAGGCCTTGCGCGGCAGCAGGCCGTATTTTTCCAGAGCTTGCTCCGGCGTGAATGGCAGCAGTTGTAGCCCTTCTTCTTTTAAAAAGGCGGCATCACGCAGATAAGCCTCGGCTTGGCGAGGACTGCCGGCGATGAGCAGTGAGCCGCGCGGCTCGCGGATTAACCCACCGAGGCGTTGATTCAGGTTTTCCAGATAATTCCAGCTGATCTGGGTGCGTTTGCGCATTCGCTGCAAGACTTCGGGCAAGTGGTTCTCCTGAAGTTCTTGGGCATAACGTCGCGACAAGCGATGATTACCCCAGGCGATACGGAAAGCAGCCGGCCACTGTCGCGGATTGCGCAGCCATTCAGCTAAATTCAGGCTAAGCCAGGGATAATCGGGATCCAGGACCCGGGAATGATAACCTGCGGGCAGGAGCGCGCGCAGGAGTTCTTTCAGAATAAAGGTCAACGGCTGATAGCCGGCAATATACGCCGGTGCTTCGGTGAGTGTGTCCGGTTCTCCATGATTGCCAGCTCCGGCCCAGATAGGCCGGGCTTGTTTTCCGTCAAGGCTTTTATCGAGATCACTGGCGTATAAAACAGAGTTACCCTGGAGGGCCTGCTCCAATGCGACAGCGGCGGCCGGTGGACCCCCGACAGCGATAAAACCAGCTTCATGTGCCAAGCGTGCGAGAGCCGGCCGATCCTTTAGCGCCCGAATTTCCACTGCTTGCATATCCGGTTTTTCAAGTAGCTCGGTTGGGAGGAGGGGGATCTCAGGAAAGTAGTGTCGAGCCAGCTCCAGAAGTTCCGGGTCTGAGGTGGTCCAGGGTGAGAACTGACGTTTTCCGCGGCGCCGCTCTGTTTCCGCGAAGTCCAGGTAGGGATCCTTGTAGGGGTTTAAAATACCCATTTATTCGCTGATTTCAAGTATGGATTTCGATTTAACGGCCGCGAGCTGCTCATCGACAAAAACGTCGCTTCTCAGAATTGTTTCAATTCGTTCAACAGGCAACGGTGGGGCGATGATAAAGCCTTGAATTTCGTCACAATCAATCATTTTTAAATAAGTATACTGCTTGAGTGTTTCAACACCTTCCGCGACCACTTTCATCTTCAAACTGTGCGCCATAATAATAATGGCTTTTACGATAGCGCCGTCGCCGCTGTCGGGCCCGATATCCGTGATAAAAGAGCGATCGATTTTAATAATGTCGATGGGAAAGCGGCGCAGATAGCTGAGACTGGAATAGCCGGTGCCGAAATCATCGATGGAAATAGCGACGCCCAGATCTTTCAACTGCGCAATCGCATGGGCGCTATGCTCGACATCCTGCATGATCAAGCTTTCCGTTAACTCCAGCGTGAGGTTTTGTCCCTGAGCGCCGCTGCGTTGCAAAATCTCGGTGATCTTACCCACTAGATTTTTTTCCCGGAATTGGCGGGCCGACAGATTGATGGACACCCGTGGGCAGGACAGGGAAGTTAAATTTTGCTGCCAGAGGTAATTTTGGGTACAAGCCGTGTTTAAGACCCACTCGGAGATGGGAACGATGAGACTGGTTTCCTCTGCGATGGGAATAAATTCGTCCGGCCCGACGAAGCCCAAAACAGGGCTTTTCCAGCGTAGCAGCGCCTCCACTCCGGTTATTTTCCTTTTGTTCAGGTCGATGAGCGGTTGGTAGTACAGTTGGAACTCTTTGTTCGTAAGCGCGTTATGCAGCTCGGTTTCAATTTTGAGGCGTTTATTCACTTTTTCATTCAGTTCGGTGGTGTAAAACTCAAAGGAATTGCGGCCTTTCTCCTTGGCGCGGTAGAGCGCCAGGTCGGCGTTTTTCAATAGCAGTTGAATGTCGTCGCCATCGTCCGGAGAAATACTGATTCCCACGCTGATGCTGGTGAAGATGTCATGGCCGTCGATATGAAAAGGCTCGGTAAAAGCGCTATGGATCTTGTCCGTGAGCGCGAGCAGCTCGTCGGTTCCGATATTTTCCAAAATCACCGCAAACTCGTCGCCGCCAATGCGAGCAAAGGTGTCCTCGTCGCGCAAAAAGCTTTTAATTTTGCCGACCACTTTAACTAATAAATGATCGCCGGTGGAATGGCCGAGGGTGTCGTTGATATTTTTGAAATGATCGAGATCAATGAAGAGCAGCGCCAGTTTTGATTTTTTTGGGTTGGCGTTTTTGAGGGCATGTGTGAAGCGCGTGTTAAATAAGCCGCGGTTGGGAAGGTCGGTCAGGGAGTCGTGCGTTGCCAAATAATTGATGCGCGGCGAAATGTCGCTGATTAAGGAGAAAAAGCCGCGCATTTCCTTGCTTTTAACATAGGGAATGAGCGTGACGCTGACATAACGTTCGTCGCCTTTTTTGAATTGCATCAGCGATTCATAGGTGATCTGCTTTTTAGTGAGTAGTTCTTTGTAATACTCCGAAAAGATGGAAAAGGCCGTTGGATCCAGGACGTCCTTGATGGGCTTGCTAGTGATTTGGTTGAGCGATTTGCCGAACCATTCCTCGTGGGCTTTGTTGTTGAAACGGTAATACAGTTGCGAATCCACATAGGAAATCAGCACCGGCAGGGCATTGGTCACCAAGCTATATTGCTCCTCGCTATCGCGCAGCAGTTTTTCAATCAGTTTTCTTTCGCTGATTTCGTTGCGCAATTCCTGGTTAACGATTTCCAATTCCTTTTTCGCGCCGACCAGATTTTGCAGCAGGTCGTCGTTCTCAAACTTCAATTTGACGGCGTTATAGACGGTGCGATGGGTTCGCGCGGAGGAAATCAATAAGAGTGCTGTGTAAAACAGCACAAGATAGCCTAACAAGTCGTAGGGTTCGCTGCGTTGGTAGAAGAGCCACAGTGAAAAAGGCAAGAGTACCGGCAGGATAAAGGCGGCGCAGGCCAGACGGCTGCCGGAAAAATAGGCCACGGCGCCACCGGCTATTCCGGCCAATGAAAAGGCTAAAAAGGCTTGATACAAAGGATTCTTGGGGACCAGCCAAAGTCCGGCACAAGACCAGACTAAGCCAGCGATCAGCGCCGTGCTGACGAAGATGGCTTTCCACAGCGTGGCTTGTTCCGGGGAAGGGTTTTTTAAAAGGTAGAGCCTGACCATACTATAGCGGAGCAAGGCGACGCTGAGCAGCCCCAGATACCAGAGAAAGAGCATTTTATTCGGTTCAGCAAAATGGAGGCCGTAGACAAAAAGGGTGGCGACAACACAGGACCCGATGATGGCAAACTTAGCCTGACTGTATAGAAGATGAACAAGCTCTGCTCTAATGTTTATCTCAAGCGTCTCATTTGTCGGGTTTGTGGTTAGCGTTGTCGGGGAAGACATAGGGCCTCACACTCCCGAAAGCAAATTAGGATGTTCATTTCCTTCTCGCTCCTTATAAAGAGGCTAACATATCTATTCTCAACCTCCTTGCGTCAGGAATCAACTTTTTTGCAAAATACTGTGTTTCTTGCTGTAAGCAAAATAAATAATCAGGCCGAGGATGAGCCAGATGAGAAAACGCCACCAGGTGATGGATGGCAGATTTGCCATCAGGTAAAGGCAAAAAATCACGCCCAAGCCGGGAATCAAAGGGTTCCAGGGTAATTTAAAAGGACGAGGCAGGTCGGGTTGGGTCCGCCGTAAAACAATGACGCCGGAGCAGACCAGGGTAAAAGCGGTTAGGGTTCCAATGTTGACCAGTTCGGCGGCGCGGTGAATCGGCATGAGGCCGGCAAAGAAGGCGATGATCAGACCGCTTACTATAATAATCGGAACCGGCGTGCGGGTGCGGGGATGGATTTTAGCAAAAACGGTCGGCAGGAGGCCGTCTCGGCTAATGGCGAGGAAAATCCGGGTTAAACCATAAAACATGACCAGCATGACCGTGGTTAAACCGGCGATGGCTCCGGCGCCGATCAGGCCGGCAGCCAGTGGATGGTTCAGTTGCAGGAGGGCGGCCGCGACGGGTGAGCTGACATTTAAGGTCTTATAAGAAACGATGCCGGTTAAGCAGATCGCTACGACGATATAAAGGAGGGTGCAGACCACCATGGAAACGATAATGCCGATGGGAATGTTACGTTGCGGCTGAACGGTTTCCTCCGCTGCGGTGGATAGCGCGTCAAAACCAATGTAGGCAAAAAATACCAGGGCGGCTCCTTCCATGACGCCGGACCAGCCGAAAGGAAAGAAAGGAACCCAGTAACGGGATTGAATATGCGTGACTGCGATGGCCAGAAAGGCGGCGATGGTGAGCAGTTTAATGAAGACGATAATCGCGTTAAAGCGCGCGCTTTCTCGCACGCCAATACAGAGCAGGGCCGTCAGGATAGCGACAATGAGCACGGCCAGTATATTAACCGTGCCACCTAAATAAGGGCCTTGCGCCAGGGAGAGAGGCAGGTGGATATGCAAAGCGATCAGCACGTCATTGACGTAGCCGGACCAGCCGATCGCGACGGTGGAAACGGACAGGCCGTATTCAAAGATCAGATTCCAGCCGATCAGCCAGGCGATAAGTTCACCGAAACCGATATAGGCGTAGTTATACGCACTGCCGCAGCCACCGATACTGGCTGCGAGTTCCGCGTAAGACAGGGCCGCGAACATCGAGGCGAGACCGGCCATGAAATAGGAAAAAACAACGGCTGGACCGGCGGTGGTTGCGGCAACCACACCGGTTAAAACAAAAACGCCGGCGCCGATAATGGCGCCAATGCCAAAGAGCGTGAGATCCAGGGCATTGAGACAAGGTTGTAGACTTTCGCCGCGGGGAGGGCGCTGATACAGCGGCTTGGTGCGAAAGAGATCCTGGATAGCCATGAAAATCCTCCTGTTTACTCGATAACAAATTCTTCTGTGAAGGCTTGCCTGGCGATGATCAGGCGCATGATTTCGTTGGTGCCCTCAAGAATCTTGTGCACGCGCAGGTCGCGGAAATAGCGTTCGATCGGATAGTCCGCCAAATAGCCGTAGCCGCCAAAAATTTGCAGGGCTTCGTCGCAGATGGCGAAACAATTGTCCGTCGCCAGGAGCTTGGCCATTGCGCAATAGCGGATGGCTTGCGGGTCGTTTTGATCCAGGGCGGTGGCCGCGCGGTAAACCATCAGCCGGGCGCTTTCCCAGGCCGTAAGCAGATCGGCGAACTTGAATTGCAGCGCTTCAAATTCAAGGAGTTTCTTTTTGAATTGTTGCCGCTCAAACATATAGTGACGGGCCAGCGTCAGGCATTGGCGTGCTCCTCCCAGGGAGCAGGCCGCGATGTTAATGCGGCCGCCGTTTAAAGCGGACAAGGCAATTTTGAAGCCCTGGCCTTCCTCGCCAATGCGATTTTCAAGCGGTACGCGGCAGTTTTCGAAAAACACCATGGTGGTGGGTTGGCTGTGCCAGCCGAGTTTAACTTCCTTCTTGCCGAAGGAAAGACCGGGCCTGTCTTTTTCAATCAGGACACAGCTAATGCCCTTGGGGCCTTCTTCACCGGTGCGTACCATGCAGGCATAGACGTCGCTGGTTGAGCCTCCGGAAATGAAGGCCTTCGCTCCATTCAAGACATAGTCATTTCCGGAGCGCTGGGCGCTGGTCTTGAGCGAGGCGGCATCGGAACCTGAGCTGGGTTCGGTCAAACAATAACTGCTCAGCGCTTCCAAGGTGACCAGTTTTGGCAGCCATTTCTGGCGTAAAGAAGGCGAGGCGTAGTGATCGATCAAAGAGGAGACCATGTTATGAATGGAAAGATAGGCGGCCGTTGAGGGACAAGCGGTAGCCAATTCCTCAAAAATAAGGGCGCTGTCTAAGCGTTTAAGCTGGGCGCCGCCCCACTCGGCGGAAACAGAGAGCGCGGCAAAGCCAAGCGTGGCAGCTTTGCGCAAGGTTTCCACGGGGAAAATGTTTTTTTCATCCCAGATTTTGGCTTGCTCAAGCATTTCCGTTTCCGCGAAGCGGCGGGCCAGCTGTCGAAACGCGCTTTGTTCTTCCGTTAGGGTAAAATCCATATTATATCCCAATCGCTTTTTTATTCCGTGGAGGCAACCTGCCTGCAGTAAATATCCGCTTCCCATTCCATATCCCCTCTCCTCCACGCTTTTCGTGGAGGAGAGGGTTAGGGAGAGGAGGTAAATAAATAGCTTTTATTGTTACTTTTATTGTTACCTCCTTCCCCTAACCCCTTCCTCCACGAAAAGCGTGGAGGAAGGGGAGTAGAGAGGGGAGAAGCGGATATTTACCAGGTATTTTTTCCAATGCGTAAAGTTCCTTGATGGTTTCGCGCCGCCGGATCAGCTGGACCTTGCTTCCATCAATCAGTACTTCCGCGGGGCGCGGTCGGGAATTATAGTTTGAACTCATGCAAAAACCATAGGCGCCGGCCGTCAAGATTCCCAGGAGATCATTGGCTTGCAGCCGCAGGCGCCGATCGCGACCCAGGCAGTCTGCGGATTCACAGATGGGGCCGACCACATCGTAGGTTTTAACCTCCGCCGGACTGGCGGTGACTGGGATAATATCGTGCCAGGCATGGTAAAGTGCTGGCCGCAGCAAATCATTCATTGCGGCGTCAATGACAGCGAAATTTTTTTCTGCGGTTTCCTTGATATATTCCACGCGCGTGAGCAGCAGCCCAGCCTCGGCCACGAGCGATCGGCCGGGTTCTAAAATAATTTTGAGTTTGAGGTCGGAAAGCCGGCTTTGAATAAGTGTGACATAGTCTTGTCGGGAGGGCGGGTTCTCGTTGCGATAACGGACGCCCAGTCCGCCGCCCACGTTCAGATGTTGTAGAGGAAAACCCGCGGCCAAAAACTCCAGAGCGAGTCTATGCAAACAGCGCAGGGCTGCGTCAAAGGGCTCGGGATTCACGAGTTGAGAGCCAATGTGACAGGCCAAGCCAATGAGCTTGAGGTTTTTCATTTTTTTTAGGGTAGACCGCAGGTCTGCTAGGGCCGTCAGGGCGAGGCCAAATTTGTTGTCTTTCAGCCCCGTCGAAATATAAGGATGCGTGAGGGCGTCAATGTCAGGATTGACGCGCAAGGCGATGGGCGCCACTTTGCCGGTGTGTTGCGCGATGCGTTGGATACGTGCCAGCTCGGCTTCGGACTCCACGTTGAAACAAGAGATATTTTTTCCGAGAGCCGTTTCAATTTCCGCGTCTTGTTTGCCAACGCCGGAAAAAATGACTTTTTGCGGATCGCCGCCGGCGGCCAGGACGCGCTCCAGTTCTCCACCGGAAACCAAGTCAAAACCGGAGCCGAGGCGCTGGAGTAAATTTAAAATGGCCAGATTGGAATTCGCCTTGACCGCATAGCAAATTTGATGGCTCAAGCCGGAATTCGCAGGTTCGAGAAAGGCGCTGTCAAACGCTTGATAATTCGCCGCTAGCGTGGAACGGGAGTAAACATAGCAAGGTGTGCCAAATTGGTCGGCGATACTTTTAAGAGATATCCCATCGAGATAAGCTTCTCCGTTAACGTAGCGTAGATCGTTCATGCGATACCTTTAATCAGTGGCTAAGTCACAATGCGCTTTGAGCCATTCATTATAATCCGATACGTTGCCAAGGGAAGTATTAAAAAACGCTTGGGCTGTTTTCATTAATTTCTTGCCGATTTCGTCGGTCAGGCGGGCTTGCATGCAAATGACGTCATTTAAGGATTTTACTTTTTGCAGGTGTTTTAAATGGTCGATACTGCTGACTAAAACCTCATTCAAAATTTCGATGTTTTGCTCAGCATACCGTTTCACCATGTTGGCGGTGAGCTCGTCCTTGGCTTGGGTGGGAGCCTGGATGATTTGCGTAAAGCGCTGCCAATTTTGCATTAATTCATCATAGTGGTTCATGGGGGGGCCTCCTGGTGGTAAGCGGTTTTTTAACTATAGCGGTGGTTCCCTGCAATAAGCAAGGCTAGCTTCGCTGCTCCTCTTTGCGCCAGTTCTTTTTTCCCTCAGCGGTCCATTCAAAGTAAGAGAGTTGGGTCATTTTTTTATTGGTTGCATAGGCGGCTTGGTAATCGGGAAAAAGATCCAAATTTTCAAGGTACCAGACCTGGTCGGTGCCCTGGTGATTCAGCTTTATTTCCTGGGTTCGGCCTTGCAGGGGGATGGTGAAGGTGGAAAGGGGGTAGCCCAGGCCTTCTCCAAGGGCTTTGACCAGCGCTTCTTTGCCAGTCCAGGTTTTAAAAAATTGGGCTCGTTTTTTCTCCGGCGGCAGTTTAGTAAAGGCTTCATATTCTTCGGAGCTAAAAAAGCGTTCCGCAACCGCATCATTATAATGGCTGCGAATCTTCTCAATATCGACGCCAACCGGGTTTTGCTGGATAAAAGCGTAAAGTGCAAAATCGTGAGAATGAGAGGCGTTAAATTGCAAGTCACAATTTTCAACGAAGGGTTTCCCCTTCGGCGTGGCTGATAATTGTATATTTTGTGGCTCAATGTCAAGATAAAGGCTTAAGATGGATCTTAATCCAGCGCGGGCAGTAATAAAACGTTTGCGATGCAGCTCGAATTTGAATTTTACGGCTCGCGCCATTTCTTCCGCGCTCAAGAGCGGCGCATTGGACGATTGATATAAATCTTCATCCAGTCGGATCAACCAAAGATCTAGCTGGGAGCTGTGCGGAAATTGCATTTTATGGCCTTTTTAGAGTCCTTCAGAAGAAGCAGTTTAATTTAATGGAGTCCTTAGGGTATAATATAACCTTCTTTTTCGTTGAAACAAAATTCAGGGAGCGAATATGGCCTC
>Ga0206951_1006_pt2 | contig 70679 bp, 75 predicted proteins | sample Alteio_BWOrgHeat_38_FD_152974 | JGI IMG/M metagenome (GOLD analysis project Ga0206951, IMG submission 152974) | Enriched cells from forest soil in Barre Woods Harvard Forest LTER site, Petersham, Massachusetts, United States -... | ecosystem: Environmental > Terrestrial > Soil > Temperate forest >... | reverse complement strand
TTCCCTTACCCTTTCCGCCACGTTCTTTGTGGCGGAAAGGGAATTTGGTGAGGGATATAGTAGGGATACATATGGTATATAGATCATTAAGGTGATAATATTTCTTAGTAGGCAGCAGTGAAGGGATAAAGGCGATGAGCGACAAAATTCAGGATGACGCCATGCTGAGGGAGGAAGACCTAAGCAGCTTCGGCGCAAAACTCAAATCGACTCGGGAAAATATGGGCATTTCAGCGCAAGAAGCAGGTTCGCGCCTGCATCTGAGCCCTCGTTTTATAGCCATGCTGGAAAATGAAAATTTACTCCAAACCACCCTGCCGCCGATTTATTTACGCGGCTATTTACGCTCCTATACCCGTTTATTAAATATCCCGGAAAAGGAACTGACCCCGATCCTGGAAATACTGCATCCCAAACCCCTCGCTTTAGACCCCGTGCCACCGCCCTCCACTGCAGAATCTTTGTCGCTGACTTTTCCGCTGGAGAACAATCTCTATTATGCCCGTATCACTACCTTTATTATTTCTTTGGCTTTGCTCACTTCGATCACAGCCTGGTGGTATCTCCACGCCAACAAAGCCACACCCGCAATCGTGGCGCTCGATCAACCACTGATCAATGACCCCGCTGTTCAGCCCAGCGAAGCCGATGCTAAAAGCACGCCTCTCGATTTTAACAACGATTCCCTGCTGCAAACGGCGGCTCAAGGCCCAGAGATCGAAAAAACCAAGGTTCCCGAGGCTCTGATTGATCTGGCCGCGACAAAACCCGTTGCCGTTGCCCTGGCCTCAGCATCAACAGCACAAAACACGCCGCCCCTGATGGCCAAGCCCGCTGCGAAATCCCTTGAAAGGGATGACGACAGCGCTAGCACAGATGAACAAGAATAAATGAAGAAATAAGCGAGGTTAGACCGTGTCAAATCCTGTTATTCAAGCTGTTCGTGGAATGAACGATATTATTCCGCCGGATACTCATCTCTGGCGGCACGTAGAAAGAGTGTTCCGCAATATTGCCCATGGTTATGGTTACCAGGAAATCCGTTTTCCCATCGTGGAAAAAACTGAGTTATTCAAGCGCACTATCGGCGAAGACACTGAAATCGTCGAAAAAGAAATGTACACCTTTGACGACAAACAAGACGCGAGCCTGACGCTGCGTCCCGAAGGCACCGCCGGTTGCGTACGCGCCGCCATCGAACACGGTCATCTCTACCGGCAGGTACAAAAACTCTGGTATTGCGGGCCCTTTTTCCGCAGGGAACGTCCCCAGAAGGGCCGTTATCGGCAATTTCACCAATGCGGCGCCGAAGTTTTCGGTCTAGCCGGTCCCGATATCGACGCTGAACTCATCCTCTTTACTGCCCGCGTGCTCAATAAATTAGGCTTAAAAAAAGACGTTACTCTGCAGCTGAATTCCCTCGGCTCCAAAGAAAGCCGCGCCGCCTATCGCAAAGAATTGGTGCGCTATTTCACCAAACATAAAAGCGCCCTCGACGAAGACAGCGTACGGCGGCTCGCCGATAATCCGCTGCGCATTTTAGACAGCAAGAACCCCGACCTCAAAGACCTCATCGCGAAAGCACCGACCTTGCTGGATCATCTCGATAACGACTCGAAAACACATTTCAGGCGCCTGCGGGAATACCTGGACTACACCGGGCTGAACTACGAGGTCAACACCCACCTGGTGCGCGGCCTGGATTATTACACGCGGACCGTCTTTGAGTGGGTCACCAGCAAATTAGGGGCCCAGGGCACCGTTTGCGCCGGCGGCCGCTATGATGGCCTCATTGAACAACTGGGTGGAAAAGACACCCCGGCCTTGGGCTTTGCCATGGGTCTGGAACGCGTGGTCCTGCTGATGCAGCAACAAGGCCAGGATTCCAGCGGCACGATCATGCACGCCTATTTCATCACCGATGGTGACGAAGCCTTCCAGGTGGCATTGCGCTTAACCGATAAATTACGCGATCAAGTCGCAGGCATCCGCATCATTCTGCATTGCGGCGGCGGCAACCTCAGCAACCAGTTCAAAAAAGCCGACAAGAGCGGGGCCCATTTTGCTATTGTCCTGGGCGAAAATGAGCTTAAAACGCACACTTTGACGATCAAACCGCTGCGAGAAAAGATACCCCAGCAGACCATTCATCAGATGGAAATCGCAGAATACTTAAAGCTGCGGATTAAAGAGATTATGGGGAAAAAGGTGAAATAAGATAGATATAGAGGAGAGGGACCCTTGAGCATCAGATCTCTATAGGCTTTTCCCCTATAATTCGGTAAAATGGCCTTCGCTGTGGCTCTACTAAGACCTCGAGGTGTCATTTGACAGAGTATTTAACAGAACAAGAACAAGTAGAACAGTTAAAAAAGCTGTTCCGGATGTATGGCATTCCCGCACTGCTTGGAATCCTTGCTGGCGTCGTTATTTTTTATGGCTGGACCTACTACCAAAACTACCAAACGCGCATCCTCTCACACGCCTCCGGCGTCTATGATGAAATGTTAACCGACCGGGCTCAGAACAATTTTCAGGAAACCCAGGTCCAGGCTGAAAAATTATTTAGCCATTACTCCGCCACGCCCTACGGCGACATTGCAGCTCTGATGCTCGCCCGGCAAGCCCTCGCTAAAAAAGATTTCACGGAAGCCGCGAAACAATTCACTTGGGTTTTAAAAAATGGCCACAGCAACTCCATTCGACAAATCGCGCGCTTACGTCTGGCCCGTTTGTCCATTGCGCAACAAAAGACGGAAGAAGCCATCAGCGAACTGCAAACCGTCGATGACAAAGCCTTCAGCGGTCTGATTGACGAAGTGCTGGGCGACGCCTACCTTTCCAGGAACCAAGTTCCACAAGCACGCGAAGCCTACCAACGCGCGCTGCAAGAACTGCCCAACTCCGAAGAAATTCGTCCTCTGCTTGAGATGAAACTCAACAATCTAGCAACCGCGGAATAAGCCCTATGAAGACCCAAAAACAATTTCTGTTTCTTGTTTTAATTTGTCTGCTCCTTTCCAGCTGCAGCAGCATATGGGAAAAAGACAACACGCCGCCGCCCGCGTCCCTGGTTCAATTTAAACCTAAAATCCGGCCGCGCCAGGTTTGGGATGCCCGCCTCGACTTTGGCAGCAATCATGAAGACTTGAAATTCAACCCCATCGTCCGTAATAACGACATTATCATCGTCAGCCAGACCGGCACGATCACCAGCCTGAACAAAAATAACGGCCGCATTCAGTGGAAAGCCGAGGTCAATGCCACCGTCAGCAGCGGCGTCGCCGTCAATGACCAACTGCTGGTGGTAGGAACCAAAAACGGCGAGGTGATCGCCCTCAGCGCGCTTGATCATAGACCGCTGTGGCGAACCAGCACCGACAGCGAAATCCTGGCAACACCGACACTGAGTTCCAATTTGGTCATCGTCAAATCCATCGATGGCAAGATCAGCGCCTTTTCCAGCGCCGACGGGCACCTTGTTTGGCGCCATCAGGAAGTCGAGCCCAATTTAATTTTGCGCGGCGCCAGCATTCCACAATTAGCACCCGGCGCCGTTGTCGTCGGCTATGCCAGCGGCAAGGTGGAAAAACTGGCCCTGAAAGATGGCCATGTCCTCTGGGCTCAAGCCATCAGCATGCCGGACGGCGCCTTTGCGATTCAACGCATGATTGATATCGACGCCGATCCCATCATTTCTGACGATCGCGTCTTCGCGGCCACTTATCAGGGTAAAATTGCCGGTCTCAACTTAGGCAGCGGCCGGGTCTATTGGGACCACGATCTTTCCTCCTATGCCGGAATTGCAGCGGACAATAGCCGTATCTATGTTTCCGACGCGAAAAGCCATCTTTGGGCCTTTGATCAACGAAATGGCCGCGTGGTCTGGAAGCAAACGCAATTAGAAGCTCGTAATATTACCGGTCCCGTGCTTGTTGGCCCCTATGTGGTCGTCGGCGACGGCGAAGGCGTGTTACATTGGCTCAATACCGAAGACGGCAGCTTTGCCGGCCGCGCCCAGGTCAGCGGAACCGCCATCCTGACCAAGCCCACCGCCGACGATCGAACCGTTTACGCGATAACCCGGGATGGGTATCTTACTGCTTATGTATCAGAATAAAAAAATATTATTAACATAATTGGTAATTCCCCATGCTACCCGTAGTTGCAATTGTTGGAAAACCGAATGTCGGGAAATCGACTCTCTTCAACCGCCTGACGGCCTCGCGGGCCGCATTGGTTTCTGATTTTCCCGGCATGACGCGAGACCGGCAATATGGGCAAGCAACACTGGACCAGCTGCCCTTTATCGTCATCGACACCGGTGGCATGACCGCCTCCAGCGACGAACTCGATCAACTCATCACCCGGCAAGCCCTGCAGGCTATTGGCGAAGCGGATAAGGTCCTCTTCGTCATCGATGGGCGCCACGGCCTCACGACGGAAGACCAGGCCATAGTCGATAAAATCCGCCCCTTAAGAAAACCCATTTTTCTCGTGGTCAATAAAACGGAAGGCCAAGACGCCGTCATGGCCGCCGCCGATTTTTACCGCCTCGGTCTCGGCACGCCCTATCCCATCGCCGCGGCGCATGGCAAGGGTATTCCCGCTTTGCTAGAAGCCGTTTTCCCGGCCGAGGAACGGGCCTCCATTCAAGCAGCCGAAGCCGCCCGCAACCGAGACAACAGCATTCGTCTCGCATTGGTCGGACGACCGAATGTCGGCAAGTCCACTTTAACGAACCGCATCCTGGGTGAAGAACGCGTCATCGTGAATGACAGCCCTGGCACCACCCGCGACAGCATTTTTATTCCGCTGGAACGCTTTGGCAAACATTACACCCTGATCGACACCGCCGGCATGCGTCGCCGGAAGAACATTGAGGAAGTCACTGAAAAATTTTCCATCGTCAAAACCTTGCAGGCCATTGAAAGCGCTAATGTGGTGCTCTTTGTGATCGACGGTCGAGAAGCAGTAACCGACCAGGATCTGCGTCTTCTGGGTTTTGTTTTAGAGAGCGGTAAGTCGCTTGTGGTTGCCATCAATAAATGGGACAACATGACGGAAGAAGCGAAAGAAGACACGCGCACCAGCGTTTCCCGCAAGCTGCATTTTTTATCCGCCATTCGCCTGGAATATATTTCCGCGCTACACGGCAGCGGCGTGGGCAAGCTCTTGGATTATGTGGACGAAGCCTATGAATCTGCCAACAAGAAGTTCTCGACGTCCTATTTGACTAAATTACTGGAGCAGGCCGTGGAAGCCTACACACCGCCCCTGGTTCGCGGTCGTCGCGTCAAGCTACGCTACGCCCACACCGGCGGCCATAATCCACCGATTATCGTCGTGCACGGCAGTGGCGCGGAGTATTTGCCAGATTCTTATAAACGCTATTTGGCGGGCTATTATCAAAAACGGCTGGAACTGGTGGGAACGCCAGTACAGGTGAAAATGAAAGAAGCATAATGAGTTGCTTTTTTAAATTTTTTCGTGTCAACTCTCATTTTTTATTCTTTATAATTTTTGTGTTTTCAATCAGGAAAACCGAGGAGAAGTGGATATGACATTTAGAAAAAATCTAGCGTTAGCAAGCACGGTGTTAGCAAAAATCAAAGCAGAAGTAACAAGCTCTAATGATATTATTCCAGGTATAGAGCTCCCCACCATCATCGAAGAGGAAATACCTGAATATAGTAAAAAATTTGGCGTAGAGAGGATGCACGACCTGCTGAAGCAACAATCATTTTTAGCACAGGTTCGATCACTAGTACATCGTGAAAAGTCAACGAGTCGTTTTCAGCCGGGAAATCCGGAAAGTATAGTTTCCCCTATAACAACTTTGAGTGTTGCAGTAGCAATGATGGGTGTGGGAGAGTGTAGTGAAACTGCGAATCTTGCTGCCGTTTTACTTTGTAAAAGTGATTGCTCATCATGGGTTAATGTGATTGCTCTTCAAGGAGTAAAACCGAGTGGCGACCTATTTATACATGCTCTTGTTGTAATAGGGGATTGCACGCCTTTAACTAACTCAATCGAGTCTTTTCAATTGTTAGGTGATGATTGTGTTCTTCTTGACCCGCTTGTTGGTGTTGTCGGGGAAGCAAAGGCAATACAAACGTTAAGTAAAGAAGACCGATATCTACAGACCTTTAAACTGACTGCCATTTTCGAGAAACTTGCCATCCATCCTACAACGCACCGTGAACAAATTAATGCAGTTAGTCAAAATGCAGCAAAACTGCGTGATCAGTGGCAACAAGAAATTGGGTCTATTTATAAAAGAAGCCCGAAAAAAGAAGCCAAAGAAGAAAAGCAACATTCGAGTCAATTTGCTGCTATGCAGTTTGGACAAAGCTATCCGAATGCGCTTCGCGAGCAATTAAAACGTATTACAGGTGAGAGCATGGATTGGCGCTTCTATCCAAAAGAAAAGCATGCTTTCTTAGTAAGTGACCAGGTGACCTTAGATGCGGTACGCGAATACTTCACGGGGAAAGGATTTAAACTTCAGCCTTTAAAAAAGGTTAGCAATTCGGACAATTACTATCTCGCTATGCCCCCTGCTATTGACCTAGAACAATTAAGAGGGATAGATGCTATGCCATTAGTTCCGTCTAAAGGGTTATGCTTTGGGGCCAGCAGCTGACCTGTATTAGCATAGATCAACCTGATTATATCATCTTGAATGAGGAGAAGTAGATATGACCTTTAGAAAAAACCTAGCGTTAGCAAGCACGGTGTTAGCAAAAATCAAAGCGGAAGTAACAAGCTCTAATGATATTATTCCACGTGTAGAGCTCCCCCGCATCCGAGAGGAGGAAACACCTGAATATATAAAAAAATTTGGCGAAGAGAGGGTGCTCGAACTGCAGCGGCAACAAGCATTTTTAAACATGGTTAGATTACTAGCATATCGTGACAGCTTAAAGAGTCGTTTTCTGCCAGGAGGTATAGCTTCCCCTAGCACAACTTTGGGTGTTGCAATAGCAATGATGGGTGTGGGAGAGTCTGGTGAAATTGCGAATCTTGCTGCCATTTTACTTTGTAAAAGTGATTGCTCATCATTGGTTAATGTGATTACTCTTCGAGGAGTAAATCCGAGTGGCGATATAATTGAACATGCTCTTGTTGTAATAGGGGATTGCGCGGCTTTAACTAACTCAATCGAGTCTTTTCAGTTGTTAGGTGACGATTGCGTTCTTCTTGACCCGTTTCTTGGTGTTGTCGGGGAAGCAAAGGCAATACAAACTTTAAGTAAAGAAGACCGATATCTACAGACTTTTAAACTTAATATCATTTTAGAGGGACATACCAGCAATCCTGCAACGTACAGGAAACAAGCTGACGCAATTAGTCAAAATGCGGAAGCACTGCGTGATCAGTGGCAACAAGAAATTGGGTCTATTTATAAAAGAAGCCCGAAAAAAGAAGCCAAAGAAGAAAAACAACATTCGAGTCAATTTGCTGTTATGCAGTTTGGACAAAGTTACCCGAATGTTCTTCGCGAGCAATTAAAACGTATTACGGGTGAGAACATGAATTGGCGTTTCTATCCAAAAGAAAAGCATGCTTTCTTAGTAAGTGACCAGGCGACCTTAGATGCGATACGAGAATACTTTACGGGGAAAGGATTTAAACTTCAGCCTTTAAAAAAGGTTAGCAATTCGGACAATTATTATCTCGCTATGCCCCCTGCTATTGACCTAGAACAATTAAGAGGGATAGATGCTATGCCATTAGTTCCGTCTAAAGGGTTACGCCTTGGGGTCAGCTGACCTGTATTAGCACAGATCAACCTGATTATATCATCTTGAGCGTCCTCCTACTGCGGGTCAGCGGGAGTCAGGAGCGGTTGCAACCGGAGATTCTCTGGGTTCTGCGAATAAGGCGTAGGATGATGGCTTTTGGCTTGTTAGGTAAATCTATCAGTTAGCGGCGGCGCGCCCCTCCTCTAAGTCCTTCGTTGGAGCCAGGACTGTGTACTCTATCTGATTCATGACCAGAAGTTGAATGGTCTCTAGCTGCATCAGCCACTTCATACCCCCCCAACCCGATACCGTCATCTTCCGTTCGTGGAGATTCAGTGGGTGTAGCTTCTTTATCTTTAGCTTTATCTTTAGCTTTATCTTTAGCTTTATCTTTATCTTTAGCTTTATCTTTAGCTTTATCTGCAGGTTGAATAGCCACGCTAACCCTTACCGTGCTTCCACCTAAAGCCGTGGAAGAAGACGACTCGGAATGAAACATACTTGCCAAACTCATTACACCTTTACCGATTCCTCTACCTAAAGCCCACAAACCTCTACCAAGAAGCAGCAAAATCCCCGGTGCCGCAAAACAAGCTGCGGTAACAGCCGCGACTGCGCTAGGCGCGGCCATGGAAGCGCCGGCAAAGCCTAAGGCAATGCCCAGGGGAGCCAATACACCCGTGGCCGCCAAAATACCGCCGATGAGGCCTAGCACAATACCAGCTACAATAGCAAACTCTCTCTCGTGGTTCTTGATGAAATTGAATAAACCAGCAACCGTGGAGCGGCGCCCGAGGGCGCTGGATGAATCTTCTGTCTTGGTCTTCTCACCTCTCGACAAGGTCCGAGCCGCTGATTTCCTAGCCAGGGATGTGGGTGAATCTTTTGCCTCGGTCCTGGTTGTGGCTTGCAATAAAGCCTCAATCGCCGACAGCTCAGCCGGGTGTTGTGAATAACAAACTCTAATCCATTCCAAAGCAAGATCGTATTCCTCTTGAGGTCGACTTGCTAACTTTTCGCAGAAAGCCTGTCGAAAATGCTCGTCACAAAGACAAGGAATAAGAGCAAAAAAATCATGTAACGTAAAAACGCCACGAACACTCTCCAAACGTGCGCGTGCGCGCGGTAAAAATACGGTTTCCCAAAATGCTTTGTCCATTTCCAGTTTTTGCCGAAGTGGAACACGCGTAAAAAAGGTGGGGGTCCCTGTGCCATCTTCTTGTCTAACAAGATGCTCCGCGCGAAACTTAACAAGATATCTGCCTGCTGCCCTACCGGGGACGTTAAGTGGTGTGCCAGGATCAATAAAGAAATCAGCGCACTCCCTCGCTGCTATAAAGGTAGACATTTTTAGACTGCCATCCGGCAAACGCTCTACTCTGTTTCCTTCTTCATAATAAGCATCACGCACTCTTACAAAAAGCCCGTATTCCCTTTGCATCCAGAACATATCAAGTAAATTTAAACTAACACCGCGAACTCCTCCCCCCTGTAAAAACACCCCCTGCGCCACTGACCCTGAAAAAGCAAACAAAGCGTTGGTCTCTTCTTCTGTTAAGTTAATGCTTTTTTCTTTTTCTTCGGGAGGTAAAGTGGATGGTTTTTTGCGGCGCGATGGCGTTAGCCCCCGTAACTGTAACTCTACTTTGCCTTTCTTTAACCAGGCAAGCCCCTGCTTTATGGCTTGGCTGTTATCCAGTTGGGAGTGCCCTATTCCTAAGGTTTGGATTAAGAGGTCATTGAATAATTCATTGTCGCGTTTAATTCCTCCTTCTTCAAAGGGTAATTTGCCCAAATATTCAAGAGCATCCGCAGCTGCTGATTCCGCATCAATAATGGTCTCAGCCCATTCTCCGTTACTCCTTGGGTCACCATACAGTTTATAGCCACCATTTTTTTTTATTAAAATAGGTCTATTGAGGCGCCTTGCATTTTCTTTCATGGCGTCACTTATCTCTTCACCATCCCTTAGCTGAATTAAAGAGAGAGCACACCCCTTCAGTACTAGTTTATCCGGTTTTTTTTCTTCTAGATGGATTCCTGCAGCATCTAAATCCTTCTGGAGTCGATCCAGCTTCAATTGTAATCTTTTAGCTACTAACCTTAGGGTCTCTTTTTTTATTCGAATCGCAGGCACCTGACTTAACTCTCTTAGCGTTCTTGGGCTAAGTTCTGAAAGAATCTTCATTGCTCCAGGAACCGGAAAGAGAATCCTCCCCTGTATTAAAACCTCTCCGGGCTTAGCTTTATCCTCCATTTGTGGCCCAAATTGCCAACCTGTTCGGTGAATGTCTCTTTGAAAGCCTGCATCTGCAAATAAACGATCTGTCACACTTTTTGTATATCGTTGGCCATCCGCATCTTCGCGATAAAAGCCGTCACTCAGTTTCGCGCCCAAGCCACGCAGGAATTCAGGGCTTATTGGAATTTCTTTATAATCATCAGGCACTTTGGCCTCCGTACACTCTGTTTTTTATCGGGGTTTATTAGACTCCCCTTTAGTATAGTCTATGCGGGTTAAGGCAGTCTAAGTAAGGAGACAGGGATCATTATAAAATAATTAACTTATCAATTAGTTGTAATGCTTAGGCATATGAGGAAAAATGGGGTTGGAATCCTAGCCGCATTGCATAACGCATTCACAAATATGAAGATTCTTTTGCCAAACCCCGCCTTTTGCGCTGAGTAGTTACCAGGCGGTTCTCATTTTAAATTCCCCTCTACTCCACGATTTTGCGGCATTGTTAAATAAAGCATATTTTGCACAGGATCCCCTCTCCTCCACGCTTTTGGTGGAGGAGAGGGCTAGGGAGAGGAGGTATTATTAATTATAACCCGCTGATTATGATTAATTTTATACCTCCTTCCCCTAACCCCTTCCTCCACCAAAAGCGTGGAGGAAGGGGGATAGGACACTGCCATTAAGTTAAGCTCGTCATTGCGAGCGAAGCGCGGCAATCCAGAGGGATCTTTAGCGGAAATTCTGGATTGCCACGTCGCTGCGCTCCTCGCAATGACAACTTTTTTTCTTAACTTAATGGCAGTGGGGGGATAGGGAAGGGTGAAACGAATATTTACGAAAAGCTGAAAAATGTAGGTCTTTGATCGCCATCCTGAAGGCGGTTTTTCATGAAAGGTGCTGCTGTTGCTTGTGTGCTGCTGTTGCTGCTTGTGTGCTGTTGCTGCTTAAAAAAAGCCCAGCCATAAGGCTGGGCTTTTGATAAAGCAAATGCTTCTTAAGCTGCAGTCGAACTCTCAGCAGCTTCTTCTCTTCCGACCAGCTGAACCAAGGCAACTGGCGCTTTGTCGCCGGCGCGGAAGCCGCATTTTAGGATGCGCAGGTAGCCGCCGGGGCGGGTCTTGTAGAAGGGAGCGATGTCGGTGAACAATTTTGTGACAATGTCTTCGCTGCGTAAGCGGGCGAAGGCGATGCGTCGACGGTGCACGCTGTCGGTTTTGGCCAGAGTGATCATGGGCTCGAGAAAGCGTCTGAGTTCTTTGGCTTTGGGAAGCGTTGTTTTAATGGTTTCATGCTGCAGAACAGAAACCATCATGTTGCGGAACATCGCCTTACGATGGCTGCTTGAGCGGCTTAAACCTTTTCCAGCATTTTTATGTCTCATGATAAACCTCTTATTTCTTAGCTTTTCCAGCGTCACCGGTTTCGAGCACATCATCTCTCAAAAATGGCGGCGGCCAATTTTCAATTGCCATTCCCAAGGAGAGGCCGTGTGAAGCCAGCACAGACTGAATTTCTGTTAGGGACTTCTTGCCTAAATTGGGTGTCTTTAAAAGATCCGCTTCAGTCTTTTGTACCAGGTCGCCAATGTAATAAATATTCTCTGCTTTTAAGCAATTGGCAGAGCGCACCGTCAATTCCAAATCGTCGACAGGGCGAACATAAAGCGGGTTCATAGATTCTTTTTCGGATTTTTCGATCGTCGGCATGGCTTTCAGGTCGACGAAGGCAGCCAATTGTTGCTGCAGAATAGTGGCTGAACGACGGATGGCTTCTTCTGGGTTGAGCGTGCCATTGGTTTCCAGGTCGATGACCAGCTTGTCCAAGTCCGTGCGCTGTTCTACGCGGGTGCTTTCGACGGCATAAGCCACACGGCGAACCGGGCTGAAGCTGGCGTCAATTTGCAAAGCACCAATGCCACTTTTGCCGCCTTCGGTTCCAGCCACTTTGCGGGTGGACGCGGGTTGAAAGCCACGACCGAGCATAACGCGGATGATCATGTTCAAGGAGCCGGCTTCATTGATATGCGCAAGGATATGCGCAGGATTGACAATTTCAACGTCGTGCTCTGTTGAAATATCACCGGCGGTCACTGCACCGGGGCCTTTTTTACTTAAGGTCAGGGTCACATCTTGGCGGCCATGTAAACGGACGGCGACGTTTTTCAGGTTCAAGAGAATTTCAACAACATCTTCTTGCACACCGGGAATAGCGCCGTACTCATGCAGAACACCGTCGATTTTAACTTCGACAATGGCCGCACCAGGCATGGAGGACAATAAAATGCGACGCAAGGTGGTGCCGAGCGTGTGGCCAAAACCACGTTCTAAGGGCTCCAACACAACTTTTGCGCGATTCGGGGAAATGGTTTCCACTCGAATTTCACGCGGTGTTAATAACTCATATGGACTAGTTTGCATGTGTGGCGACCTCACCCTTGGCTAAGATTATTTAGAGTACAATTCAATTACCAAATTCTCATTAATGTCAGGCGGCAACTCTGATCGATCCGGCATGCGCTTATACACACCCGACAAATCGCCAGCATTGATGTCCAACCACTCACAGGCAGCACGGCCTTGAGCCAGCGTTAAGGCTGACTGAATGCGCGGCTGTTGGCGAGCACGTTCTCTGATTTTCACCACATCGCCAGGGGCGACAAGGTAAGACGGAATGTTAACAATCTTATCGTTCACCATAATGGCACGGTGACTCACCATTTGACGCGCTTCTGCACGTGTAGCGGCAAAGCCCATGCGGTAAACGACGTTGTCTAGGCGGCCTTCCAGAAGCTTCAAGAGGTTTTCGCCGGAAGAGCCCTTTAAACGGGTTGCCTTCTTATAGTAATTGTGGAATTGACGCTCCAAAATTCCGTAGATACGACGCAATTTTTGTTTTTCGCGGAGCTGAACGCCATAATCCGTTTCTCTGCCTCTGCGGCCGCCATGCATGCCTGGAGCAGTGTCCAGTTTGCATTTTGAATCTAAGGGACGCACACCACTGGTGAGTGAAAGATCCGCCTTTTCACGTCGCGCCAATTTACATCTAGGACCTAAATATCTTGCCATCTAAAATCTCTCCACCGAGCCGAATTGATATTGATTTACACACGACGCCGTTTGGGATCGCGGCAGCCATTGAAAGGAATTCCCGTTGCATCTGTGATCGAAAGGATCTTCAAACCAGCCGCATGCAGGGCACGCACTGCTGACTCTCTGCCTGGACCCGGACCTCTGGTTTTCACATGAACACTCTTCATGCCCAGGTTCTCGATGACCAATTGGGCTGCCTTGGTGGCCGCTTCGCCGGCAGCATAAGGAGTAGACTTACGTGAGCCGCGATAGCCGCAACTGGCTGCAGAACTCCAAGACACGGTGTTGCCCTGAAGATCGGTAATAGTAACGATCGTATTATTGAAAGAGGCATAGATATGCGCCACACCTTCAATGACTTGTCGCTTTATTTTCTTGCGTGACTTGGTTGCTTTTGCTGTCGCTTCTTTTGTTGCCGCTGCTTTATCTGCAGGAACCTTTTCTTCTGTTGCTTTTCCTGTAGATTCGGGTACTTCTGACATCATTTCACCTATTTCTTAAGTTATATTCCAATATTACTAGGCTGCTGCCGGAGCTGCTGCCTTGATAATGCTCTTACGCTTGCCTTTACGCGTGCGCGCATTGGTACGCGTGCGCTGACCACGAACCGGCAAACCTCGCTTATGTCGCACGCCACGATATGTGCCTAATTCAATCAAGCGCTTGATGTTCAAGGACACTTCTCGGCGAAGATCGCCTTCCACCTTGATTTTGCCAATTTCAGCACGCAGGTTATCCAGATCGCCGTCGGTCAGGTCTTTAACCTTCTTCGACTGAGTCACTTTTGCTGCATCGCACAAAGACGCTGCTCGGCTGCGGCCGATGCCGTAAATCGATGTAAGCCCTATCACCACATGCTTTTGCGGTGGGATATTGACGCCTGCTATACGGGCCATTCCACTCTCCCCTTCTCAATATTTATAAATTTAAAAGCCACTTAATTTAATCTCGAAATGATAAAAAATCAACCCTGTCTTTGCTTATGGCGCTTCTCTTTGCAGATCACTCGCACAACACGCTTACGCTTGACTATTTTACAATTTCGGCAGATTTTCTTAACCGATGCTCCAACCTTCATGACTCACCTCATTTATTAGCTTTTTATACCCCGCAAATTCGCTTTTTTCAGCAGTGATTCGTACTGGAAAGACATCACATGTGATTGAATTTGCGCAATAAAATCCATTACCACGACCACAATAATCAACAAGGAGGTGCCGCCGAAATAGAACGGCACATTCCACGCTAAAATCATAAATTCAGGCAAAAGGCAGACGAGTGTAACATAAACAGCCCCGAAAAGGGTAAGTCTCGTCATCACGCTGTCAATATACTTGGCCGTCTGGTCGCCCGGACGAATTCCGGGGATAAAAGCACCGGATTTCTTCAAATTGTCCGCTGTTTCACGCGGGTTAAACACAATGGCCGTATAAAAGAAGCAAAAGAATACGATTGCAGCGGCAAAAAGCATCATGTGCAAGGGTTGGCCCTGTTGCAGTGAGACATTTATGCCGGTTAACCAGCCCATGCCTTTGCTGCTGCCAAACCATTGCGCCAAGGTCGCCGGGAATAAGATGATGCTCGAGGCAAAAATGGGCGGGATAACGCCTGCCATGTTAATTTTCAGCGGCAGGTGCGTGCTTTTCGCTGAGTAAACCATACCGCCTTGCATCCGCCGGGCATACTGGATAGGGATGCGTCGCTGGGCACGTTCGATATAAACCACCAGCGCGACTACCGCTCCTACCGCGGCAACCACCAGCAGCATGGTAAGAACCTGTAATTGGCCTTCTCGCACTTGCTCGAGGGTACGCCCAATCGCCGCTGGCAAACCAGCCACGATGCCCGCAAAGATGATTAACGAAATGCCGTTGCCAATGCCCCTTTCCGTGACTTGCTCACCCAGCCACATCAAAAAGAGGGTCCCCGTCACCAGGGTGGTTGTCGTCACCACATAAAAGGGTAAACCACCGGTCAAGGCGATGCCATGCACCACCAACATTTTAGACACGCCAATCGCTTGAAAGAGGGCTAAAATGACCGTTCCATAGCGGGTATATTGGTTAATTTTTCTCTGGCCAGCCTCGCCTTCCTTACGTAGCTCAGCCAAGGAGGGCATTAAGACCGTCATTAATTGCACAATAATGGAGGAGGAGATGTACGGCATGATTCCCAGAGCAAAAATACTGAAGCGCATTAAGGCGCCGCCGGAGAACATGTTAAACAAGCCCACGATATTGTTTTGCTGGGCGCTAAATAGTTCCTGCAAGCGCTGTGGATTCAAGCCAGGCACCGGAATATAGGTGCCTACCCGAAAAACCAGTATCGCGATCAGTACAAAAAACAAGCGCCTCTTCAAATCATTTAGGCCACTTCCCGCTAGAGAGTTGCTTGCCGCTCTTCCTTTCGACATGGTGCTCAAACCCTTTATGCTTATTCGACTGTTCCGCCCAGCGCTTCAATTGCTGCTTTCGCACCTTTTGTCATCGGTATTCCACGCACCGTCAACTTTTTCTCTAACGTGCCGGAGGCGACGATCTTAACGGTCTTGACGTTGGATTTAATGATGGACGCCTCTCTCAGCGTGCCAAAGTCAGCGACCCCGCCTTCCAGCTTGTTCAACTGAGACAAGCGCAGTTCTTGATGGGTGAGTTTGGCGCGTGAACGAAAACCAGACTTGGGAAGTCTTCGTTGCATTGGCATCTGGCCGCCTTCGAAGCCGACTTTATGGTAGCCGCCGGAACGTGCTCTTTGACCTTTATGGCCTTTGCCGCAGGTTTTGCCCATGCCAGAGCCAATGCCGCGACCCACACGAACACGCAAGGTCTTGGAACCCGGGGCTGGCTGAAGCGTATTCAAGCGCAGTGGCTTGGTCTTGATATTCATTGCTTCCTTAGAACTCATATTCTTACACCTCTTCGACGGTTAGCAAATGCTGCACGCGATTAATCATTCCGCGCACGCAAGGAGTGTCCTCCAGGACGACAGAGTGCCGTAATCGGCGCAGACCTAAGCCACGCACGCAGTCTTTGTGGACCTTCAAGCCCTCAATTGTGCTTCGCACCAGCGTTACCCGTACTTGTTTTTTCTTTTGACGCACCATTTTATTCTCCCAAAACTTCTTTGAGGTTCTTGCCGCGTTTGGACGCCAGGTACTCTGGAGAGGCAGCGTTTTGCAGCGCCTTCAAGGTGGCGCGCACAACGTTGACCGCGTTGGTAGAACCATCGATCTTTGCGAGGACGTTCTTAATGCCCAACACTTCGAAGACCGCGCGCATAGCGCCGCCGGCGATAATACCGGTACCTTCGGAGGCCGGCTTCATGAAGACGCGGGTCGCACCATGTTTGGCATGAATCTCATAAAACAGACTGCCGTTCTTAAGTGGAATAAAACGCATATTTTTGCGGGCGTTTTCCAGCGATTTCTGAATGGCAACCGGCACTTCGCGGGATTTACCGCGGCCGACACCAATTCGACCATTGCCATCGCCGACAACGGTTATCGCGGCGAAACTGAAAATTTTACCGCCTTTAACCACTTTTGCATTACGGGCAACGGCCACTAGTTTTTCTTGCAGTCCGTCACTTCTTGTAGATTGATCATAGCTTGCCATAGTCGTTTAACCCTTCAATTCGGCCCTTAGAATTCCAAACCACCTTCACGTGCAGCATCAGCTAACGCCTTTACTCGGCCATGGTAGTTAAACCCTGAACGATCAAACGCAATCTTCTGAACACCCGCTTTCCGAGCGCGCTCTGCGATCAGCTTACCCACTTCCTTCGCCGCTTCGACATTGCCCGTTACCTTGAGCTTTTTGCTTAAGGCTTTGTCCAGCGTGGACGCACTGGCTAGGATCTTGGCTCCGTCGGAGCTAGTGATCTGGGCGTACATATGACGAGGCGTGCGGTGAATGCACAGACGCACCACTTCATGTTCCCGAATTTTCATCCGGGTTCTCTTTGCTCGACGTAATCTTGACTCTGTTTTTGCTTGCATAGTCTTCTACCTGTTAATTACTTCTTTTTCGTTTCTTTGAGGACAATTCGCTCATTCGCATAGCGAATCCCTTTGCCTTTATAAGGCTCTGGACTACGCAGCTTTCTGATCTTGGCTGCTACTAAGCCTACGAGGTCCTTATCGGCACCCTTGATCAGGATTTCTGTCTGGCTTGGCGCTTCAATGGTCAGGCCAGCCGGTACATCAAAATCGACGGGATGAGAAAAGCCGAGACTGAGACCCAAAATTTTGCCCTTCATCTGCGCACGATAACCTACGCCTACCAAAAGCAATTTTTGCTCAAAACCCTGCGTGACGCCTTTAATCATATTCGCGATTTGCGCGCGCATGGTGCCGGTAATTGACTTGTAAAGCTTGGTTTTTGTGCCACGGCAGTGTTTCGCCATTTCTTGTTTGGGATTCAAGGTGATGGTCTTGTCCACAATCTCGATTTTCACGAATTCATGCACTTCCATCGCCAACTGGCCCTTGGGCCCCTTGACCGCCAAATTGTTATTTTGCAGTTTGACCTCCACGCCACTCGGCAATTCTACCGGTTTACGGCCAATTCGTGAAGTTCTCTCTGGTTTTACAGCTGTTGAGGCATTTGTAACTGTCATATCCTCTCTCCTTACTCCACTGTACAAAGAATTTCACCGCCTAAACGCGCGGCACGTGCGGCCTTGTCGGTCATCAAACCTTTTGGAGTAGAGACAATCGCAATACCCAATCCACCACGAATTACCGGCAGCTTGTCGCAGGCTCGGTAAACTCTTCTTCCGGGACAACTGACGCGCTTCATTTTTTCAATGACGGGTCGGCCTTGGTAGTACTTTAAAACGACCTTGACTCGCTTTTTGGCGTCGGCGCTGACTTCTTCAAAATTATCGATGTAGCCTTCTTCCTTCAAGACGCGAAGGATACTCAGCTTCATGATCGAAGCCGGTAGTTCAATCTCTTTAATACCGATCGCTTGCGCGTTTCGCACGCATGTTAACATATCTGAAACGGGATCCTGCATTGACATAGCATTACCTCAAAATGTTTACCAACTATCTTTATGCATTCCTGGAATGAAGCCTTTCATGACGGCTCCACGCATATGCATACGGCACAAACCCGTCAGCCTGTTGAAAGCACGCGGTCTGCCACACACACGGCAACGGTTACGCTGCCGAATTCGCGCTGAATTACGCGGCAACTTCTGTAGTTGCAACTGCGCCTTCTGTTTTTCATCGTGCGAGGCGTCGACGCTATAGACAACCGCCTTTAACTTCTGGCGCTTGTCATTATACTTCGCATACTGCTTGACTCGCTTCTTTCCACGCTCTACCACCGACGTTTTAGCCATATGATTAACTCACTTCTTTTTCTTTAAATGGGAAACTGAAAGCTGACAACAAAGCAAAGGCTTCCTTGTTCGTGTTCGCCGAGGTAGTAATGGTGATGTCCATGCCTCGAATGGCGTCGATTTTATCGTATTCAATTTCTGGGAACACGATCTGTTCTTTAATGCCCAAGCTGAAGTTGCCACGGCCATCAAAGGATTTTGCACTGATGCCTCGAAAGTCTCTCACCCGGGGCAAGGCGATCGTAATGAGGCGATCTAGGAATTCATACATCCGGTCGCGTCTTAAGGTCACTTTACAGCCGATGGGCCAGTTTTCTCTGATCTTAAAGCCAGCGATCGAGATGCGCGACATGGTCGCAACTGCTTTTTGACCGACAATCTTTTCCATGTCACCAATCGCATTGGCGATAATCTTCTTGTCTGCCGCCGCTTCGCCGACACCCATGTTCACGGTGATCTTTTCCAGGGTCGGCACTTGCATGACCGAGGAGTAACCAAACTTTTTCATTAAGTTGGGAACCACTTCTTTCTTGTAAAACTCTCGCAATCTAGACATAAACCCCACCCACCTTAGATTTCAATTTCTTCGTTCGAAGACTTGTAAATACGAACCTTACGACCATCTTCCAAAACCCGGATGCCGACACGGTCGCCTTTTTGCGTCGCAGCATTGTAAATTTTCACGTTCGAACGGTCAATCGCCTTGGCCTTGGTTTTAATGCCGCCTTGCTCACCGATATTCGGATTGGCCTTAACATGCTTTTTGACCATATTGATGCCATCGACGATCAATTTCAGGCCACCCTCCAGCACTTCCATCACGGTTCCTCTTCGCCCTTTGTCTTTGCCGGCGATCACGATGACTTCATCGCCTTTTCTAATCTTTTGCATATGCCTACAGAACCTCCGGCGCTAATGAAATGATTTTCATAAAGTTTTCGCCGCGCAATTCGCGAGTAATAGGCCCGAAGACACGGGTTCCTATTGGCTGCAATTGGGCCGACAATAATACCACCGCATTTTCGTCAAAGCGAATCAGTGATCCATCCGTTCTGCGCACCCCTTTTTTGGTACGCACGATCACCGCATTGAGAACCTCTCCCTTCTTCACTTTTCCGCGGGGAATAGCTTCTTTCACACTGACCTTAATAACATCGCCAATGGAGGCATAACGGCGTCGTGTGCCACCCAACACCTTGATGCACATAACACGGCGGGCGCCGCTGTTATCAGCCACTTCGAGCATTGTATGTGCTTGAATCATGTTTATCTCTCCTACAAAACTAGGCTGACCTAGGCTAAATTATTCGCATCTTCCAGTTCATTTCCTGAAACATCCAGACCGAGATCTCCCCGTCTGACCACTTCAACCAAGGTCCAGCTTTTTAACTTGGAAAGCGGGCGAGTTTGCTTAATGCGAACGACGTCGCCTTCTTTGGACTGATTGTCCACGTCATGAACGTACATTTTGCTGTAATGACGCAGATATTTGCCATAGATCCGGTGTTTCACCATGCACATGACTTGAACGACGATGGTTTTGTCCATCTTGCTGCTAATCACTGTTCCCGTCAGGGCACGTCGAGAGCCGGCTTTTTTAGGCTCGACTTGCTCTTCTGTTTGTTCAACCATCTTCTTTACCATAGGATTAAGCCTTCTCAGATAAGCGTTTTTCGTTCATTACTGTCTTTAAGCGCGCAATGTCCTTCTTTCCCTTGCGGATCAGATGTGACTTCGGCAACTGGCCGATTTTCTTTTGCATGCGCAAGTTGAATTGTTCTTTTCTTAAGTCTAACAATTCTTTCTTTAATTCATCTGTGGTCTTATTTCTTAGTTCAGCTATTTTCATTACATCACCGTCCGCTCTACAAAGGTTGTTTTTACCGGCAATTTTGCCGCCGCCAACTTGAAGGCTTCGCGTGCAATATCTTCAGAAACGCCTTCAATCTCAAATAGCATTCGCCCCGGTTGAATCAAGGCAACCCAGAATTCCACGTTTCCTTTGCCTGAACCCTGACGAACTTCCAGCGGCTTTTTGCTGACGGGCTTATCCGGGAAGATGCGGATCCAAATTTTGCCGCCGCGCTTCAAATGCCTGGACAAAGTGCGTCTGGCTGCTTCAATGTGCTTTCCACTCAAACGTCCCAATTCCACCGCTTTCAGCCCAAACTCACCAAAGTTGACGTTGGTGCCACGTTTAGCTACGCCCTTGTTGCGCCCTTTAAATTGCTTGCGATATTTTGTCTTTTTAGGCTGCATTACTTCGTCTCCTCTTTCGCGGCTTTTTCAGCGCGTGGCTCCGTTCCATCAGCCGCCTCTTTTTCGCCGATGACTTCGCCTTTAAAGATCCATACTTTCACGCCAATCACACCATAGGTGGTAAAGGCTTCAGCAGTACCATAGTCGATGTCGGCCCTGAAGGTGTGCAAGGGCACGCGGCCTTCGCGATACCATTCGGTACGCGCGATTTCCGAGCCACCTAAACGACCTGCGACAGTCACCTTGATTCCCTTGGCACCGAGGCGCATGGTCGTGGTAACTGCGCGCTTCATGGCGCGGCGGAACATGACGCGTCTTTCGATCTGTTGGGCAATTGACTCCGCCACCAGGGTTGCGTCGGTTTCGGGCTTGCGCACTTCTTCAATGCTGACATGCACTGGAACCTTGATGATTTTGAACACTTCGTCGCGCAAGGTTTCAATTTCCTTGCCGCTTTTACCGATGATCACACCGGGTCTGGCTGCGTAAACGGTGATTTTTGCATTGCGCGCCGGTCGGTCGATCTGAATACGGCTAATGCCAGCCTGGGCCAAGCGTTTGCGCAGAAAATCACGAACCTGCAGATCCGAACACAAGGTGTCTGCAAAATCTTTTGAGGCCGCGTACCAACGCGCTGACCAATCTTTTACGATTCCAAGCCGTATACCGTTGGGATTAACTTTTTGTCCCATATTAACTCCTCATCTCATCCGATACGACAACAGTGATATGACAGGTCGGCTTCGTTAGACGCGTTGCTCTGCCCTTGGCACGGGCTTGAATACGTCTAAAGGTAGGGCCCTGGTCAGCAAAAATTGTCGTCACTCTTAATTCGTCGACATCTGCACCTTCATTGTGTTCAGCGTTAGCAATCGCCGACTCTAATACTTTTCGAAGCACGCCTGCCGCTTTCTTATTGCTGAACTTCAAGATATTCAGCGCTCGCTCAACTGGCAGCCCCCTGATCACATCACAGACTAGCCTGCACTTCTGAGGTGATAAGCGGGTGTGTTTTAATTTCGCTACGACTTGTACCATCTTACTCTCCTCGACTACTTCTTCTCTTCTTCCGCACCCTTGGCTTTTCTCTCGCCAGAGTGAGCGCGGAAAGTACGGGTGATGGCAAATTCGCCTAAGCGATGTCCCACCATGTTTTCCGTGATAAAAATGGGCACATGCAGCTTGCCACTGTGTACTGCAATCGTGAGCCCTACCATTTCCGGCAGAACCATGGAACGTCGCGACCACGTCTTGATCGGACGTCTGTCATTTCCAGCAACCGCCTTATCGACCTTCTTCAGCAAATGGCCGTCTATAAAAGGCCCTTTTTTTAATGAACGTCCCACGTTAGCTACCTCTCTCTAATCCTGATTTTATTTCTCTTTTTTCCGACGCGATACGATAAAGCGGTCGGTACGCTTGTTCTTTCTAGTCTTGTAGCCTTTCGTCGGCATACCCCAGGGGCTGACAGGATGACGTCCACCCTTGGTGCGGCCTTCACCACCACCATGCGGATGGTCCACGGGGTTCATGGCGGTTCCGCGAACCGTCGGTCGAATTCCGCGCCTGCGTTTTGCGCCCGCGTTACCAAAGGATCGCAGGTTGTTTTCCGCGTTGCTCACTTCGCCAACCACCGCACGACACTCCGCCAAAACCTTGCGCGTTTCACCTGAACGCAAGCGGATAGTCACATAGAGACCTTCTCTTGCAACCAGCTGCACAGCGGCACCGGCGCTACGCGCCAATTGCGCACCTTTGCCAACAGTCATTTCAACGCAATGAATCGTGGTTCCGACTGGTATATTATTCAAGGGCAAACAATTTCCCGCTTTAATCGGGGCATTGGTACCGGACTGAATCTCATCACCCGCTTTCACGTTCTGGGGTGCAATAATATAACGTCTTTCGCCGTCCAAATAAAGTACTAATGCAATAAAGGCACTGCGGTTTGGATCGTATTCCAAGCGTTCAACTTTACCGATGATACCGTCTTTATTTCGTTTAAAATCAATGATGCGGTAGTGCTGCTTATGACCGCCGCCAATGTGACGACAGGTAATATGGCCGTTATTGTTACGACCGCCCGTTTTAGTTTTCTTAGTTAGAAGAGCTGCATAAGGGGCCCCCTTGTGCAAATCTTTGCCAACCACTCTGATTACAGCCCGTCTTCCTGGGGAAGTCGGCTTTTCTTTAAGTAACATAGGTGCCTCTACTTACATTAATATTTGCTCTCACATAAGCTTCGGGTTTTTATCTCGATCCCGATTTAGAGTCAAGCTTATTTTGAGCTGCTGTTATTGTTCTCCGTGAAGGTCAATTTTCTGACCTGCAACCAGAGTGACATAAGCTTTTTTCCATTTCTTCTTCATGCCTTCAACGCCACGGAAGCGACGTGTCTTGGGCTTCACATTGACGATTCGAACCGCTTCAACCTTGGTATTAAACAGTTGTTCAATGGCTTGTTTAATTTCTGGTTTTGCTGCTCGGGTCGCCACTTTAAAAGTGTAAACATTCCCTTTCTCGGTGGCTCGGGTCGTCTTTTCCGAAACGTGCGGTGCAATAATGATTTCTAGCAATCTTTCGGCGCTCATTTCAGCCACTCCTCAATATTCTTCAGGGATGCCATGGTAATTAGAATTTTTTCTGCATTCACTAAAACAACCGGATCAAGGTGCTGCGGGCTTCTGATTTCAATACCACGCAGGTTTCGCGCGGCCCGGGCTAAATTGGCATCTGGGGTATCGGTAATCACCAGAATGCGGCTCTTGCTTAGGTCCAGTCCTGCTTTGATGCTGTCTGTAAACAGCTCATTCAAAGTCTTCAGAAAATCTTTGGTCTTATGCGTTTCCATCGCCAAGCTCTCAACCACAGCAATGCGGTCTTGGCGAAGCAGCTCGGATAAAATAGAGCAGATCGCAGAACGGTAAGCTTTTTTGTTCATTTTTTGCTTATAACTTCGTGGCACTGCCGCGAAAATGACGCCACCCTTACGCCACATGGGGCTGCGGATGCTACCAGCACGCGCGCGACCCGTCCCCTTTTGACGCCAGGGCTTGATTCCGCCACCTCTGACTTCAGCGCGGGTTTTTTGCTTGTGAGTACCTGCTCTTCCACTGGATAAGTAGGAAGTCACTGCCTGGTGGACCAGGGCTTCTTTAAACTCACAGCTAAAGATATCTTCGGGAAGCTTCACTTTTTTGCTGGAATTAATGAGTTGCAGTTCCATTATTTGTCTCCCCCTTGTTGCTTAGCGATCGGTCTCTTGACTGACGGGCGAATAATCACGTCTGTGCCAGGAGCACCAGGAACAGCACCTCGAACGAGAACTAAATTCTTGTCCACATCCAAACGCACGATGACTTGTGACTGAATGGTGCGTTGCACTTGACCCAGATGGCCGCACATCTTTTTGCCCTTGAATACTTTACCCGGGGTTTGTCTTTGCCCAATGGATCCAGGAACACGGTGTGACCGGGAGTTACCATGGGTTGCATCTTGCCCTGCAAAATGGTGGCGCTTGATGGTGCCTGCGAAGCCCTTACCCTTGGTCACGCCGGTGACGTCGACATACTGGCCAACGGCAAAGCGATCTACCTTCAGCTCGGAGCCGACGGTGATGCCTTCCAGAGCCTTCTCAGCGTCCACCGCGAATTCCCACAGGCCCCTGCCGGCACCCGTGTTCGCCTTAGCATAAACGCCGGCGCTGGGTTTGCCAACACGCGACTGCTTACGAATTCCGGTGGTTACCTGAACCGCAAAGTAGTCGTCTGTTTCCGCTGTTTTAATTTGTGTTACGCGATTCGGTAGCACCTCAATCACCGTAACCGGAATAGCGCCGTCTTCGGTGAAGACACGCGTCATTCCACATTTTCGCCCTACTAAACCTATGGTCATAATTCCTGCCTCACATCTAGGTCCCGCGAGAGCTTCGCGGGACAACTGCTTACTTATCTTGTGTTCCAACGCTAATTTGAACATCCACGCCCGCCGCGAGATCCAGCTTCATCAGGGCATCGATGGTTTTATCCGTTGGTTGCTTAATGTCAATCAAACGCTTGTGCGTGCACAATGCGTATTGATCGCGAGCATCTTTGTCGCCGTTGGGTGCCAAGACGACGGTGTAACGCTCAATTCTTGTCGGCAAGGGGATGGGTCCCGATACTTGGGCGCCCGTCCTCTTTGCTGTTTCAACAATTTCCTTCGCCGATCGATCGATTAGCCGATGATCAAACGCCTTTAAACGAATTCGAATTCTTTGACTCTTTGTTCCAGTTGCCATGGCATTTCTTCTCGATTAATTACTCAATGACCCTTTTACTCTATGACCTTCGACACCACACCCGCACCTACGGTATGTCCACCCTCACGGATTGCAAAGCGCAAACCTTCTTCCATTGCGACTGGCACAATCAGGTTGACGACCAAGCGGATATTGTCTCCGGGCATAACCATTTCAACGCCTTCAGGCAGGATGACTTCGCCCGTCACGTCTGTCGTTCGAAAGTAAAACTGTGGGCGGTAGCCCTTTAAAAACGCGGTATGACGACCACCTTCTTCTTTGGTTAACACATAGACTTCGGCTTCGAAGCGGGTATGCGGCGTAATTGAACCGGGCGCGGCTAAGACCTGGCCACGTTCCACTTCTTCGCGCTTCGTGCCTCTGAGGAGCACGCCCACGTTATCGCCGGCGCGGCCTTCATCTAAAATTTTGCGGAACATTTCAACGCCGGTGCAAATGGTTTTGCTGGTCGGCTTGATTCCAATGATTTCTAATTCTTCGCCTACTTTAACGATACCGCGCTCGACGCGGCCCGTGACTACCGTTCCACGGCCAGAGATTGAGAACACGTCTTCAATCGGCATCAGGAAGGGCTTATCCAAGGGTCTTTCCGGGATCGGGATGTAAGCATCCATGGTTTCGACCAGCTTCAGAATGGATGGAATACCGATTTCGCTGGTATCGCCTTCCATCGCTTTCAGGGCGGAACCGATTACGATCGGGGTCTTGTCTCCGGGGAAGCCGTAAGCCGTCAGCAAATCGCGGACTTCCATTTCGACCAAGTCTAATAATTCTTTATCGTCGACCATGTCGGCTTTATTCAGGTAGACCACGATGTAGGGCACACCGACCTGACGAGCCAAGAGGATATGCTCTCTGGTCTGCGGCATGGGACCATCAGCAGCTGACACCACCAGGACCGCACCGTCCATCTGGGCGGCGCCGGTAATCATGTTCTTCACATAGTCAGCATGTCCAGGGCAGTCGACATGTGCATAGTGCCGTTTTTCGGATTCGTACTCGAGGTGTGAGGTGGAAATTGTGATACCGCGCGCTTTTTCTTCGGGGGCATTGTCAATTTGATCGTAAGATCTGGCTTCTCCGCCGAATTGTTTCGACAACACCGTGGTCAAGGCCGCTGATAGCGTGGTCTTACCATGGTCCACATGCCCAATTGTCCCCACATTCACATGCGGTTTTGTTCGTGCAAATACTTGCTTGGACATACCTCTTTTCCTCTCTCTATAATTCTTAAGCTTAGGTTGTTTTGCTCGCCAGCTGCTCAACGATGTTGGCTGGAACCTCGTTATACTTCGAAAATTCCATGGTGTAGGTCGCGCGACCTTGCGACATGGAGCGCAACTGTGTCACATAGCCAAACATTTCGGCGATGGGCACTTCTGCATGAATCACTTTTCCAGACGGGGTGTCTTCGACATCTTGCACCATACCGCGGCGACGATTGAGATCGCCCATGACATCGCCCATGTAATCTTCCGGTGTTACTACTTCTACTTTCATGATTGGCTCGAGCAAGATTGGTTTTGCCTTTCTTGCGCCTTCTTTGAAGGCCATGGAACCGGCGATTTTAAACGCCATTTCATTTGAGTCAACGTCGTGGTAGGAGCCGTCGAACACCGTGACCTTGACGTCAACAACCGGAAAGCCGGCAAGAATACCATTTTCCATCTGCTCTTGAATACCCTTGTCGATGGCTGGAACATATTCTCTCGGGATGACCCCGCCGACGATGCCATTCACAAATTCATAGCCCGTACCCGCTTCTTTCGGCTCTAGCTTGAGGTAGACGTGACCATACTGACCCCGACCACCCGTCTGACGCACATACTTGCCTTCCTGCTCAACCGTACCACGAATGGTTTCGCGATAAGCGACCTGAGGCTTGCCCACGTTGGCTTCAACGCTGAACTCACGCTTCATACGGTCGACAATAATTTCAAGGTGCAGCTCGCCCATACCCGCAATAATCGTCTGGCCAGTTTCTTCATCCATCCGCACGCGGAAGGAGGGATCTTCTTGAGCCAGCTTGCCCAAGGCAATACCCATTTTTTCCTGGTCGGCCTTGGTCTTGGGCTCGACGGCGACCGAGATAACCGGTTCTGGCACAGCGAGTTTTTCGAGGATAATAACCTTATCCGTGTCGCAAAGCGTGTCACCGGTGGTGACCTTCTTCAGGCCCACGGCGGCGGCAATATCGCCCGCAAACACTTCTTTAATTTCGGTACGATCATTAGCGTGCATCTGCAATAAACGGCCAATCCGTTCGTCTTTAGACTTCACTGGGTTGTACACCGTGTCGCCGGACTTAAGAACGCCGGAGTACACACGGAAGTAAGTTAAGGTTCCGACATAAGGATCGGTGGCAATCTTGAACGCCAAGGCTGAGAAAGGCTCAGAATCCAGGGGAGCACGAGTTGCTTCCGAACCAGCGGCATCATCCAGGTGTCCTGTGACCGCTTCAACGTCCGCCGGAGAGGGCAGATATTCAATGACCGCATCCAACATTGCTTGCACACCCTTATTCTTGAAGGCGCTGCCGCAAAGCATGGGGACAATTTCACAGCGAATGGTGCGCGCACGCAACCCTTGCTTGATTTCTTCAGCGTTGAGGTCACTGGTCTCCAAGTACTTGTTCATCAAGTCTTCAGAACCTTCAGCGGCCGCCTCAACCATTTTTTCGCGCCACTTCTTGCACTCTTCGAGCAGAGCGGGACGAATATCATTTTCTTTATAAGTAGAACCTTGATTCGCCTCGTCCCAGACAATTTCTTTCATGCGGACCAGGTCAACCACGCCTTCGAAGCCTTCTTCAGCGCCAATCGGCACTTGAATGGGAACCGGGTTGCCGCGCAATCTCGCCTGGAGCTGATCAACCACGCGGAGGAAGTTGGCACCCACGCGATCCATTTTGTTCACGAAACCAATGCGGGGTACTTTATAACGATTCGCATGACGCCACACCGTTTCGGTTTGAGGCTGCACGCCGCCCACGCCGCAAAATACGGTACAAGCACCGTCGAGCACGCGCAGCGAGCGCACGACTTCGATAGAGAAATCAACGTGTCCCGGGGTATCGATAATATTGATGCGATGCTGCGGAAACTGTCTGTCCATGCCATACCAGTAACAGGTGGTGGCCGCAGAGGTAATGGTAATGCCGCGCTCTTGCTCTTGCTCCATCCAGTCCATCGTGGCTGTGCCTTCGTGGACTTCACCAATTTTATGAGAAACACCCGTATAATAAAGAACCCGCTCAGTCGTCGTGGTCTTTCCAGCATCAATGTGTGCAATAATGCCAATATTTCGGTAGCGTTCTATAGGTGTTGTGCGCGCCATATCTTAACCCCTTACCATCTGTAATGTGCAAATGCTTGGTTCGCTTTTGCCATTCTGTGTGTATCATCACGGGTTTTGATCGCCGCACCTTTGTTATCATAGGCATCGAGAATTTCTGCCGCTAAGCGTAAAACCATCGTCTTCTCGGAACGCGCTTTAGCTGCCTGAACCAACCAGCGGCGAGCCAAGGCTTTACCGCGATCAGAGGCGACTTCAACTGGAATTTGATAGGTGGCACCACCCACGCGGCGAGACTTCAACTCAACCGTCGGGCTAACGTGCAACAAGGCCTTATCTAGAATTTCTAATGCGGAAGCGTGAGACTTCATTTTTCCAGCACCCGCTGAAGCGGAACGGCCTTCGGCTTCGGCCTCGCCGTGCGCTTCGTCTTTCTTGCCCTGCTTTTTCAAGCGAGCAACGACTGCGTCAAGCGCGCGATAGACGATTTTTTCCGCAATGGATTTTTTTCCATTACGCATGACGACATTAATGAAACTCGACAGGTCGGCGCTCCCGTAAAGGGGATCCGGCAAAACATCACGTTTGATTGCTGCATTTCTTCTTGGCATTGCTTTATCCTAAATATTAGGTTTATGTCTTTTGACCTTACTCTTTGGGTCGCTTCGCACCATACTTCGAACGACCTTGCTTTCTGCCGCTCACGCCCGCCGTATCCAAGCTTCCACGGACGATATGATAACGAACACCGGGCAAGTCCTTAACACGACCGCCACGAATGAGAACGACTGAGTGTTCTTGTAGATTGTGTCCTTCACCGCCGATATACGCCGTCACTTCAGCGCCATTGGTTAAACGGACACGAGCCACTTTACGCAAAGCTGAGTTTGGCTTTTTGGGAGTCGTTGTATATACACGCGTACAGACGCCGCGCTTTTGCGGACAAACCGCAAGCGCCGGGACTTTTGATTTTCCTACATTGGGTACCCGCGGGCTCCGCACCAATTGATTAATCGTTGGCATTCTAAAACTCCGGTCTAAATCGCTAAAAATTAATGTTCATTTGATCTCCAGGAACCCGCGATTCTAATGAAGATCAGCAACTAATGTCAACTAGAGAATGGCGTTTTGCTGTAATATTTTGCGGGGTTCACGGAGTAAAAACACCCCTTATCCCTGAGAATACAGGGATAAGGGGGTTTTCCTAGACTGAGGACGAAGAAGAAGCAGCGGATGAAGAGGAGGACGAAGTCTCTGCTTTATCCGTTTTGACGGTGCCCATACGTCGGCTACGGCGCTCAGCATGGTAGGCTAAACCAGTACCGGCTGGTAATAAACGGCCTACAATGACATTTTCCTTCAGACCACGGAGTTCGTCGAACTTCCCGCTTACGGCGGCTTCCGTCAAGACGCGCGTTGTCTCCTGGAACGAAGCGGCTGAAATGAAGGATTCGGTCGCCAAGGAAGCCTTGGTGATACCCAGCAAGAGCCTTTCATATTGGGCTGGGGTCTTATTTCCCTTCGTCGCAGCGTCATTTTCTTCGCGTAACTGGCTGTATTCGGCCTGCTCCCCTTTAATAAACTTAGTTTCACCGGGGTTAACGATGTGAACCTTGCGCAGCATTTGGCGAATAATGACCTCAATGTGCTTGTCGTTGATCTTCACACCTTGCAGACGGTACACGTCCTGGATTTCGTTGACGATGTAATTCGCGAGATCGGCAATGCCAAGCAGGCGCAAAACATCGTGCGAATTCAGTGGACCTTCAGACAAAACCTCTCCTTTTTCAACATGTTCGCCTTCAAATACATTGACTTGGCGCCATTTTGGAATCAAGGCTTCATAGGTTTCGCCGCTTGAAGCACTAATCATGAGACGACGCTTACCCTTGGTTTCTTTACCAAAGCTCACCACGCCCGAAATTTCAGCCAAAATAGCTGGATCTTTGGGTCGGCGGGCTTCGAAGAGATCGGCAACACGCGGCAAACCACCGGTGATGTCGCGGGTTTTAGTCGTTTCTTGTGGAATTCTGGCGATAACGTCACCAATCTTCACGGCGGAGCCGTCATCGAAGGTAATAACCGCGTTCACCGGCAAAAAGTATTGAGCCGGTAAGTTCGTTCCTGGCAAGCAAAGGTCTTGGCCTTTGGCGTCCACCAGCTTGATCATCGGCTTCAACTCTTTGCCACCGCTGGTACGCTGTTTGGAATCCAGCACCACAACGGAAGAAAGCCCTGTTAATTCATCGGTTTGACGGTGCATCGTGTTCCCTTCAATCAAGTCAACATACTTGATGCGACCGGCGACTTCCGTGATAACGGGGTGACTATGGGGATCCCACGTTGCGACAATTTGTCCCGCCTCGACCTTGGAACCGTCTTCCACGCTCAACTCAGCGCCGTAGGGAATCTTATAACGTTCTCTTTCCCGACCCTGCTCATCTAACATTGCCAGGATACCGGAACGGGAGATCGCGATGTTCTTGCCGTTGGAGCGCTGCAAGAGCTTCACGTTCTGCAGCTTGATCTTGCCCGTCAGTTTGATTTGTACATTATTGGCTGCTGTGGCACGAGAAGCCGCACCACCGATGTGGAAGGTTCTCATGGTCAGCTGCGTACCGGGTTCGCCAATGGACTGGGCGGCGATAACGCCGACGGCTTCACCGATATTCACCTTATGCCCACGAGCCAAGTCACGGCCATAGCAGGAGCCGCAAATGCCATAACGGGATTCGCAGGTGATGGGCGAGCGCACGACGACCTGGTCGATGGTTAAATGCTCGAGTTTAGCGACGCATTTTTCATCCAACAGGGTGCCTCTTGGAATAACCACTTTCCGGGATGCGGGGTCAATGATGTCAAAAGCTGTCATACGACCTAATACGCGTTCATGCAGCGGTTCAACCACATCGCCGCCTTCAATCAATGGGATCACAGTGACGCCTTGGAGCGTGCCACAATCGTCTTCGGTAATGACCAGGTCTTGAGCCACGTCAACGAGACGGCGGGTCAGGTAACCGGAGTTTGCGGTTTTGAGAGCCGTGTCCGCGAGACCTTTACGAGCACCGTGGGTCGAAATGAAGTACTGCAACACGTTAAGACCTTCACGGAAGTTTGCCGTAATGGGCGTTTCGATAATGGAGCCGTCGGGTTTGGCCATCAAGCCACGCATACCGGCCAGCTGACGAATCTGGGCCGCGGAACCTCTCGCGCCAGAATCTGCCATCATGAAGATGGAGTTAAAGGATTCCTGCTTCACCTTAGCACCCTTAGCGTCTTTCACTGTTGAAGTGGAGATTTCGTCCATCATGGCCTGAGCAACCAAGTCATTGGCGCGCGACCAAATATCAATGGCCTTGTTATAGCGTTCACCCTGCGTAACCAAGCCGGAGGCAAACTGGGCTTGAATCTTACGCACTTCTTCTTCTGCCTGAGAAATAATCTCGGGTTTGCTCTTCGGAATGACCAAGTCGTCAACGCCGATGGAAACGCCGGAACGGGTGGCGTATTGGAAACCGGTATACATGAGGTGGTCGGCAAACATCACGGTCGCCTTCAAGCCCAACTCACGATAGCAGCAGTCGATTAAATCAGAGAGCGTCTTCTTCGTCATGGTGCGGTTCACCAGATCAAAGGAGAGACCTTTCGGCAAGACTTCCGACAGAAGCGAACGGCCAATGGTCGTGTCGACCAGGCGGATCACTTCTTTAAATTCTCCTGATTTATCGACGGCTTGATATTCTTTCACGCGCACTTTGACCTGAGCCTGCAATTCAACCATGCCGTTTTCATAGGCACGCTGCACTTCAGAGATATCGGTGAACTTCATGCCTTCGCCGCGGGCGTTAATCTTGGTACGTGTCAGGTAATAAAGACCTAAGACGACATCCTGCGTGGGAACAATGACCGGAGCACCGTTGGCCGGCGACAGGACATTGTTGGTGGACATCATGAGAGTACGGGCTTCCAGCTGCGCTTCCAAGGAAAGCGGAACGTGAACGGCCATTTGGTCGCCGTCGAAGTCGGCGTTGTAGGCCGTACAAACCAGCGGATGCAATTGAATGGCTTTCCCTTCAATCAAGACGGGTTCAAAGGCTTGAATACCGAGACGATGCAAGGTTGGCGCGCGATTTAACAAAATAGGATGTTCGCGGATAACCTCTTCCAAAATATCCCAAACGGCGGCTTCTTCGCGCTCCACCATCTTCTTCGCGGCCTTAATCGTGGACGCTTGGCCCAGGATCTGTAACCGATGGTAGATGTAAGGCTTGAACAACTCGAGGGCCATCTTCTTCGGAATGCCGCACTGATGCAATTTCAGCGTGGGACCGACGACGATAACGGAACGACCGGAGTAGTCGACGCGCTTACCCAGAAGGTTTTGACGGAAGCGGCCTTGTTTACCCTTAATCATGTCCGCCAGGGACTTGAGAGGACGCTTGTTGGTGCCCAAAATGGGGCGGCCACGGCGGCCATTATCCAGCAAGCCGTCAACGGCTTCCTGCAGCATGCGCTTTTCATTGCGCACGATGATGTCGGGGGCGTTTAAATCCAGTAATCTTTTCAAACGGTTATTGCGGTTGATAACGCGACGATAGAGATCGTTCAAGTCGGAAGTTGCGAAGCGACCGCCGTCCAAAGGCACCAAGGGACGTAAATCCGGTGGCAGGACGGGCAACACCGTCAGAACCATCCATTCCGGCTTGTTGCCGGAAGTAATGAAAGCTTCTAGGAGCTTCAAGCGCTTGGAGAGCTTCTTGAGTCGAGCATCTGAAGTCGCCGTTAAGATTTCCTCATGAATACGGGCGGCTTCTTCTGCTAGATTGAGGTTTTTCAGGATTTCCTGCAAAGCTTCAGCGCCCATGCGAGCGTCAAATTCATCGCCGTATTCTTCGATGGCGTCATAGTAGGCTTCTTCCGTCAGCAACTGGCCTTTTTCCAATTGGGTCATGCCCGGGTCGATGACGACGTAGGATTCAAAATATAAAATGCGTTCAATGTCGCGCAAGGACATGTCGAGCAACACGCCAATGCGGGAGGGCAGCGAGCGCAGGAACCAGATGTGAGCGATCGGGGTGGCTAATTCAATGTGACCCATGCGTTCACGGCGCACCTTGGACAGCGTGACTTCAACGCCACACTTTTCACAGACGACACCACGGTGCTTCAAGCGCTTGTACTTGCCGCAAAGGCACTCATAATCTTTCACGGGGCCGAAAATCTTGGCGCAGAATAAACCGTCGCGCTCCGGCTTGAAAGTACGATAGTTGATTGTTTCCGGCTTCTTAACTTCACCGAAAGACCAGGATCGAACCATATCTGGCGATGCCAGCCCAATGCGAATTGTGTCAAAGTCATGTAACTGTGACTGCTGTTTGACGAAACTTAATAAATCTCTCAAAGTCGCTGCTCCTAAGATATAGCAAGATATAGCATCTCATTATTCCCTCTCCTCCCGCAAAGCGGCAGGAGAGGGTAAGGGAGAGGAGGTATCCCCCCTCTCAAATCTACCTACTCACCTACTCCAAATCCAGATTAATGCTCAAAGACCGAATTTCCTTGATCAACACATTGAAGGCCTCCGGCATCGTGGATTCCATCACATGCTCGCCATCCACGATGTTCTTATACATCTTGGTGCGGCCAGTGACGTCGTCCGACTTCACCGTCAACATTTCCTGCAAGGTGTAGGCTGCGCCATAAGCTTCCAGCGCCCATACTTCCATTTCACCGAAACGTTGACCACCGAACTGGGCCTTACCACCCAAGGGCTGCTGCGTCACCAAGCTGTAGGAGCCGGTGGAACGCGCGTGCATCTTGTCGTCGACCAAATGGTTCAACTTCAGGATATACATGTACCCCACGGTAACTGGCCGTTCGAAAGCCTTGCCTGTTCTGCCGTCATGAAGAATGGTTTGCCCGTTTTCCGGCAAGCCGGCGAGGCGCAGCATCATTTTAATTTCTTCTTCCGAAGCACCATCAAAGACGGGGGTGGCCATCGGCACGCCCTCACGTAAATTGCCTGCCAACGTTGTGATTTCGTCGTTGGTCAGCTTTTCGATCCCTTCTTTGTTCGCGTTCCCGGTGCTCGCATAGATGGAGTTGAGGAATTGACGAAGGTTCTTGGTGGATTCCTTGTTATCGATCATGTCGCCGATCTTCATCCCCAACGCTTTGGCCGCCCAGCCTAAGTGCGTTTCCAGCACTTGACCGACGTTCATACGAGAAGGTACGCCCAGTGGATTCAAGACGATGTCAACGGGGGTGCCGTCCGCGAGATAGGGCATATCTTCAATGGGGATCACTCTCGAAATAACACCTTTGTTACCATGTCGACCAGCCATCTTATCGCCGGGTTGCAACCGGCGCTTAACGGCAAGATAGACCTTGGCAATTTTCAGGACGCCCGGGGCAAGATCGTCGCTCTGGGTGATCTTGTTTTTCTTGGCTTCATAGGCCTTTTCAAACTCTTGTCGGAGGCGCTTGATCTGTTTAGCGGTAGCTTCCAATTGCTTCGAGGCAGTGGCGTCGCGCAAAGTGATATCGAACCATTTTTCGCGCGGCACGGTCACTAGATAGCCTTTGGTGATCTTGGTGCCTTTCTTCAGCTTGGCCGGACCGCCTTCAGCGAGGCGATTCAGCAAGAGCTTCTCGACGCGCTGGAAGATATCGTTTTCACGAATACGCATTTCGTCGTTCAAATCTTGTTTCGCTTTAGCCAGTTCATTACGCTCAATTTCGAGGGCGCGATCGTCTTTCTTGATGCCTTCCCGCGTGAAGATTTGCACATCGATGACGGTGCCTTCCATGCCTGTCGGAACACGCAAGCAGGTATCTTTTACATCAGAGGCTTTTTCACCGAAGATAGCACGCAGCAGTTTTTCTTCCGGCGTGAGCTGGGTTTCGCCCTTCGGTGTCACCTTGCCCACCAGAATGTCACCCGAGGTGACTTCCGCGCCAATGTAAACAATGCCGCATTCATCTAGCTTGGAGAGCGAGCCTTCGCTGACATTCGGGATATCGGCTGTGATTTCTTCCGGTCCCAGTTTGGTGTCGCGGGCCACGCAAGTTAATTCTTCAATGTGAATACTGGTGAAACGGTCTTCCTGAACCACGCGTTCGGAGATCAGAATTGAATCTTCGAAGTTGTAGCCGTTCCAGGGCATAAAGGCGACCAAGAGGTTTTGACCCAGGGCCAACTCACCCATGTCCGTCGATTGACCGTCGGCTAAAACGTCGCCCTTGGCGATGAGGTCGCCGATGCGGACCAGCGGTCTTTGATTAATACAAGTATCCTGGTTGGTGCGCACAAACTTGGTTAGATTGTAAATATCCACGCCTGTTTCACCCGGTTCAGCCTCGTCTTCCGCCACGCGCACTACAATACGCGAGGAATCGACGTAATCGATGAGACCGCCGCGTCTCGCTACCACCGTCACGCCCGAGTCTTTGGCAACAATTCTTTCGATGCCGGTACCCACCAGCGGTTTTTCCGTTTTAATGGTCGGAACCGCTTGGCGTTGCATGTTGGATCCCATCAAGGCGCGGTTTGCATCGTCGTGTTCCAAAAAGGGAATCAGCGCCGCGGCAACAGACACCGTCTGCTTGGGAGAAACATCCATATACTGGACTTTATCCGGAGTTGAGAAGCTAAATTCATTGCGATAACGAACCGGAACCAGGGTATCCATTAATTTATTCTTGCTATCCAGAGTGGCATTCGCCTGGGCGATAACATAATCCCCTTCTTCGATCGCCGAGAGGAAGGATACGTCGTCGGTGACCCGGCCGTTGATCACTTTACGATAAGGAGTTTCCAGAAAGCCATATTCGTTGGTTCGGGCATAAACGGCCAAGGAGTTGATCAAACCAATGTTCGGGCCTTCCGGCGTTTCAATCGGACAAACGCGGCCATAATGCGTGGGATGCACATCGCGGACTTCAAAGCCGGCGCGCTCACGCGTGAGACCGCCCGGGCCAAGGGCTGAAATACGGCGCTTATGGGTGATCTCGGACAGCGGGTTGTTTTGATCCATGAACTGAGACAACTGGCTGGAACTGAAGAACTCTTTGATCGCCGCCGTGATAGGTTTGGCATTCACGATATCCTGCGGCATGAGATTTTCGGTGTCCGGCAAGCTTAAGCGTTCTTTAACGGCACGCTCAACACGCACCAAACCAATGCGGAACTGGTTCTCAGCCATTTCACCAACACGACGCACGCGACGGTTACCCAAGTGATCGATATCGTCGACCGTGCCTTCGCCGTTGCGAATGCTGATCAACGTTTTCATAACGTCAATAATATCGTCTTTGGTAAGCACCGTAAGACCAGTAATTTCCTTGCGGCCCACGCGGCGGTTCAATTTCATGCGGCCCACATCAGATAGATCATAGCGATCCGCGCTAAAGAAAAGATTCTTAAACAGGGTTTCAGCGGCTTCCTTGGTGGGTGGCTCGCCGGGTCGCATCATACGGTAGATTTCAACCAGGGCTTCGTGCGCATTCGAGGTTGGATCAATACGCAAGGTTTCAGACATATAAGGACCGTGGTCGATATCATTAATGTAAAGCGTTTCAAAGGCTTTGATTTTGGCTTCCATCATGGCCTTGAACACTTTTTCAGTGATCATGTCATTGGGATTAACCAAAATTTCGCCGGTTTCAGGATGGACGATGGCTTTGGCGGCCACTTTGCCAACCGCGTAATCCAGCGGAACTTCCAGCTTTTTAATGCCGGATTTTTCTAGCAGGGCAATGTGACGAGCCGTAATACGACGGCCGATTTCGATGAGCACCTTGCCGGCTTTCTTCACTTCGAAGGAGGCAATTTCGCCGCGGAGACGTTCAGGCACCAGATCCAGGGAGAGCTGTTCTCCGCTGATGTGGAAGACGTTATTCTCAAAGAACATCTCTAATATTTCTTCGACGGAATAACCTAAAGAACGCAGTAGAATAGTCGCGGGCAACTTGCGGCGACGGTCAATACGGACAAATACGCAATCTTTGGGATCGAACTCAAAATCCAGCCAGGAGCCACGGTAGGGAATGACGCGCGCTGAAAACAGCAGCTTGCCGGAGGAATGGGTTTTACCGCGGTCATGTTCAAAGAACACGCCAGGGGAACGATGCAACTGAGAAACCACGACACGCTCCGTACCGTTAATGACGAAGGTACCGTATTCCGTCATGAGCGGCATTTCGCCCATATAGACTTCTTGCTCTTTGACGCTTTTGACTTTGTTGTTGGCTTCTTTATCGAAGTAGATCAGGCGCAATTTCACGCGCAAGGCGGCGCCATAGGTCAGGCCGCGCATTTTACATTCTTTCACATCAAAAATCGGCTCGCCTAAACGGTAGCCGGCATATTCAATCACGGCATGGCCGGAAAAACTGCTGAGGGGAAAAACGGAGAGGAAGACACCTTGCAATCCCGTCGGACCACGCTTCTCCGGTTCGACTTCGGCTTGTAAAAACTTATGGTAGGACTCTAACTGGAGTTCAAGTAAAGAAGGAACATCAATGGGGGTAGGCAGTTTTCCGAAATCTTTACGAACTCGCTTTTTTTCAGTATAGGAGTATGACACCTTCATCGTGGTACCTCTGCGCGCACATTAAATTAAAAGCGTATTTAGACTGAAATCCCAAGCAAAACAGAGCTGCTCTTGGGATGACCACCTTGTCCCTTTTTCGCTATTTTACGGGCAAAATAAAGCAGCCGAAAGCATAAAGCCTTCGGCCAGCTTAAAAACGTTAAATTGTAACAAACCAGTGTTGAAAATACTACTTAATTTCAACCGTAGCTCCTGCTTCTTCCAATTGTTTCTTGAGATCAGCAGCTGTTTGTTTGTTAACGCCTTCTTTAACCGCGCAAGGAGCAGATTCAACCAGATCCTTCGCTTCTTTCAAGCCGAGCCCAGTGATCGTACGAATCGCCTTAATAACGTTAATCTTGGTGTCGCCGGCTTTCGTCATCATCACGTTGAATTCGGTTTTTTCGGCCGCTGCTTCAGCAGAAGCGCCACCCGCGGCAGGAGCAGCTACAGCCACTGCTGCTTGAGCGGAAACACCAAATTTCTCTTCCATCATTTTGACCAAGTCCACGACATCCATAACGGTCATTTCGGACACTGCCTGTAAAATATCTTCTTTGCTAACTGCCATAACTTTTCTCCACCAACATTAATAATTAAACCTTACTTCGCACCTTGCTTTTGATCACCGACCGCGGCAAAAGCACGAACCAATTTAGCGTGAGGCTCAGCGAGCGTTCTTACAAACTGGGTAATTGGCGCGTTGAGCATGCCGAGCAACTGAGCAATGGCTCCGTCACGCGTTGGCATACTGGCTACCTGTGAAAGCGCTGTCGCTGGAAGGGCTGGCCCTCCGAGAGACATGGACCTCACACGGAGCTTATCGCACTTTTTGACATAGTCCTGAATCAAGCGCGCCGCCGCTCCCGGGTCTTCCCCGGAAAAGGCTAAAATAAGCGGGCCAACCAGGGTGTCTTGCATTGACGCAAACTTGGTGCCTTCCAGCGCCCGACGTGCCAGGGTGTTACGCACGACGCGCAAATACATGCCGTTTGCACGGGCTGCTTTGCGAAGCTCGGTAATTTGCGACACTGTCATACCACTGTACTCAGCTGTAAAAAGAGATGCCGCTTGCTGGGCGTGAGTTGCAACTTCCGCCACAATGGCCTTTTTACCTTCTAGTTTCAATACCACTCGATACCTCCTCACTTGAACTATACTGGCAACACCTTCGTTGGTATTACCGTCTGCGTAGGCAAACTTAGTTAAAAGCTTATTAAGCTAACGCGCCCACGGTCTTTGACAGGCATTGGCTAAAGCAGGAAGCTTAAGGTCAATGACTCTCTCAAAAATCGTTAAAAACTTAGGTTGCAAAGCCCGAAATATCGAGTACCAGGCCAGGGCCCATGGTGCTCGAAACGGTTACTTTCTTAAAATAAATACCCTTGGAGGTGCTTGGCTTCGCCTTCCGCAGGGCTGCAATAATTGTCTCTAGGTTCTGAGTCAAGTCGTTCTCTGCGAAGTCCAGCTTACCAATTGGGCAATGAACAACGCCGCCCTTGTCGATGCGGAATCGTATCTGACCGGCCTTGGCATTTTTGACTGCCGTGGCAATATCATTGGTTACAGTGCCGTCTTTCGGATTAGGCATCAGGCCACGGGGACCTAAAATTTGACCCAACTGGCCAACGATGCGCATCGCATCGGGCGTGGCCAAAACTACTTGAAAATCAATGTCTCCGGCCTTCACTTTTTCAGCTAGATCTTCCATGCCGACCAAGTCTGCACCGGCTTGCTTCGCGGCATCTGCATGGGAAGCGGTGGTAAAGACGGCAATCTTGATTGTTCTGCCCGTGCCATTCGGCAGCACGACTGAACCACGCACCGCCTGGTCGGATTTCTTGGGGTCGACGCCTAAATTGACAGCGACATCCACACCTTCACGAAACTTGGCGGCAGGCAGCTCTTTCAATAGGGCAAAGGCTTCTTTGGGGGTATAGATTTTTCCCGGCTTTAATTTTTCATTAATCGCACGGCTACGCTTAGATAAGGTCGTCACAGTTACACTCCTTCCACATCAACGCCCATACTGCGAGCACTGCCCGCAATACAGCTCACAGCCGCATCGAGGCTGGCTGCTGTTAAATCCGGTTCTTTCAATTTTGCAATCGCTTCGAGCTGTTTGCGGTTAATCTTGCCAACCTTGGTTCCACCCGGCGCGCTGCTGCCCTTTTCAAGGCCGATGGCTTCTTTAATCAAATAGGAGGCCGGTGGGGTCTTGATAATGAAGGTAAAGCTGCGATCCTCATACACGGTAATTTCAACAGGGAAAGGTTTCCCTTGTTTTTCAGGGCCTTGAGTCTGGGCATTGAAAGCCTTACAGAATTCCATAATGTTGACACCCTGTTGGCCCAACGCAGGGCCCACGGGCGGACTGGGATTAGCAGCACCGCCTTTAATCTGCAATTTAACAAGCGCTTTTACTTTTTTTCCTGATTTGACTGCTGCCATAATAACCTCTCTTACACTAGCCTCTTTCTTGATTGAATATGTACTTTCCTGGCTCACTTCTTCAGAGTCTGATTTTTTCAAATTCTGCACAGCGCTAAAAAACGAGTGGCCAATTTTAACAACTCGCACGCAGTTTGCAACCTGATTTTTTGGTTTTTATGCTCTTTCACCAAAACCCTGGTTTGCCGATGCCGCTTCGTGACCTCATAATAGCAGGGAGGAGTAAACTCGTTTTTAGCCTTTTTCGACTTGATCGAACTGGAGTTCGACTGGCGTAGAACGGCCAAAAATCAAAACAGCGACTCTTAAACGGCTCTTTTCGTAGTTAACCTCTTCAACGACGCCATTGAAATCCGCAAAAGGCCCGTCAATAACACGAACCACCTCACCCACCTCAAACAAGACCTTGGGTCGCGGTTTTTCTGAACTAGTTTGGATGCGATCCAGAATTGCTTCCGCTTCTTTGTGGGTGATCGGCGCTGGCTTATCGCTCGTGCCACCGATAAAACCCATGACCTTGGGAACGGATCGCACCAAATGCCAGGTTTCATCATCCATCACCATTTCAACCAGAACATAGCCTGGAAAGAACTTGCGGGCGCTTTTACGCTTTTGACCGCCGCGCAACTCAACCACTTCTTCCGTCGGGACTAAAATTTCGCCAAATTTCTCTTCAATGCCATCACGCTTAATGCGTTCTTGTAGCGCTTGTCTAACAAATTGCTCATAGCCAGAATAGGCGTGGATGACATACCAGCGCTTTTTGGATTTCGCGGCATCTGTGCCTTCTGGGCCTTGAGCGTTCTGCTGCAAGTCTTTATCTTTATTTGACTCATCCGCCATTGCTTTACCCTCTTTGCCCCGTAAGCCAACCAATCAGCCACATTAATACACCATCAATGCCCCATAAGGCGATTGCTAATATGACAACCATAATTGCAATAATAAAAGTCGTTTGCACCGTTTCCTGGCGTGTTGGCCAGGTAATTTTACGCAATTCAACACGTGCCTCACGAATAAACTCTAAAGCAAGCCTCCCTTGCTGCGTCTGGAAGCCAATTAAGGCAACTACCGGCAAACCCAACATCCACGCCAAAAGGCGTAAGGGCCAGGCAACATCGCCATAATAGTAGTTTGCAACGATCCCGGCGGTTAACAACAGAATAACCGTAAGCCATTTTAGCTTATTAAAGGTTTCACTCTGCTCCACCAGCTTCATTGTCATTACACTTGCCTTTGATTGACTACTCATTCGTTTTTACCCGATTAGCACTTAAAAAAACTTCAGGCCAGGAGGGTCTCGAACCCCCAACCTACGGTTTTGGAGACCGTCGCTCTGCCAATTGAGCTACTGGCCTAACAAATTTTCCCTCTCGGGGCTATGCCCCAGGAGGGAAATAGGCTACTCGAGCACCTTGGATACGACACCAGCACCTACGGTGTGTCCGCCTTCACGAATTGCGAAGCGCAGACCCTCTTCCATAGCGACGGGAGCGATCAAGTTGACGACCAGCTTGATATTGTCACCCGGCATGACCATCTCAACACCTTCCGGCAGAATCACTTCGCCAGTCACGTCAGTAGTACGGAAATAAAACTGAGGACGATACCCTTTCAAAAATGCGGTATGACGTCCACCTTCTTCTTTTGTTAAAACATATACTTCCGCTTCAAATTTGGTGTGCGGAGTAATACTGCCTGGCGCCGCCAAGACTTGACCACGCTCGACTTCTTCACGCTTGGTGCCTCTTAACAATACACCCACGTTATCCCCAGCACGACCTTCATCCAGGATTTTTCGGAACATTTCAACGCCGGTACAGATTGTTTTGGTGGTCGGCTTCAAACCAATGATTTCCAACTCTTCGCCGACTTTAACAATGCCACGCTCCACACGGCCGGTAACCACGGTACCACGACCCGAGATGGAGAAGACGTCTTCGATTGGCATCAGGAAGGGCTTATCTAAGGGTCTTTCAGGAACCGGGATATAAGCGTCCATCGTTTCAACCAGCTTGATAATAGAAGGAATTCCAATTTCGCTGGTGTCTCCTTCCAGGGCCTTCAAGGCGGAACCCACCACGATCGGGGTCTTGTCGCCGGGGAAGCCGTATTTGGTCAAAAGATCTCTTACTTCCATTTCGACGAGGTCGAGCAGTTCTTTGTCGTCGACCATGTCGGCTTTATTTAAGTAAACCACAATGTACGGCACGCCCACCTGACGAGCCAAGAGGATGTGCTCTCTGGTTTGAGGCATGGGACCGTCTGCGGCGGAAACCACTAGGACGGCGCCGTCCATTTGGGCCGCGCCGGTGATCATGTTCTTCACGTAATCGGCATGGCCAGGGCAGTCGACGTGCGCATAGTGGCGCTTGTCGGATTGGTATTCCAAATGCGAGGTGGAAATGGTGATTCCACGCGCTTTTTCTTCAGGTGCGTTGTCAATTTGATCATAAGATCTTACTTCACCACCAAATTGCTTCGCCAAAACAGTAGTCAACGCAGCGGACAGGGTCGTTTTTCCATGGTCAACGTGACCAATGGTCCCCACGTTTACGTGCGGTTTTGTTCGCTCAAACACTTGCTTAGACATGGCTATTGCTCCTTTAAGATTCACCCATAAAAATTAGCTTGTATTCTAATACTACAAGCTGGAAAACAGAAGTAACAAATATATATAAATATTCCCTCAACGATTTGGAGCCCACAACCGGATTTGAACCGGTGACCTCTTCCTTACCAAGGAAGTGCTCTACCGACTGAGCTATATGGGCTTTCCAGCGGGCGATGGGAATCGAACCCACGCTATCAGCTTGGAAGGCTGAAGTTCTACCATTGAACTACGCCCGCATATTGTACTCATCATTTGGTGGAGGGGGAAGGATTCGAACCTTCGAAGGCGTAAGCCGTCAGATTTACAGTCTGATCCCTTTGGCCACTCGGGAACCCCTCCGGCCTTTGTATTTACACTTTGGGCGTTATAACCTGAATTTTTACCAATAAACAGTTCAAGTTAAGTCCAGCCGAAGTATAAAATGCAAGGCGGGAATTTTGCTTGAGGCCTATAGTCATGTCAAGAGAAATGGCACTTCTCCTTCAAATAATAGTAAGATGGCTGGACAACCAGGACGTTTCCAAGTCTACGAGGGCCTTTCGGGCGAGGGACCTCCAGCTCCACGGCCATTCAGTTAAGGATCTTCATGGGCTCTATTTATTTTGCGGTTTTTTGCGTTTTGCTGGTTTTCATTCTGGTTGAGACTTATGTCTATTACCTCAGACCACAGCAAACAAGGCTCAAACTCAATGAAACCCTGCAATATCACCCCGACTGGAAAAGAGTTAAAAGGACAGAGCGCCTTTTTAATGCGCTCTACCGTCATGTGCGCGGCAAGGCCATTTCCTCGGTGACACGGCGGCTGCGCGGGATTAAAAGCGATGAATTTGTGTATGGGGAAATCGAGTTTATCTCCTTTTTTTTTATTCTGGAAAAAATCAAGCCGCAGGCAGGGGAGATTTTTTATGACTTGGGATCCGGCACGGGAAAAGCGGTTTTTGCAGCTGCCTTGGGCTTTGATTTTTCCAAAGCTTGCGGCATTGAGCTGCTACCGGCCCTTTATCAAAAAGCCGAGGCGCAACGGCTTCAATGCAAAAATCTGCTCTTGCGCCAAGAGACAGCCTTCACCGAGGTTTACTTAAAAAAGCTGGCCACGGTTGAATTTATGAATGCCAGCTTCCTGGAAGCTGATTTTTCAGACGCGGATATCGTGTATGTGGCGGCAACTTGCCTGGGGGAGGCAACCTGGGGAGAGCTCATTGAGAAATTAGCGGAATTAAAAATAGGGAGCCGGATTATTGTCGCCACGAAGACGATTCAGCATGAAGCCTTTGAATTACTGGAAAGCCGCGCGGAATTAATGAGCTGGGGCTTATGCAGGGTGAATCGGTATCAAAAAATCGCGTGAGCAGCATCGCAACCACCCATTATGATCCAGCCTAAAATAAATTTAAATTAATCGGTTTAAAACATGGAACTCGAAACCATTTCCTATAATGACTTATTGGACCCTAGCAACCGCCTTGCCGGCGCCAAAATGCTTCATTTAAAGCCGGAGTTTTGCACATTCATTGAGAGCAAATAATATCACTTTCTCGCTCTCCGGCTTCCAAAATTGAACGGTGGCGTATTTGTAATAACTGTGCGCCGCCCTCGCCAAGAAGGGGAGGACTGTCAAAACCGAAAGAACATTACTCATATAGCGTTTCCAGGCGTCTGTTCGGTGCTGGTTTAGAAGAGTACGGTTACTTTTCAACAGCAGGGTACTAAAATTTTCCAAGCGTTTAAGCTTCGAGACTTGCTTGTTTTCGAGCGCGACTTGCAATGCGCTAATAACTTGTTTTTTACTAGCCAGAACAGGATCTTTTTCTTCTAGGCCCTTCACTTCCTTGAGATAGTTCTCAGTCATTTTGCAAATTTCTGCATACACCTTTTCATGCGTCTTATTAACAAACCGCGCGGCATTTTTATCCATTAGAATATGCACGCCTGGTTTGGCCTTTTTAGCACCCCAAGCGGCCGCCTCGTAATGATCCTCTCTTAATTCATAGTATGCTTCTTGATACGCGGCCTCTCTTTTATCGGCGCGCGGCACATACAAAACCGAGGTGCCAACCGTTGGTATCGCTTGCGCTTGCCTCCTAACGCTCTCAACGGCGCCCACATGATCATCTGCGTAAAATACTTTTTGGATATTCCTTTGTATAACAAGTTCTTTAAATAATAATCCTTTTGAGTGTTGGCCTTGAATAGCGCTATCTGTCAAGGCTTTTAAAAGACCCGCCTGCAGCCTCAGCAAATTTAACTCCGCTGCATTCTGTTGCCGATGCCAATAAAACCCCTCTGTTACAAAGGACTGAAAATCTGATCCCAACAATTGCTGGAAGGTCATTGCTTGGTACTTACTATAATTGGCATCCCCCAAATATTTTTTTAGCGCCACATCAAACATGGCACCCGGTGCAAGTGCAAGCTGCTTTTGTTGCAATAAAGCAACCGCAATCACTCTTCGCTCATCCTCTAAAGCGCGCTCTTCTTGTTCAGACAGTGCGCCTTTTCCTGCTGCCAACCGTTTCATAAAACTCTCGTCGAGCTGTCTTAATTGTTCTTCACTGGCTCGATTAATAAAAACATCTGGTGGTGTAACCACACCGTTCATCTTAAAACCTTCACCTTCGAGGTATTTCACCAGCATAAAACAAAAGAATATATCTTGCGGCGCAATATTCATGTCCGTGAATAAATAAACTGCGTTGAGGCCGTTACTTTTGAGTGCGGCAAGAAGTGATATATCTATTTTGCACGATTGTTCAAATTCGAGCTTGGTTCGATGTATAACGGTAAAAAAGCTCTTCGCTCCAATCAGAGTATCATCAACATCTAATAGTGCGACCACCTCACCTTCCTTGTTTTGTTCTACTGCGCTTTTCTCTTCTACCCTGTCACTCCCTTTAAATTCTAGGGGTGTAATCTCTGTCTTCGACTCTAAACCGCGCGCATGGCGTCGTTCGTCTTGGAGCACCTCATCTAACGCTAACTCTAAGTTACCAAGCTGCTTGGTTTGATATCCTTCCGACTCCGCTTGCTGGATAACAGAGTCAGCATCATCGAATACAATACAGTCCCGGCGATTCACTTCTTCAATTCTCAACATCGCTGAAAGGGCTGCCCGAACACAGGCTTTACCCGGTTTTTCTCCAGCATAAGCAGCCATTTTAATTCCATGAGGTCGATTGGTAATAATGAATGGCTTATCGCTGGTATGGCCCTTGTATTCCCCGGGGTCACACACAGCCATCGCTGCAATTGCTGGAAACGCAAGGCCTTTTGCTCGACAGGCTGCGAGCAACTGCTCTATGCTTCGAAGTTGGTCGTCTTCTATACCTTCAGAATGAAAAACAATTTGATAGCCGTGATTGCTTACTAATTCACTCAACTTTTGAACTATTAAGACGCCATTCGGTAGGACCTGGCTAAAGCCATTGCCGAGATCCCGCAAGAGCAGGTCATTTACGCCAGGCTGTCCTTTTTTGGCTACACCGTGCAGGACACCGCCATGATCCAGCATAAGATATTTCATACAATCGGATTCCATTCTATTAAATTGCAATGATTATATATTATACACTCTTAATATTAAAGTATGATCAACCTCTAGAATTGATTCCATTTTTTGATACATTTCAATCAGAGAAGAACCTTGCCCTCACTACAGTGCAAGTCCCCGAAGAGGTATAATATAGATATAGGCATACTTTCATCTTAGTCTTTAAGGAGGAATTATGAAGCATTTTTTTTCCAAATTCCTAGCCACAGTTTTAATCATTTTCGCGTTTGCCTCCTTCCCTGTTGTCTCCCAGGCCTATCACTGCCAATGGCGTGATGGACACCGCGTCTGTTGGCATACCCAGCAGAATCGCTGCTACTGGGTCAATAGCTATTGGCGGCATGGTTATTACCACCCAGCGCACAAAGTTTGCAGGTGGTAATTGCGGGGTTTAACCCGTCTTTGAAAAGGAGTGTGCGGGTTATCAACGTCCGCACCCCTTTTTAGGAGCTGATAAAGCTGCTGAAATTCTAAATTGATCGAGGCGAGAGGCCGAGTCGAGATCATATGCTGTCTCCAGTCTTATCGCCTAAATTCATATTTACTTTACCAATCTATTTTTAATGCATCTCCTGCTATAAATTTATTCTGAAATGGACGGTATAAATCCTTCCGCTTGCATCTGCCAAAGCTTATAAAAGTGGCTTGCTTTATTTTCGAGTAAAGAGCCTAGAGAGCCATCTTCTACTATTTTTCCACTGACAAAAACTAAGATCCGATCCATGTCTTTCAAGGTCGACAACCTGTGAGCAATGACGATCGTTGTTGTGTTCATCATGACATGATGGAGGCTTTCTTGAATGTAACGCTCCGTAATAGAGTCTAATGAAGAGGTCGCCTCATCAAGCAAGAGAAGAGGCGCCTTTTTTAGAAAAGCCCTTGCTATTGCTATGCGCTGCTTTTGCCCACCAGACAATTTAATGCCGCGCTCACCAACCAGGGATTGATATTTCTCAGGAAGTTCCGTGATAAATTCATGGCATTTGGCTTTCTTCGCAGCTTCAATGACCTCTTCATCACTCGCCGCTAATTTAGCAAAGCGAATATTTTCCATTATTGTCCTGTGAAACAAATCAGCCTCTTGGGGTATCGTGGCAATTTGCTTTCGGAGGGAGCTTTTCTTGATTTTTTTAATATCCTGCCCATCAATAAATATAGTGCCCGCTTGGGTATCCATTAAACGTAAAATCAACTTGATAAAAGTGGATTTCCCACCGCCTGAATAGCCAACAAGACCGACCTTTTCACCAGGCTTGATGGTCAGGTTAAGATTGTTAAATAATGGGCTGTTATTAGGGTATTGAAACGATACGTCCTGAAACTTGATTTCACCCTGGGTTACCTTAAGCGGTCCCGCATCCGGCGCATCAACTACTTCATGTGGCACTCTGATAAAACTCAAAGATTGATTGCAAATTCCAACCACTTTTGAAAAGTTCAGCATTTGTTTCCCTATAGCATGCACGCTTATTAAAAATGAGATAGACAACATTAAGACCAAAGCAAAATCACCCGGACTGACCCAACCGCGGGTACTTCCATAAATAAGCGCGGCCAACATTGATCCGATTAATATCGTTATCCCGACCCCCTGGATGCAATTGAATTTTAAATTTGTCCATTGCAGCTTGCGGTCGCTCTCTACTAGCCGGTCAATGTACTGATCAACATAAGCCACTTCATCGGGGATATTTGCAAAAAGTTTGACGCTCATTATATTGATAATCGAGTCAGAGAGTACGCCACCCAGTTTTGCGGCCGCCTCGGAGTTAAGTCTTGCCAAATTTTCGGATTGCTTTGCCGCAAGAAAGGAGAGAAGAACAAATGAAATAGCCCAGATAAACAGGATAATGCCAAAAATGGGTTTAACCACGACAAATAACGTCACACTCGAAATAACCATGGCAAGTATTCGGGGATAAAACCATTCGTTAAAAATCCCGATCAGCTGATCAATATAGGAAGCCATATCAAATATTTTTCTGGCGAGGCTCCCCGAAAAATTATTTTGAAAAAACCGGTGTGAATGATGCATTAAATAAACAAACATATCTTTATTAACGGCGGCTTTAATTTCTGGATTCAACCGAAGGTTAATATAATCATATAAGCGAAAATTGATATTCATTATGATTGACATAGACACATACAGTATTGCGGGTATTAATATTGCGGCAATTAATTTCGCCTGGTTTTGCGAGTATTGAACGACAGCATCAATAATTACTTTCAGTAAATAGGGACTAAGCGACATTTCTATCGCCCACACTACCGCGACGATAAAAAATCCCAGCAGGTAGCGTTTTTTATTTCTTAGGTAGCGCCAAATAAAAGGGAGCAATTTATCGGGCAAATTAAATTGTTGAACCTCAGTTGCATCTTGCATATACCCTCTTTAGTCTAGCGACTGGAAGTGGCGTAGTGATTTAAGCTCTTTTGACGCCTCCACTTTAAGTCTATATTAAAATATCTCATCCTGACAGCAGTAACTGTGATTCGTCCTCTCTTGCTTAGGTTTTTCTCCGTTCGTGTATTCTTTTTAACACACGAAATCGCTATAATTCGTGTTATTGTATAAACTTAACAGGAGATCTCTGATGCCAAGGCAATCATCCCCTAACCAACAGATGAATTTAACAAGGTAAGCAATGAAAAACAAAGCTGAGAACTCAAAGGCCCGCCAAGAATTCCCGGAAACAACCCAAAGATTCATTAAATATTTTTTTAAGCCCTATCGTAACTATTTTATCCTATTGTTTTTTATTATACTTATTGTTTCCTTCTATAGCAGCATACAGCCTTATGTTCTTAAAAGAATAATTGACGTCGCCACTCCTCTGCTGGGCAATGGAAGATTAGTCAAAGCAACGCTTTCCCCAGTACTGATATTAATTGCCTTGACAATAATTAATAATTTAGCGTGGCGATTAAATAACTACGTTATTTTAAAAACTATTCCCAAGCTTAAAGCCGATATCATTAGCCAAACCTCTGACTTTGTACATGGAAATTCTATTAAATTCTTTCAGGACAATTTAAGCGGTGCCATTAGTAATCGAATCACTGATTTGGCAAATAATACAGAGAGTTTAATTATGACGGCCCGCGAACTCTTGGTACGTCTTTTTATTTTGATCAGTGCTATTTTTATTTCCGCCTTTGTTAGTATCCTTTTTTCTATTATCTTTCTGCTTTGGACCTTATCGGTAATAGCCATGGCCACTTATTTCAATAAGAAAATTGGACATCTCTCCACTATTTTTGCTGGAGCCCGCAGTCATGCGATTGGAAGCGTCGTCGATAGTTTTGCAAATGCGATAAATGTTATTTTGTTTTCAGGAAAAATGTTTGAAAAGAAATATTTGCAAAACTCTTTAGATGAAATGGTAAAAAAGGATATTACGCTTCAACAACGATTAATGAAATATGCAACCTTTATGAGCGCAATGACTATCCTCGTTGAAATTTTTACTATTTTCCCATTGATTTATTTAGCTTCAACAGGCGTTTTAACGATTGGGGATTTCGCGCTTATTTTCATCCTTTCACACAACATCATAGAACAGGTATGGAGCATTACGGAAGTCTATTTTAGGGCTTCAGAACAACTAGGAATTTTCACTCAGGCAATCAAATTCCTATCGCAAAAACCAGATATTGTAAACACACCGAATGCCAGAGCGCTTGTCGTTAAAAACGGTACAATAACCTTTTCTCATGTTAACTTCTACTACACTGAATCGCAAAGATTATTTGAAGATAAAACGCTAACAATTCAGGGTGGTGAAAAAGTCGGCTTAGTAGGCTATTCTGGTAGTGGCAAAAGTACCTTTGTAAATTTAATCACACGTATGTTTGACGTTCAAGAAGGTGATATCTTCATTGACGAACAGCCTATTCGCTCTGTTACGCTAGAAAGTCTTAGAAAAAATATTGCTCTTATCCCACAAGATCCCACCCTCTTTCATCGCAGCATCATGGATAATATTCGTTATGGGAAATTTGAAGCTACTGATGAAGATGCCATTCAAGCTTCCAAGCAAGCTCATGTTCACGAATTTGCTTCACAATTACCTGCTGGATATAATACTTTCGTTGGTGAGCGAGGAATAAAGCTATCCGGAGGTCAACGTCAACGAATTGCCATAGCAAGAGCGATCCTTAAGGATGCGCCAATTTTGATTTTAGATGAAGCCACAAGCGCATTGGACTCGGTAACAGAATCATTGATTCAAGCCTCATTGCAAATTGCCATGAAGAACAGAACCGTGATTGTAATAGCCCACAGACTTTCCACAATTAAAGCCTTGGATAGAATACTCGTGTTTGACAAAGGTCATGTGGTGGAGGAAGGAACTCATCAATATCTTTTGGAGAAAGGCAAAATTTATCCTCAATTGTGGAATTTGCAGCAACGTTTTTTATCCACTTAATACCGTTCTAACCTTTCAATGGGAAGTCGCGCTCACTTTGATTCCGCCTCCCTTTCGTAAGGCAAGGAATATCACACGCCAAAAATGATGAGGAAGATCCTATCACTGAACCAGGCTATACAACAGCGCGCCGAGAGTCCAGTCAAGTGAAGTACTGTTGATCTGGGCAACCACGGAGAGCTGCGAATCCTGTAGCTGATAGGTATTATAGAGCAAGTCGTTGAAGTAAGAACCGTTTGCGCAATAATCCGCGAGGAACGAATCGTTAGAATATTCGGCTTGAAGTGTCGTCCAGGATTGTGTGCAAACAGTCTGAATTTGTGCTTGCAAAGCGCTTTGCGAGGGATCCTGCAGGATATTAAAAAATAGATAATTAAAATAAATTCCGTTATAGGCAAAAAAATGACTGCCTTGCGTCGAAATCATGTTTTGTGCCCCTGGGTTGTTTTGAATAATAGTGGCATAAACAGCCGCACAGGTCGTGAAACTGAAGTTACCCGTCCCTGATCTAAAATCATAGCCCCGAGGATAACAGGCGGCAACAGCGGGGTTCGAATTCATCGTGGTCATGGCCTGATTTGTTCCTAGTCCCAAAAAACTCTGACTGAACACTCGATAATGAGTCTTGTTTATGTAAAGCGGTATTTCATTGGCAGGCATACTCTGATCATTGGTTGCAAACGCGATTTGCGTGGAAGCCCCCCCCATGTCAATGCTACCGACAGTGACTGACGGGTTAAGGAAATTATTCGCTAGATAGTTCACATCAAGCCATCCATAGAGACCCTCCATCACGCCCGTGATCGTCTGCACGTTCTGAGGCTTGAGAGAAAAGGAATAATTAGAACGGAGGTAGCTAACAACATTCGCATAAATCGCCGCCTGCTGAGCGGCCGTTAGTAAACGCATGCCCGCGGTACCGAAAACACGGACTGGAACCTGAGTCAAATCGACACCCTTGCTTTGTAGAGTGGCTGCGGCCGCGTCCAAAATAGTCTTTAAAGAAGCGCCTGCAGCGGCAGGGTTGCTGGCAAAAGAAGCCAGGGGTGGGGTACTGCTTTGACTAAAAATATCTTTGATCGCCGGAAGCGGAAACTGAGGCGGAGATTGGACATATTCAAAAACATGTGCCCGAGAAAAAGTGCTACCCGCGTCGACAAGCACAGCATATCGAGCGCCAGCAGCAAAGGTTGAAACACCACTCGAAGTCAGTGCAATAAAAATAATATAAGAATAAAATCGTTTCACAAAAATGGCCATTAGAAACTGAAAAAACCTTACAACTTGCTGCGCAAAGATTGGTTATTATCGCCGCTTGTTTTCGGTGCAGCAGTAGTTGCCGTAGCCATCACTTTCAGCTTCATGTGCGCATGGAGTGCTAACTGGTTATCTAAAACAGCGAATGCATACTCCGCTTTAGCCCCTGCTTTATCTGCACCGCCTATAATCGCAGGCAGTGCTTTCCCAAGCTCCTGAAACAAAGCCTCATCTTCCATAATAGCAGCGGCATTACGAACAATAGCCATGCCCCATCCAGGATAATCATTAGAAGCTTCTGTTCTTAGTAAAGCGGTTTCAAGCGCTGCGGTAACCGTTTCTTGGCCGGTTATCAGCTTCATTTGGCGCTTGATTTCTTCGTAAGTATCGCTATCTCTCAACATGGCAGCCGCTTGAATATTCATGACCCAAGACCACATGGCATTAGAAAGTCTTTCATGAACGGCATTGGGGCTTGTGTCTGCATCTTTATCTGGACTCTTGTATTGCGCTGTCAGGACACGCGCATCCTCCAGCATGGTAACCTTCGAGGCCTCGTACTCCGCTTCATTCAAGGCACCCCGATAACCCCAGGCCCAGGCAAAAAATGCTAATAAATCGTCCTTTGTTAAACGCTGCTCAAGCAGTCCAGCTAACCTCTTTTTGGCAAGCTCTCTATTTGCAAGATCATTGACAGCATCTGCCGCGAGTAAATACCGGCCCCACATCCAGGCCTTAAATGAATTACTGCGTTGCCAGGCAGGAAAGCTTTCCGGTTTTTCATCGAGACCGCTCAATAAATCCCCCATTTTCTGCAACGTTGCCGGTGCACGCACCGCATCTCCGAGCTTGGCACTCATGATCATCGGCAGACTGGCCGCATAAGGGTCTTTTGCCTCTGCTGCCAAAGCATCCACAATGCCTTCTACTTTTTCTCTTTCGTCAAAGCGAAGGTTTTTTAGATTTTTAACAACCTGGGCTCGATCACCAGGCTTAGCCTCCGCGATCCCAACAAATCTCATGCTCATCGTTTGCCTCTCCTCTGATGTTTCATTGTTTGGATACCCTTTAAAAGGGAATAAACTTAATAAAAAGCAACTTAAAATAAATAATGATTTCAAATTTTTCATAGGTTTGACCTAAAGTTGGTTAGTTTTTATTATTACGCATAATATACAATCAAAATATTAAGGAAACATTAAAAATATTCACTTTTTGATCATTTTTTTATCAGCCGAAGAAGTTGCAATCGCTGCTCCGTCTTGGGCTTCTCAAGCGCTTTTATATCAACAGCTTAGGCGATAAAAAATGGCAAAAAACTCGCTGACAGTGGCCTAAGACCCCAGAACGCCTATTGAGCAAAGAGTTAAAACCTGCAAGTTAGATCTAAACTCTGACAATGAGGTTCTTTTTCTTCTTTACTCTCATCACTTATGAAGGCAGGCAAAGTAGACGACGCTTTTTTAGGAAAAAAGATTGACTCTGTTCCAGTTATTAAAGCGGCCGTATACCACTTATCTTGTCTAGCAACCAGTCGAACCTCGGTATGCTGAATGTCAATCGCATGGAAGGCCTCGGTAATTTTATCAGTCGAACCGATTTTTTCAGTGATATGGCCGCGTACCCAGTTGATGTCTTCATAAATACTATCTAGAATATCCTCAAGCTGGCCAGCGCCTAATTCAACAACTTCATTTAAGTTAGCGGTTCTGAATACCCAACAATATATTTCCTCACAGCCATCATAGGTTTTTAATTGTTTTAACTGCGTTCCTCCACCTCCAGCGCGTCCGTAAATAAAAACTTTCTCTCCATATTTTATGAGCAGGGGTGGCTTAATGCGACCTGCGTCGAGGGTTGTCTTGTTCGGCGCTTGATCTGTCAAGAGAAATTTCAATTTGTAATTGAGTTCTTGATTGCGCTCATCAACATCACGCATTTGGATATCTGCTGATGGCCTATTTATTTTAGACTTTACAGCACCCACAAGTTCACGAAGGGTATTGAACCCTTTGGTCAGCAAGGCGCCCTGGGCTGTTGCAGCTATACTAATGGCGGTCAATTTGACTGCCAAGGAACCTGAAAGGAAGAGACCGCCCAGAATGACAGGCAGGCCGCCTGTTAAGACTGTTACAGTCAAGGCAATTCCAATGCCCACGCTTATTGCAACAATGGCAGAAAAAGATTTCGGATATTTTCTCGCTGTTTCAATAGCAGGACGAATGATATAGCGGACAGGAGCCAGGAAACGACGTAAGACACCCGTTATCAGATTGACGGCAATATTGACCATAGCCGGAGCGATGACCAGAAGAACAAAAAAAATAGCCTGAATAAACCCTAAGCCAAAACGCAAATACCGATTTTGGATGGGGGCAATATTTTCTTTTAACTGTTTATATAGAAATCTTGTTAATCGCCCTATACTCCAGCTCAAGATTTCTAAAGGAGCAGTCAAAAGAAACTCAAGCCATTTGAAAGGATTCAATAATTTTCGTGGTGCAAAATGCTCCCAGCGAAGTGTGCTCATGCGATAAAAATCTTCATTTAAATCGGTGCAATGCGCAATGTCCGCGGTGTCGTTATTAGCGATCAGACCTTCGTGGCCAAAAATTTGCAGCAGGAGATCCCGCCATTTCTTATTAAAGGTCAAGTGACCATCGCGAGCAACCTGCTGCAATAGGCGATTCAGTGGCAGAGTATTCACAGTCACCGGTCTATTTATCCTCGTATTTGGTATGTTTATTTATTAAATATTATCACATCTTTAATTTCTTTAAACTCAGTCTTATTGCAAAGTAGCAAACTTTAGACTTACTTGGCTATTTAAATCATCTCTTATATCCAGGAGATAAGAGGTGTCAGTCTGGTAATAATTTAATGATAACCTACGGTAGACTGAATGCTGCTTAGAAAGAAAGGTGATTGTCCATTTCAACAAAGCTGAGTTTTCTAGGCTAGGATTTTCTTCTCTAGTCCATACAGGAGATACATTAATCTGCTTATACTCATCAACTGGCAATGGCTGCCGCCGCATAATATCCTCGCTTATAACATTTTAGTTTTAACGTTTAGGAAATTGTTTGATTAAATATATCATAATTCATTATTATTGTAAAATAATTAATCAGTTTGTATAATTAACTCCGGTTAAGTGCACCAACAAGAAATCGAGAACCACTCTCCGAGAACGCCCTATCAAGGGCGATTAACCGCATACAAGAGCGTATCGGCATCCCTCATTGGACAGCCCATGACCTCCGCCGAACCTTTGCCACCCAGCTTGGCGAGACGCTTCGCATCGACCCTGTAGTAATTGAAAAATGCCTAGGCCATAAGATGCCAAGAATCATGGCCACCTATAACAGAAATGAAATGCTACCTGAACGTAAAGAAGCATTAAATCAGTGGGGGCAATACATTGAAGCCCTAGTGACATCAGATAATATCATACCTTTTAGACAGGCAAGCTAATGCAAAAAGGACGTTACGCTACCGCCGCAGTTAAATAATTAGCAGTAATTTTCTTTATAACTACTTGGTAGAGCTCAGGCCTTACTGACCGATGTAACTCAATCAACTTCCGCAGAAAAGTTGCTGAAGGACTCGTGTTGCGCTCCGCCATCAACTCCTCAATAACCTCCTCATAGGTGCCAGTATAATAGGCAATACCTCCCAGGTTATACTCCCCTGTTGCCAGAATATCTTGAACAATTAATCGTACAAACTTAGTCTCAAGCATCATATCCTCCTTTTCTATGGTAAATTTCATCAAACGAAAATAATCCCTATACTGCTCTCTGAAAATTTCCTTTAGCTCTTCACAGATGCGAGCAAAAAGCTCCACCTCCAATAAAACCTTTTCATCTGTCGTGAGCTGGCAAGAAATAATTCCGAATAAGTGACACAATGGCTCCATTGCTGGCATGGGTACTTTTGCTCCTTTCTATTATTTTCCACGACAATGCTAGGCTATATATTGCTATATCGACCGAATATAGTCGTTTAAATTTTATATGTAAAGAAAATTTAATTAATTTATTAATTTAGACCATTTACTATCTTAATATAGCCGTATATAATCCGGCTGAAATACTGGAATGATATTTTTATATGCTCGAAAATTTAAGCGATAATCTCAATTTATTAATGGCAAAAGCCAGGCTAAGCTCTAGCGAGTTAGCTAGGTTAACTGGCTTACCTGCAACCACAATAAAGCGCATCCGTAATAATGAGCAAGCAAACCCTACTATTTCCACCTTGCTGCCTATCTCAAAATACTTTTCAATTTCCTTAAGTCAGCTTGTAGGAGATGAAGCACTAAAAAACACAGACCAAGCTTACACCACGATGGAATTGCAAAAAATTCCTCTCATTTCATGGCAAGAATGCGTTTCTTATACTTGGATAGACAACGAAAAATTCTCTAACACCATTCTTACTGAAAGACAGATGAGTAAAAAAGCTTTCGCGCTCCGCATTGAAGATCAAGATTTAGATTTCTTTCCTAAATGGAGCATCGTACTTATAGAGCCTGAAAAAACACCTGAATCCGGCGATTATGTCATTGTTGCTAAAACCGAACAGGGCCTGGCCTCCGTTAGAAAATATATTATTGAACTAGACCAAATCTACTTAAAATCATTAGTGGCTGGGCTAGGCATCTCCACACTCACATCAGAATACAAAATTCTTGGCGTCATTGTGCAATGTAAAATGGAATTATAATCGGACTTCACTTGAGGTAAAAATGACAACCACACTTCCACTATTTTATTTTCGTCCAACCATTTGTTGCATTGATGATGATCCACTTTTTCTGGATGCCCTGACTATTTCATTAACAGAGCACTATAATTGCATCACTTTTTCCAAACCGGAAGAAGCGCTTCAATTTTTTACCTCCTATCAATCACCGCTATCTATGATAAATTTCACACATGATCTTATTGAAAGTGATTTTTTTGGGCTATCCAATCAGCTCCCAGTTAACACCAACCTCTCTAAGATCACTCAATTGGAAAACTTGTCTCAAAAAGAGGCTGAAATTTCAGTACTGATTGTTGACCAAAATATGCCAAAACGATCTGGATTAGAAGTATGTAAAAAATTAAAAAACTCTCTCTTCAAAAAGATTCTATTAACAGGTGAAACAAGTCATGAAAAAGCCGTTGAAGCCTTTAATCAAGGCTTAATTAACAAGTTTATTCACAAAGACAAGGTTGTAAGTCAATTAGAAAAATCCATACAAGAATTAACCTCGCAATTTTTCCATGAAAGAACAGCACACTTATTATCTCAACTCGAGTCTTCACGTCTATCTCCTTTATCAGATCCCATATTCGTTGATTTTTTCAAAAAATGGCGTGAATCAAACAAGATTCAAGAATTCTATTTAATTAACAAACAGGGCTCATTTTTAACTAAAGATAACCAAGGTAAATCACATTATTTTGTTGTTCTCAGCGAACATGACAGATCAGATTTCATAAGACTCAATGACGAAATTTCTGATAAAGTGGGCCCACTTTTGAATCGTCTAGCCATGGGAGAAATAATCCCATTCTTTGGTATCGGGAAAGAATGTTGGGAATTTGATTTTAATAATTGGGGACAATTTTTTTATCCTGCCAACACTATTCAAGGTAGAGAGAACTATTATTGGACCGCTATTACTTGCTAAAGAACTATAGGAGAAAAAAGAATGGAACATTTTACTTTCAATTACCCAGTACGCCTAGATGATCTAGACTATATGGGAATAATCGGTAACTCACATTGGTTAGTCATTTTGGAACGTGCTCGTATCGATATGCTAGAAAAAATTGACTTCCCTTTCTCAAAAATGATGAAATTAAAAATTGGTGGCGTAGTCGCGGAAGCCACTATAAAATTTCAAAAACCAGCCACCTTCGGTGACCAACTTACTGTTGCCATCTCTCCTCACGACCCTTTTAAATATGGCGGATTTTTAAAATATGACATTCACAACCAACAAGGGGCTCCCTGTTTATTTGCCGATTTAAAAATGATTTTTGTGAATAGCGAAGGAAAACCCACAACAATACCGCCTGAAATTTCAGATAGGCTGTTTGCAACCTATACAAATATGGAAAGCATATGAAATTTATCTTCGAGGATAACCGTTCGGAAAAAGAGGAGAGAATTGCCAATGCAGCCCTAAACAATAATTGGCTAATTTCTGATATTTTTAAAAAAAATGAGATTTCACCTTATCAAGATGAGAAAACCCGTTTAAAATGGGCTCCCGTATTGTCTTCTCTTGCATTTGGAGAAAGCACTGCGTTTTATGGCTTTGGAAAAAGAATTGCCGAGTCACCCGATATCTCAACAAAGAGCTGGTTAACTATCCACTTATGTGATGAATCGAAACATGCAGAAGGGTTTTCATGGTTACTGCATTATTTATACCCGAGTTATCGAGGAAAATTAGATAGCTTACTCAAGAGTAAAGATGTCTATGTGTTTTATGGTCACACCCACCGATGCGACACCCTGCTACAATGGTTATTATGCACGCAAATAGCAGAAGTATTTGGCAGTCATTGCTACAAAGCATTGCATGAACAACTAGACTATGAGCCAGTAGCAAAAACATTTTTTAAATACATATTAACCGATGAAAGTAGGCATATTGCTTACATCGCAAATTTAATCCAAAAAAAGCGTGAAGAGATATCCGATTCGGAATGGCAACACCATTATTGCCATTTTATTGAAAAAATGATTACCTTAGCCCGAAACATGTTTGAAACCAGAAAGAAAGGCAGTAACTATCAATGCTTTGAATCGATTGGAGTGAATGTAACTGCCTTTTGTGATAAAGCACAAAGCAATCTTTACAAAAAACTTCTCGTTAATAGCATAAATGAAATACAAGAGGTGGCCCAGTGAAAAGACTCATCGTCGGTGGCTTCCCTTGTTCTGCCACTGCCTGGGAGGCAATTTTCCCTCCTTGTCATGAACAGCAAATCATTCCATTTTCAGATATCTTTTCGTCTTATGATAGTAGCTTTACCAGCTTAATAAAGTGCTGCCATAAAATTATCCAGGACTTTGAGCCAACTTCAATAATTTTACATGATATAAGCGTCATCTTAGGCTTACTATCACTAATCCGGCTACAAAAACAGGATTACCCAATCACTCCGAAAATCATACTTTTTAATGGTGCCTTTCGTGGCTTTAATGTATTTAAAGCCCCACATCCATTTAAAATACAATTTATTTCTTTTGAAAAAATGTCATCCATTGTTTCAAGTCAAGGAGGGGAAATTGACCCTTACTTCCACTCTCAGTATAAAAAAATTCGTAAGCTTTATCGTCAAATTATTTTTGGTAGTATCATCGCAATGTTGCAAGAAATATTATCACCTAAGGTGAAAAAACAAATAGACCTTAAGAATAAAATATTAATACTCGCATCAAATAACGATGCCTATATTCCTTATGGATGCCTTGAAAGGATACGCGATGAGTTTGCACACACAAAAATTGAGCCTGTCAATTATGGGCACTTCCCTTACTCATCTCTAGATCGCTCTTCAATCTATCGCCGTGTGATTGACTTTGAGAATACTCCGTGAAATTTATTAGAAATCAATTTACACTACAATCTGAATTTCAGAAAACCGTTAAACCATTTTTAATTTATCTGGCCACGATAATAATTTGGATTTCATGCTTTAAGGACATTGTAAGAGTTGGCTTCAAGCCAAGCTGGCTTTCTATCAGACTTGGCTATCTGCCCTTTATTCTGTTAACTTACACCCTCACAAATAAATTCTTTAAAGACAAACAACGACTTTATGAATTTCCCTTATGGGCAGCTGGCTTATATATCACGTTTTTTTGCACTTATTTTGCTATTTTTACCGGCGGCTTAAGCAGTGACTATTTTTTTGGACTTCTTCAATTTTATTTTGGCATAGCTATTATGCCGATCACTATTGCAAGTTTCTTTATAGTTATGGCCTTATCCGTATTAATATTTATTGGGATAAATATGGCCGCGCTAGGGCCAGCAACAATCCCTACTCATGCCACTATCTCTACATTGGCACCTCTTCTAGTGTTCACAGTGATAGTTTACTTGATTATTGCAAGAATTAGAAACATCAAACTTGAACTCCAGAATAAGCTCGCGGAAACCATTAATGACCGTGATACAGTTATTCAGACACAAGCCAAAAAACTTATAGACGCTGAAACCAAAGCAGCACTTGGTATTCTAGCAGCCCAAGTTTCACATGACATACGCTCCCCTTTAGCCGCTTTCGAGATGACTCTAACAACTTTAACTAATATACCCGAAGAAACGAGGGTGCTTATATGTAGAAGCATTAATCGCATTCGTGATATAGCAAATAATCTTTTAAGCAAACACTGCAAAGATAAAACACTAATTAATACAACTCAAAAATCACCACAAGAACCTATTTTATTATCCAATGTGCTTGATAGTATCATTTCCGAAAAACGAGCAGAATATTCTTCATCCCCAGTTACATTTATTGAGAAAATTAACCCGGATGCTTATGGTCACTTTGTAACCCTTTGTGCCAGTGCATTTAAGCGCATATTATCAAATATTTTAAATAATTCTGTGGAGTCCATTACTAACGGCGGAATAATCACTATAAAATTATATTTACTCGGTAATGATATTATTGTTTCAGTAGAGGATACTGGCTGCGGTATCCCAAAAAATATTTTGGCCCTACTTTTCAGTAAACAACTTACCTTTGGGAAAAAAAATGGGCTAGGTCTCGGTTTATATCATGCTAAATCACAAATCAATGCCTGGGGAGGTAACATTACAATTAATTCTCAACCAGATGAAGGAACCCAAGTAGTAATTACTTTACCTGTATCACTCACACCACCCTGGTTTATGGAAAAAATTTTCTTATATAAAAATAGCACAGTCGTTTGCCTTGATGATTGCGAGGCGATTTTTAGCATTTGGGAAGAGCGACTTAAGGAATCTCTTAAAAAAAACGACCTCTCCTTGGTGAGGTTTTCAAATCCAGATGAACTAATACAGTGGCATAATAGAAACCACGAAATAAACACATTTTTCTTAATTGACTATGAAATATTAAATCACTGCATAAATGGCATTGATTTAATAAAAAAGCTACAAATTGAAAAGCGATCATTATTGGTCACTAGCTACTTTGAAGACCCTCACATTAGAAAAAACTGTGCGCACTCCAACATACAAGTGATTCCAAAAAATTTTTCCGTTTATATTTCGATAGAAATTATCGAAAATTTCAAACCATAACGCAAACTTGATTTTTAAAAATAAGACTTAAAGGCTATTACCTCATTTTGACGCCCGAATTTCGTAAATTGGGTTGCTTACCACCCGATCACTTTATTAACAATCTTATCCGTCACTGGCAACAAAATTATTACGTTGGTTCGCATCGACCCTGTTATAATTGGAAAATGCCTAGACCACAAGATGCCGAATCATGGCTACCTATAACAGAAATGAAATGCTGCCCGAGCGCCAAGAGGCATTAAACCAGTGGGGGCAATATGTTGAGACTCTTGTTACAAGCTCTAATATTATTCCATTAAAACAGGCTGTATAAAGAGGTTGTATTAAAAATATACATAGAGTAGAATATCTTTAGTATTTTGTAACCTAACTTTTTTACCGTTTTGATGAGTCATAACTTTATGAAAAAAATATTTATTATCACATGTAGTCTTCAAATAGTCGGCGCTCCTCCCCCCCCGCCATTTCTGGCGTAATTCTTTTTTACATCTATCACTTTTGATTCTTAATTTTTTTAAGATTTGATCGTTTATTCATTATTCGATTTTGTGGTCTTTGAAATCGGAATCTGTGGATATAACGGTCACATCTGCAAAGGGGTATTTATGAAGACCATGAATAAAATTGTTATCAAAGTAGGAACCAGCAGTTTAATACAAGGAAACGCCCTACCTTCTAACCGGTACCTGTCGGAGTTGGCGCAGCAAATTGTTCAACTGCAAAACCAGGGATTGCAGCCCATTCTTGTAAGCTCTGGCGCTGTTGCAACAGGACGAGCAATACTAAAGCTTTCGACCGATAGCCGATCGTCTCCACTCAAGCAAACGCTCGCTTCTATCGGCCAAGTTAAAATAATGCAAGTGTGGTCAGAGTTATTTGCATCATTTGGCTTTCAAGTAGGGCAACTGCTGTTAACCAAGGAAAATTTTTCTGCTCACAATGATCAATTACTCCGGGAGACCTTAGATTGCCTATTGCAGCACCGTATCATCCCAATCATTAATGAAAATGATACAGCAGCAACGCATGAAACAGGCGTCGGGGACAATGACAATTTAGCTGCACTCGTAGCAAAATCAATAGGAGCCGACACCTTGATACTTTTAACAGATCAAGAAGGACTCTATACCGCCGACCCTAGACACAACCCTGAAGCGAAGCTTATTTCTCACATCCCCCAGATCAATGCGAAAATTTATACCTTCGCAGCAGACTCTACGGGTTCGATTGGGACAGGAGGAATGGCAACTAAAATTAAAGCAGCAAAGATTGCCTCACGATCAAAAACTCAAACCATTATTGCTTCTTCTCGCTATCCAAATGTTCTGCTTGCCTTATTAGCAGGTAAGCCTATAGGAACATTGATTTCAGAAGAATCCAATACTCACATGAACGTTAAAAACCAAAGAGGAATTAACTAATGAAATTTATAGCGATACTTAACCGAGAAACTGAGTTTGGAAAATCCATGAACGCATTAGCTCATATGTCACTGGGATTAGGGCCTTGGCTACAAGGTATTCCTGATATTAGTATATTTTTTGGCAACTCTAATCAAGTAAGAGAATTTCGTGAATTAGCTGCAACTCTCAACAAAGAGCAAGAGAGCCAAACTATATTTAGTGATTTTATAAACACCATGTCAGGAGGAAACACGGATGAACAGTTAGCCATAACCGCCAACACTTCCACAGCGGAGCTAACCTACTACGCCTCATGCTTCACTGGAGAAACGCTTGACTCGAAGCTAGCCACTTTGACTGAATCCTGCTCCCAATTGACAGACTATGTTTCGCATAGTAGTCATCACAAAGCCAATTTAAAGAACCCGCACCAAAGCGAGACACCCAGCATTCTCGACAGGAAAATTAGCATGTTGATTAATAGTAAACTGCCCGTGGCACAAACTATCAATGCTGTGGTGATCGCTAGTCTAGCCGTTGGCAATAAAGTGGGATACTCTAAGCTTCGCTTGTTAAATTTCGCGGACAAAGACGGTGTCCACCATGCCAACATTTCGCATCATCCTTTCGTCATTTTAAAGCCAGAAAACCCTGCTAAACATAGCAGCATGGCTGAAAATGCGAGACTAGGAGCTGGCTTGGTTTCCGAAACCATTAGGAATGCCAATCATCAGCCCATGGTAACCGTCGTTTTTGGTTCTCGTCGGGAGATTGAGGAAGTTATTCTAAGGAAGCAGACACGCTTATTTAATGATGTGTTAGAAGAAAAAGACTTAACTTAGGCGTTTGCAGATAAGCAGCCTGGGCAGGGCAAATAAACCAGCTCGGCCCGGGCTTTTTATCTAGATGGGGAGCTAAAACTTTAGTAGCCTAGCGGAGGTGAGTTCTAGACCCTACTATTTAAAAACCAGAACTTCATTTAATAAAAACAGATGCTGATTTAACAGCCGACATTATCTCATCAGGCAATTTCAATTCAGCAAGCTGAGCTACTGGAACATTTTTAGCAAGTTCTTTCGCTGTCGTCCAAAATAAAGATTTAGCCCCACCAGAACAATGTTTTTTAGCAGCTATTTCTTCACTTTTTATAGCCAGTTCATTTTTTATAGAACGAGCTAGTCTTGGCTGAGGTTTAGCCTCTTGCTGATTTTGTTGAGCTAACACCACACCAGCATACAGCGAAATCATTGCACCTGCAGGGGGTACTAGAGAACCTAAATCCGGTGCCGCTGAAAATCTTGCTATGACTGCATTGCCTAGCGCATTAATTCCCACTACAATACGCTGTTGTAATCTTGATAACATAAAAACCTCCTCGTCTTTTAAAATTAATACACTTACCAAGCATTCATCGAGATTTTTGCATTCTAAATTCGACACCTATTCGACACATTAAAACAATTGATTAATCTGGTGCTGGCGACCGGATTCGAACTGGTGACCTACTGATTAAAAATCGGGTAATATACCATTTTCAGATTATTTCAATGCCTTTCATCTTGTTTCTATAAATTATCAATTATCACTATAAAATAAGAGTTATTTGATATATTATCTTTTCACTTTATTGCAAGATATTTCATTTCTAGCCACTAGTTTAGAGGAACCTTGATAGGAACCTCATAGGAAAAGCGATGGAACAATTCACTGACAAGATGATCAAAGCCCTCAAGCCCAAGCATTACATCTACGATGTTCGTGAGAAGAATGGTTTTGCCATTCGCATCTTCCCGTCCGGCGAAAAGTCATGGGTATTTATCTACACCTATAGCGGTAGAAAGCGGCGCATGACCCTGGGCGACGATAAGACCACCACCCTCGCCGAAGCCAGAATCAAGCACCATGACGCTTATAAGATGCTTAAAAGCGAGGACAAAGACCCCGCTCAGGTTCAGGCCTTACAGCGGGCGGAAAGCCGTGATTCATCAACCATAAGCGGTTTGATTGATGAGTATATTGAGAAGTGGGCAATGCCCCGCAAAAGGTCGTGGAAAGAAGATAAACGCATTTTAGACCGCGATATTAAGCCTGCCTGGGGCAATCGCAAGGCAAAGGACATCACCAAGCACGATGTGGTTCTTTTGTTGGAAGACATTATCAAACGAGGCGCCCCAATTGCTGCAAACCGTACCTTTGCCTATGTTCGCCGGATGTTCAATTTTGCTGTTGAGCGTGACCTCCTTTGCTCAACCCCATGCGCCGCTATTAAAGCTCCCGCTAAAGAGAATCAGCGCGACCGCTGCCTATCAGCGCAAGAAATTCAAGACCTCTGGCATGGACTGGAAACCGCTCCAATGTCCCAGGCGACAAAATTTGCATTAAAGCTTCAATTAGTTACAGCTCAACGTAAGGGCGAAATTCTAAGCGCCGAATGGAGCGAGATTGATTTAGAAACATGCTGGTGGATAATTCCCGACAATAAAGCAAAAAATGGGATTGCTCAACGTGTACCACTCTCTGAACTGGCTATCGACCTTCTCAAAAAAGTTAAACAATTGAACAGTGAGTCTCAGTGGCTTTTTTCTTCTGAGATAAAAGACCAGCCTATGCGCGGCGAGTCTATTGACCGAGCGGTTAGACGTAGCAACAGCCTTTTTCAGAAAAGAAAAATCAAACACTTTACGCCACATGATCTCCGGCGCACCGGCGCTACCCATATGACAGAAATGGGTATATCACGATTGATTGTTAGTAAAATACTAAACCACGTTGACAGCCATATCACAGCCATTTATGACAGGCATAGCTATGACGCCGAAAAAAGAAATGCTCTTGAGGCTTGGGGCAGGAAATTAGCCTCTATCATTAATTTTTTAGCCGGTGAAACCAATGTTGTGAAATTAAAAAAGGCCATTTAAATAAATGTTTACCACAAAAAGAAAGAGAATCTCTGATCATGATTAAAATAAACTCTTGACCCTCACTTGACCCTCACGTTACGTAATACCTTAACGTTGCTATGGTCAATCAATGGTGAAGCCCATGACTTACACAGTAAATAAATTAGCAAAGCTATCAGGAGTCAGCATCCGCACACTTCATTTCTATGATGCAATCGGATTGTTAAAGCCCTCGTATTATGGCGAAAATAATTACCGCTATTACGAAGAAGCACAGCTCTTGATGCTACAGCAAATATTATTTTTCCGTCAGCTTGGGTTTCAATTGAGTGACATCCAGAGGATTATTTCAAGTCCAGATTTCGATAAAATCGCAGCACTGGAATCACACAGAAAAATCCTCGAAAACAATCTCAATCAAACAAAACAGTTGATTGAGACCCTTGATAAAACCATTGCACATTTAAGAGGTGAACAAAATATGAAACTTGAAGAAATATTTCATGGGTTTAATGCTGAAAAGCAAAAACTTTACGAAAACTTTCTCATTGACAGCGGCGTCGATAAGGACGTTATTGATCAGTGTAAAGATAAAGTAAAAAATTGGAAGAAAGAACAATGGATTGAAAACAAGCGCGAAGCAGATGGGGTTTATGCTGATTTAGTTTCAGCGATAAACAATCAGCTTTCCCCATCATCCCCTGAAGTGCAAAAATTAATTAAAAAGCACTATCAGATGACCACCAATTTTTGGACTCCAACCAAGCAGAGCTATATTGGTCTTAGTCAACTTTATGGCTCTCATCCAGATTTTATCAAATTTTACGATGACCTCCATCCTAAATTATTAAAATATCTGGCTGAGGCAATGAAGGTATTTGCTGAGCGCGAACTGTCTTAAAATTGAATCCCGCCTTACAGCAATCCGTGGCTTAAGCAAAGCCTGTGGTTTTAAGCCACAGGCTAAAGCCACTTTGCTGAAAAGGCGGTGTTTTTTAATTTATAACTTCTCAACAAAAATCCACCTCAATCTCAGCCGCACTATAAACCACGTTGGGAATGAGTGGCGCTCGCCCTCGACCACCCACACCCTCTCTTAACTTCACAAAACCATAGTTCTCTAGCATACGAAGCGTACGAAGCAAATTATTAGCCGTACGGCCTGTCACACCCTCCAATTCTTTAATAGATTGCGGTTGCTTATCAACAATAAGCTTCAGAAGCTCTTGATTCTCTTCAGACAGCACATGGGCTAATGACCGCATCGAACGAAACCATATCTTGGGCTCATTTTTTTTAGGCTTGTAGTCACCTCTAGCTATGGCAATCGTTCGCTTCTTAAATTGTTCAAGGGGCATAATGCCGACCTTAACAATTCTATGGGTAGTCATTCTCATTTTGACTCCTCCTCCATCTTTTTCAGTATTTTCTCCACTTCTTTCCAAAAATCTTCAATTAGCTTCCCAGCATTTTTATAATTATACGGCCGCCCTTCGTCATTTTGGTCTCTGTGCCAGTGATCATACATCTTCTTTGACAAGACCCCTTTCTTTCCTCCATACAGAACAGCATGAGCATTATCAAATCCCATAATTCGCCTGTTATGGCGATCATGCAAAGTAAGGGAATACCTGACTCCATGCGGCCTGGCCTGGTTAGGATCAATTTCACGCGCCTCAAATTTAACCCACAGCCCCAAACGCTCTTGCACCACATACCTTACCCCATCCAAATCAAGTAAGTTCTCTAGCGAATCATCTCGCTTCATATTAATTATATCACCTTATGATATGTTTTTCTGTATATTATAGGAGTTTGGCAAAAAATATATCATCTTGCGATATATTTAAGCGAGCAGGAAAAGTAAAGATCAAAAAACAAAGGCCTCGGAAGAGGTCTTGTGCCCTACCGACAAAACGATAGGGGTAGCAGTCAAATATATCATAGTCCTTAGCTAAGAAATTTCAATATATTTCAAATGGTTCCACATATTAACAGGGCATGCACGAAATCCAAGCCTATAATTAGTTTACCGATCACTGTTCATACTCACCATGATAGAAAATCCACAAGCAAATGCAATACCAAAAAGGAAATACGAGGTTAAAGCAGCCATATGACAAAATTTCACCTTTGGTCTCTAATCTTTGAAGCATTAACTGGCATTGGCACTTGCGGTGCCACTGGTCTTGCTCTTTATTTTTGGCTGCATGATAAAAAAATCCATCCATGCCAACAGGGTGCTAAGTACCATCAAACAAGCATTTAACTACGGAGTAAGCCGTGGCAACCTTCAGTACAATCCGGCAAGCAATATTCGCGCCCGCGACATTGGCGGTACAGAAAAACCCCGAGAACGCTTTCTCACCCTCAATGAAATAAAAAAGATATGGTCATTTCTGGACAATGAAAAAAGCCAGATGGCTTTTCACACAAAATGTGCCATTAAAATCATTTTGCTTACCGGCGTCCGCACCTCAGAGCTTCGGCTAGCACAGTGGAAAGAAATCAATCTTGATGAGTCGCTATGGACTATCCCCGCCGAGCATTGTAAAAGCGGGGAAACCATCAGGATACACCTAAGCCCTCAAGTCAAAGCCTTGCTCGATGAACTGAAAGAAATATGCAATACAGGCCACGTCATCTGCGGCACCGACAACAAACAACCGCTCTCCGAGAACGCCCTATCGAGGGCGATTAACCGCATACAAGAGCGTGTCGGCATCCCCCACTGGACAGCCCTTCAAGAAATGTTAGCAGCACAAATGCTAACCATTCATCAGCTACAGCAAATTTCAATGGCATTTGCCGCAAAAAGTAATCAGCCCAATAATAAACAGTATTTCACTAATACTGCCATAAAACTGGCTAACACCTTTGTTCAACAGGCCAGCCTTTTGAGTAGGCTTCAAGGTAATGGAGGGCAACAGATTAACGTTAAACAGGTAGATGTTCACCAAGGAGGTCAGGCCATTGTTGGCAATGTTAATGTGAGCCCTTCCACGGAGAAAAAATGAAAACAACCTCATGTACCCTAAGACTCAATAACGCCCCCCGCTGCGACGCTCGAACGAAACACAATAACGGACTTCCTTGCCGCTCTCCGGCTGTCCGTGGCAAAAGACGCTGTCGCATTCATGGGGGCGCCAAAGGAAGCGGCGCTCCTAAAGGAAACACCAACGCCATAAAGCATGGCTGCACGACATCAGAAATTAAGACCTTTAAAAAAGCCGTCAAAACTGCTTTATGTAAAGCAGATCAACTACAAAAAGAGTTGGGGTGATAAGCACCCTATTCTATTAAAAGCAGGCTGTTAAACAGTAAGCTGTCTGTTTGCCTCTCTCGCCAAAGTAGCTGTCTCTTTAGCAAGTGATTTTTGCCTATTATGATAGAAGAAAGCTGCGCCCCCTACAGTTAATAGACTGCCGGCAACATAAAACCCTGCCAAACTGGCACCACCCGTAAAAGGTATGCCCGCGATGCTCAAGCCAATAATAGCGGTTCCCGCCAACATTGCTAGAGCTGCTTTAAATCTCTTCCAACCATCCGATTTCCCGATTGCGCGATGATCAGCATTAGCCTTTAATAAGCGCACGGCATCTGGATATTCGGGACTGTCCTTCGGAGTCTCTAAAACATTGAGAGCTAATACAACAGACATTTTCCATTTCTTTAAATCGCTTTCAGGGAGTTTATGAGACAAATTTTTTGCTTCTTTTTGAACAAAATCCGCAGCCTTATACATTGGACTAGTCTTATTTTGGTCAAATTTTTCTATTGCCTGCTCAAGCTTCTGTAATAAAGCTCTAGGATCCAGCTGAGCCGCATTGTATTTAAGAAAGACCTTTTCTTCATCAGAAATGCTACCTTCATTTTTATCTGGTGATAGAGGTATTCCACTTCTTTGATCTTCTTTTTTTCTCTCTGTATTTACTAATTTTTGCTCACAGGTTTTTTCAGTTTCAATCGGCACCAATTCTAACATTTGCGGGTCTGTAGAGAAGTTTTCCTCCTCAACAATTATTTTTTGCTCTTCCGGATTATCATTCGGCAATAAGATTTCTGTACGTTGAGTAGACAAGCCTGACGGGGGAGGGGCTTGTAATACACCTGTTTGTAAACTAAGCTTTCTACTTTCTAATATATCCTTGCGCTTAAGCATGGTATAAAAATACTTATTGGCAACAGCTAAAGCTCTTTCTCCATTAAGTAGGGTCAGGGTGGCACTATTCACTATAATATCAACACACATCTCTTCAGTTAAATTATAAAATAAGCTCTTGGAGGAGCGATTGCCTTGAATAAAGATATAGGCCAGTTCTTTTATTTGTAATTCCTCTTCTTTAAACCTGTCTCGTCTACCCATTTCTAGCTTGGTTTCTCTAGTAATTTGTTGCACACGAGGATAAAAAGTAGTTGTTGGTGTACCCCATGGGACACGGCGAATAGCTGAAGTCACTACTTCGCTAAGATCATATAAAGCATTAAAAAATTGATCTTCAGATAATCCAGTTGGTGCGAATCCATTAATAGTTTCAAATATAGTCTTATAGACGCGCGGATTGCGCGACCTGTTTGAAATATAAATCCAAGGAAAACTAGAGCTAACACAATCTTCATCAAATAAACTGACAAGCTGCGCATGTTGCTCTTGGCTATTTAAATCAACTCTTATATCCAGGAGATAAGAGGTGTCAGTCTGGGAATAATTTAATGATAACCTACGGTAGACTGAATGCTGCTTAGGAAGAAAGGTGACTGTCCACTTCAACAAAGCTGAGCTTTCTAGGCTAGGATTTTCTTCTCTAGTCCATACAGGAGATACATTAATCTGCTTATACTCATCAACTGGCAATGGCTGCCGCCGCATAATATCCTCGCTTATAAC